>Ga0156517_1074_pt3 | contig 45493 bp, 45 predicted proteins | sample RifOxyB3_FD_111912 | JGI IMG/M metagenome (GOLD analysis project Ga0156517, IMG submission 111912) | Deltaproteobacteria bacterium RIFOXYB12_FULL_58_9 | reverse complement strand
TCGGTTTCCCGAACTGCCTGCAAACAACCGGCGAACAACATCGCCCGGGTGAGCTGAATCGCCTTGGGGGCAATGTCGCGATCCATGTTGATCGGTGTGCCACCACGCAGGAGAGAGAATCGCGTCTTTCCGCACTTGAAAAATAGATCTGACGTGAGCTGCGCGCGATAGCCCAAGATGGGCAGCGCAACGGGCCCCGAAGCACTGGGGAAAAGAAACTTTCCCGGCTCAACGCACTCGGACGGCGACCAGCGCTGCAGGGATTCGACCCTTGAGCCATTGTACACAACGGTGGTAGGCGAGCGCTCTATGAACGTATCAGCCTCCCGCAGGGTAACAGCAAAAGCCTGCGTTGAGTGGGCGGGCAGTGTGATATCACGGGCACCTTGGTCTTTGGCGGCCGCCAAACTGGTGAAGGGAAACTCGGTATTGCCGGACGCGGCGTTGACTAAGATCGCTCCATCGGAGAGGGCACCCATCTCCCGGAACGACATGCATCCCCGACCCGTGCAACCGACGAGCACCCCGGCACCGAGCACGTCCTGGCGTCGTCCCACAGCAATTGTTCCAGGGCCTCCCAGAGCGGCCAATTCCACGCCGTCGCGAGTTGCTCGTTGTTCTGCCTCGGGATCGATGTCGGTCACAATCACACGGAAGCCACGGGCAGCGAATGCTGCCGCAACGGCTTGCCCTATGGCACCATAACCAACAATGCCAATAGTCTTGCCGGCGATCAGCCTTGGATCGAGCCTGTCGAGGGTTTCGAGGGTGGCGGCAACAACGTCTTCGCCCATCAGTGCTCCCTCCACCACACGTTTGAGCTCGGATCCGGCCACGTTAACCGCGGGTGCCAAGAGCACGGTGCCTTCCATTTCCTGCAGTCCGTGGGTGGTCTGTTCAACAAAGGAGCACAAACCGGCGTACTTGGGAAATGCCTCGTGAACAATGCGGTTGAGAAGTCCTCCCTCATCGAGGAGCAACACCCGCCCTGGGGGCTGCTCGGCCGCCGCTCCTTCGAGCGTCTCTCGCAAGGAATCGAGCAGAGGAGATTTCAAAGACACCATGTGGCCGGTCGAGTCCACGTTGACGCCGACCGCTTGAAACTCGGCGTCGGTGTTCCAGCCGCGCCTTCTCAGCGCCGTCACCACCTCGGCGTTGGTGGAGTAGGGCTTACCGAACACTCGGGATTTCTCAACGTTGACCCCAGCCTTTTCGAACGCCTCAAACAACCCGAAGCTGGATGAGAACAGGTGTTGGATGGCAAACAGGCGCACACCGTTGAGCGGCTTGGTCTTTTCCACGCCGTCACAAAGGGCGGCGAGTACCGGCATTTGGTTGAGGCCGACCAACGCCTCACTGCTCACGTCTAGCAACTCGCGAGTACGCTCGGAAACCAGGACGGAAAAATCCCCGTTTTGCTGGTTGGCAATGGGACCACGGCGCTTGGCGCGCTCGAGGAGTTGCAGCAAGAGGGAACGGGCCTCCCCAAGAGAGTCGCAGAGATCTCCGGCGATGAGTCCGTCATCGTTGGCTATGGTGGCAAGAGCCTCAACCACCGGGGCGACCGCCGACAGGCAATACCGCTTCGCAAACTCACCGCGCGCTTTGTGCAAAGCGTCAATGAAGTCAAACCCACTGCCGCCTCCACTGTGGGATCCCACAGCGGCCAGTTTTTCAAACTCACCCGCGAGGTTCGAGTCTCCTAGAAGTACCTGGGCGGCTCGCCACAACGAGACATCGGCGGGTTTGTGTGCGGGGCTTTGGACCACATTGCGAGTGGACCATATCCGAGCGAGGTATGCAACCTCGGGTGCTCACCTGTGGGTGCTCACCGTGACACCACGAACTGGGATTGTCTCGTGCCTCTCAAACTCAACATAGAGCGGTGCCGCGTGCAACTATGGGGCTATTGTGGACATTCCTTTGTTTCACCAACCCGTTGGGCAGGATGTCGTCCGACGCCGTCATCAATGAAAAGAGCCACCTTCACTTCGCAAGGCCCTTTGGGTACCCGGTTTGTCGAGGGCTCCTTAAATGAAATATGTCTGTCGATGCAGACCGCCAACCACGGAAGGCTATTGGGAACAATTTTGACCAACGACTCCCCAGAATTGATTGTGATCCCAAAAGTGCCCTCAATTATCTTGACCTTTTCCTTACGGTGCTCGGCGTATGCGCAGCGATCTGGAAGCGCAGGGTGAATCGAGCAGCACAGGGCAACGGTGAATCGCCGACCACAGGCCCAGATCCAGCTGACATCGAAACGCAACGGGACAATGAGATATTGAGTACGTGGCGACAACATCCTGGCCTGGGACCAAGCCAGATCAAAACCCAACTTCGTCGTGCGGGCATTAAGGTTTCAACCCACACCGTGCGGCGGGTAATGGAGGACGCTGGTTACAGACCGCCGAAGTTCAAACGTCATGAGCACACCAAAAGCTATGAGGCCGTGCGCCCCAATCACATGTGGCACCTCGATTATGTCCATCGCTTCATCGGGCGAGGGCAGCCATAGCAGTGGTAGAGGTTGGTGCGCAGGTTGACGGTGAACGATGGTGTGTTGTCGTCGTGGAAGAGGCACACACCCACCCAACTTTGGCCGCGCTTCTTGAGAGAGACCCAGTGGGCCTGGACCAGCGCCACCAGGTCGACCTCGCGTTTGAGCTTGTCGATTGCCTCCGGTTCAATGCGCATCGGGTCTCCTTGGCTAGTTCGTCATCGCGAAATCGCAAAAAGCGACATGGTGCGAAAATAGATATCTGTGCAGTGAATATCTGTGTATTCTATATTTATCAATGATGGCCTATTGCCACGAACGTTGCCCCGAGATTCTGAGCCTTTGATTTCGACAACAAACGATCGTCTCGTTTGGGGAGAGCTCAACCTTATGGCGACTGTTCAACGAAAGAAGACGATATCTGAAGAATCTCTCGGCCAACGTCTTGCGCGTTTGCGCAAGTGGGGTGGCGTCACACAGGTCGAACTGGCAGAGACGATTGGTGTCTCCCAGTCGAATGTCTCAGACTACGAGCGCGATGTGTGCCGCCCAAATAGCGACATGGTACTGAAGATCGCCCAACGGTTGGAACTCTCAACAGATGAGCTGCTTGGCCATCTGGCAAAAGGGGCCGATAAGCCGATCATCAGCCGAAAGCTCCTCAAACGGGTTGTTGAAATCGAGAAACTGCCACGCCGAGATCAGGACGCGTTGTTGCGCACCATCGATGCATTCCTGAAGTCGGAGTGAGATTGAGAGTTATTGACGATGACCCAATCTAAAGCCCTCGTCCCTGTTGAACGCATCCAAGGCAGCATTCTTCTCATTCGAAAACAGACGGTTATGCTTGATGCTGATCTCGCCGAACTCTACGAAGTCGAAACAAAAGTTCTTGTTCGAGCCGTCAAACGTAACCAAGAACGGTTCCCTGACGACTTCATGTTTCAACTGTCAAAACAGGAGTTTGAGAACTTGAGGTGCCATTTTGGCACCTCAAGCCAGTGGGGTGGTCGGCGCTATCCTCCGTATGCTTTCACCGAGCAAGGGGTGGCCATGCTTTCCAGCGTGCTTCGCAGCCCTCGTGCCGTTGAAGTCAACATCGAAATTATGAGGGCATTTGTGCGTCTTCGCAGCATGCTTACAAACCAAGAGGTATTTGGCCGAAAGCTCGCGCAGCTCGAACGCAAGTACGAGAGCCACGACAAACAGATCAAGACGGTCTTTGATGCCATCCGACAACTCATCGCTCCCCCGACAAAACAGACACCTCGCATTGGGTTCAAGCCAAAGTAACCCGACCCCGCCCCCGCCCCAAGCTTCGGAGGCGGCTCTGCCTGACTCGGCCTCACGCTGTCGCGTGCGTCCGAGTCACCGGGGCACCACTCGCGCAATTCTCAATTCTCACGCCCACTGCTCACTCTCCGTCGGCCGCGCCGAGAGGACGTTCGCAGCGGTCATGCCAATTGCTACGCTCCTTTGTCTGATAAGAGCGCCCTTATCAAAACATGCCCCCGGCCATCTCGCCTCCTCGGGCTCGCACGGGGAGTGAGTGCGAGCCTTTACGTAACGAGCATTACGTACAAGCCTCCGCCCACGCTGGCGCGCGTGCGGAGGAACTTGGGGCGGGGCGGAAAGGACTGGCATGTGTCAAGTGTCTGTGTGTGACACCACGAACTGGGCTTGTCTCGTGCCTCTCAAACTCAACATAGAGCGGTGCCGCGTGCAACACAGGGGCTATTGTGGACATTCCTTTGTTTCATTAACCCGTTGGGCAGGATGTCGGCCGACGCCGTCATCAATGAATAGAGCCACCTTCACTTCGCAAGGCCCTTTGGGTACCTGGTTTGTCGAGGGCTTCTTAATATGTCTGTCGATGCAAACCGCCAACCACGGAAGGCTATTTGGAACAATTTTGACCAACGACTCCCCAGAATTGATTGTGATCCCAAAAGTGCCCTCAAATATCTTGACCCTCTCCTTACGGTGCTCGGCGAATGCGCAGCGATAGATCGTCTTCTTTAGATCGAGAATCGATCCGCGATCCGCGCACCATGAGCCTGCGAATCTTGGCCACACGCTCACTCTTTGTTTCCAGTGTCCAGGCGGAGACGGAGCTGGCCTTTCCTCAATGACAACAGAAGATTTGAACCACTCAACTCCCTTGTTCTCCTGAATCGGACAGCACCATTTGGGACCATCTGCATCGCGAACCTCCCATTGGTCTGTTTCGCAGGGAGGCGGAGAGCAGGCATCCCCGTCGGCGGCCAGCGAGAGAAGAAGTAGCAAGATCGCCATTATGCACTCCAACCCACAGTGGTCTGCCCATCTATTTGGTGCTGTGTCCCCTGTGATCTATGGTGTTGGCATCACAAGACTTGTTCCATGCCTGTACCGTTTGAGTCACGTCGTTCATCTGAGATTGTGAAACATGGTCGAAGGTCAGATTGAGACTTCCGAGAACCTCGGCGTTGATGGCGAACTCGATCGCCCATCCAGCAGACCCCCTCTCAAGACGCACAAGGTGCACGTCACCCACATTTACCGTGTGCGCCCGAACTCGCTGATTCATCAATTGCTCTGCCATTCTTTGAATATTGAGCACCAGCGTGGTGTCGTCCCGCTCAACGGCATCACCTTTCGGGCCTTTGGCCAACAGGTTCCCGCGAACAGAGTCTAGGGAACCCTGCGCTGTCAAATTTCTCATGCAGCTGGCAATGGCCAATTCAAGCTGGCTGGTTCCGCTACGCAGTATGAATGAAGGCGGTTCTCGCTCGTTGGTGCCGGGTTCAGTGCATCCCAGTACAATGATTGTGACGATTGACAGAACGTGGAAACTGAGATGTCTTCGAAACTGTGCGCCCAACACCTATCCCCCCTGCAAGCAATGACAGCTCGTCGTCATCTTTCGTGAACAACCGGCCCCATCTTTCTCACAGTTAACCTCGCCTATGAGGTGGCCTCGATTTTTCCGATCAAGCACTATTTGAAATCGAGGGCATTGCCGGCGAGCGGACAGAGGTGTGCCGGCGTGTCGTGGTCGCGGTCGTAGTCGTCGCAATCGCGGTGCTGGCAACAACCGACTGCGCAACTCGGGCTGTGCTCGTCTGAGTGCTTCCCCCATCTGCAAGAGTCTATCGCATTGCGCGGTTGGAGAAGGGGCGACTGCTCTCATTGCCGTTCTGTGGGCGGCTCAACTATTTGTGGTACCCGTACAGTTGCTGGTAAATCCCAGAAATCCTCATCAACAACCAACTCATGCAAACCAAAGTGGAGTCTGTCCACTTGTCTGCCGAGTTCTTCACGGCCAATACGCCTAGGCCCAGTCCCATTGTCAATTTCGACATATTCGGGCCCCAACCAAAATGAAGGCGGTTTGTTCGAATTATACAACGCCAAACCGTGCCAGAATCGAAGATTCGTGCGTGGCAAAATCTCGACGCGAACGAGACAGTCTTCTTCAACGATCGAAAACTCACCTTCCTCAAGGTTCACCCACTTACTTCGCAACCATTGGCCATCTCGCCTCCTCCTTGCGCTTTGCCGACGCAGGGGCGTCGGGCAAATACTCGGGCAAAGTGGTGTGGTTCGGCTGTGCCTCACAGGTGATATGCCGCTCCATTCCATTCCGCGTGGCATTGTCGGGCTCGCACCGAGAGCGTGAGTGCGAGCCTTTACATAATCCCGTGGACTATGCACAAGCCTGCGCAGCCGCTTCGCGTTTGCTCCGGAACTTGGGGCGGGGCGGACTTAATCGCAATGAGTTGTCGTTCTAATTCTGAGCTGGTTCAGGAGGCGTCCAATCCGCAGGTGCGCGAGAGCAAGGCAATCGACGTACTCCCTCATCACGTGCTTCTAGCGCGCCCATTTGTGCCGTGATCTGCAATTCATTCTTGTCGTCCGTGTCGACCTCCAGGCGAGTCTCTCGAGTGGCCATCATTAACCACAGCATCGAGCCCCGCTCACCTGGGTAACCTCCTTCATCTCCGCACAGAAACCACGACCGAGTGCCGTCTGCATCTACAAACACGAGATATCGCCCATCCATGCGCGCGGCGAATTTCAGCTTTCCCATGTTCTTCGGCCCAATTGGGCCAGTTGTAAGATTTCCCTTGTCTGGGATATCCACTTGAACTCCAACTTTCGTCAGAATCCGCGGGGAACTGTTCACGAAATCCAGCAAATGCCATCTCTCATAAGTTAGAATCCATGCAACGATCCCAAACAATGTGACAGACGAAATGCCAATAACACGCCAGCGCAGCGTCATCAGTTCCACTGCCAATTGGAATTGAGCCCACCGCCCTCCAACGCGTCGGCGCAAGCTGAGGCGCAATCGGTGTAGGAATCCGCGCCTCTGGAGAGTTGCCTTCCGCACGAGTTGTTAGAAAAGTCTGCTTGCTTCTCGGGTGCCGCATTCCTATTGTACCAGCTCTCCCACCCATCGCCGGCCATCTCGGCCAGTCCTTCACCATAGTTCATGGCCATCTCACAACTGGCCATGCAGTGCCTATACGCATCGGCCCTGCCGGCTCCTTCCACCGTTCCATCATCGTATCTGGAATCGGCGTCATTGATTGCTTCATCTACAATCCAGGATGCCTTGAGGTAGTTGTAGAGAGCTGCCGCAGCAGCTCCGAGCCCCACTGCGACTGCGACTGGATGGTAACCGTTTGGATCGGCATAGACTTGCGGATTCGACAGTGCATAGGAATAGGCAGGCAAGGGTCCAGATGCATATCCTTGGACGGCGTAGCGAATCGCCGAAGGGTTGGTCAACATCGGCTCGGGCGTCAGATACCGTCCAGTGTTGGGGTCGTAGTACCTCGCGCCGTTGTAATGCAGCCCAGTCTCTCTATCGAGGTACTGCCCAGGGAAGCGCAGGTTGACCTCGACGGTGGGTGGGGAGGTGGACTCGGGCAAATACTCCCACGCCTTGCCGAACGCTTCATAGTCTGCAGCGACTATGAGCCAGGCTCGATTTTTCCGATCAAGCACTTTTTGAAATCGAAGGCATTGCCGGCGAGCGGACAGAGGTGTGCCAGCGTGTCGCGGTCGTCGCAATCGCGGTGCTGGCAACAACCGACAGTGCGACTCGGGCTGTGCTCGTTTGAGTGCTTCCCCCATCTGCGAGAGTTTATCGCATTGGGCGGTTAAGAGAAGGGGCTACAGTGCTTCGTCCTGCTCCCGAGGATGGAACTTGGCGTGGGCCTCCATGAGTTCTTGATTGGTGAGCCGCGTATAGATCTGAGTTGTCTTGATGTCGGCGTGGCCGAGGAGCTCCTGGACGTGACGGATGGGAGCGCCTCGCCGCATCATGTGGGTGGCGCAGGCGTGCCGGAGGATGTGCGGCGTCACCTTTGTTTTGAGCTTTGCTTTGCGGCCATGAGAACGCACGAGGTTGGCTACTGCCTCGGTTGAGATGCGCTTGCCGAGATAGCTCACCACCAGGGCCACCTCACCATCATTGGCTAGCTCGGAGTGGATGCCTTCCAGATAGGTCTGCACCGTTGTTGAGGCCCGCTTGCCCATGGGCACGACGCGGTCCTTCTTGCCCTTGCCGTGTCGGATGAGAGCGACGCCGGCTTTGATGTCGATGTCACCAACGTCGGGGTGCGTAAGCTCGCGCACTCGGATTGCAGTCGCATAGAGCAGCTCAATGATGGTCTTGTCGCGATAGCCGAGCAGGGTCTGGGTGTCGGGGACGGCAATCAGAGCAAATACCTCGGCCTCACTGAGCACATTGCGGGGTAGCTCGACGGGCTCGCGGGCTGACACCACCTTGGCGCTGGCATCGTGACTCGCATGATCGTGTTCGTAGAGCCATTGTGTGAAGCACCGCACCGATCGCAGCCGCACATTGCGGGTCGTGACCTTCATGGGCATGCCAGTCTTGGTCGGCTGCCAACAGAGCATGTCGACGAAATCCTCAACATGCTCGCGGCGTAGGTCGTGGGCGGCTTCGATCCCCATGGTTTGCAGGTGGGCAAGGAACTTTCCGAGATGACTGCGCCTGTTCTGGATGGTGAGCGGCGAATAGCCCGCTGTCGTGAGGTGCGCCAGGTAATCCTCGGCGAGCTGATTGAGGCTTTGACCTCATAGATTCGGTTGGCCCGCCGCAGAACAAAGCCGTACGAGGTCTGCTCGTAGGTCGCAACCGTTGCCTCTGGTGATGACTGTGTCGCCTCCGATGGTTTTGTTGCAATCGGTTTGAAACCGAGAATCTCACTGACCTTGTCGATGCCATCTTTGACCACGAGGCTGTTGATGTCCTGCCCGTCTGGCAGGTCGCAGACACGTGTGGCGATGTTCCCTTCTCTCAACTGCCGAGCAACGGCATCGCTACCACGGCGGCCCGCCTCATCGCCGTCGAAGGCAACGATGACCTCGGTGACTTGTTTGCGGTTGAGAAGAGAGACGTGCTCATCGCTGAAGCCATCGACGCCGTAGCATGGAATGGACTGGATGCCGTGGCAGCTCAGAGTGAGGGCGTCAAGGATAGACTCGCAGAGCACGACCTTGCCCGCAGCGCCCGAGCGGTTCACGAGCCCTCGGCGTGGACCTGGCAGATACAGGTGATTGACCTCGCCGTCTTGGAGGCGTCGGCCGTAGAGTCCCACCGGTGTTTTGGTTTCATCCAAAAGAGGAAACACCACACAGCCAGAGAACAGCTCTCGACCACTCTCGGTTAGAACCCCCAGTGCTTTGAGATCTCCGAGCACCTCGGGGTCGTCAGGGGCAATGGTGAGCAAGGAGCCGTCGCAGTAGCCAGCGCCGTAGGCCTCGATGGCGGCGTTGTCGTGGATGCCACGAGCGGCGAGGTATTCGCGGGTGGCGGGTTTTTCATCGAAACAGCGGCGGTAGTAGTTCACCACGCGACCGAGAAGCTTTTGACGGCGGTTCTTGGCTCGTTGATCTTCGACCGTCTTCTGCTTCTGACTCTCTTTGCTTGGGCGTCTCTTAGCCGAGGTCAGCTCCTCGAAGGCCTGCGGGAAGCTCAAACCCTTCTTCTTCATCAGAAAGCTGATGGCATTGCCGCCGTTGTCTCCCTGGGGGCAGCCAAAGCAGTGGTAGAGGTTGGTGCGCAGGTTGACGGTGAACGATGGCGTGTTGTCGTCGTGGAAGGGGCACACGCCCACCCAACTTTGGCCGCGCTTCTTGAGAGAGACCCCGTGCGCCTGAACCAGCGCCACCAGGTCGACCTCGCGTTTGAGCTTGTCGATTGCCTCCGGTTCAATGCGCATCGGGTCTCCTTGGCAAGTTCGTCATCGCGAAATCGCAAAAAAGCGACATGACACAAAAATAAATATCTGTGCAGTGAATATCTGTGTATTCTATATTTGTCAATGACGACCTATTGCCAAGAAGGTTGCCCCGAGGTTTTGAGCCTATGATTTCGACAACAAACGATCGTCTCGTTTGGGGAGAGCTCAACCTCATGGCAGCTGTTCGACGAAAGAAGACGATATCTGAAGAAACTCTGGGCCAGCGTCTTGCGCGTTTGCGCAAATGGCGTGGCGTCACACAGGTCGAGCTGGCAGAGACGATTGGTGTCTCCCAGTCGAATGTCTCAGACTACGAGCGCGATGTGTGCCGTCCAAATAGCGACATGGTGCTGAAGATCGCCCAACGGTTGGAACTCTCAACAGATGAGCTGCTCGGCCATCTGGCAAAAGGGGCCGACAAGCCGATCATCAGCCGAAAGCTCCTCAAACGGGTTGTTGAAATCGAGAAACTGCCACGCCGAGATCAGGACGCGTTGTTGCGCACCATTGATGCATTTCTGAAGTCGGCGTGAGATTGAGAGTCATTGACGATGGCAAAATCCAAATCGCTGGTGCTGCAGGAGACCATCACCCAGCAAATCTTTTTGGCCCGTGGGCAGAAGGTCATTCTCGACGCGGATCTAGCCAAGCTCTACGGTGTGCCCACGAAGAGGTTCAACGAGCAGGTCAAACGGAACAAAGGACGATTTCCAGAAGATTTCATGTTTCAACTGACCAAGGAGGAGGCTGACGCTTTGAGGTCGCAAAATGCGACCTCAAAAACGGGTCGAGGTGGCCGCCGTTACGCACCGTATGTGTTCACAGAACACGGGGCGATCATGGCTGCCAACATCCTCAACTCTGAAGGGGCCATTGAAATCAGTGTCTATGTGGTCCGAGCCTTCGTGAAGATCCGCGAGGAGCTAACCGGTCACGCCGGCCTCGCGCGGAAAATCGCCGACATGGAGAAGACATACGACCATCAGTTCAAGGTCGTGTTCACAGCCATCCGACAGCTCATCGCTCTGCCGACAAAAGATACTCCTCGCATCGGATTCAAAACCAAGTAGCCCCGCCCCAAGCGTCGGAGGCGGCTGGCCTGCCTCGGTCTTCGTCCGAGTCATCGGGGCACCGCTCGCCAGCACCCATAGCGCCATTTGTTCGCTAACCGTCGGTTGCACCGGAAGGTCGCTCACTGCAAGTCACAGCAGGTGCATGACTCCCTTGTCTGATAATCGGCCCATTATCAAAACATGCCCCTGGCCAGCTCATCTCCTTGGGCTCGCGTTGGCAGTGAGTGCGAGCCTTTACATAATCCCGTGGACTATGCACAAGCCTGCGCAGCCGCGTCGCGTCTGCTCCGGAACTTGGGGCGGGTGGGAGGTTTGGGTTTGGCACCCCCAGCTGTCTGTACCTCTTGGGCGCGGCAGGACGGGAACTCGTTCTAGCTTCGAGATGACCGATCAACGCTGCGATGGCTTGGCTACGGAAGATTGACACCTTGAATTTGTGGCCAAGCGGTCAACAAGGTCAGCTTCGAGTATTTGCGATTGTGCCCTCTTGTCCTGAAGGGAATATTCTTCACCTCGAACACAACTTGCAAGTGCGCCATCCAGCATGTCGTTAATGTAGGCTTGCGTTTTCGAGGCTACGTATTCCCGTCGGAACGCGGCAAGTTCCTCACATGCACCGGCCCGCACGAGACCTCCCAATGCTTCCGAGATTACGACATCGTTTCCCGTCGTCGCGATTTCTTTCGAGGTAACATCTAGCACCTTGCACGTCGGAGCCAACGGCAGGCGCGCCGTCCAACCCAGGCACTCACCCTCTCCTTCGTCACCTAACGGGACGAGACGACAAATGGCACCAGGTGCCAAATACACCAGTAGGAGAAGAAGCCCGACTCCCGCGCCCGCACCGGCCAAAAATCGCGTCCTGCGGTTTGACCATCCTCGATTGCGCATTATTTGCATCCAGAGCTATCGTCATCATCGTCTCGGCAGCTAGGCGAATCGGGATTCAAGAAGTGGTACATGAATGGAGGAAGATGACTGCATGACACACCGGCACCATCTGCGGTGTCGTAGCAGTAGACCTGTGGCCATTCGTCATTACCGCGCCATTTTTCGCCGTCGATGAAATCGACATCACCAACATCATTCTTCGGGTGAGTGCTGTCGACTGACGAGTGAGGCGGTAACGTAATGTCAACTTGACCACCAGAGCCTTGACCAGGACCGGGATTTCCAGACGCCGGAATCTCATGACTGCTAAGATTCTGAACGGGAACATAGCCTGTTGGATCGACAAATCGCTGCGGTGCGGACAAAGCATACGAATACGCTGGCAACGGGCCCGATTGAAATCCAAGCATCACGTGGCGGTGCCAACGCGGATCGGTCAGGATTGGCTCCGGAGTCAGGTACCTACCGGTATTCGGATCGTAGAATCGGTTCCAGTTGTAATGCAGTCCTGTCTCCCGATCGAGGTATTGCCCAGGGAAACGCAGGTTGACCTCGATCGAAGGAGGTGAGGTGGACTCGGGCAAATACTCCCACGCCTTGCCGAAAGCTTCATAGTCTGCAGCCCAAGTCAAATCGCCCAAGTGTCCAAGTGTCCAAAGAGCGGGCCCATCGCATCGCATCCCATCGCGTCACAATCACAATCACAATCACAATCACAAACCACGCAAGAACTCCGGTTTGAGCAGACTCTCATCGCGGCTCTTGATCACGCGGTCGAGCATTTGCAACAGTGCGGCCTTGTCGCGGGGAAGATCTCCACGAATCGGCAAATAATTGCTCGCATGATTTGCTGAAAATCGGCAGCGACTGAAACCACTTTCGGCAACCATGGTCCGCAGCTCTCCGAGAAGCCCAAACTTGCCAGGAAGGACAAATTCTCCGCTTTGCTGTGCCGCGGCAATGGGCGTGTCGGCAACGATAGTCAGGGTGAGCGCTGCCACATACGGCGGATCCATTTGAGAAAGCAGAGCAGCAGTCGCTCGCGCGTGTTGTGCCGACAGCTCGACGCCACCAACACCGAGAAGCGCGATCACCGAATGGGTGATACCTGCCTGCCAAAGCTTTCTGGCAGTGTCCACACATTCGGCCGCGGTGCCGCCCTTGTCGATGCGCCGCAAGACCTCCGCATCTCCCGACTCGATGCCATGGTAGACGATGCCGAGCCCTGCATCGCGAAGCTCGGTGAGCTCGGCGACGCTCTTTTTCCCAACGCAGCGAGTATCACCGTATATGCCAATCCGCACCACCCACGGGAGCTGCTCACGAATAGCATTGAGAATGCGCAGCAACTTCGAGGTCGACAGAATCAACGCGTCGCCGTCGCACAAGAAGACCCGGTTGAATCGTGGACCGATGTTCGCAGCCTCACAGATGTCCGCCTCGATCTGCTCGAAGGGTTTGCCTCGGAACTGTTTGTCCCGATACATGGCACAAAAACCGCAACGGTTGTGGCTGCAACCGACGGTCACCTGGATGAGAAGGCTCGACGCCTCACTTGGCGGACGGAAAATGTTGCCGACATGATCCACAGATTGGTCCTACCACGCCCTCCCGTCTTCATCGAGTATCAAATAGAAACACTGGATCGAGTATCAAATAGAAACACAGGATCGAGTATCAAATAGAAAAACGGAACTGGCGTTGAACGGTGGCCGCAGTCAGTTCGACAGGTCCCTTGAGTCGCACCTTGAACAACATCGACAACTCAGTCAAACTCTGAAGGACGACTACGATAGGATACATGCCGCATTCCGGTTTCGCTGGTTGAAGCAGGTCAGAAAAGCATTGTCCGGCCTGGTCTCCGCCAATCTGAGCATCGGTTCGTTGCTGCCTGGGAAGGGTGCGGCCCGGTCACTCACTCATCTCACCTCATCGACGGATGAAACGGATGATTGGGCTTTCAGATTCATCCAATTTGTCATACAAGTCGCGTCGTTTACCTGCGTTGAAATGAGCCGGAGGCCCCGAAGTCTGTGGAAACGAATCTTGCTGCGATTTGTCTTACTTCCTTTTGTTCCGTCTTTGTTCTGCTGATCATTTTGGCGGGTGTTATCCGCCTCGTTGTCGCTGTTTTTCCCGAAAGACCGCGTTCTGATGACGCCGCAATGCTTGCTGCTATCCATGCGAGCGTCGCGGTGCTCTTTGACGGTGCGCGAGTGACAAGGATCGAGGAGATGCGCCATGATTCACGCTGACACCAAGAAAAAAGTACGGGTGATGTTCACGCCCTTCCGCGATGGGCTGCAATCGAGCTTCGGCGGCAAAGTGAGACTCAAAGATATCTTGCCGGCCATGCAATTCTCGGCCGAGAAGGCGAAGATCCGACATTTTGAGTTTGGCGGTGGCGCGCGGTATCAGGCACCCTACTTCTACGTTGGCGAAGACCCCTTTGTCTGTCAGGACGAGATGCGCAAGGCGGTCGGCAAAGACGTCGACCTGCAGATCCTCACCCGTTCTGTGTCAGGGGTCACCCTTACCACGCAGCGGCTCAGGGCTCTCGAGCTGCAAGCCAAGCTGATGCACAAGCACGGCACCACGTGGGATCGCAACTTCGATTACATGAACGATGTTGACAACCTCGAGAAGACAGGCAAGCCAATTATCGACTCTGGGATGCACCACCAAGTTTGTGTGGCATTGATGGGATTGCCTTTCCACTCCGATGAGGTCCACACCGCTGATTTCTATATCGGCATTATCAAGAAGCTCGTGGACAAGGGTCTGCACATGGATTCGGTGTGTCTGAAGGATGCTTCAGGCACGACGGACCCGAACACTTGCTACGAAACGGCGAAAGGCATTCGCAGGATCTTGCCGCCGGAAGTTCTGTTGTGGCAGCACACACACGACACCGCTTCCTTGGCAGTCGCTCAGTACATGGCGGGTCTCGAAGGTGGCGTTGATGGCATCGATCTCTCCTGCCGGCCGATGGCATCAGGGACCGTGCAGCCCGACGTTCGTTCCATGGCTCACGCTCTCAAGGGCACCGGCTATGAGCTCGACATTGACGTCTCGTACATGACCGAGATTGAGAACATGCTCAACGAGAGCATGGCCGAATACGATTTCGATCCGGTGACCACAACCGCCGACGCCCGTGTTGTCGGATTTCCAATGCCAGGTGGTGCTATCGGCCCGAACGTTCACATGATGAAGGAAGCGGGAATTCTCAACAAGTACTCTGAGGTGCTCGCGGAGTTTCCTGTCGTCGTCAAGGCCGGTGGCGCATGGACGTCGGTAACACCGGGCTCGCAACAGTATTGGACCCAGGCATTCAACAACGTTCTGCTCGGACGTTGGAAGAAGATGGAAGCCGGCTACGGTCGCGCTGTCCTTGGCTATTTCGGTCGTCCGCCGTTGCCGCCCGACCCCGAGGTGATAAAGATCACCTCCGAGCAGCTCGGGCTGCCGGTGTTCAATGGCGATCCGCTCGAGGCAGCCGCCGATTCCGTGGAGCTGGCTGTCGCCGCTATCAAAGAGCGCAACCTGCCTGTCAACGATGAGAGCACATTCCTAGTCGCTTCCTCAATCGTTCCCGGCAAGAACATGGACCTCAACGAAGGCATTCGATTTCTCAGCGGCAAGGCCAAGATTGTCCTTCCTCTGAAGAAGAAGGAAGAGCCGAAGACCGCAGTGGTGCCTCAAACGCAGACAAACGCGCCTGCGTTGACTGGGCCTGTCACCACAACATGTACGGTCGAGGAAGGTGGATCGATTCGAACGTTCAAGGTGACGGTCGAGCCGGCTGCGTCGCGAGGATCTTCCGCACCGACGGTGACTCCGGCAAGCGGCACCGGCAAATCAACGCCGGTCTTCTCGCCATTCAAGGGCAAAGTCGAGCTCGTCGAGTTGAAGGTCAAGATTGGCGACGCCGTCAAGGAGGGTCAGGTTGTCGCGTCAGTCGAAGCGATGAAGGCGAAACACGATGTCAGGGCACCCACCAGTGGCACGGTGATGACTATCAATGCCGAGCTTGGGAACGATGTCCAAGCCGGTCAACCAATCATGACCCTCGGGTAGTGAAATGGAAGCTATTGAGATTCTTGTCAACACCTCAGGGTTTGCCGCCCTTACGTGGCGAATACTCGTCATGTACGCTATCGGCGGTACGCTCATATTCCTGGCGGTTCGCAAGAATTACGAACCGCTTCTCCTCATCCCGATAGGCTTTGGGGCGATTCTTGCCAATCTGCCATTTGCGGCGTTGTCGTCCGTGAGTGATCCGAGCGCTGCCGCACTCGTACCGGTTGTCGCTGGAACAGCGACACATGGTTTGCCACCGCTCATGCAGATCATCTACGATGCAGGGATTCGTACGGAGCTGTTGCCGCCGGTGGTCTTCTTGGGGATAGGCGCGCTTACCGATTTTCGGCCATTGCTTTCCCGCCCCATCACCCTTCTTCTTGGTGCCGCTGCCCAGCTAGGCATCTTCGTGGCGGCTCTTGGTGCCCACTACCTTCTGGGTTTCACGGCCCAAGAGGCCGCGTCTATCGGAATCATCGGCGGTGCGGATGGGCCGACATCGATCTTTCTTACGTCGATGCTTGCGCCTCATCTCCTCGGTGCGGTTGCGGTGGCCGCCTATAGCTACATGTCGTTGGTGCCGATCATTCAGCCGCCCATCATGCGTTTGCTCACAACGAAGAAAGAGCGTGCGATGGATGTCCCCGAGGCAAAGGAACCGTCGCGGACGGCAGTCATTCTGTTTCCGATCGTCACCGGGTTGCTATCGTCTTTGGCTGTTCCGAGCTGCGCACCTTTGATTGGTTTGCTGATGTTTGGCAATCTGCTCAGGGAGTCGCAAAAAACCGATCGGCTGTCAAAGACGGCAGGCGGACCATTGATCAACATCATCACCATCTTTCTGGGTTTGGTGATCGGTTCAACCATGTCGGGCACAAGCTTTCTGCAGCCCACGACTCTGAAGATTCTCTTGTTGGGTGCCATCGCATTCGGTTTCAGCACCGCTGGTGGCGTTCTTTTCGCCAAAGTTCTCAATCTGTTTCTGCCAAAAGCCATGCGATTCAACCCGTGCATCGGTGCGGCAGGCGTATCTGCTGTGCCCATGTCGGCTCGCGTGGTTCAAGATTTTGTGTCGAAACAAACCGACGGCAAAGTGAACCCGCTGATGGCAGCCATGGGACCCAATGTGGCGGGTGTCATCGGCACAGCCGTTGCTGCCGGGGCGTTCTTGGCCTTGCTTCGATAACTCCCAAGTTTGGCAGTCGGGCATGACATGATTTGTTCAAGGAGGGTGCGATGAGTCCACTGCGACGACGCGACATGCAGGTGAGAGCGGCAACAACAGACGAGATCAAGGATTTGTGGGAGGAACGTTGGCTCGGCTGTGTCGTTGGTCTCAGCACGGTTTACACCCCCGATGACGTCGAAGGGTTGGCGCTCGTCGATCATCACGACGATATTGCGGCTCTGGTAACCTTCCTCATCGATGGTCCGTCGGGCCAGGTCGTGACTCTCGACACAATTGTGAGGGGGCGCGGTTTCGGGCGACGCATGCTCGAGGTTGTGGAAGGCGAATTCCACGGTCGCGGTCTCGGTCGCGCGTGGGCGTTGATGACAAACGACAATCTGCGTGCCGTGGGCTTGTACATTTCCCGTGGCTATCGCTTGACCAAAGTGCATCTCGATGCTGTTGAGCGCGTACGCAAGTACAAACCGCAGTTGCCTCAGAAGGGGTACGAGGGCATACCGATACTCGATATGTGGGAGCTTGAGAAATTGACCCTGGGCGGAGGGTCCGTCGTCTGACGCCGCGTCAGAGCGAGAGTGTCGAGGCGACCCTCCGGTGCCGTCGCGCTATCGAGCTATCGCTTTCAGGGCTTGAAGACCACAGCGTGGTGCCTGCTCATCATGAAGATTCTGCTCGTCAATCCGCCGCTCCTTCAGCTCAACACACCCTATCCGGCCACGGCGTATCTCGCTGGCCACTTACGCCGGTGCGGGTATTCGGTGAGACAGGCTGACCTCGGACTCATCTGGGTTTTGAGGCTATTCTCGCAAGCGGGAGTGCAGCGGATCTTGGCAGCGTTGGAGTCCGAGGGTTCTGATGCCCATCCGTCCGTGGTGCATCTGCGTGAGAACGCCGAGCGTGTCCTCGCGTGCATTGATCCCGTGATCGCATTTCTGCAAGGACGCCAAACGGGCCTGGAGCGTCGTATCGCCGGCCGCACCCTTCTTCCCGAGGGGAAACGCTTTGCCGAGCTAGGTCCGGTCGGCCATGAGCAAGACTATCTAGACTTTGCCTTTGGGGCATTCGGGGTCGCCGACAAGGCGAAGTATTTCGCCAGTCTCTTCATCGAGGACCTCGCAGACGCCATTACCCATGGCATCGATTCGAGTTTCGAGCTGAGTCGCTATGGAAGCAAACTCTCGCAGAGCCCGCCGTCTATCGAACCGCTGCTCGAAGCCATGGCGTCCTCACCGTTGACAGCGACCTGCCTCAATGAGGTCACCCTCGAGCTGTTGGAGCAAGAGAAGCCGGATGTGGTCGGCCTGTCTGTTCCATTTCCAGGGAGCCTGCTAGGGGCGTTGCGCATTGCCAGCATAATCCGGACGACTCTACCTCTGGCGCGCATCATCATGGGCGGCGGCTGGGTCAACACTGAGTTTCGCGATCTCTGTGAACCGCGGCTATTCGATTTCGTTGACGCTGTGACCTATGACGACGGTGAACGTCCTCTCGAGTGTCTGCTCGAGTACTTCGCGGGACGGCGTGAACGGGAGCAACTGCTGCGTACCCGCTTGCGGGTCGACGGTGAGGTTCGATGGTTTTGCAGTTCAGATGAGACCGATATTCCCTTCAGTCAGACGGCCAATCCAACCTACGACGGACTGCCGCTCTGCGACTATCTCGGCATCGTCGACTTCCCCAACCCCATGCACCGCCTTTGGGGCGATACACGTTGGAATAAGCTGACCGTGGCGCACGGCTGCTACTGGAAGAAATGCACCTTCTGCGATCTGTCCCTCGACTACATAAGTAGGTACGAACCGCTCTCCGCAATGGTGCTCGCCGATCGAATGGAGGCACTGATCGCGGAGACGGGTTATCGCGGATTTCACTTTGTCGATGAGGCTGCGCCACCCAAGGTGCTCGCGGGCCTTGCCAAGGAATTGCTGCGCCGGCACATCGTCGTCAGTTGGTGGGGCAACATTCGCTTTGACCCCTACTTCACCCCTGAGGTCTGCAAGCTGCTGGCGGATTCTGGATGCATCGCCGTAACCGGTGGCCTGGAGGCAGCACAGGATCGGCTTCTGGCGCTAATGCAAAAGGGGGTCAGCGTCAAACAAGTGGCCCGCGTCGCCAAGGCGTTTGCAAACAGCGGCATCTTGGTTCACGCCTACCTCATCTATGGGTTTCCCAGCCAAACCGAGCAGGAGACGATTGACAGCCTCGAGTACGTAAGGCAGCTATTTGTCGAAGGATGCCTGGACTCCGCTCACTGGCATCGACTCGCGGTCGCCGCGCACGCTCCTATCGGACAAGACCCCGCGGCGTTTGGCATCAAGTTGGTGCCCACCCCAACTCCGACCTTTGCGCGAAACGACTTGCAATTCGTTGATCCCGTTGGCACCAACCACGACCGGCTCGGACTCGGGCTCAACAAGGCCATCTACAACTATATGCGTGGCCTCGGCCTAGATGACGACGTCAGGGCCTGGTTTGATTTTGCTGTTCCGCAAACGAGCGTTCCATCAGATTATGTTGAAAAAACCTTGGGCGGACGCTGGCGCTTGTGAGACAGGCTACTCTATCCGCTGATTGTCTCCGTCAGTGGCGAAGACTGCCGCAGCGTGAGTGCCGAAACCAACCTTGCGCCCAATTCCGACGCAACTTTTGCCAATCTCAGCCGAACCTCAAGGCAGCCAATTCGAGCAGGAGAATGCCATGAGTGGTGAAGTCTGCAAGGCCGAGTATGTCCAGTACGTTGGGCGCGCCTACGCCGAGAGATACTTCGGTAAAGATCTCGATGAAAATGGCAAAGTGGACCAACAGGATCACGACCTCGCCCTCAATAAGGGCAAGGAAGACGCAGATTGTGAGTTTGCCAAACTCGACGCCTCGGGCGACAAGCTGCTCAACTGCGTCGACTCAGTTATGAAACCCGCTGAGTCGGGAAACATTGCCTGCGCCATCGCCGACTTTCACCATGCGGTGGCGGCGTATGCCGGGGAGCTCGGCACACCCAAGTCAATGCTCGCCGTCCCCAAGGACACCCGCCCTATCATCCAACGTCACATGGGCGGCGATCCCCACGATCCCAAAAACGGTTATGTGGGGGATCGCTGATCCGGATGTTGTGGATTCTGCGCCGAATCTTGCCGTTGTCGAGTGTTGCCGTTGTCAAGCCGACCACGTAGTCTCCGTCGATGACGAGCACAGCAATGGTGACCGCGGGTTTTGATGCAGATGTGCTGACGCAGCAAGAGCCCATGTATCAGTTCATCGACGAGGTGCTCTCCACCATTGGGCCGCGGGAGTCGTGCTCCACCGCCGAGCGAAAGCTCGGTGAACGTGTCGCAGCCGCCTGGGAGAAACTTGGCTTCGAGGTGCGCCGTGAGCCCTACAGCTGCCATCCTGCGGCGTTTCTTGCCGGCATACCCATCGGTGCCATCATGTACGCCATCGCTGTCGTCCTCTATTGGTATCAGCCGGCGGTGGCGGGATTGGTGAGCTTGGCGTTTCTCGCGTTGGTGTTTTTTCAATCACTCAACTACCGTCGCATTCTCGATCCCCTTTTTGCCAAGGGCGAGGGCGTCAATGTTGCCGCGGTTGTTCCGAGTCGCGGCGAGTGTGTACGCCGGGTGGTGGTCAACGCCCATCTCGACTCTGCGTACGAGTTCACCCTCTGGTATCGCCTGAAGAACGCAGCCAGCCCCTTGATGGTAATAGGAGCGCTCGCGGCCTTCGTGCCGTTGATGGGTGGAGTTGTCGCACTCACCGGCTGGGGGAGTGACTCGACGATCACCAACATCGGTTGGGTTGCCGTGGGATTGCTTCCTTTTGTGCTCAGCTTCTTGTTCTTTCGGTCGAGTCGCAGTGTACCCGGCGCCATGGATGATCTCGCCGGGGTGGCCGTGCTCATGGGACTGGGTGACGTCATGGCTGGCTCAGGTGCCCTGAAAGATACCGAGCTCGTCATTCTCGCTACTGGAGCAGAAGAGGCCGGCCTTCGTGGGGCGATGAGCTGGGCAAACAAACACCGTGCGGAGATCGAGTCTGTACCAACCTACGCGATTGTTATCGATGGCGTCTATGACGAGTCTTTCCTACGAGTCATGACGAACGAAGTGCTCGCTTTCGTCAAGCACGACGCTGAACTGGTTTCCCTGGCCAAGCGGGTTGCGGCCGCACGGGATTGGACCATGACCGAGAACATCGTGCCGTTGGGTGCCTCGGACGGCACGGCGTTCCATCGAGCTGGAATGAAAACAGCCTTGCTGATGTGCCAGGACACGTCTCGATTTGTGCCCAACTATCACACTCGCAATGACGTCCTCGAGTACATCCGCCCCATCTCGCTCACCGTCATGCTGCAGGTGGTCAAGGATATGGTAGTGGCCCTCGATGGCGGGCAATCCCGGAGCGCAAGTTCCGCAGGTGTGTAGCAAATACTCAGGCACCAAAGATTATCGCGGCGATACCCACGATCAGGCAATAGACGGCGAACCACGTGAGGTGAGCATTGCGCACCAGTTTGATCATCCAACGGCACGCAACAACACCTGTTGCGAACGCGGCGACGAAACCGACGATATAGGGCAAGGCACCGGTGGAACCCATGTCGCTGAAGGCCCCGTCGAGTATGTCTTTGGCCATCTTGCCAAAGATCAGAGGTACCACCATCAAGAAGGAGAAACGCGCAGCCTTGGCTCGGTCTATTCCCAAGAGCACAAATGTGGAGATGGTCGCCCCAGAGCGCGAAATTCCAGGAAGAATAGCAATCGCCTGCGAGACGCCGACGACGAACGCGTGAACAAATCCGACGTCCGTTAACGTCGTTTTGGCCCTGTCCGCAAAGACGAGAAGGGTTGCCGTCACCAAAAGCATGCAACCCACGAGCAGCAAACGTCCGCCAAAGAACGACTCAATCTGATCGTTGAACATCACACCGACCACCGCGGCCGGCACCATGGAGAGAACAATCTTTGCGGTGAAGGCCACGTCCTCACGTTTTCGACCAACGAGTCCTTTGACAATCGCCCCAATGTCTTTGCGAAACACGATCAGCGTGCTCAAGGCGGTGGCTGAGTGGAGAACCACCGTCATCAACAGACTCTCCTCGGGAACGCTACCATCCCCGAATATGGCCTTGGCAATTTCCAGATGGCCGCTGCTCGATACTGGCAGAAACTCCGTCAACCCTTGGATGATTCCCAATATGAATGCTTCAAATAGACTCATTGTCAGTCCCAGCCGTTGACTGTTTGGTATTGCGCCTGTCTTGCTATAGACAACGCTTCGATGCCGCGATACCGCGATACCGCGATACCGCGATACCGCGATACCGCAATCCGGCCGGTGATTCAAACGGTCACTCGTTGACCTTGTGCATGACTCGCCCAGAACCCTGGCCTCAATGCCGAAACGACCTTGATTGGCGGCAACATGGGTGGTTTCATGTGCCCGATCGTTGCGCGGTTTCAAACCACGCGGAAAGAGTGAGTATGCGAAACATCGTTTGTGCGGCAATGTTGGCTTCCATCCTCGGCCTCATCGGCTGTCAAAAAGAGTTCGAGGCCTTGCCGGACACCTCTTGTCCGGAGTTGCTCACACACACGAGAGCACTCATGGGAGAAGGAGTGCGTGACAAGACCGACGAAGAGCTATTGGGCGTTTGCAAGTCCTCAAGTCCCAAGCAGCGTGGTTGCATCAAGGCGGCAACAGTGGCCTCCGACATCATGAAGTGCTCCCTCGTCAGGTGATGAATCACGTTGCACGGCTCACTCACCATCTGACTGAGTTGATCGCCGAGACGAATGGGCTCGCTCTGCTCGACACCCTCGATCTGGCCCTGAAATCTGCCCGTGTCGAGGCGGACCCCGAAGTATGGGAGTCCATTCGCAGCTTTCATACTGCGCTCAATGATTTCCGGATTAATCGCGCATCCATCGACACCTTACTGAGCCATCCATTGTCTGAGGCCCTGACAAGTATCTTGGGTGCCTTCCCGCTGCCATATCGTGAAGAACACACCCACCTGACCGGCTCACTTGCCCCCGAGTTTGTGTTTCCATACCTCGAAGCTCTGCTTGCTGGTCCTCGACAGGCCGAGTATGAAAAGAAGATCAAAGAGGTCTATGGCCCCAACAGTTTTCCGATTCGGGATGTTAGTGATGTGGAACGCTTGCTGCGACTTGGCACCGAGGATCGCTTCGATCGATATCTCAAGATTCTGTATCTACCAAAGCTGATCCTCACCAGTCGGGATGCGCACCGAGCCGCGGCCTATCACTTGGCCAGTCGTCTTTATCGCAAGTACAATGTCGGATTCTTGCGTCTCAAGTTCACACTGTTTCGCGAAACCAGTGAATCCAGCGAACAGATCCCCGGCCTCGAAACTCTTAACCCCGAAGATATCGTGCTCGGCCTCTACGATGGTTTCAAATCTTTTCAGTCGGAGTGCCCAGGATTCCGATTCATTCTGGCACCGAGTTTTCGCAAGGAGCCCGGTTTCTTCGACTCGTTGCGTTTCTCCTCAAAGAAAGATCATTTCACCGAGCAAGTCCGCCAGATCATCGAACTGCTCACTCGGTTTCCTGAGCTCAGTGAGCACCTGTGCGAGGTCGACACAGTTGGTGACGAGCGTGGCTTCCACCGAAAGGTCCATTTCCAACAAATGCGGGTCGGACTGCAGAAGCTTCAGGCATTTGGCTTCGCCATTCGTAGCCACCATGGTGAAACCTGGAGCACGTTGCGGCAGGGCATTCAGGCGGTCGACAACGCCATGAATATTTGGCACGTCGACGCCATCGAGCATGGTCTCAGCCTCGGAGTCAACCCCAACCACTACTTCCACACCATGCTGCAGCATCTGTTTCGGCAGAACAGCCGCGGTGAGGCCGTGCCGATAGGCTCACCGGCACACAACGAGCTCATGGAGATCGACTGGGATGGACGGGAAGCGATCACTCCCAAGCTTCTCGCAGGGGTGGAGCTGACTGAGGCGGAGCGAACGCGGCTCATCAAAGCCAAGTTCTACACAGCCCGTGAAGCTGAGCATTACCAACACGATGTGCTCAATCGGATGATCGCCAAGGGGTTGTCTCTGATTGCCCTGCCTTCGTCCAACAAGCGTTTGACCGGTGCCTTCGACGACTACAAGGACCATCCGTTTTCCTGGTGGGAGAAGAAGGGAATCAAACTGGGTGTTGGCACTGACAACTACATAACCTTGAATACCAACTACCTGCGAGAGATGTTGATTCTGTTGTACACCGATCCGCAAGACCTGAAGATCACCAAGCTCTTGATGGTCACCACTGGAGAATCGCGTCGCCCCCACATCAGCCACCTGTTGTGGAAGATGCGCAAGCGATTGCAGAGTATTTCCTAGGACGCCCGAGTCCTAGCGACGTTCACACCAGATCCTCGTAAGTCATCCGTTCGTAGCACAGGTCCACCGCGTCAGCCGCGCGGAACAACAACGAGTTTCTTCTCGGCTCTGCGGCTCGGAAGAGGAACCGGCATGCAGCGGTTTTGTGTGGGGTCGTACATCAAACGGTAAGAGAAGCCAGGGTTACCCTGTGTGTTCATCACTTGCCAACCAGAGATGAGATAGGGACAATCGTTGTTGAAGCAAATGTACATGTAGTCGTTGGGCCATTCGTTGAACGGCGAGGGGGGAAGCTCCCACTTGCTGAGGTGCTCCTCACAATAGGGACACTGCAGTGTCTCCCCCACTTTGGCTTTTCGGCGCGCGAGCTCCTCGGCGCTCGGTCCATCCATGGGTTCGGGGCTAACCTCTTGACGCGCCGGTCTCTCGACCGCTGCGCCATTCTTCTCCGCCCAAACCGCCCACACAGGATCTGATGGCAGGCCGAGACCCGCGAACTTGTCATCCTTAGGACGTGGGTGTCCCATGGAGACGAACGTCTTTCTCTCGCCAAAATCGGTCACCGAGGCAAAGTAGTCTTCGACGATCATCTGACGTCCCGCATCGCTGGATTGTGCCCAAATCCGCGTCGTCTTGTCCTTGAACATGCGGTTGGAGAAGACAACGAGAAACAGTCCTCCCGGCACAAGCACCCGCGCCACCTCAGTGAAGAGCTCCATGGGTTTGGTTACGTAGTTGATAGATACGGTGATGAGAACGATGTCGAAGCTCGAGTCAGCAAATGGAAGACGTGGATCGCGATTGAGGTCGTGCACCAACCGCTCCCCGAGTCGCTCATTGGCATGGAGCTCCATCTGATTGAGACCCAATCCGACGACGTAGGCGTCCTCGATGCTCTCGGGAATGTGCGAGTCAATGGAAGCCATGAGGTCGAGCACTCTGGGCTTCTTTTCTACCACCAGGGTTTCGATGATTCTTTCGACGCTTTGCAACGCGCGTTCGTCGAGATGCTGGACAAGACGTTCGCCAATATAAAACGCTTTGTCGTCTTCTTCATTAACCCGCGAAAACGCATCGTCGTTGTAAACTGACATCCACCTCTGCAAACGCGCTTTGTCGTGCAACCCCATTGCAACATCTCCCATTTGACAACGGTGCTAAGATGGGTTGGTTCTGATGTTTGGCAATGAGCCGGGAGTGAGAAACCCAGGAGAACGTCTTGCGCTCCTATCTCATCTCTTTGAGCAACATGTCGCTGTAGGAACAGGTCATTACTTTGCTACACAGCAGCCACAGCAGCCACAGGCGTCGCAGCCGCAGCCACCGCCACGGCGGCGCTGAAAGAGCCCAACCCTTTGGGGCTTGTTTGTTTTGCCGAATGGGCAGGCGACCTGGTATGCTGAACCGGTGCAAATATTGAATGGGCCAGGCATTACTTGCGGCAATTCTTCCACGATTGTTTATGACTACGTTCGGTTGTTGCGCGCGCAGGCAGGCGACGTCCAACCCCTTGGGGAGGGTGGCTATTCGTTCTGGGGAGAGGCACCTTTCGGTGCCCATGGAGGTAATCGCGCCTGCCCGTCGGTTCTGCCCGTCCAGACCAGTGTTACCCACCCCAAGCTCGTTCAGTCGCAGTTGGATGACCGCGAAGGTCCCGAATCTGTCATTGGCCGATATCATGCCTACTTGTCGGAGCAATTGGAGACGACCCTCACAGAGATCATCAATAGACTTGCCCTGACAACCTGGGGCAAAGCAGCGGATTTCGGTTCATCCAAGGCAGTCGAGTCGAGTTACTCCAATGTCGTGCAGTTGTTGTCCACGCGCGTTGCCGAGAAGAATCGACGCGCATGTGGCGAGGATGACGGGCGAAGATTGCTGGAGGCGATGCGCGCAATTATTCGAGAATGGAAAGACGCACGCTTCGATCTGGGGCGGCTCGCAAACGTCAGCGACCATATTTGTGACCTCTCCATAACCTGGGGCTTTGGAGAGCTCGGTCCCATCTTCACCCGACTTGGCAACGTCAATGGTGATGCCCATCGTCTCATCAAGATTGGCCAGAACTTGCCATCGGGCGCAGGAAAAAGACTGCTTCCTCGTCTCAGCGAGGCCGCGGTCATCAGCCGGAAGAATTACGGCGGCGGCGCACTCTTGTCTGTGGCCGTCAAACAAATGCTGCTCGAAGTCGGCGCGGGCATGCCCGAGGAGGCACGCCTGGCCGCACGTTTGCACGTCGAGAACTGGTATCGGTGGCTTTATCACGATGAGAAGAGACCGGCCGATAGTTGGGTAGACCTCACCGATTACGCAAGCTACGCAAGTGTCCTCGATCCAAACGCCTGTCGAGCGATGATGCAAGCAGCAGCCGCGGGAGAGACTCTATTCGCCACAGATCCGTCGACTTCTTCGGCACACCCATGGGAACTGCTGGCGACCAAGGCTTTGGGCGTTGGCCGCTGGGACAACGGCACCTCTGATGAGGTCGGCGTTTCCTCAACGTCGCCTGCAATCCCTGGGATGCAACGAACAGCGGGTGTGACATCGGTTGAGAGCATTTCCGGGGATTTCTGCACGGACGCGCAGCGCAAGATCGACACGCAACTGTTCGAGCGTGCGATGAAGCTCTGCCCTAATCTTTCGGTGGAGGAGATCCGTCGTCGACTCGTCCGCACTCGGCCCCATCTAACGGTCCAACATGTGGACAGCCAGCTTCGCGCAGGGGTCACCGAACTCCAACATGCCCTCGAGCGTCCGGTTGACCGCGCTGGAGATGAGCCCAACTTTCTGTTGGCTGCCAAGCTTGCATACATGATGCTCAATGCCGAGGCGGGCACCACCTACGACGAACTGTTGACGCGGTTTGTGACAGAGGAGTACGAGGCAACTGTTCAATGGGGTCGATGGGGCGGACTTCTCCGAGAGGACATCACAGCTCTGCAGGAGGCCTACGATTTTGTCCCGCGATGGCCGGAAAATGGCAAGACCGAAGTGTGTCCCTCTTGGGACACCGCACCGCCGGAGATTGCAAACAAGCTCAGTGCTCTCAAACACGTTCCAAACCTGTCCCGCGTCCTCGAAAAACATTCAGACATACGCGAAGAGGAAGCTCCCCGAGCGCTCGAGGGCACGGTGCAAGTTTCTGTCGAGCTGGACCTTGCCGGTGCCTACGCCTACTTCCACAATTTGATCTACAGACAGGGGGCGAACGGGGGAGATATCCATCCGGTCTGGAAGTACTATCCAGAATCCGACATAGCGCAAGAGCTCGCGGAACGCTGTTTCGGCATCAAGGGACCCAAGGCAGTCGATGAAGGGGACCTGCAGAGCAAAACGAAGCAAGCGCTCATTGCGGCTCTCAAACAGGCCCAAAAGAGCGGAAAGCCCCTTGCCGTGCACGTCATCAGTGTGCCCGGCATCTGGACTTGGTTCTCCAATGAGTTGAAGAAGTATCCCGATGTGCAGGTGATGGGAATATCCCATACAACGGCCGACGCCATCGAAGTGCGCGAGAGTGGCTTGTCCTTTGACAGAATCGCGCTGTCGATGATGGCGGAGTCACAACCCAAGACCCACTTTGAGCGCAAGATGTTCGCCGTCAGCTTTCGGGATCTGGTGGGCCAAATCGAACGTGAAGCGGGCGACGCGATTGGCGCAATCCGTGATCGACATCATCTAATCATGGGAATCGGTGGGCAGGTCATAGGTTGGGCTCTCACCCGAGCGTTGCAGCCGCAATACGACTTCTCCGGTTGTGATCCGCGTTTGACCAAGATTGCCGAAGAAGATCGGTCGGCCCAAATACGCAAGAAGGAGCTGGATGAGCAGAAGGTGAAAGTTTGGCAGCCAGAAGACCTTTCTATCCTGGCTGACCAACGCAAGCTCATGATCTGGAATTGCACACCCAAGCCCGTGCTCACCCGAGATTTCCTCGACAACCTCTCACACGATCTCGTCTACGGCAACCTGGGTTCTGGGCAGAAAGACCTCGACCTTCTCGCGCAGATGAGCCCAAGTGGTGATGGCATCGCAAAACGCCACTCCGTCGGGCAATTCGGCACCCTCCCCGTGTTCGCCTACAAGATCAGGCAGTCTTCTGGACGCATCCGCACCGTCTACATGCTCGGGGACGGCAAGGTGCTCAACTTCCGTGAAATGAACCCAGATCCAGAATCGCACTCGGCGGTCCTATACATGTGTAAGCTCGAAAGTTGGGCACAGGCGCGCTGGGCCCTCGAGCACCCCTCGAATGGAAAAATGGGGCCCCAACTTCTTTCGCACCTTGGAATCTCGATGCCAAAAGGCTCACGAACATCGACCTTCGTCTTCGGCAAGCTCGGCGACGCAAAACCCATAACCGATCTGATAGGCGATATGGCGCAGAACGACCACGCAACTTGGGAACGGCCCGGCGAAGCTATTGCTTTTGAGACCCACGTAGAACGGAAATCCGGTGGTGCTTCTATGATGAGTGAGCACTGCGGGTCATATCCCAACAGTTCGGAGTTGGGAGCTTTCTTGGGTCTGCCTGATCCGAATTCAATGTAGCTCCTGAGAGGTTACACATTACACGCACTGCGGTGGCGATTCGAAACTCGTCCGATGGAGTCTTGTGTCTTGTTTCAATCGTCCTCTGGCTCCAGACCGTACTGAGCCAAGTCGTCGGGACGATTGCCGAAGGTTGACGTCACACCAAGGAAAGGTTTGGGAAGCCGCTGGGTGATGTCGTGCACGTGGTGCAATCGCCACTGGTTGTCTTGCGGGTCGCGGCTGACGACACCTTCCCTTAGGAGCGGTTCTAAGGTCCGCATGATGGTTTTGCGAGTAACGCCGAGCGCTGCCGCCATACCCACTTTGGTCAAGGGTGCATGAATCGTGGCAATGTCGTCGTGCACCGAGCCAAAGGCCCCAGCATAATCGAGCAGCAATCGCAGGAGTCTGGTTTCGGTGTCGTACAGGGCAATGCTCTGGGCGGTATGGTTGGCAAGACAATGACGCACGCTCGCGTCCTGATAGAGCTGAAACGCAAGCGCGGCGTTGTTGCGCACGGCATGCAGGAACGCATCGTTAGGCACGAAAATGGCCGTTGTTGCCTCTTCTGCCCGGATGCTGATCATCCAAGATACCCCCGCCGCGCATTCCATGTCCCCGAGAATGGCCGGTCCCCCGACAATGCCGAGCAGAAGCGTCACTCCCCGCTCCTTGTTGCGTCGATAGATAGAAACTTTGCCGACGACCATGCATAAAATGGAATGTTGTGAGGTGCCCGCTCGCGCCAACAACTCCCCTTTCACCGCCTCGCGTAGCTCGGCTCCCGCAATGAGTTTGTCCAGATCAGCGGGCGAAAGTGCCACAAAAAGGCCTGAGGTCCGCAACATTGCGGCGAGATCGGGTTTTCGACAACCGCTCATGGATGGAGGATGCCAGAATTGAATTCATCTGCCAAGGCGGAGGGTGTGGTGGTGTGGTGGTGTGGTTCGTCTGTGTGTGTCGGAGAGCGCCCCGGCGTTCGACTGCTGTTTCCAGTCACAGAAGCGCGGGACAATAGTCCCGTTCCCACGGTTCTCGTCCACACGTGTGATGACGTCGCGTCTATACTCGAAGACGAATTGAGACAGAAAGCCTGGGCGACTGGAATAGGTCCACGCGCACGGCGACGAAAGGTAATAGGATAATGAAAGAGCTATTCACACTCCGCAGTAACAATCATGAATGCACCGAGAGCCGATACATCGACAATTCGGCGTCCATTGCCGCGGCCGATGGGCTGGGGAAAGGTGTCGCCGACCGACGGCTCCTGCCCATCGTCGGCGTCCTTGGCATCTTCGGTATTGTCGTTTTGTCGGGCTGTGGTGAGGCGCATGAGAACCTGACCACTCCGGCACCAACCTCAGGCTGCGAATTGGCGGTGCTTTGCTCGGGTTCCAATGTCATGGCCATCGACACTTGCACTCAGCAGTCGCGTATCCTGACCGCGTGCCCCAGTGCCTGCTATCAGGGCTCTTGCGTTGATTGTGCACCGAATGCCGGCACCGTGTGTGTGGACGCCAACGTCCATAGCATTGACTCCTGTGGTGCCGTAGGTGCCCAAGCGGAGGTGTGCACCAACGGTTGCGCCGCCGGTGCGTGCCTTGGCAACGATTGCACCCCAGGTGTCGACACCGCTTGCTTCGGCGACAACATTCACGAAGTCGACTCCTGTGGCAATCTCGGCGATTTCGTGTACTCGTGCGCCACCGGATGCGTCGATGGTGCCTGCGGCAGTCAAGAGTGCATCCCCGACCAGTTCATTGTCTGTTATGACGGTGACATCTACACACTCGACTCCTGCGAAGGTCTCGGCTCTCTGTTCGAAGATTGTGGTACCGACGTTTGCCAGGCGAACCAGGGGGGCGATATCGAATGCGTTTCTGGGGTCTGCGCGCCGGATGCCGGCATTGCATGTTTCAGCAACAACATTCATTGGCTAGACAGTTGCCACGGCGTTCAGCCAGACATCTACGAGTCATGCGCAAACGGCTGTGACGACAACGGTTGCCTTGCCTGTAACCCTTACCCCATTGGCACCACCTGCGTCGGCCAAAACAGGCACACCTTGCTCGGCGGCTGCGACAGTGCGCCCGTTGCCGGTGACCTCATCGAGTCCTGCGAAAACGGCTGCCAGCAGGCCGAGTGTCTGCCACCGGGATGTATCCCCGCAGCCGGTACCGTCTGCCGGGGCGATGACTTGCACTACGTTGACTCCTGCGGTGCTGTCGGTGCCCTCGTTCAAACCTGTTCCGCCGGCTGCAATGAAGGTGCCTGCGTCACATGCAGTCCCACAGAGTCCGTGATGTGCTTTGAGGGGCACGTCTACTCGGTCGACTCCTGTGGCAAGCGGGATTCTCTCGTCATTACCTGCGAGAATGGCTGCGAGAATGGCTCGTGCATTGGTGGAAGCTTGTCCTGCGTCTGTTTCTCAGGCTGCCAAATCTCAGAAAATAACACCTACCTCGGCTCCTGCGACAGTTGTTTCTTGGCATCGCTTCCCGAGTACCTGAACTCGGAAGAAGACTGCTACGACCCATACTTGTGTAACAGCCTGTGCGAGACGCCTTTCACTTGTGAACATCAAGCCCTCATATACGGCGGCCACATGACGTTAGGCTACTGCGGCGACTGCGACAGTTGTCCGGATTGCAGCTGTGTCGACCAGGAACTGTGCGCCACATACTGTCAGTGAGATTCGGCATAGAGGCCACGCCAATGCAACCACGCATATGAGCGCTCAGGTGTCCATACCGATTGCGAGTGTTCCGAAAGCAATATTTTGTCATAGTGTTGTCTCCTCCAAGCCCGGAGTGTAACAACACTCGTGGCGTTTTGAGGTATCACAGAAAGGGATCCCGTGGAGTCAGGTTTGCAACCGGCATCAGTCAAATGGTGGGGTGCCTTCGACATCCCCATGGGGCAAGTGGCGCTTTGGCGTATCGGCCCATTGAACCTTTGGGTGCAGCGATTGCCCGGCGAGTGGCGTTTCACCCAACGACTCGAGGAGGATGGTTTCGACGCTTCGGTGGGCATTGATCTGACGGCAGCGCAGCCTGATGAACGAGAGACAGACGCCGTTCACCGCTTTGGGTTCTCGACTGATGATACGCGATTGGTCCTGACACCTTTGTGCGCAGATCGGCATGTTATCAGCAGACCGGAGAAACCCTTCACTATTCCCCCTGGTGAGGAGTCCGTTTTGTATGTCGGCACGCCACTTTGGATTCGTATCGAGGCTGGCAACCGCAAAACCTTTTTGACAGACATGCCAATTGTGCAACCTTCGGATACCTGGGTTGGAGAGTCGACACGCGAAGGTGACCTCTGTTACGCCAGCAGAACGCGTTGCCGACTCCACCTCGAAGGATTCCCGTTTCACCCACACCGCGGCACCACAGCGGTGACTCTGCAGAACCACGCCGACTCGCCCCTCGCACTGGAGAGACTGAATCTGCCAGTCGTGCATCTTGCCCTACACCGCAAAGAAGATGGGAATCTCTGGACAGACGATGTGCGTTTTGAGCGAACGGGTGCAGGCGACATGGTGGAGTTGAAACTGGGCGACAATTGGAAGCAAACTCCAAAGAATGCCGAGCTCGTTGCAGCCCCCAGAGAGCCTGTGAATAGGAACCTCATGTTTCGGGCTTTCAGTTCGCTGTTCAATTAGCTCGCAGGAGGCAAGACATGGGAGAGCTGCTCGATAGGGTGGTCGCTTTCGGCACCGGAGATGCCGCCCGCGCGGGCGCGAGAGCCCTTGTTGCTTTGCTGATCGGTGTGCTCGTCGTGTCTTTGCTGCGACGGTCCTTGAACAAAACCCAACGGCTTCGTCCCCAACATCTGTTCTTGTTGCGTCGGGGACTCAGCTATCTGGTGATCATCGTGGCGATGGCCTGGGCTCTTCGTGAGCTCGGCTTTGAACTCGGGGCTCTTCTTGGTGCGGCCGGTGTGTTGACCGTGGCTCTCGGATTCGCCGCCCAAACGTCCGTATCCAATATCATCAGTGGGCTTTTCCTCATCGGTGAGCATCCTTTTGCTGTGGGTGACATCATCCAGGTGGCCGAGACCACCGGCGAGGTCCTCTCGGTGGATCTCCTTTCGGTCAAGCTCCGCACCTTTGACAATCTCTTGGTTCGAATCCCCAACGAAACCATGCTCAAGTCGAATGTCACAAACATGACTCATTTCCCAATTCGTCGAGCAGACCTCAAGATCTCCGTCGCGTACAAAGAGGACATCGCGCGGGTTCGCGAGATCATGATGAGCATAGCGGACAAAAATCCGCTTTGTCTCCAGGAGCCCAGACCCCTCTTCGTCTTTCTCGGGTATGGAAGTTCCGCTCTCGAGATGCAGTTCTCGGTCTGGGTCAAGAAGGATGCCTGGCTGGATGTGCGCAACGCCATGTACGAGGAAATCAAGAAGGCTTTTGACGAGAACGGAATAGAAATCCCATTCCCTCATGTCAGTTTGTATGCCGGTAGTGCAACGGCTCCATTTCCAGTGAGTTTGGTGAGCCCACCGGTCGACAGAACACAATGATCCGTGGCGAAGGTGGTGCGCAGACGCCGCAAATCGCAATGTTCACCAGTGCTGACGCCGCCGAGCGGGAAATCTATGATCAAGCAGTCGGTTTTGCCCGTGCAAGGGCACGCGCCGATTTCTCAAAATGCGGGCGCACTTCTGCGAAGTGCTCCGATGTCGCTGTGCCGCAGATCAAGATCAGCTCGACGTCCGTTTGCTTTGCAAACAAGATCTGGGTTATCGCTCGTGTCGCCCGGAAACCATACACGACAAATGGAATGGCTCGGGACTCAACCTCGAGTTGCCCGGTTTCTATTAGCTGATAACTTCGTAGAGTCTTTGCCAGCTTCTTCATCTTCAGGTCGAGCACCACATGGGGGTCGCGCTGTTCGTGGGCATCCCAGGTAATGCTGATATTGGCCTGGCGCTCTTTGGCATCGCGACTGCCACCCATCGGTAGTGTGAATATGATGGTGGATTCGTCGTGCCAACCATCGGGCACAACGGTTTCGAGGCCATGAAACTCAACGCGCATTGCGGGTTACTAGAGCACAAAACCACAGTTGAGTCAGGTGAGCACCCGCCGAATCTATGCAACCTTTGTGTCCGTTTTGCATTCAGCCTCTGGGACCTCGTCGACGGCGGGGTCGTTGGCTACGATTGAACGGGTGGCAGAGGGATTGGGACGCGCGGCCAAGAGCGCCTGTTTGCGGAATTGTTCCGTGACCGCCTGGTACAGGGTATCAGCCAATGACGGGTCCATCTCCAACATGTTGGCGACTTTCTCTCGGCCCTGCCCCAGTTGGCGATTGTCCCAAGCGATCCAGGAGCCAGAGCGAGTGAGCACGCCCACATCGAGAGCACGATCGAGCAAGTCGCCTGCGGCCCAAATGCCGTGGCCATAGAGAACATCGACCTCGACTTCCCTAAAGGGCGGTGCCAGCTTGTTCTTCACAACCTTGATGCGGGTGCGATTGCCAATGACACCCTTCTCATCCTTGATGGCACCGATGCGGCGAACCTCGATTCGCATCGACGCGTAGAATTTCAGAGCGTTGCCGCCGCTGGTGACCTCGGGGTTGCCGAAGACCACGCCAATCTTTTGTCGCAGCTGATTGATGAACAACAACGTGCAGCGACTCTTGTGGGCAACGCCGGTGAGCTTGCGCATCGCCTGACTCATCAGGCGTGCTTGCAGACCCATGTGCGCATCGCCCATCTCGCCTTCGATCTCCGCGCGCGGCACCAAGGCTGCCACTGAGTCGAGCACGAGCAGATCGACAGCGCTGGAGCGCACCAAGGTCTCACAGATCTCCAACGCCTGCTCGCCACTGTCTGGCTGGGAGATCAAAAGGTTCTCCGCCTGCACGCCGAGAGCCCTTGCGTAGGTGACATCGAGGGCATGCTCGGCATCGATGAACGCACACACCCCACCCTTCTTGTGTGCCTGGGCGATGGCATGCAGTGCCAGTGTGGTTTTGCCGCTCGACTCCGGACCAAAGATCTCGACAATACGGCCCCGTGGAAATCCACCAACACCGAGGGCCAGGTCGATGCCGAGACTCCCAGAGGGTATCACCGCGACCGAGTCTGCAATCTGGTGCTCGCCGAGGCGCATGATGGCACCTCGGCCGAACTGTTTCTCTATGACACCGATTGCGTCCTGAATCAGCTTCAGTTTGTCGAGTGGCTTGTTCTTCTCATCAGGCTTGCCCATGGTCATTTCTCCTCTCGTATTGGCGACAGAGAGGAGCAAACTGGGTGCCAACTGTAACTGCTTGAATTTGAGTGAGTGGATTTCACGAATGTGTCAGATTGCGACGCGCGACGTTACGTCGCCGTTGGCCTGGCGAAAGGCACTACCTGATGGACGTGGGATTGTGAAGCGGTGTGCCTAGAGACCAAGCTCTACCCAGACACTTCCTTTTTCAACTTTCACCGATTTCAAAACCCACCTGGTGCCGCCCTCCACTTTGTGTAACGGCACCACCGGCAAAACGTTGGTCACGACATCGTTGATGATCTTCGTCGCATTCTCGAGGTGCTCATCGTGCACTTTGGGAAGCTCGAAAGTGTTGATGTGTGGCTCGTACAAGAGGACGTATCCCTTTTCTGCGTCGTATGAAAGTTTGCCCACCACACCGACGCGGCCCGAAGGGATCTTGATAGGCCCGAGTCGCACGGTGGCGTCGAGGGTGACGCCGACCTCCTCGGACCCCTCTGACAAGATAACCTCGGCGTTGTCGAGAGTGAGACTGAACACGCCGGCGATCTTCTCGTAAGGAAAGTGTTCGTTAACACGTTTGGTCAGCTCTTTTTGCGTCAGCTCGATCTGCCTGTGCAACGGTGCCACACAGGAGACAGAGCTACCAACCACCAACAACACAATTGCAATGATTCGCATCGAGCTCATGGGGCGATTCAAAGCTGAACGTGGCTGCGTTTCAAGAGGTATCTTCATGGAAGAGGAGGGCGTGGACTCCCTTTGAACTCGAGGCCAAATCCATGGCTCCAATGCTCGTTGCTGCAACCAACCCAACGAACCACAGCTTCGGAGGTGGTGTCCTGACCGCGATGGGAGATGCTTAACTGCACCTGCTCATTGACCTTGGGGCCAACGGTAGGCTCATCCATTGCGACAAACAACCCCGCGACGAGACCCCAGTTGGGCCGAAAGAACACGCCTTCCGCGCTGGTGTCCATCAGAGTTCCGTGAAACACGTCGCTGCCGATTTGCACCGATGCCTCTGTTTTTGACCTGCGTCGTGGGTGGCGACGGTTTTGCTCGGCCATGGGAACCCTCCGGGGTGAGCTTACACACTTATATCATCGGTAAGACGCCGCAGATGTTGCGGAAATGTTGTTCGTGGGCGCCCTCTTGCGCAACCTGTCGCCGACAGCTAATTTCCCAAACAACAGAGGAATCTAGCCAATGAGTAATTCAGAAGAGGCGCGCCTTTTGCCACTTTTGCCCCTTCGGGACATTGTCGTATTTCCACATATGATGGTGCCCCTATATGTCGGTCGGGCGCCGTCGATCAAAGCGGTCGAAGAGGCCATGCGCGGCAATCGAGAGCTGCTACTGGCTGCCCAGAAGAAGGCAAAAACCAACGACCCGGTTCCGGACGACATTTATGCGATCGGCACTGTCGGCCAGCTGATGCAGCACATCAAACGGCCCGATGGCACCGTCAAGGTGCTCGTCGAGGGCAAACGTCGTGCGCGAATTCGGCGTTTTCTACCCAACGACAGCTTTTTCCTCGTCGAGGTCGAGGAGATGCAGGAGCTCGAGCAGCAAACTCCTGAGCTCGAGGCCCTGCTGCGGACGGTACACGAGGTTTTTGAGAATTATGCGCGTCTATCCCGTCGTTTGCAGCCCGACGTGCTGATGAACATCAAGGCAATTGATGATGCCCCGCGGCTCGCCGACACCATCGTCGCCCATCTGCCCATCAAACACCCCGACAAACAGGCGATGTTGGAGATGCAGACGCCCAAAGAGAGACTCGAGAAGCTCTACGAGTTGATGCAGGGCGAGATCGAGATCCTTCAGGTTGAGCGCAAGATCCGCTCTCGCGTCAAGAAGCAGATGGAGCGAACGGAGAAGGAGTATTATCTCAACGAGCAGATGCGAGCGATCCAGAAGGAGCTCGGGGAGCGCGACGAGTTCAAAAATGAGATCAACGAGCTCGAAGAGAAGCTCAAAGCAAAGAAGATGCCCGAGGAAGCGCGGGACAAGGTCGAAAAGGAGGTCAAGAAACTCAAGATGATGTCGCCGATGTCTGCAGAGGCGACGGTCGTACGCAACTACATCGATTGGTGCCTGTCACTGCCATGGTTCGAGGAATCGGAGGACCAGCTCGACATGGTCGAAGCCGAGCAAATCCTCGAAGAGGATCACTACGGCCTCAAGAAGCCAAAGGAGCGCATCCTCGAATATCTCGCAGTGCAGAAACTCGTCGACAAGATGAAGGGCCCCATCCTTTGTCTCGTCGGTCCTCCAGGCGTTGGCAAGACTTCATTGGGACGATCCATTGCTCGGGCTACGGGGCGCCAGTTCGTGCGTCAGTCGCTCGGCGGTGTGCGTGATGAGGCTGAGATTCGTGGTCATCGTCGAACCTACATTGGCGCTTTGCCTGGCAAGATCATTCAGAGTCTCAAGCGCGCCGGCACATCGAACCCGGTATTTCTCCTCGACGAAATCGACAAGATGTCGATGGACTTCCGCGGTGACCCGTCTGCGGCGTTGCTCGAGGTTCTCGATCCAGAGCAGAACAACAGTTTTAACGATCACTACCTCGACATGGACTACGATCTGTCGAGTATCATGTTTGTTTGCACCGCCAACACCCTTCAAGGGATCCCTGCAGCGTTGGAAGACCGTCTCGAGATCATCCGCATTGCCGGCTACACGGAATTGGAAAAGATGTCGATCGCCGATCGCTACTTGGTACCCAAGCAGCGCCGCGAGAACGGACTTGCCGACGTGAACATCGCCTTTGGTGATCAATCGATGCGGACCATCATTCAGCTCTACACCCGCGAAGCCGGTGTCCGTCAGCTCGAGCGCGAGATCGCCAGCATTTGTCGCAAACTGGCTAAGGAGGTGGTGCAAAAAGGGAAGGATCAACAGTTCAGGATCACTCCCAACCGCATCAAGAAGCTTCTCGGTGTGCCCAAGTTTCGTGCGAAGAGTCGCGAGGAGAACGACGAGATCGGCATGGCCACGGGCCTCGCATGGACACAAATGGGCGGTGAGATCCTCAACATCGAGGTCACCACCATGCCTGGCAAAGGCAAGCTCACCATCACCGGCAAGCTCGGCGACGTCATGCAAGAGTCGGCGCAAGCGGCGATGAGTTATGTGCGGTCCCGTGCCGAGTCTTGGGGCTTGGCTGCAGACTTCTATTCGTCCATAGACATCCACATTCACGTGCCAGAGGGGGCGACGCCCAAGGACGGTCCTTCAGCCGGCATCACCATGGCCACGGCTTTGGTCTCGGCGCTCACTCGCATTCCAGTCCGCCATGATCTGGCGATGACCGGCGAAATTACTTTGCGCGGACGAGTCCTCCCCATCGGCGGTCTCAAGGAGAAGATCTTGGCGGCCCACCGTGCGGAGATCCGTGAAGTGATCATCCCCAAGGACAACGAAAAGGATCTCGAAGAGGTACCCAAGATCGTCGCCAAGAATCTCAAGTTCCACACTGTCGAGCACCTCGACGAAGTTCTCAGGCATGCCCTGGTGCTGGACTCCCCCGACGAGTTCTTTGGCGCGCACAAGACAATCGCCGGCGAGTCAAAGGTCGACGTTCCTGTTGCCGAAGGCAAGGATCCCACCCCAGCTGTACAGTGATCCCGACGATTTTTGTTATCGTAGCCGAGTGGCGACAGCGCTTGGGCGTCTGAAGCACATCAGTTGTTCACGATCGAGCTTGCTCAGAGTCATCAATTCCCAGCCATTGTCGCCGGCTTGATTGAGGGCACCCGACATATTGCCGAGATCGTAGGTCACACACAGGTGATCATAATGTGAATAACGTGGCCTCACCCAAGTTGGACCCGCCTTGGGTTTGGGCTGCTCCGGCTCGAGAGCTTTGGTGATGATCTGCGGCAATTCCTCCGGAAAGGGAGTTGCTGCTGTTGCCGGTGTTGCCGGTGTTACCGGTGTTGCCGGTGGTACCGGTGTTGCCGGTGGTACCGGTGTTGCCGGTGTTGCCGGTGGTACCGGTGTTGCCGGTGGTACCGGTGTTGCTGGTGCTACCGGCGTTGCTGGTGGTACCGGCGTGGTCGTGGGCAGGGATGGTGTCGTCGGCGATGTGTCCGGTAGGTCGGGTGACGTTGTCGGTGTCACAGGCTGCACTGCGGGCGGCGTTGCCTGTGGTGGCGGTGGTGGCGGCGGTGGTGGCGGCGGCGCAGGTGGTTCCGGTGCGGTTGACTCCGGGGGCGTCGACTCCGGTGGTGTCGATTCCGGTGGGGTAGGCGCTGGTGGCGGTGGTTCCGTTGTTGGCGTTACCGTGGGTGCCAATACATCCTTGGCTTGGCGGGTCTTCTTGTTCTTGCGCTTCTTTTTGCCTTTCGCCCGTGCTGTAGGAGGAGAGGGTGATGGTTGGCTAACAATCCAACTGCACCACATCGGCGAAAACGACAGGGCAGCCGCTTCATCGGCTTGCAGCAAACTCGCGCAGAATACCAATGCGCAGACCGCTGAGATTGTGAGTCGCAAACGTTTCATGTCACGCGCCCGTTTTGGGTCGTTTGAAGCACATCAAATCGTCGCCACCCTGTTTGCCAATGGCAACAAGCTCCCAACCCTTTTCGCCTGAGCTTTGCAGGGTTTCGGTAGCATTCGTCGCCGTGAACACGATGCACATGTGCTCCCAGCCTGGATACTCGGCCCCGGCGGGACGCAATGGGAATGTGCCGTCCGTAGATGCACCGTAGGACGTTCCAGCGCAACCGGTGGCAAGGTACGCAAAAGACATACTCAGAATTATCCATTTCCACATGGTGAGCTCCTCAGGAGACGGAGCATAGCCGCCAATTCTTCCAGAGTCCAACGGGTGACCTCGAGGATTTGGCACTTAAACGGAGCGCATCGCCCAAGACGCCTAACGGTATGTCTAAAATTTGCCCAATCGTCGTCACCCAACTACCGTTGGTTGATGGGAAAACGTTGGCCTTTGATCGCCTTGGCGATCTTGGTCTTGGCATCCGCCGCATCCACCGTCTGGCTTGTGGGGGACACAGCGCATGAGCTCCAAGCTGTCACGGTGAGCCTGGCCGACCTCGACGCGGAGTTGTTCCATCTCGATGCCTCGTCGATCACCCGTCGCGGACCGCCTCGTGTTTGGGTGCTACGTTTCAACAGCAGAATTGAAGCGATACCATACCACTACGAGTCGTCATCGCTCGATGGACCGCAATCAATAGAAGCATGGCAGAAGACAACGGGCGCGATGGTGGTCATCAATGCCGGCCAATTCGATGAGGAACTCAATTATCTCGGATGGCTGAAGGCCGATGGCAAATGGCTGAGCCCGCACCAACATCACTCATGGATGGGATTGCTCGTCAGCGGACCTATCCGCGGCCATCCGTGGGCTGGAGTAATCGACCTGAAACAAGCCAATCCCAATGTCGTCGAAAACTACCGTCATGTGGTGCAATCAATGATGTTGCTCGACGACCAAGCTCAACCGAGAGTTCGCGACAGCGACCGCTCAGCCTGTCGAACGATCATTGCGCAAGACCAGGATGGTCGCATTCTTTTTATGGTGAGCGAAGGTGCCGTGACCCTGGCCGACCTGGCACGGTGGCTACTCACCACGGGACTTGGCATCTCCCGCGCCATGAATATGGATGGGGGAATTGAATCGCAATTGGCCATTCACACTTCCGAGCTCGAATTGTCCCTGTATGGCCAATATGGTACAGGCACCGCCGTTTTCGACGCGGGGGCCGGTCAAATTCGCTATCCTTTGCCCGCGGTCATTGCGGTGCGCCGTGCAAAACAGTGACGACCGGCCTCATTCGAAGAATCGGACAAACCAGATCTTGGCGGTCAGGTAAGAGTTACCGCGGCGCATGCCAACGCTGTTGACCGAGCCCTGATATTTGCGAGTCTTCACCTCGACATCAATGTCCGTCTCGAGCGTCGTTCCGCGGGCGATATCGCCATCGCAAAGATGCACCTGGGCATCGAGCAGGGCGAGTCCTCCGGACTTGCCCGTCTCGTCCAACACAAATGCCGCACCACATTCACAGCGCCCGCCAACGGCACCCTCCGGGCTGTATACACCGGACAGATTCTTTGGCGCTGGAATCCACTCAAAACAGAAAGGGCACCCCACCCGCAGTTTTTGCTGCATTCGTTCGAAGGCATCTGTCACAACCACCTCACACTGTTGCCACGGGGCGCTGATACAATACGGATGACGACAACAACAGGCAACCGCCGGAAGAAGTGGTTATACTATCAACATCGAAATCATCAAGACACATAGACTCGTTTTGACGCGAGGGGCACTGAACGACCGCCAATGCCGGGATCGGATCGACGCCCTGCGCTCTCGCATTGTCGCCGACACGGTCGAAGTCATCGCCGACGATGAGTTGGACAGCGTGCTTCGCGCCATCGGGCCCCGAGAGGAACTGACTCGCGGTGGTCTCACACAACGGGGCGAGCACAAGCAAGTCATCGCGTTGGCACGACTCGATGGCGAGGAGGTCTTTCCAGGGTACTCGTGGCGCGAGATGCGTGACGGTGGTCGCGAGGCGCGAATGAGGGGCGTATTGTGCCAGACAGCCATTGAGATCCAGTCAGTGATCGGTTGTCCTTTTGATTGTACCTACTGCCCCTACAGCACCTTCATCTGCGCCCGCGTCGATATCGAGCGGTTTGCTGATCGGGTCGCACGATTGACCGCAGAGCTCAGCGGGCAAGAGCTGTTCAAGCTCAACAATCGCAGCGATACTCTGGGACTCGAGCCCGAGCTCGGACTTGCGCCCTTGTTGGTTGAACGATTCGCCGAGCTCGATGGCAAATATCTGATGCTCTATTCCAAAGGGGAGAACGTCAAAGCGCTCCTCGATCTCGAGCACCGCAAGAAGACCATCGCCTGTTTCACTCTCACCCCGGCCCGCATTGCGGAGCTGCTCGAACCAGGCGCGCCACCCACGTCGGCTCGCATAGCAGCAATCGGGCAGCTCGCGAAGGCCGGTTATCCCATTCGCGTCCGCCTGTCACCGATCGTGCCACTCTTAGATTGGCATAACCTCTACAACGATCTCATCCGAGATTTGATCGCCGCCAGCGAGCCCGAGCTCATCACCCTGTGGGCGCTCAGCATGATAGACGTCGAGAATCTGGACAACATCGTTCCCCTCGAGGAGATCGACCCGCGAATCCTGAGCGACGCACAACAGGCGGCAATGACGATGCGGGGGAAAAAGGGCGCGCCCTTCCCACCCACTACCCGAGCCTCCATCTACCGCGATGTTGCGGCCATAATTCACGACCACTCGCCTCGTACCCGAGTTGCTCTGTGTCTGGAAACCCCCGAAGTGTGGGAGTCGACTGGCGATCTCATCGTTTCCCATTCGAAAAAACGTTTCATCTGCAACTGCGGCCCCAATGCGACGCCTGGTGCCGTGGCGTGCGGTTGAGCCCCGCCTAGACCGGATTCAACTCGGAGACTCGCAAGTACAGCGGTGCCAACAATGACGGATCATCTGCTTTGCCGGCGATGATGCGGTCGGCAGCGTGCAGAATACCGTAACCGGCGAAGAGTCGAGGCTCCATTTCGACCGCAGTGCCAGGCGCTGCCCCTGCCCCGAAGCACACTGTCGCTCCGCTGCCGACGAGCTTCGCCGGTTCGCCAGGAAGCTTCGCTAACTGGGCCACGAAATCGGCTGGAATGTAGGCACCATCAGAAATCGTTGACTCCACGAGGCCGTCCACCCCGACGTTGTAGGCTGCTGCAAATACCTCGTTGACGCGAGAGCCGAGAACCGGTGCTATCGAGCCCGGTCCACAGGACGCTGCCAACATGGCAAGGCTCGACACCCCATACAGCGGCACGTTGCCACCGAAGGCGAGCCCCTTGGCGGTGGCGAGTCCTACCCGCAGACCCGTGTACGAACCTGGGCCGATGCCAATGACAATTGCCTTGAGGGTTGAGACCTCGAGGTGAAACTCTGCCATCGCTGCGGCGAGAACCTCGACGAGCGATTCCGAAGGCACCGATGCCGCGTCAAAGTCTAAATCATCGACGCGACCACCTTGCCACGCCACCGTACACAAAGCCGCTCGGGCTGTCGAAGTATCAAAAGCCAACAGGGGTCCCTGCACTGTGCGAGAGATTTCCAACAATCGTGGGTGAAGGTCGATCACCGGCAACGCCTCGAAGCCCTATTTCTCACTGGGCTCGTTTTGGCACGAGCTCTCAATGCACACGAGCCCATTCTCGCAATCTGCGTCTTCACTACACTCAGGCCACGCGAACCGCATGATGTCGTTGCGGAAGGCGAACACCATGAGCATCAGAAGCAGCCCAAGTCCGGCTAGGTTCGCTATCTCCCGGGCCCTGACGGAAGGTGGTCGCCGACGGATGGCCTCAATGGCGAACATCAACAAGTGACCACCGTCGAGCACAGGCACGGGCAACAGGTTCATCAACGCCAACATCACACTAACTGTGGCCAGAGCCTCCAAGAAGGGGCGAATTCCCCGCTCTGCCCCCTCGGCTGCGAGCACAAACAACATCATCGGGCCACCGACCGAATCGGCGGGAACCTCGCGTTTGGCGAGCTTCCACAGCCCCTTGCCGAGCATGCCTGCAATCTTGGACAAATGAGAGAGCCCCATCTGCGCCGCGGCAATGGGGCCAACCACCTCGTCAATGGTGTAGTAGTCGTAAGTGCTCGGTTCATTGAACGCACCGAAAACATGAACGGTGCGTTTGTTTTTCAGCTCATCCTTTTCGAGCTTCGAGTCGAGCTTCAGCTTCCTCTCGACTACCTTTCGCCCGTGTTGAAAGGTGAGTATGAAATCCGCGGTGGCATCGAGCCCGGAAAATGCCTCGAGATCGATTCCCCACACCCCGATGGGGCGAATGGTTCGCTTGCCATCCTTGGCAATGCTGAGCCTGAGCAGACGGTCCCCTGGCCGCAGTCCAATTGAGGCCGCTGGCGTGCCCTGGGTTACTCGAGCAACCAGGGACTCCTGGGTGACGAGGCCTGTATAACCATCGGCGGTGTCGGCGGCGCTCACCAGGGTGCGATCCAATTCCCCGGGGTGTTCCCCTGCGGTGAGCTCAAATTCCAGTGGCAAAGCGGGAGAGCCGCGCAGAACCGACAGTTTGATGGACTGGTCCTTGGGTACGTCATAAACGAGACGCGCGAGCTCATACCACGCCTCCACTTCGGTGCCGTTGACATGGGTCACGAGATCGCCGGTCGCAAGCCCGGCCTGCGCAGCCGGACTGTCAGCGTCCACAACTCCCACAAACGTGCGGATGAACAGGGGAGAGATGCCAACCCTTCCTTTGGTTTCTATTTCTTCAAACGGGTTGGTTTGGTCGTGGTGGCGCGGCACAACCGTCACCTCCAGACTGCGCCCGTCCCGCTCCACAGCAACGGGAATCGAGTCACCGGGACGCGCCGAGATCGCCTCGGATACGTCTCGCCAAAGTGGCGTGGCCTCACCATCGACTCCGACGATCCTGTCGCCTGGACGAATGCCAGCCTGCCAGGCCGGTTGGCCGACATTGACGACCCCCACCCTCGTATCGATGAAGGTGTGATGACCCGTCCACAAGGATGAATAAACAAACCAGGCGAGGATCACATTGAACGCGGGCCCTGCGACAACCACGAGCGATCGCTGCCAAATGGGCTTTGACGAAAACGCCCGCGGCAGATCCTCGGGCGCGATCTCTACTCCCGGCAACTCACCGAGCATCTTGACATAGCCACCCAAGGGCAGCGCGCTGATACGGTACTCTGTCTCGCCGCGCACAAATGAGAACAGTTTTGCACCAAAGCCAAAGGAAAACCGCAGCACTTTGACGTTGCACGCTTTGGCCACGAGAAAGTGACCAAGCTCATGAAAGAAGATCAAGGGCCCAATGAAGAGGATGAACCAGTGAAGATTCTCCAGAATGTATTGAACGTTGCTCATCTCGTTGGCTCTAGTCTCGACACGTCACCCACCGAGGTCAAGCCACCCGAGCGATGAAGGCTAGGCTATAGAGATAAACTGCAGGTGCCGCAAACATCACACCGTCAAATCTGTCGAGTACGCCGCCGTGACCTGGAATCAACGTGCTGCTATCTTTGGCACCTACCGATCGTTTGAGCATGGAAGCGGCCAGGTCCCCCACTCCGCCAGCGATTGCCGCAAGGGTGCCGACCGCCACAACATGATTGAGCGGCAGCGCACACCCGTAGTTGCCAAAGATCCATCGAATCAACAGCGCCATCGCAACCGCCGCAACAACCCCACCGATGGCACCCTCGACCGTCTTTTTCGGTGAAATTTTGGGATAGAGCTTGTGCCGGCCGAGGAAGCGGCCTGAA
>Ga0156517_1031_pt1 | contig 45881 bp, 25 predicted proteins | sample RifOxyB3_FD_111912 | JGI IMG/M metagenome (GOLD analysis project Ga0156517, IMG submission 111912) | Deltaproteobacteria bacterium RIFOXYB12_FULL_58_9 | reverse complement strand
CGATGGTGCTGTCCATCCCGACGCCAGCGATGCCCCTGGTGATGGTGTCGACTCCAACTGCGACAGTGTCGAGCTGTGTTATGTAGACGCAGACCTCGACGGTTACCGTACCGACATCACGGTTACGTCGACCACCGGTGTTGCCTGCAACGGGCGAGGCGAGATTACCGCCGATGCCCTCATTGATTGTGACGATGACGCTGCCACGGTGAGCCCTGGAACGCCTGAGACCCCGGGTGACAACATTGATTCCAATTGCGATGAGATTGAGCTGTGCTACCTCGACAGCGACATGGATGGATACCGTTCGCTCGAAACCGAGGCGGGTACGGACCTCGACTGCTCCGCGACGAATCATCTGTTGGCCACCGCTGGGCTCGATTGTGATGATAGCCGCGACGACGTGAACCCAGGTGCCATTGAGATCTCCGACGACGGTGTCGACTCGAACTGCGATCTCAAGGAGCTATTCAACAACAATCTCCTCGGGCTTGCAGAGCCGTTGAGTGGATCGGTTTATGATGTCGCAATCTTTGGCGACTTCGACATGGGACCCTTGGGGGTCGTGCATGTTGACGGCTCTGTCGAGCGTGATGCCGAAGGCACGGTCACGTGGTGCACGTGGGCGACGATGTCCAAGACCCTCGGTGTCGTGGAGTTGCAAGATGTAACCGCCCGGGTTTGCATGAACGACCAGGGAATGATTGTCACATCCGTCGTGGGTAACGGCACAGTGGCTGGTTACCCCCTGCAACTCATGGGCAGCTTCGCCCTCTATCCTCCCTACGACTATGAGCTCCTTCTCACCGGTCAGGCCACCCTCGACGGTCAAAACTTCCCCTTGGTGGAAGCTTCCGCCGCTAGTTTTGTCAGGCGCGTGGACGGCGAAGAGTCGTGGCAGCTAAGCCTCGCCGCTGGGGCCGTGCCTCTAGGAGCAGGGGTCGTACTCGAGGAGACCGTCTACATCATTCATTCCGGTGGCACCTCGCTCAGCGCCACCACCCGATTTGGAGACGCCCCCAATGACATAGCGCTCACCGCAACGGGCGAGTATTTCTGGGGTGGCGACTACGCGATCACCTTGGCGCTCGCCGACGGTGAGACGTGGGATCCCTTCGGTTCAGATCTCCCTGTGGAGTTCACCACTGTCTCCGGCACCCTGGCGCGAACCGCGGGGTTGGTTGATGTCACGGTGGTCGGTGAAATAGCCGGCAGCCTCGGAATCGTCCCCGGCTTGACTCTCACCAACGCCAAGGTGACGGGTGTTGTCGCATTCAATGGCGACTGGTCCGTGGAGCTGTCCGGCGAGAACGACGTCGATCTGGGCGATGGTGTCGAGCGGACGGTCACCATCACCGGCGGTTTCAACAGTGACGGTGTGCTCCATCTCAACGGTGAGGTGGTAGGCGCACTCGAGCCCCTCGAGTCTCTGATTGGAGCAGGCCGTTTCGTCATTGACGGCACGGAGGAGCAGCCCTTTGTCATTGGCTTCGAGGTCGACATTCCGGGAGCAGCTTTCACGGTCACCCTCGACGCGCCGATGACTTTCTGTCCCTTTGGCGGGTGTTCGGGCGAGGAGATCGCCGCCATGGTGCACGCCGAAGGCACGATCGATGGCAGCTTCGCAGGATACTTCATCGCCTCCATCGAAGGTCTCGAGCTTCCCGGATTTGGCCCTCTCGGAACAGTGGCCTTTGCTGCAGCAACAGCGGAGGTCGCAGACGTTGACATGTTCAACGACGGCGAAGTGATTCGGACGCTGCCCCGTGGCATTACCATGGCGGCGAGCGCGCCGAGCCCCATCCCTCTCGAAGGGATGCTCGAACGTTACATGTTCATCTTCACCATCATGGGCCCGACGGGCATTCGCGCTGAGGCCGACTTTGGTTTGCAGTTGAAGATCATCCGTCCTGAGGACCAGTTCCCCACCATCGAGTACGTCGATTTGGTCAGCATTTACTTCTTCGCGGAGATCCGCACGGGCGTCATCGAGATGGGTATCGGTTCGGCCGTCGAGTTCAAACCGACCAATCAGGACAACCCGCTCTTAGGCAGCGCCGAGTTCGCGGTGAGCTCGACACTGTCCGTTAGCGGCACGATCTCGATTGTGGGGCGTTGGTACGAGCCCTTCTTGATCCAAAACTTTGCGGTGCAAAACCCTGGTTTCGCGCTCACCCTGAAGTTCCTCCCCAACGGTGTTCCGGTTCCCCAGAGTCTTGGTTGGAACCTCGACATCTTCTGGCTCAAGAGCGGACAGTGGCCCACGGAGTTGCCGCCCGACGTGCAGTTCACGCCGGCAAACGTGTTCACGGTCGGCAATACCTTCTTCTACGATGCTGTCCCCAGCGAGAGCGGTCTGTGCTTTGTGGGTGCCTGTGCTCCCACACCGACGGTCATCTTCCGGTTCAATCTCGAGAACATAACCTTCGCCGAGATGATCGACTTGCTCAACCGGGTTCGCTTGGCCCAATCCCAGGCACTCGCGGCGGTTCAACCCTATGCGCAGTTTATGCCTGAGTCGGACTTTGCGGTTCTGGACCCCCAACCCATCGACATTGACCTCGACACCCTGCGCTTCGAGCTGTCGACCCACAACACCACGATCTTTGGGCAGCCGTTTACCGCTGGCGGACGGGTCTATGTCGACGCCACTGTCAACGGGGTGCTGACATTGTTTGAGGGCTCCATTGATCCCGATGGCTTGATGGTCAACGGTTACCAAGATGGGTTTGCCTTGCCGGGCATTGCCGTGGTGGGCGATCCATTGTGGAGAGAGGCCATCCTTCATGGTGGCACCATCAACATTCCCCATGACTCGCGCCTCACCCCCAGCACCGGCATGATCGAGGGTTGGGTGCGCCGGACGAATTGGACCGGTGGCGCTATGGTGGGGCAGTTGGCTGAGAAGGGATTTGGTACCGCCAACGGTTGGGGTTTCGGAGTTGGCGATGTAGACGGAGATCTGGGACGACTGGTGTTGCACATCCACAACGGCGGCACGACGCGGGTGGTGAGTAGCGTCAATGGTGTCGTCGAGCCAGACACCGATGCCCACATTGCCTGGCAATGGGATGGTGCGGCTGTCGGTCTGTACCACAACGGCGTGCGCCTTACCGTCAACGACAGCGGCCCCGCCATTGCCCCAGGAGCAAACAGTAGCACGCTCCGTCTCGGTGCCGGCATGCAGCGCATCGACGACGTCAGGATTTGGGACACCAACCGGAGCCTCGCGCAGATCAGTGGCCAGGCTCGTCAGCTCCCCACGCGTTACATCAATGTGCGAGCGGAAGGTTTTCCCGACTCACCCTTGGTTGCCCGTTACGAGTTTGATTGGAACAACGTTGGCGCGAGCGCTTACAACTCCCGTGAGTACGCCTCTGGGCCGTCTCTGGACGGCTCCTATGTTGGCGGCGCCGATGACGAGCTGCGGGTTATCGACAATCCCAAGATCTTGATGATCGACATTACCAAGCCACCACCGGTCGGACGCGCGCCTGGGTTTGGCCTCAAGGCGGGTGTGGCTGTAGGGATCCCCGGTATTCCCGAGACCAACCATGCTTGGGCTATCAGCGGTAAGCTCGGCAACGGGTCGGTCAGCACCGACTTCTTTGCCTCGAACATGCAAATCCTCCCCATCGGCATACCGGGACAAGATTCCTATCTTGGCAGTTTCTGGGTTGGCGGCAACGGCCGCAACCTGTTGGACGAAGGTGGCCACTTCGACGATGGCATCTACGGTGAGGCCGACTTCGCCAACCTCTACTTTGCTGGGTCTGGCCTCTTCGAGTTTAGGCACGAGAGTGGCCTGCAAGATCGTTGGTCCGAGGGGACCTTCGTCTTTGACGAGCCGACCCCCTACATGTACATCGACGCCTTCGTCAACTGGGTCGTCCCCCTTTCGGACTACTCCTTTGGTGTCGCGGGAGCGGCAAGCTTTGACACCCGTGACCCCTTCCCGCAGATGCAGGTTGAAGGGGATGTGGTCATTCTCGGTGAGAGTTTCATTGGCGTCGATGTGATGATTTCGCAGACCGAGGCGAGGTTTACCGCCGGTTGGCAACTGCCAGATCCACCGTTCTTGCCGACGGGGCTCACCACCCTGGCTGGTGCCACCACGTCCTACACCGTCAACTTCATCGACCAGTCCTTCTGCGGCGAGACCAGTGTGACTGTTGCCGGCTCGGGCTGCACTTTTGGTGTCTGCTTCTACACCGCGGATTTCCCAGAGTTCAGCGGTTCCTGCGATACCTTTCCCATGTGTGGCAACAACGTCTGCGAGCCCTATTTCGGCGAGACCTGTGGGGCCCTGGACAGTTTAACCACTTGCCGTCACGACTGCGGCCAGTGCCCCAACGGCACACCGTGTCTCATCAATGCGACTTGCTCCAGTGACACCTGCAATCTCGGTTTCTGCATTCCCTATCACTCACTGCCGGGCACGGTGCCGTGCACCACGAGTAATGCGTGTCGCAGTGATAGTTGTTCATTCGGTGTGTGCGAAACCTTCTGCAATGACGGTTATTGCGAGCCGCCCACGGAAATTTGTGGCGGCAGCAACACCGCCCCACAGTGTAACGACGACTGCGGCGGTTGCCCCAACGGCACACCCTGTGTGTCGAGCGGTGACTGCGCGAGCAATGTTTGCAACGACCTATTCTGCATTCCCTACCGTTCCGTACCTGGCAACCTCCCATGCACCACAGACGACGCCTGCATGAGCGGCGATTGCCTCGGTGTGCCACCCAGCCCTCAAGGCGTCTGTTCCACTGTGTGTGGCGATGGTCGATGCGAGGTGCCAGTGGAGATTTGTGGCGGTAGCAACAGTGGTATCCAGTGCCGCGATGACTGCGGCCGTTGTCCGCCGCCGTCACCCTGTGGCAGCAACAGCGACTGTACGAGCGATGCCTGCAATTTGTACATTTGCGTGCCTTATCACTCGCTGCCGGTGGGCATACCGTGCGACACCGACAATGCTTGCATGAGCGGCAATTGTCAGTGTGATCCCTACGGGATCGCATGCATCTGCATGTGAGAGCAGGGCTTATCTGCTAGCCCGCGGCGTCCTCGTCGAGGTGATGTTGCGCACAAGGGCAGCGGTGCCGAGCAGCAAAGCCACGAGACTCGCCAGTTGCACACCGGCGCCCACGTCGTAGGCGTCGAGTAGCGGCAATCGTGGTCCCCGCTCGACCAAGAGCCGCGCGGCATAGGCGAGTGGGGACTGCAAGTCGGCCCCGAGAGCGGGGCTGTGCATCATGACGTGGCTAAACATAGTGCCACCGACATTGATGACGCATGAAACCAACAGAGCAACGTAACACGACCAACGCACCAGTGGTGTGTGCCAATCGAGAGCCGTGAGTCCCCAGGCTAGAAATGGGATGACCGCAAAGAGGTAGCGGGGTCCCCACAGCACAGCCAGGCCACCCCAAAAATGTTGTGCGTGGGAGGGAACCGCAGCGCCGAGGGTGCTGTTGTAGGCGAGATAGGCGGCAAACAGCACAAGACAAAAGACATGGATCGGACGGCGCCGCTTGCTGCGCAAGCCGATGATGTGCCCGCAGAATCCCAGAAACAGAATGGGGCTGTAGACGAACAGTCCCTTGAAGAAACCAAAACACAGTCGAGCCATGACGGCGAGATCGGGGAAACTGATGCCGACGGCGGCCCCTCGTTGAAAGGCAGAAAGATCGACTCCCTGGGCCGCAAGCGCCGCCGGGGTGAGCCAGAAGCGATGATGGTACGGGGTCGAAAACGGCGAGTCGAAGCAGGCCCAGTGATACAACGCGACCGCCCCCATAGCGATGACGATTGGAAACGCGAGGGATGTGCCGGTCCCCAGTCTTTGTGGGCGTGGCAATCGCCACAACACTCCCAGACACGTGAGACCAATCAAAATGGCGCTGGGGTAATCGATGGCGAATGCAGCTCCGAAGAGGCAACCGACGATGATGTATGACGCGCGGCCTAAAGGGTGGGGGCCCATAAGCGATAGGAGCCCATGCCACACCAGCAGGTAGGCCAGAGCCTGGCGCGAGTACATGGAGGTATAGAACAACATCATGCTGCCGACGCCGATGGCGATCATGATCGCCAGCCGGCGCGTGGGATCATCGAATCGTGTTGCTAGCTGCCTGTCGAGCCGTACGAAGAATGACGCTGACAAAGGAGCGATGAGCAACCAGGTGAGAATTACCTGCAAGAGGTACAGCGACTTGAAATGTGACGATGCGGGGACATCCAGTTGGCGGCTGTTCTGGATGTAGTATGCCATTCGAGGGTTGGTGACGACGTCATCGTCGAAGAGGCCGAGCAGAGGTTTCAGGGGTAGATAAAAAGGTGCAGCAATGACGCTCGCCCCCGGCCCAACGCCGGAGTAGACCTGCCCATCAAAGAAACTGATGTCGTGGGCAGCCGTGCGGGCGACGACCTCAGGGTCGTGGCTGTCACTGAGTGTCCATGTTTGCTGGTCCACCAGGCGAATGGCCGCGAGCAGCACTGCGTCGGCCATGGGCGGCCCGCTGTTGTTGACGAACACGGCCGGCCAGATGAAGAAAAGGACAAAGATCGAGACGAGCCTACCCGGGCAAATCGAGGCGAGCTTGCCTGGGCAAATCGAGACGAGCTTGCCTGGACAATTGCGCAGTTTTTCGGCCAGAGTTTTCGCGTTGACCATCACGGCACAGCCGACGTATTTGGACACCAATGTGGAGTATCGAGACATGGAACTTGTCTATCCTGATTGTCGCGCTCGGAGTCAAAACGAATTGATACGCCAACCCAACAATTCGTCTTCACTCACAATTCTCGCACGCATAGGCATCGTTGTTGTCGCTCTCACTGCGGTGTTCTTGGTCACACTCCCGCTGACATCTGCAGGCTCCGCGCCTTCAACCTCCCAATCGTCACCGGGATCTGCTCGGTCACCATTTGATTGGCATCTGCGGATTGACGGGAAAGCGCAGTCCATCACCAACAGTTCAGGCGCGCTAGCAATCACCCCACCGGGTTGGTCCTGTCAATACTCAGTAGATCCTCTGACCACCGAGGGCGAGACACAACAGCAGTGGGGTTCGTTAGCATGTAATCATGACGCCACCGGCAAGGCCCTGGATACGCTGGTGCTTTGCCGCGTCATCAGTGCCAAGGACACAGACTGTGCCGGCGGCAATCTGCAGGTTGGAATCGGAACCAAGGCTCATCGGGTTGAGCTGTCCTGCGGTAGCAAGAATCGCCGCTGCACACGGCCACCATTACAGCTCGGGGAACCGTCCCAAGCAGGCGGTCTTGGAATGCGTGGCGCCTCCACATCACAAGAAGCGATCAAGAAAGAGCCATCAAATCCGAACAGGTTTCTTTGGAAGCTGCAGGTTGACGATCCGGGTCGAACCTCGAAAAGGCTCGCGATTACGAAGAAACAAGGTGCAATAGAACATGGAGTATCCGGATGGAAATGCGACTACGAAATCGAGGGCGGGGATGATGCCAACTACGGCTACTACGAGGTTGCCACGGTCATTTGCCAACCCCCAACAGGAGAATCATTTTCCGTTAACGTTCCGTGCGCGATCATTCCATCAGAACCGCACTACTGCAACGTTGCTTCCCTACGTTTCAAGGACAACGACGAAAACGTCCGAGCGCTATCGATGAACTGCAAAGATGAAGGCAATCCCGGATGTTGGAAGTGAATGGCCTACGTTGCGCTCTTCATCTCGGCCACGACGGTTCCTTATGCATAAACTCGGCCGTTCAGGGACGGTCCGCTGACTCATGTCCCAATACGAGCGACAGTCCTGCCTGGATTTCTTGAACCCTCCCGCCTCCAAGCTTGCCAATCCGCTCGACCAGACGTTCTTTGTCCACTGTGAGCACCTGCGTGACGTTCACGACGCTGGCTCGGGGGATTCCCCCTTCTCCCTTGCGCAGTCTTACATTTCCAGGCATTGCGACCAAACGCAGATTCGACGTTACTGCGGCTACAACCGTCGTTGAGATTGCACTGCGGTTGTAACGGTCATGTTGAACCACCACTGCCGGACGTCTTCCGCGGGGTTCAGAACCTCTGCCCTCGAACGAGAGCCAATAGACCTCGCCCTGTGCAATCACCAACCCTCATCCCCCCATGGTTCAGCCACCGACTCCAGTTGTTTTGCCACAAGCGATTGTTCACGCCGCGTTTCGACATCAACGAACAATTCGTTGAGCCGTCGCGTGATTTCTGCATCTCGTCGTGCACGAACAGCCTCAGTCAAGACTCGAACCACAAACCGGTTTCTCGACTCGCCGCGTTCTCCAGCAACGCGATCAACTGTCTTCAGTAACTCTTCTGGGACAGCTATCGACGTCTTGTGTGCAGCCATGGCACCTCCCGGGTATTCCTAATCAGACTACCATTGTCAATACCTTTCCTCAAGGCTTCTTTTGCCCGCTGTTGGTGAGCGTGAAATCGAGGCGAATCTACCCCAAGAAGTAGGGTGGCGTGTGGTGGCTCTGGGGCTCCTATGGTTCCTACGGTGTGCTTGCTACCGTTTTAGTGTACCACTACAATCCCAAGCGATGTGGTCCGGTGCGCAACCAGGCATGTGGGCAGTTCGTTTACAACACCTTGCCGAGCCCTTCGATCGCACCATCGGTAGTCCGATATCTGGATACCCGAACCCTCGAAAGGATAACGAGCAATGATGCGACGCAAGAATTCGGTGATCTCATTCGCCATAGCTATTGTTGTAAGTGTTGCGCTCTCAGCGTGTGGGCAGAAGTCCGACGTCGGGTCCAATCTCGGTGTCCGCATCATTGAGGGTCAGGCCTTTGCGCGAAGCGGTCTACCGCTTGCCGGTCTTCTGGTGGTTGTCGATGGCAATCAGACCACGGCGGACGCCAACGGCCGCTTCCGCATCGAGGTCACGTTTCCGTTAGCGGCAATCAACGATATCTATGACCTGGTGGCCTTCTGTTTTGCGCCGGACGACAACGTATCAGAGCATCCGTGCGAGGGTGCCCACATCGTGGACCCGGACTTCAGCAATGTCGATGTGTTGGCGTTCCAGGGCATTCACACTCTGAACCCGGTATTTGTCTGGGAAAGGACTTCTGGCAACGTCATGAGTCTGACCGGAACCGCTGATCCTCTGCAGATTCCCCTTCCTGGTGACCACGCGGTCTTGACTGCGGTCGATCATCCCATGGTCTACGACACCTGGATTTCTTTGTCCGCGGACACCGGCGAGATCTCCGGCTACGCTCGTTGGGGGCAAACCCCGTTGGTAACGGCGGAGCTGTGGAGCATCCATCAGATTGATCAGCGGCTCCTGGACGCATCGAGTGAGCAGTATGCCATTCTGCCCGCCCAATACGTCGGGGTTGGGCACACCACTGGCTTTGAGTTCGAGCTGTCCTTCGGTGCGCCGAGAGAATTTGTCATTCCTTTGGAGGCTCCTGCAACCACCGTTCGACAAACGGGTCAGGTCGAGCTTGCTGCAGGGCACGTTGCAGTGAGAAGGGATTACTCTGTTGCCTTTGGCGCTGCGTCGATGCCCGTGGGGATGGAGCTCGTCCACGATACCCCCGCTGATCCGTTGAGCTTCAGCTGGCTAGCACCGGTACTGGACGGCGCGGTGGTCAAAGTTTGCGCGAGATCCGTCGCAGAGGAGAATGTAGCAGGCGCGGCCGCACCCTATGCTGTTGCATGCGCCACGGCGTCGGCGCCTGACGAGTCATTGCGCGTAGTGGTACCGGCAACGATTGACGCGCACGCCGCGTGGGATCCTGGTAACGGTGTCTGGCAATTCAACTGGTCAACGGCCCCGGAGGGGGAGTATCTCTCGAAGGTCAAGGGGGATATCCAGCTCGGAGAGACGACCGTGCCCTTCATCGTCTACGGTCAAGGCGCACGCATTGCGTTGCCATCCCTGGGGGCCATCGGCGTCGAGGTTACCGCAGCGACCCAATTGGCGTGGGAGGTTGGTCTCACCAACAAAAAGACCCTCGAAGAAGTCGCGGGCGGAGGTTTCGCAGGCTCAACAGCATTTCCGGCGCAGCAACGCGCTGGCACAACCGTCTGGGACATCGTCTATCCCGAACGAAGCGAGTTCATCGACCCGTAGCGCTCGAAGCCCAGAGTCAGGTGCTCAAACCCCGTTGTCGTAGCAGCGCCTCAATGGATGGTTTGCGTCCGCGAAATGACTCGAAGACTTCCATGGCCGGTCGGGAACCCCCAAGGGCAAGCACAGTGTTGGCGAAGCGCCGACCGACCTTGCCGATGGCCACGGTATTGTCGAGTCCCGCCTCTTCGAAGGCACCGAAAGCATCAGCGGAGAGCACCTCAGCCCACTTGTAAGAGTAATAACCGGCTGCATAGCCCCCAGGGAAAATGTGGGAGAAACCGCAGAGGAATCGATCCTCTGGCAGAGGTTGCAACAATTGTGTCGCCTGTGCGACCTCCCGCTGCACCTGGAACGGCGTCTTCTCCGAGGTCGGCTCATAACGATGGTACAACTCAACGTCGGTCTTTGCGAAATAGAGCTGGCGCAGCATGTGTGTTGCGGCGAGGTGGTTTCGGCCACCAATGATTTTGTCGATGAGCGCGTCGGGCATCGGCTCGCCGGTGTCGACGTGTGCAGTGAGGGAGCGCAGGATGTTCTTCTCGTAGCAGAAGTTCTCCATGAATTGGCTCGCCAGCTCCACGGCATCCCACTCGACGTTGGAGATGCCAGCGACGGCATCATAGTCGACCTGGGTGAGCATGTGTTGCAGTCCGTGGCCGAGTTCATGAAACAAGGTCTCCATCTCATTGAAGGACATCGGCGACGGCTTGCCATTCACCGGCGGCGTGCCATTGCAGCAAATGTATGCGGTAGGCAAACGAAGGTCGGCACCCACCGGGGCAAATCGCCGCGAACGACCGACGCACTCATTCATCCAGGCACCGCCGCGTTTGTTCTCTGGGCGCGCGTATGGATCCAAATAGAAACTGGCGACGGGTTTGCCGGCGTTGTGAATTTCGAAATAGCGTACGTCTTTGTGCCAAACGGGAGTCTTGCCGTCGGCCGCCGCAACACTTACGCCAAACAGAGTATGAAACAGGCCAAAGAGACCGTCGAGGACCTTGTCAAAGCTCAAGTAAGCACGCACCTCTTCATCACTGTAGGCGAATTTCTTTTCCCGCATACGCTCAGCCCAGAAGCTCGTGTCCCAGTGTTGCCAAGCGCTGGCTTCTGGGGCGTCCTGGTCCCGGGCGAAAGCTTGCAACTCGGCTAGCTCTTTTTGGGCGGGCCGCCAACAAGCACAACGAAGTTCTTCAATCAGCCCATCGATCGCCGCCACGTCTGGCGCCATCTTGGTTGCGAGACTCTGTTCTGCGTACGTTGAAAAACCCAACAGTCCAGCCATCTCTCGGCGCAATACGAGCATCTCTCGAATGAGTGGCGTGTTGTCCATATCCCCAGCGCTCGCCCGGGTAAGGTAAGCTCTATACATTCTCTCGCGCAGCTCGCGACGCGGGGAATGTTTCATGAACTCGACGTAGCTCGGACCTGCCAGAGTAAATCGCCAGGGCCCCTTTTCGTTTGTCGCCTGATTGTCGCCCGCATCTCTTGCGGATTGTGCAGCCTGTTGGATGGCGATGGGGGGAAGTCCCTCAATATCCGCCGGATCCTCGAGAATCATGGACCACGCCTTGGTTGCGTCGAGCAAATGATTCTCAAATTCCGTGGAAAGACTGCTGAGCCGCTGTTGTATCGCATTGAACCGTCTGCGCGCATCGCTCGCGAGGCCAACACCGGCCAGATTTGCGTCACGAATGGCGAGCTCGATGACACGCTTTTGTACCGCGTCAAGGGCGTTGAAGTCGGCACTGTCGCGTAGAGCCACCAGCCCATCGTAAAGTGGGCGACTTTGGCTGACCCTCATGGACGTCTCAACCACCGCGGGCAGCATCTTCTCGTAGGCGGCTCGCAATGGAGCACTGTCCTTGACTGATTTGATGTGTTCAACCACACCCCACGGTCGCCACTGCTCACCTAGCTCGACGAGTTGCTCCACCAAGCCTGCCCAGGTGGGCTGGTGGTTCTTCTCCAACGAATCGAGACTTGCTTTGATTGAGACGAGCATCTCTTGTAGGCCCGGCTCGATGTGCTCGACCTCAATACGATCAAAGATCGGCAGGCCTCCCACAGTCTCGAGAAGAGGGTTCTTGGGATTCGCCATGGATGTCGTCCTTCACAAGGGGTCTCTGAAACCAACTCAATTCAAGGTGATCATTGTCGCAGCAGAATCATGCCCGAGCGCGAGTGCGGCGAGAAAAAACAACGATGAAGGTGCAAAGAGCCAGAAGACCGACAATGGCGAGGACTTCACCGCCAGCACCCTCGAGAACATGATCCGGGAGGACGTAAACGATGGACTTCGGTGCGAGGCTGCCACCGGTTGACGCCTTGATGATGGCGTTAATGATGGCATCAACTACACCGATGATCGCGCCGCCGGCCATCAGGCCTGATGCCACCAATACCCCTTTGTCGGAGCGAGCCTTGACTGTGGCATCGGAGTCCGTCTCCTTGCGTCGCCCCACCAGCCACGAAAGAATGCCACCCAAGAGCACCGGTGTGTTGAGCTCCATGGGAAGATACATGCCGAGAGCAAAGGCCAACGGCGGCACACCCGTCATGCGCAGGATCAGGGACAAAAGGACGCCGAGTCCGAACAGGTACCACTGCAGTGGCGCTTCGGTGGTGCCGAAGATGCCGACCAGAATCTCTTTCATGGCCGAGGCTTGCGGTGCAGGAATGGCCGTGGTGCCAAAACCTTGATCCGCCATCACCCACATTGCGACACCGCAGAACATCGCAGCCACGAAGGTACCGAGGAACTTCAAGCCAAGCTGCCGGGACGGAGTCGCGCCGATCCAGTGCCCTACTTTGAGATCGGAGGCCAGTGCACCCGACGCCGCTAGAGCGGTGCAGACAACGCCGCCAACCATCATGGTGACGAACATGCCAGGCCCACCGGTGAGACCGAGCTTGAGCATGACGACACCGGTGATGATGAGGGTGAGCATGGTCATGCCCGACACGGGATTGGTGCCAACGATGGCGATGGCGCGAGCGGCGACCGGAGCGAAAAGAAAGGCAATGGCAAGCACCAACACGGTGCTGACAAAGGCGTACAACCCGGCGTCAGCGACGCCAATGCCGTACGAGAAGAAGATGAACGCAAGCACGGCAAAGATGACCAGCCCCACCAAGGTTGTCTTGCCGCTCAAAGATCGATCCACACGTGGAATCTCAGTCTTGGAGCGTTGATCTTGGCTCTTGAGTCCGGCGATGTTGGCACCAATCGATCGAATCATCGATGGCAGGGAGGAGATGATACCGAGGATGCCGGCACCAGCTATGGCACCAACGCCGATGATGCGAACGTAGTACCTAAAGACCATGCCTGGGTCCATTTCGGCGATGGGGATGCCCCCCGGAGGAACGGCATAGTTGATGTGCTCGCCCACAGCGTGAATCATGGGCACCAACACAAAGAATGAGAGAAATGATCCGGCGCAGATGATGGCGGCGTAACGCAGGCCGACGATGTAACCGATACCGACGATGGCCGCATTGTTGAGAACGCGCAGTGTCATAAACTGGGTCGACAGAAGATCGCCGAGCTTGACCGCTTTGAAATGAATGGTCTCTGCCATGAGGTGAAAGCTGGTGACCAAACCATCGTAGAGAGCGCCGAGCCCTGCCGCCAACGCTAAGATCTTCGCCTGGTTACCCACCTGTTCTCCCGAAAGGAGAATCTCCGTGGTGGCAGTGGCTTCTGGCCATGGCAGCTTGCCGTGTAGCTCGATCATGAAGTGATAGCGCAGAGGAATGAGGAACAGGATGCCCAGACAGCCACCCAGAAACGAGACGGTGATGACCTGCAACACTGTGGGTTCCGACACACCCATCGTTTGATCCGCTGCCAACATGTAGAGAGCCGGAATTGTGAACACAGCCCCCGAAACCACATGGGAAGAATTGGCACCAATGGATTGAATGATCACATTTTCGAGCAGGGAGCTCTTGCGCCGCAACATCGCTGATAGACCGATGGACAATATGGCGATCGGAATGGCCGCTTCAATTCCTTGACCCACCTTGAGGGCCAGGTACGCCGCCGCCATTGAGAAAATGGCACAGAAGAGCAGCCCAAGGGCTACGGAGCGCAGGGTGACTTCTTGGATGTTTGTTTCGTCAGATACGACCGGAACGTAGGACTCACCAACAACCAATGGGCGACGGGCGTTCTCTGGCAGGCCTACGATGGCTTCTGAAATCTCGTGGCTCACATCTCTCTCCTTTGCCAATCTCGGTTGACAAATCACCGATGCCTCTGAGCGAGTTGGCAAACTCTATACGCTGGAACAACCTTTCGAACAAACTCGGTCGGCGACAATCTGTTCATCGTTGCCCGGACGAGCTCAATCAGAAAGGTCGCGGAGAAACCGAGAAAAGGGTAGCTTCTCGGCCGGCGGCCGGTGGAACAACGTTGCTGACTACGGCGTCGCGTGCTTTTCTTCTTCGTTCTCGAGATCCATGTGTACGCGGTCTGCGTTCTTGCGCACGTAGTCGCGCACCGCAGAACTGAGCTCTTTCATGTTGTCCATGGCGTTTTTGAACTTTTCGAGGTCCATCTGTGCCAAGGCGTAAACTTCATCGCCATTGGGGTGGAACCAAAACTCAGCGACCTCAATGCCAGAGAGAGTTTGTGCGGTGAACGTCTTGATCGCCTGTTCGACGTGTTGCTCTTCGCTTGACGCAGTCATGTCACCGGCTGTCGTCGCCGCCATGTAGTCCTTCATCAAAGAAGCGCTGTAGACCTCAAACACCTTGGCGATTTCGTTGCGAGCGCGATTGGCGGCTGTGGTGCGAGCCAACGCTTCGTTTTTGATCCCGTTGACAGAGCCGACTCCGTGGAACACCCGCCCAGCGTCACCGGCAAATTTGCCGCTGCCTTGGGTGACCCAATCGGGAAAGTCGACGCCCTGAAGATTGGCAGGAGCATTCTTGGGTGTCGAGCACGCGAACATTGCAAAGGCCAAAAGCGAGACGAGACAAATTCGAAAGAGTTTCATCACATTCCTCCAATGAGTTGCGCCTTTTGGTTTTTGACGGCCAGGCCGATTGTTCGGTTTCCAGGCGCACTTAGGGTTCTGCCAGAGAGACGAAACTGGGCCACTATTGCTTCAAGGACATTCTTTATTTGTTTTTTGATTAATCGCTTCGCCTTGTTAAGGAAGTCGTGGGGTCACCAAAAGCCTGGGCGAAGGCCATGATTTGCCTGCTCAGGGATATCGATAATGGCCAGTGACAACCCAGTCGCGGAGGCAATCGCTTTCGGCGGGGTGGGGTGGGAAGTGGTGGAACACGAGTGGCAGGCCCGAGTCACCGAGCGCGTTTGAGATAATCCCAATGTGAGTGTTGTCGCCATTGCCGTACAAATCGAAGATGACGATGTCCCCACCCTTCCAGAGCTTGGGCTCGTCAAGGGAGACTGCCAATGATTTGCCGTGTCGAGCAAAAAAGGTCATCAGGTTGTTGACCCGACGGTGGTCGATGTTGGGGTCTGGCCGTTTCTGTTGGTAGCGTTTGCGCAGCTGATAGATCGCAAAGTTCTTCCTCATGTCCTCCTGGACGAGGGACTGCAGGTCTTTGCCGATCGCGCGAAAAGCTCGGACGACGATGTCGGTGCAGACACCGACGTCAGATGGAGGATCGCCGTTCGGGTAGTTTAAGGCGCGGTATGCCGAATCGTAGGTTGTCTTGGCGAGGGCGAGCTCTCGCGCTCGGTCCACCAGCTTTTGGATCTCCTCAGCCTCACCCGTGGCGAAGAGCAAAATAACAAAGACAGCAGTGAGGCGCATGCCTCAGTTTTAACACGGGTTTTGTACGGGTGCTACGGACGTTTCTTTCACGTCGACGACCAGCATGTGTGATTCCATTCGATTCCAAAAAGACTGCTCCTTTTGACGCCTTCTGAGAAACAAAATGAAGAATCTGCCGAGAACTCCATGGTAAGAAACTGTCCAAACACGGCGGGAGAGATTCATGGCCATATGCGGAACCGTTCGAGTTGTTCTCAATGACAACCGTGTGCTTCAATACAAGGGATCTGTGCGCGACGACTTCGACGCCTCCCTGCGCGAGGCCCAACAGGAGATCAGTGAGGCGGACGCCAATTCGCTTCGCAACTTCATTTTTGATGATCGAAAACTCGATCCAGATGAGCAACTGAGTGCGTTCTTGTTGAGCGCGTGCTCTCTCCTAGGCGAGCGCGTGAAGTCCATCACGTACGAATCGTCCGTCACCGACAATCCCGTTGCGTTTCAATGTCGCATGCATCCGAGCACCTGTAGGACTACCCGAGAAGAGTTGCTCAAAGACGTCAAGAAGACAGAGCGCAATTCATCTCTGTCGGTCATTGAACGCATGCTGATGGGGCGGATCCCCCAACAGAAGACCATCAATCGCCTGTTTGGGCAAGAATCGGACGCGGTACCACCTGCCAACCCGACCACACAAATATTTTCTCTCGACTCATCTCAGGCCACGACCGCCGTTGACACCGTCAACGTATACCTCCAAGCCGTTGCCCGGCGTACTGGCCGTCCAACCTACACGATGATCCCCAAACGGGTCTTCTCCGATGAGCTCGGTTACACCCACGTTCGTTGCGATCGCACAGTGCCTGTTGTCTGTGACGGCGAGACTAAGAACCTGCCCATCGTCGGACAACAGACGATCTATCACATTGATCCCGAGGGCAAAGTGTCATCGACCACGGGACGTGATCTCGTGCCGTCCGTACTTAGCATCATGTCATTGTCCCCTCAGGGTGTGGCTATATCCCTATCCACCGCTATCGAGCAGGCGAAGCAGGCCTTTGCGAATCAATACCAAACGAGTGATGCCATCACCGTGCGAGAGGACAAGGCAAGACTGTGTTTGTATGAGCACAATGGGCACTTCATCACGGCCTACGAATTGACAGTGGTGGACTTCGGGGCCACAAAAGATGGCAAGTCCTCTCCCGCGGTGGTCAAATATTATGTTGACGCTTCCAACGCCACGAGAGCTGGTGTCGTTGGTCAGATTGCTGGCATCACCTCCTCGCTGTTGCCCAAGGGGCGGCCGCTGACGCGGGGACCAAGAGACGACGCTACCCACTATTATGGACAAGTCGATCTGTCCACGACTCGAGACCCTGCTACCGGCAAATACATTCTTGAGGACAAGAATCGCCGCGTCGTCACCCAGAACGCGAAGGGAATGGATGCCAACGACGTGGCCGGAGAGTGGGAGAAGACCTCCCCGTTTACCGATGATGATAACAAGTGGGGTGCAGCGAATGATCCAAACCGAGAGATCGTTCTCTCTGCGGCTGATGTCCATTTCGGCGTTTGCAATGTCAGCGACTTCATGGACGACATGTTTCATCGAAAATCGATCGACGGTGAGGGCATGGAGATACGTTCCATGGTCAACATCGGACTGAAATACAACAACGCCTTCATGTACGAAGCCATCCTGCATTTTGGCGAGGGCGATGGTGTGGAGTTTGCACCGCTGACCCCAGGTGATGTGGTTTGTCACGAGGAGTTCCACGCAGTCGAAGATTTCGAAGCGGCACATATCTACGACAAGAATGAATCAGGTGGCCTCAATGAAGCCAACAGCGATATTTTTGGCTCTATCTTCGATTGGTGGATTTCCAAAACACGGGGCCTCAATCTCGATCACTGGAAGATTGGCGAGCAGTGCACAACCCCTGGGACCGAAGGTGATGCCCTTCGCTACATGAGTGATCCTCTCAAGGACGGGTATTCCATTGACCACTACAGCCTGTACAGGGACGGCACGGATATGCACCTGTCTTCGGGCATTGCCAACAACTTCTTTTATCTTCTGGTTGAGGGTGGCACCAATCGCACCTCGGGCATGGAAGTAGAGGGCCTGAAGAGCGCGTTGGGAGGCATCGATGCGGGCATGGACGCCGGTGCCAAGATTTGGTACCGGGCCCTGACGACTTACATGCGTCCCAACGACACCTTCAAGTCTGCCCGGAATGCAACCCTCAGGGCCGCCAAAGATCTTTACGGCAGTAGTCCAAACGTCCAAGCGATGGTTACAAGCGCGTGGGCGGCTGTTGGTGTCGACGCCTAGCACCCTCTTGACATCCACCGATATTCCGTTGTTTCACCTGGCCAACTTCGAGGCCGAATAGCGTACGTGGTATGCCCACGGTTTCGTGAGCTTGGGGAAGAGGGGGATGGTCATGACTCAGGATACGCTGTTGAAGAGCTCACGATTGTCGGTGCCGACGCACCCTTGGGGCGTGAGTTTCACCAATGGAGAGGCGTCCGGAAATGATTGGCTAGACCTCGAGGGGATGTCCCGTTTGGGCGGCATGTTGGCGGGCCATTCGTTCGTGAAGCTGGTCATCGATCGTCAAGAGAAGACCATCCATTTTCTCAACCACGAAGCATACGCGTTTCATGCTGACTACATCACCGAAGTCATTTTGGGACGTCCCCGTGAGGAGATGGAGCGCGATCTGGACGCCTTCAACGCGACGCTCTACTTCGAGCCTGATCGCCGTTTTCTTCTGGGTATCCTCTCGTTGCACCACCGACTTGGGGAAAGGTTGCTGGCTTTGGAAACCATCGAGGTCGACACCATGGATATCGGCCTCATCCGCGAGCTCTTCGACACCGCGCGGGCACGACTCGAGCCCAGCCTCAAGCTCTTCTTCAAACCGTCAAATCACCTGCAAGAAGATCTCTTCCATGCAGACGACATCGACGGCGTTCCGGTGATCTGGAATCACGACCTCTTCGAGATGTCGAGTTTTTTTGCCCTCAATTACGGGGCAACGAAGGGGCGGCTGAGGGTCTTCGAGAGTATCGACAAATACAGAGCGGCACTGCCCGAGCTCGGTTGGAGCGACATCATCGTCATGCCGCGAGTTCCCGACGACATTCCCCGGGTAGCGGGCTTCATCAACACCGAACCGACGACGCCGCTGTCACACACCAACGTGTTGGCCCACGGGTGGCACGTTCCCAATGCCGTTCAGCGCGGTGCCATCAAGCTCATCGACGAACGGGGTCTCCGAGATTGTTGGGTTCTCTATCGTATCGATCGCACTTCGCTTGAGGTCGAGCTGCGCAAGCTCGACGACAGCGAAATACCCCATGGCCCGTCTTGGGCCATTCAAACGGTCCAGATCGGCACACCTGATGTGGAACGCACTCCCATCAAGGATCTCACTGAGCTGCGTATGGAGGACAGCGACAAATTCGGCACGAAGGCGGCAAATCTCGGCGAAATCCACCACATCCTTCGTCACCAATCCAATCGGTTGCTTGGATTCTATCGGATTCAACGCCCTCCCCGAGAAAACCTGTTAACCCACCTTGCTCGTTTCTTGGCCGTGCCCAACGACGAACAACTCGAAGATGTGGCATGGAAATTCATGCAGCGGTTCATCAATATACCGCGTGGAATCGCCATCCCCTTTTCGTTCCAAAAGGAGTTTCTCGCTTCCAGTCCACCGATCCAACAACAGATCGGTCGACTGAAGATGGCTCTTGAGCTCAATGCGCCCGTCATTGATCCCTTGTGTATCGCATTGCAGAAGATGATTCGCGAGCAGCGAATCCCAGCAAAAATACGCGATTACATCGACGCGCAGGTGGTGCGCAACCTGAGCGGTTCGAGCAGTTTTGTCGTGCGAAGCTCTTCCAATGCCGAGGACCTCGACAACTTTTCCGCAGCGGGGTTGTATCAATCCGTCAGCCAGGTGACTACGGCGGAGTACTTGTTCAAGAGCATCAAAGAGGTGTGGGCCTCCTTGGTAACCCCCCGCAGCGTGCGGATACAACACGCAGCCGGGATCCCCCTCGACCATTCATACATGGCGGTCATCGTCCAAGAGGAGATCAAAGGCGACCTCGGCGGCGTTTTGGTGACGACCAACCCGCTGGAACCCGTCAGCGATTTTCGCAACGTCTTCATCAATGCATCATTGACGTCCGTGGCTCGAGTGGTTGATGGCACAGAGCAGCCGTTCCAGTTCCTCTACAACACGGTAGAGGGTGGCGGCCGCACTCTGGCCGTGGGAGCTGGTGGGGGAGAGGTCGTCACAGCCAAGAAGGAAATATTACAGAAGCTTGCCTTCGCCGGTAGGCTTCTACAATCCCATTTTGCCAACGACTACACCTTCTCGTCACCGTTGGACATCGAGTGGGCGATTGTCGGTGACACCTTGTTCATCTTGCAGTTGAGACCCTATGCACAATGAGTCGCCGCGTCGTCATTGGCTACTACGGCTTTCAGACATTCTTTGCGCTCTATATCTGGTTGCCCATCTTCTACGCCTACCAGCGACAGATGGGCCTCGATGACGCGCAGATCTTTGGCATTCAGGGTTACTACTATCTGGCCTTCGTCATCCTCGAGGTGCCCACCGGCTTTTTTGCCGATAGGTGGGGGTATCGGAACACATTGCAGCTCGGCGCCTTGCTGCTGTTCGTCTCTCAGTTGTTCGCGATCTTCCAACCCACCTACATGGGGTTTTTGTTCCACTTTCTCCTATTGGCGCTCGCGCGATCATTGGTTTCCGGGGCAGCAAGTGCCTATCTGTATGAGCATCTCAAGCTTCACGGCCGGCAAACTGATTACAAACAGCTCGAGGGGAACGCGCGGGCGCTTGGACTGATTGCCAAAGTGATTGGCTGGAGTGGCGTCGGTGCGATGATGGCCTGGCACCTCAGCCTTCCCTACTGGCTCACAGCCGGTGCTGCATTGATCGCTCTTTTTGTCGCCATATCTTTGCCCAAACTTCCCACCCAAGCCACAGCGCAAACAGACATGCCTGGTTGGGGTGCCTACCGGGTGACCCTCGCGTCGCCGGTGTTGATGTGGCTTATGGTGATCGGAGTTGGCGTTTTCGTCATCGGAAGAATCGTCCAGGTCAATCTGTTTCAGCCCTTGCTCATCAACGAAGGATTCGACATTGCTACCCATGGCGGCATCATGGCGGCGATGACCATCGTCGAGGCCGTCGGTTCCGGGCGTTCCCGATGGCTGCAGAAGTGGTTCGATGATTTGGGCGCTATGTTGGTGATCACCATCGCGGTGGTTCTCAGCATGTTATTGATGGGAGGACTCGGAAAAATACCTGTGATAGCGGGACTGCTCCTGTTCGCATGGACGACCGGGCTCGCCTTTCCGATTCAGAAGCAGCTTCTCAATGATGCCATAACAGATTCCCGTTTTCGTGCGACCATTCTGTCGATCGAATCTATCGTCGATCGCGCTTTCATCGGCATCGTCGCGTGGATGCTGGGCAATTTTGTCGCAACGGGTCGCATCAACACCTTTCTTCTCATCTCTGCGGTTGGAGTCGTCCTTGTAACGGTCCTCGCCTTTGCCGTTCTGCGAGGCTACCTGAAGTTCCGCCCATCCCGTACCGATTCGGACGGCGGCAAGTAGCGCACCGCACTCTAGTCCAAATAGCCCAACGCACGTAGCTGCTCGGTGTGCTCCTTGGACATCTCGATGGAACCACCCCGATGGTGCTCACTTGAAGCCGCAACAATGTGATCGACGATGCGCGATCTCATCTCCTTGGCCCGAGTCGAATCGTCGTCTTGGCGGTTTGTCAACTCGTGGGGATCGGTGTCGAGCTCAAAGAGCTCGTTCATCTTGGGGTCGTTGAGATCATAGACAAACTTCCACGAGTCAGACACCACGGCGCGAAGCTCTCGTCCACGGGACAAGCTCAAGAACAAATCTCGGTTCGTCGCGACCGGTCCATTGGAGAGCAGGGGCATCCAACTCTGGCCGTCGACGACGGTGTCCCAATGGACGCCAAGAACGTCTGCCATTGAGGGAATCAAGTCGAGCAGAGAGACCGGTGTCACAATTCTTCGCCCGGCGTGGCGTTCGTCTGGCAGCACCACAACGAGGGGAACGCGAACAGACTCTTCATACAAGGCTCTGCCGTGTCCGAATCGGCCATGGTCGAGAAATTCTTCACCATGATCGGAGGAGAAGATCGTGAGCGTATTGCGTTGTCCCGTGAGCCTCGACAATACCGTTCGTGCGATTTCGTCGACCCGGCGAATTTCGCTGTCGTAGAGAGCTTGGATAAAGGCAACCTCATCGCTCTGTCGGTCAAGATTCAAAACGTCATAATTTCGTGCCGCGCTCTCGCCCAGAAGCGCGTTGTGACGTTTCTTCTTGCCCCAAATCTCGGTGAAATATGGCTCCTGGACACGGTAAGGCGCATGGGGGTCGAGAAAGTGTAGCCACAAAAAATAGGGCTCGCTGTTGTTTATCTTTTCGAACCATTGTTCGAACACGACCTCGAGCTCAACCGCGTCAGCGAAGCCGAGGCACTCATACTGATCAAAGCCCCGGGCGAAACCCAAGGGTGCCAACAGATGTCCATTGGACGTCAGGCCAAAGGTCGTGTACCCCAAATCGTGCAGCATCTCCGGCAAGGTTGGCAGGGTCATGGGGATAGGCTGTTGCTCGATGATCCTGTTGTCCCGGGCAGCTCCAAATATGATTCCATGGACGGACGGACTACGCCCGGTGACCAAGGAAACGACCGCCGGGACTGTCCACGAGGATGTTGAGTAGGCTCGCTCGAACAAGACTCCTTGTTCTGCCAGCGAATCAAAAAACGGCGCTGTCTTGCGCGAATATCCGTAGCTGCCCAGGTGATCTGCCCGCAGGGTATCGACTGTCAGCAAGATGACGTTAGGCGCGGTCTTGGGCAGCGGTGGCCTTTCGCCCGGTTGGGTGCATGCCGTTGCGATGATGGCAATACCCGCAGCGCCAACCAGCCAACCTCGAAGTGGCATCGTCATGGGTTTGGTCCTCGAGATGTGTCCTGTTGGTCTATTTTCAGCAACAGGCGCGCAGCTTCTCTGTGGCCGGGCATGCGTTTGAGCAGATCCAGCAACACCGCCCGTGCCTCAGGTAGGCGATGGGTGTTGGCAAAGAGAATAGCTAGGTTGAACAGTGCGTCTCGATTTTCGGGCTCGGCTTGCAGCACCATGCGAATGCGCTCCTCCGCCTCACGCAGCCGTCCCTGTTGTGCGAGAAGGATTGCGAGGGTGACCTCAGCCGAATAGAGCTGCGAGTCGAGGGCCAGCGCTCGTTCAAGGGCGACTGTTGCTTGTTGGATGTCGCCCTGCTCTGCCAAGATCACCCCGGTCGCCGCCTCAGCACTCGCCAACTTAGGATTGAGCGCGAGGGCGCGGGCATAACTCGACAACGCACGAGCTTTGTCCCCTTGCATGCGATGAACATCTCCCATGGCGACATACACTTCGGGCACTTGCCCAGCGAGGCTCAAGGTCTTTTCAAATAACCCGAGCGCTTGGTCGTAGTCGCCTCTGGAGGTGGCGATGCGCGCGAGCCCGACATAAGCGTTGGGGAAATTGGCGTGATGGCTGATGCAACGAAGGAATGCAACCTCGGCCTCGTCGAGCTGACCCAGCCTTCTGTGTGATTCCGCAACGACGTAGGTGAGAACGGGAATGGAAACCTTGCTCTCAAATGCCTGAGCCATGGTCAGCGCCACGTGAGGCTTGTCCATGAAGAGATGGGTGAGAGCGAGTCCGGTGACGAGACGAACGTCCTCACCGTCGTTGATCTGACGATGGGCATCCAGCGCTTTGTTGAAGTTGGTTTCGGCGTCCTGGTAGCGATGTTCTGCCAAATCTACAAACGCCAAGCTTCCGAGCATCGTGAATGAATTTGGAGCATGTCGCAGAGTTGACTCGAAGAAGGTTCTCGAGGTTCTCCATTCGCTGTTGCGCTGGATGGAGATGGCGACACACGCGACGCACAAGACTGCTGCGAATGCCAGGACCCCACGGGTGTGGTGCCAAAGGTGATGTACGGCCCAGGTCACGCCCCAACAAAAGAACACTGACGGCAGGTAGAGAAAGCGCTCCGCAATCGGAAATCCAGATCCCAAGGCTGCTCCCAGGGTGACGACGTTGCTCACTGGAATGAGAGCGGCAGCAAAACCCAGGCAGAGAAACACGAGATTCTTGTTGTGACGCAATGAGAAGATGAGCCCAATCGCCGCGACCACGCCGAGCGATGCCAATATTCCTTGCCAGCTAATGAGCTCGATCCAGGGGTTCTCTATGTGAGCGACCAAGGGCAACGGGTAGATGAGCTCCCCGACGTAACGCCAAAGAGTCTTTGCTGCGGTTGCCAGAAATTCGTGCGCCGGTCTGGCTGTCACGTGATTCATTTGCACGGCCACCGCGTAGAGGCGCCACAGGAAATAGGCGAACGCTGTCAACGCAATTGGCACAGTGGTCGAGACAGCGAGCCGTCGCGGACAACCATCGCGGCGGAGCCAAAGGTAGTAGATGGCAACGAAACCAAGTGCCATTTCCTTTGCAAGTAACCCAGCCATGAAGGCGACACATGCGAGAGCCGTCCAACCTGCGCGTCGCCACCCATTTTGCACGCGAGAGAGGTCCGCGAGTAGCCAATTGCCGAGCACAAACGCCGTTGACAACAGATCTGTCCGACCAGAAATCCACGCCACGTTCTCTGTGTGCACCGGGTGTATTGCAAAAAACAGCGCGCCGATCGCCGCAATGGCTTGGGAGTTCGGAAACACCTTGCGGCCGACGAGAAACATGAGAGCGCAACAACAGAAATGAAGCCAGATATTGGTGAGGTGGAACCCCAACGGCCGCAGTCCATAGAGAGCCCGGTCGAGCATGAAGCTAACCGTCGCTATTGGACGATAATAACCGTACTTGCCGACGTCGTCCTTGAAGGCGAAGTAGTCATTGCTGAAAATGCTGGGCAGGTACTCAACAGATTGCAACCGGGCGTCGCCAGCTATCAGGTGAATGTCGTCCCAGACAAAATCATTCGCCAGGGTGTTGCCGTAGGTAACGAAAACCGCGGCCAACAGGAGCAGAAGCACCATCGCGGTGATGCGCCATTGTTGTTGTTGTGGGCCAGACGCTCGGTCACCGAGGATGTTAGGCAAAAATCGCAAATCGTCCTCCTGCGCCCTTCAATTGACAATCCAGGTGACAAAACTCGAATGGCGGGCAACGAGCACCGTTGCGATCAAGAGCAGCCCGACGAAGTAGCTCTGCTTGTCGCGCAACGCGAAGGCAACGGGATCACTATCCATATTCCCACGACAAGTAACCAGCCACATGCGGGCGATCCAGTAGAGCAACATGGGAATGGCGAGCAACAGCCACGTCGGTGCGTCGTAGATCTGGGTAGCGGCGTGGGTCGTTAGGTAGAACCCCAAGACAACGGGGGATGCGACGCCCGTGGCCACCCCGAAGCCAATGATCACCGGTGTGTCTTGTGCGACATAACCACGGCCGTTCGAGCGAACTGCGTCCACGTGGTTGCTATGGGTGCCCCCATCGGCAGGTCCGGCCGAATTCCCAATGTCGTTTGGCTGACGCGTGGAGGGCATCCGTAACAGCTCCGTCGCACGTTTGATGAGCGCCAGAGAAAGAAAGAAGAACAGCGCGAAAACCAGCAGCCATTGCGAGACAGGTGTCGTGGTAGCCGCGGCTCCCGCAAAAATACGAACGACATACAGGCCAGCCAGGATCACGACGTCGACGATGGCGGCGCGCTTGAAGAACGCGCTGTAGGTCAGAGAGATCACACAATAGATTGTGAGTGCCAAAAGAAAGGAAGAGGGCAACATGAGCGCTGCGAGGGTGCCGCCAACCGTGAGCAGCACCAAGCCAGCGATGCCGGCCAGAACGAGGCTGATATCGCCCTGGGCGAGGGGTCGACGACATTTGCGCGAATGCAGTCGATCTGCCTGCAGATCCAAGAGGTCGTTAAACAGATAGGTTGCCGACGCAACGATGGACAAGCTAAGGAACGCGAAGGCGCCATCAATGACTGTTGGGAGATTGCCGTATCTGTGCGCCAAGATGACGGGGATGAAGACAATCAGGTTTTTTGCCCATTGGTGCGGGCGCATGGCCCGAAGCAGACTCGAGAATCGCGACGTGTCGCGAAAAAACACGCGCTGGTGCTCGACCCCGTAACGCTGCATTCGACCATCGGCGCCTACCGTGCGGCTGCGCGGAACCCCGGCTACAGCTCGTAACTTTGCCCTTTGCCAAATCGGCCGATCATGTTGGCTGTTACCAATATATTCGAACTGACCGTCTGGACATTGTTCGAGTATCAGCTCGAGTTTTGACGAGCCAATTAGATTTTTCACGCCGTCGCTCGCGAGAAGATCGGAAAAGCAGCCAAGGTGCTCTATCACGGTGCGAGCAACAGCAGCGTCTGCACCCGTGGCCAGTATGGTGGGTCGTCCCTGTCGGTGCTGGGCACGAACATAGTTGAGCACCGTCTGATCATAGGGCCAACAGGCCACGTCGGAAGCAGCGAGATGCGCCACTCGTTGTTTGAGATACGCACGACCGCGAAGAAGCCAGAAAAATAGCAGAAACAGCACCCAGGGTTGCTCCTTGAGAACGGCCGCCAGACCCTCGTGTAGGGAGTCAGTCTTGAGCAGGGTGCCATCGAGGTCGACATACAGTGGCAAGGAATCCACAGATGAGCTGTCTGTCTCCCCTATGATGCCATCGCGGTCGACGGACAACGCCAAGGAATCTCCATTTGTGACGGGACCCTCGCTCACCGCACGCCTCCACGGGCACCATCGACACGGCGCCAGAAGCTCGAGGAGAATGCCGGATCGACATATTGGCAGAAGCCGTCGAGTTTGTGAAAGCTCAGGCGGAACATATCCGGACTCATCCTCGCGTCCTTGGCGGGGTAAAGAGCGCCACCGGCGCCACCGACGATGCGGTCCAAGCGCTCCAAAAAGCGCAGGGTCTTGTCGCCTTGAAAAGGAAAGTCGATTGCCAAGGTGCAGCCATGCCGAGGAAAGGACAGCAGACCGCGAGGCTTCTTGTCACCGAACATTTTTAGCACGGTGAGGAAGGCGCTACAGGGACCGTTTGATATCTCGCGAATCATCTCGGCAACAGGTGCTTCACCGGCGGCTTTGGGAATGACGCATTGGTATTGCAAAAACCCACGCGGTCCGTAGATGCGATTCCACTCGCCAATGGCATCGAGTGGGTAGAAGAACCCATCGTAGTGTGACGTGGTCTCACCGCTGCCGCCTCGGTTCTTCATGTAATAGGCAACATTGAAGGCTTTCATCGACCAACTGTTGAGGGCCCAATTTGGCATCGGCAACGGAATTGACCATTGCCGCGTGGTGACGCGGGGGACCCTCCCCTGGTCTATGGCCGGCGCGTTGTTGCCACGAAAAAAGACGCCGCGCCCACTGCGGCGTCCTCTGGCTGTCGCGTCAAACCAGGCTACAGCATGTTGGTAAGTGGGCTCTGAATCCTTTGAGAGAGCGAAGAACTCATCGAGGCTATCGAAGCACAAGGACTCGGCGCGGATGAAGGGGCTTTCGATGGAGGTCAATGTGAAGTCGGCAGAGAGGATGAGGCCCGTAAGACCCAAGCCACCGATGGTCGCGGCAAAAAAGTCAGGGTTCTCCGTGGGAGAGCATTGGAGTATTTGGCCGTCCGAGCGCAACAGCTCGAGGCGCACAACATGATCGCCAAAGGTGCCAGCCACATGGTGGTTCTTGCCGTGCACATCGTTGGCGATGGCGCCGCCGACGGTGACGAACTTGGTCCCCGGGGTCACGGACAAAAACCATCCGCGCGGAACAATGAGCTGCAGAATGGACGCCAACGAAACGCCCGCTTCGCAGTGAATGAGGCCGCGTTCTGAATCGAATGAAATGCGGTCCATCCCCGTGGTCAACAACAGAGTGCCGCCGCCATTGAGACAACTGTCACCGTAACTGCGACCGAGGCCGTAGGGGAGTACCCTCTCCCCTTCTGCCAATTCGAGACATGGTTTCGCATCTATGAAGGAGAGCAACCGAGTGCGCCGAGCTGGTCGCTCTGGATAGCGTCCCCAGGATAACTGTTTGTTTGTGTCGGCGAACATCTGTCGGCGTTCCGTTTGGCGAACCTAAAGGGTGTCCTTCCTCTGTAGCACGACCAGCGGGCCGATGGGGAACAGCTCTTGATATTCTGCCTTCAGATATTTTTCCAAATCCTCTCCCAATCTCTTCGACTCGACTTGAAAGATGAACCTGACGGGTCGCGCTCGCAGCTCGCCGAGGAGGTCTCGCTCCACCGCAAGGCCCTGTTCGGATTCGGCATAGAGATAGGTCCAAAGATTGATGTAGCTGGTGTTGTTGGGGCGATCGCAGATGTAGTTGAGTAGAGAGTAGGTTGGCAAAAAAATGACGGGTTCGTCGGTGGCGGTGTTTTTCTCGACAAATTGCCTCAGATGGAAAATCCAGGCACCGTCCTTCCATGACACATAAACTATTTCATTGCGCATTCGCAGTTGGAAGGGAAAACCGCGCAAGGTGGTTATGCCGTAAGGATCCAGAGTGTTTGCTGTGGTGAAAGAGAATAGGCCAACGAAGCACAGAGGTACCAAGGCAACTAATGCACCTTTTACGGCCGCTCTCAAAAATCGATGCAGCGATTTCACAAATTCGCTGCCACGCAGAACTCGGTCGATGCCGTGGTATGCAAGGATGACAAAGAGGATCCAGGCGACGTGATAGCTCTGGAATATGCGAATCGGCGTGAATGCAAGGTACGCGGGAACGAGTGCGGCGGCGGCCATGGTGCAGATGGCAAACAGAGGGAATCGCATCGCTGCCGGGAGCGGCCAACGAAACAGGGCAACCGTGCCAGCCACCACCGTCAACGCCGGTCCAGCCAAGAGCACCAAGATGATGAGGTCGCTGGAGAACAGGTGACGCATCCTCGGGAGGGTGAGCTCCGCCTTGCTCGCCGTGTAGGCAGGCGTCTCGACAAACAGTTGCTTGAGCATGGGCACCAATGCCCCGTGGTGGTGCAGATAATAGAGGCCTGGCCCGAGGAGAACGGCGATCGTTGCGGAGAAGATCCCCAGGTGCACGAGGACTCGGCGAATGGCACGCACACGATTGAGACCAAGGCGATCAACGCGATCGGCCCGCGATCCATCCAAGAGGTTGGTGTACAGGATGGTGATACCGGCGATTCCCGTCGCAGATATGCCCATGTCCTGACGGAAGAATAACGCGAAAGCCGTACTCGCACCGAGGAGACACACCCGCGCCGGGGAAGGTCGCGCGTGGTACAGCAGGGCGCAATAGAGAGGGAGCAAGCCGCAGAGTGCGTAGTATGACTTGAACCAAGGGCCAGGAATCAAAGCCACAACAAGAGCGGGGATGATGGCGGTGGCGCGAGGTACCTGCCTCGCACCAATGAGAAACACCAAAGTGGCGCTGAGGGCTCGGACCACGACCCACATCCAGCGAGTAACCAGGTAGCTGTCGCCAAAGAGGCCAAACAGGCCAGCCACGGCGTAAATGCGGCCTGGGGAATAGAAATAATGGCGAAAATCGACAAAAGGAATTTGGCCGGCCAAGACCCGTTGTGCCGCCAAGAGGAGATTGCCATCATCGCCAAGGGCGAGACCCCGATTGACCGTCAGCGCTCCAACGCAAAATGCCACGCAGAACACCCCAAAAGCCACAAGCGCATCCAAGGGGCCAGAATCGTGGCTCTGGTCTTGGCTCAGGTTTTGGCTTTGGCTTTGGCTTTGGCTTTGGCTTTGGTCTTGGTTTTGGTTTTGGCCTTGGCTGTGGGACTTCTCGGTCATCATCGGAGATCGCCAGCAATATTTGGACAACGCGAGCCTGATTTTGGATTGAAGAAAATATTCAATCGGCTGCAGACAATTTGACGCATTTGGGCTATATCCCCCGGATTAATCTGGGCTCAAAGAGGAAAAATTGCTATGGCACAAGTCCTTTTCCGATTCACTCTCGCCGCAGCGGTTGTCATGGCTGTGGCATGTGGCGAAGAAGACAAACCCACTCCAGCGAAGATTCTCACCAACTGTATAGATGTCGATGGTGACGGGTACGGCACTGGGACCTGTGCTGGTACGGACTGCAACGACGGCGATGCGGACAATTGGACCTCGTGTGCCACCTGTGTCGACACCGATGCCGACGGCTACTTCGTCGGCTGTGACAAGTACGCGGTCATCAGCGGACCCGACTGCAACGACACCCTCGCCCATTGCACCAGCGACTGCACCGACCTAGACGCGGATGGCTGGTGTGTCGGCAACGACTGCGACGACGCCCTCGCCCACTGCGGTGCCAGTTGCACCGACCTTGACTCGGACGGTTGGTGCGTTGGCAACGACTGCAACGACGCCGATGCCGACAATTGGTCCGCATGCGATACCTGCGTCGACACCGACTCCGACGGTTACTTCGTCGGCTGCGACAGCTACACCGTGATCACCGGGCCTGACTGCGACGACACCCTCGCTCACTGCACCAGCGACTGCACCGACGTTGACTCAGACGGTTGGTGCGCCGACACGGACTGTGACGATGCCTTGGCGCACTGTGGCGCGAGTTGCACCGACCTTGATTCGGACGGTTGGTGTGTTGGCAACGACTGTAACGACGCCGATGCCGACAATTGGTCCGCATGCGATACCTGCGTCGACACCGACGCCGACGGTTACTTTGTCGGCTGCGACAGCTACACCGTAATCACCGGTCCCGACTGCGACGACACCCTCGCCCACTGCACCAGCGACTGCACCGACGTTGACTCAGACGGTTGGTGCGCCGACACGGACTGTGACGAAGCCTTGGCGCACTGTGACGCCGATTGCACCGATGCTGACTCAGACGGCTGGTGTGTGGGTAATGACTGTCTGGATACCGACGCGAACAATTGGGTTTCCTGCGACACCTGTGTGGATGACGACCTTGACGAGTACTTTGTCCATTGTGATGCCTACACCTCGATTACCGGTCCGGACTGCAACGACACCATGGATATCTGCACCACCGACTGTTCCTCGGAGGAATGTGGCAGTTGCACGGACATCGATATGGATACCTGGTGCGACGACGTGGATTGCAACGACAACGATGTGAACAATTGGCTTTCCTGCGCGAGCTGTGTTGACACCGATACCGACACCTACTTCGTTGGTTGCGATGCCTATGTGACCATCACCGGGCCAGATTGCGATGATGCCAAGTCGGACTGCACCACCGACTGCACCCTGGCCCAATGCATTTGCGTCGATGAGGACGATGACGGTCATTGCTCCACCGACGACTGCAGCGATAGCGACATAAACAACTGGGTTTCCTGCGATACCTGTGTGGACGAAGACAACGACAGCAATTACGTCGGTTGTGATGCTTACACCACCATCGACGGGCCGGATTGCTTCGATCGCAACGACATGTGCACCGACACGTGCGACTACGCGTGCTGTGTCTGGGTGAAGGGCAACTACTCGTGGGTTGATATCTCGTCGAGCGGGGCCGACCTCGGCATTGGCTCCGAGGACGACAGTTGGGCTGATGGTACTGCAATCGGTTTTTCTTTCCCGTTCTTTGGCCAGAGCTTTGAGAGTGTCAGTGTGAACACAAATGGCATGTTGAATATGGGAGAAGGAAGTGGATACGCAAATAACGATCCCATACCGAACACCAATATGCCGGACAATATCATTGCACCCCTGTGGGATGACTTGAGTGCAAGCACCGTGGCCTCAACCGTGATTCGCAGCCAGACCATCCCCGGCCCCGTCGCTCGATTTGTTGTGACCTGGGAAGACACTGCGTTCTACGGCAACGCAGATTCAAGCATGACCTTCCAAGTGATCCTCACAGCGGCGGGCGGCATTCAATTCCAGTACGCTTCCAACAGTGATCTCTCCGATACTCAGGGGCAAGGCGACTCAGCCACAATGGGTGTCGAGTGGGGGAGCGGCACGGATACTCAAGGTGTTCCATACTCCTACGACGAGGCGGTTCTCGATGGCGATTCTCTTGCCTGGGGCTCGAGCACTCTCGAGTTGATGTGCCCAGCCCCGCAATGATGTGTGAGGTCTGCGTCTAAGCACTCGGTCACTCCGGGGTGCACAGTCTTGGCGGTCTATTGCGATCCCATCGAGACCACCGGCGGCAAGATATCGATGCTGCCGCCGAACCCGGCCATGAGAAACGGCGTGCCGCTGATATACCGATGGGAAAGGTGGACGCCGACAATCAGCAAACCGTAGACCCGTGTCATCCCCAACAGCTCCGTGGGCATCCACATGGCGACGGCACCGAGGCGATGATTGTCGACCTTTGTTCCCAGGACTTCTCGTACATCATAGAAGCCACCCACAATGAGTTTGTCATCGTCGCGCAACGTCAGCTCGGTACCCAATATGGCGCGGTTCACCAATAGCCAGTCGACCGACTCCATGGGCAACCCGTACCAGTTTTCAAATACGATGGGGGCATCGGACAAGACGCGATAGTGGTTGGCCTCCGTGGTGTTTTGGAACACCACCGGGCCGATCTTCATACGCACCTCGGGGATTAGGCGGATGTTGTGGGCGCCGGTGATCTCCTCACCGTCGAAGTGGAGGCGAACCGGCTCGCTCCAATCATCATGGATTGAATCAAAGGTGAGTAACCCCGCATAGCCGTGGAAATACATGAAGGCGTACTCCGCTCGCAGGCGCAGGATCTGCAAGGGCTGCCATTGCACGGCCACGAGGTAACGGCCATAGGCGGGGTTGATATCAGCACCGACGGTGGCCTGCAGGTGCGCCTTATCGAACAGTGGATTGACGTCGCGGTGATAGGTGTAGCGACGATTGAGGGCGGTGCGCAGGGCGATGCCTTTGGGATTGTAAACGACGTAGAGGTCGACATCGGCGAACACCGTCGGCTCTTTTGATGACTCTGGCCCGCTCATCGGGGTAGCTTCAGCGGCGCTGGTGGTGGCGCCGTCGCTGGCCGTCTCCTTGGGCGCAGCCACTGCCGCATTGTCTGTCGCTGCCGATATGGAAATCATCATCGCCAGAGCAGCAACACCAAGAGCCATCGATCACCTCCTAAGTGCGCAAGAACTGCCCGCCTGATGTTGCTCGGGGTTTGCGGTGCGGGTCAAGCTGTGACTTGCACAATCGAGGCGAAAGAGGCAATCCCTTTGTGGACCATCCCGAGTTTGTCGAGCTCATCAACAATTTTTGAATATCACTGCCGCACCATCAATGCGACCGATGCGACCGCAACACTGTTGAACCCGCGGCTAAGTTGTGGCCAACATGACACTGGCTGCTCCCAAGGGGTACGGAGCATTTTTAGAAATTAGAGGAAGTCATGAACGTATTGGTGTTGAATTGTGGTTCATCGTCCGTGAAATTTCAGATTATTGAGACTGACGAGCAGCTCATAGAGCAGGACTCTGACCGCCGTCTCGCCAGCGGCATCATCGAGAGAATCGGTGGGCAGGCGTTGATTACCTTCCAAGCAGAAGGTCATCCCAAGGAGAGGCGCGCAGAACCATTGCGAGATCATCGCGCCGCGGTTGATGCAATTCTGCGCTGGATCATATCGCGCTCTTCAAACATCAATAACATCACTTCGTTGTCCGATATTCATGCGGTCGGGCACCGCGTTGTCCATGGGGGTGAGCATTTTCAGAAGTCGGCCCGGGTCAACCGTGAGGTTATTGAGGGTATCGAAGAATGCATCGACCTCGCGCCTCTGCACAACCCCGCCAACCTCAAAGGTATCCGCGCTGCCACCGAGCTCTTGGGCGAAGGCGTACCGCAGGCGGTCGTGTTCGACACGTCATTCCACTCGACCATGCCGCCATCGTCGTATTTGTACGGTATTCCCTATCAGCTGTATCGACGCTACAAGATCCGTCGTTACGGTTTTCACGGTACCTCGCATCGTTACATCGCCTATCGGTATCGCAAGTTGCGCAACCTCGAGCGCGAGCAGACCAACATCATCACTCTGCATCTAGGCAACGGCTGCTCGGCCTGCGCCGTGTTGCAGGGCCAGTCCTTCGACACCTCGATGGGCTTTACGCCACTCGAAGGACTGATCATGGGAACCCGCTCGGGCAACATTGATCCGTCGTTGATCGAGTTCTTGTCGGCAAAATCGGGCATGACCATCGCCGAGATTGATACCCTGCTAAACAAGCAATCAGGTCTGTTCGGCTTGTCGGGCTTGACCAACGACATGCGCGAGCTTCTCGACGAGGAAGCGGAAAACCAAGATCGTCGAGCGACCTTGGCCATCGATATCTTCTGTCAGCGGGTGCAACAATACATTGGTGGATACATGGCAGAGATGGGTGGTACCGACGCTATCGCTTTCAGTGGCGGCATTGGTCAAAACTCGCCGGAGGTGCGGCGCCGCATCTGTCAGGGCCTTGGGGCGATTGGCATCGAGCTCGACGACGAGAAGAACAACCATCTCAATCCTGCAGACTCTGCTGACATCGGCAAAGACGGCTCGAGGGTTAAAGTCTACATGATCCCAACCAACGAAGAGCTGCTCATTGCCCGCGACACTTTCCGGGTGGTCGCCGATTTGCCACGCCAGTGGTGACGAGTGGTTGATTGGAACAACGGTGCTGTCCTGCTGCCGCTGTTCGACGCATTTCCAGCGTCCCCAGCTTTCCGAGGCGGTTGACGCGCCGCGTAAAATGGCCGATATCATTTGGCCAGCTCGCGGTGGGTTTGGGGAAGCGAGCCAAGGGAGATTGGACAATGGACGTTACGGCTATCGTCATGACGGTTTTGCTGGTCGCAGGCATGGGAATGTTCATTTCCCTGATGTTGCCTCGATTTCGGCTCTTATTGGCCGCTAGCCCTGAGAACCGCTTCGGCAACCTGGGCGCGCGTGTGGGCCGCGCCCTCAAGTTCGCCTTTGGTCAGTACCGCATGCCTCGCGATCCTGTCGCGGGGTTCGCGCACATCTTTTTGTTCTTTGGCTTTCTGGTGGTGGCGTTGGCGACCGTTCTTCATTTTGTTCATGCCTTCGCGCCAACGTTTCATCTCCCAGGCCAAGTGGGTCTGGTCTACGCCCTGATCAAGGACATCTTTGAGCTGTTGGTTTCTCTTGCAGCCATCTACGGCATCTGGCGGCGTCTCAAGCCCGTCCCCTCTCGAGTGGGGCGCTCCTGGGAGGGTGTGTTTGTCCTGTTCATGATCCTTCTTCTGATGATCACCGATTTCATCGTCACCGGTAGTGAGCTCGTGGTTGCCAATGCCACAACGGGCCTGCCGTACATGCCGGCGGGCCATGTCGCCATGTTGGCGCTCGCGCCCTTGGGAGCTGATGCCGCGCACATCGTCGGCGTTGTTTCCTGGTGGATTCACTGCATTGCCATCTTGGTGTTTCTCAACTTCTTGCCCATCGGCAAGCACTTCCACGTCATCACGGCGATCCCCAACGTCTTTTTCAGCAACCTCAAGAGTCCCGGTGCCATCGTCAAGCAAGATGTCGAGAAGCTCATCGAGGAAGAGAAGCCAGTGGGCATTCGCAGCGCCGCCGATCTCAGCTGGAACATGGTGCTCAACACCTACTCCTGCACCGAGTGTGGTCGCTGTAACATGTTCTGTCCGACAGTTGTCACGGACAAGCCGTTGTCCCATCGGCAGCTCAACCTCGATCTCAAGCATGCCCTCTATGAGGTCAAAGACGACATTCTCTCCGGTGACGCCGAAAAGCTCGCGAACCTGCCTGCATTGGTAGATGGCAAGATCAGCGCCGACACCATCTGGGCGTGCACCACCTGCGGATCCTGCGAGCAAGAGTGTCCAGTTTTGATCGAACAGATCCCGCGCATCATCGGTATGCGCCAATACAAGGCGATGATGGAGGGAGACATCTCCCCCGAGCTCGCGCGCGCCTTTGAGGGCATGGAGCGCAACAACAACCCATGGGGTCTCGGCTTTGACCAACGCGATGCATGGGCCAAAGACCTCGATATTCCCCGCATGGCTGACGTCGCCGGTGAGGGCAAAGAAGCACCGCTGCTCTACTGGGTCGGCTGCGCCGGCTCCTTCGACGATCGCATCAAGAAGATTACGATCGCGATGGTCGAGGTGCTACGTGCCGCTGGCATCGAGTTTGCCATCCTCGGGCAGGAAGAAGGTTGCACCGGTGACACGGCTCGTCGTGCGGGCAATGAGTATCTGTTTCAGACGATGGCCAAGACCAATATCGAGATGCTCAATGGCTACGGAGTGAAAAAGATCCTCACCACCTGCCCGCATTGTTTCCAGACCTTGAAGAACGATTACCGTGAATTCGACGGCAACTATGAGGTCATCCACCACACCCAATTTATCCATGACCTGCTCAAGAGCGGCAAGCTCAAGCTCAACAAGGAAGTCAAAACCCAGGTTGCCTGGCACGATTCCTGTTACCTCGGCCGTTACAACGACATCTACGACGCGCCTCGAGACGTGCTCAACGCCGTCCCGGGCACGAGCGTCATAGAGCTCGAACGCAACAAGTCCCGTGGCGTCTGCTGCGGTGCTGGTGGTGGTCGCTTTTGGATGGAAGAGACCATCGGCGAGCGCATCAACGTGCATCGCTCCAAAGAAGTGGTCGCCACCGGGGCCGACTGTGTCGGCTCGGCCTGCCCCTTCTGCCTCACCATGCTCAAGGACGGCGTTGCCGATCTCGGCAATGAGGAGATCAAAGCCCTTGACCTCGTCGAGATCGTCGCGAAGGCTTTGTAATTTCTGTCTGCGCCAACTCTCCCGGCCTTGCTTTCGATCGATGCTGCGGGGAAAGCAGCCAGGACACCTAAAAGGTGCGCTCAAAGGCCACCCCCATTCAGCGGTCTGTCGACCCAAACCAACCGTTGTTGCAGAAAAAACGGGGCAAATGTATCAACGACCAATCAATCTTACCTTCGGAGAGGACTTTCGATGAACCTACAGCTGGATGCAAACAGCCTGTTTCTTGTTGCTGTTGTGGCGGTCTGTGCGTCGTTCCCAGCGGGCTGTTCTTCGACCATGAGTCATGCGTTCCGTCCCGGCGTTCAACCGGTGGAAGATCGAATCCAACAGATCGAACAATGGCTCGACGGAAAAGACGGTGCCAACTTGCTCAATGCAAAGCAGGAGATTGCGAACAAGTCTGAGGCTCCCCAATGGATCGCCAAGTCGAGTTGGGTCGAAGGTACGGGTGACTCGCAGGTGTACTACGGCGTGGGTGTGTTCCCGATGCTCAAGAACATGAAGTTAGCACTTGGCAGTGCCGACAATCGAGCTCGCGGCGAGCTTGCGAAGCTCATCCAAGTTGAGCAACAACGAAAAGCGACTGAAGCCGGCACAGAACTGGAGACAGAATCAAGCGTCACTATTTCCAACAACTTCATCGTCGATTGGTACATATCACCGACGGACTTTCCAATGCGCTCCGCTTTTCCTGACGCCAGCAACCCTTCGGCAAGACGGGTGTATTCGCTCGTTGCGCACTTCCCGGCCGGGCCACCAGCATCCCGGCCGGTTCTGCTTTCGACATGTGTTGCACAGAGAGGAGAGACGCTCAGAGAAGAGAAGCACTCGAGCGGCGGTATCAAGGAACGCTGTCTCATCAAGCTAAGCCCGAACGGCGTGATCGGCGAGTGGACCTCTTGGGATGAGAATGGCAAGAAGAAGCGGGAGGCCACCTTCAAGGACGGCCAACCGGATGGCGTGTGGACGCAGTGGTACGAAAACGGCAAGAAGAGTGGGGAGACCGTATACAAGGACGGCGAGCGAGAGGGCCTGGAGACGACTTGGTTCCGGAACGGCGAAAAGGAGGGAGAGTGCGCCTACAAGGATGACAAGCGGGAGGGTATGTGTACCGCTTGGTACATGGACGGAAAGATAGAAAGCACAGTCCCCTACGAGAACGGTAGGAAGGAAGGCGTGAAAACCACTTGGTCCGCAAGTGGGAAGATAAATGGCGAAGGCACTTATAGGAACGGCAAGCTGAATGGTGTGGCCAGCAACTGGTACGATAACGGGACAAAGAAGACCGAGGTCACCTTCAAGGAGGGTAAACGGGAGGGCCGGGCCACGATTTTCTATGAAAGTGGTCAGATCAAGAGCGAATTCACCTTCAGAGATGACAAATTGGAAGGCAGATGGACCGACTGGTACGAGAACGGGCAGCAAAAAGAAGAGGGAAACTATATGGGAGGAGCCAAGGACGGAGAATGGCTGACCTGGGATGAGACGGGTAACACGTACATGGAGTATCACTTTAGGAATGGTGACCAAGTGGATGGCGGCAATGTTCGCACCGACTACGGCAAGTTCCAAAACGGTGGGTACGGGGGCATCAAGTGGGGCACAAGTGCAGCAACAGTTGAGCGAGTGTTGGGTCACGGGCATCCTGTAAAGAAAGTCGCCGGCGTGGGGAACCGGGCGATCGGTATGTGGGGCGACGCGGAGCGCTCGGGTGCGTTGCTCCACGAGTGCTTTTTTCGGGCTGCGGGGCTCAACGAAGCTGAGGTCGACTGGACCAATCGATATGTCTCGGGAGTGCTCGGAAAGAAACCGACTCCTGATGCCACGCAAATCTATCGGGTTGACGATACGACGAGCTACCTTCTCGTTGAAGGAGTGTTCAGCGGTGTTCGAATCAGGAACCTTGGAAAGACAGCCGGGCATGCGAGAGTGAGACTGAGTCATCGTTATGGCGAAGCAAGGCAGTACAACATGAAGACGTACCTGGGGCCAGCCAGGTCGTCTCACATGGGTTGTGATACATGGGAGAGTCCAACCGTAGTGGCAATTGATTTCTGTCCGTGGCCAGAAATGGACCCCGAAATTGCACGGCAGTCATGCGATGACCAGGAGGGATGCAAGTTCTGCGATACGCTCGTCTTTGACCCGCGGGTCTTAGGGCTGGTCAAAGCGTGGGCCAGTGCCACGATACGCAACGAATCATCAGGTAGAGGCGACAATCCCGGCAGCCTCAAAAAGAAACCCAATGCTGCACGCGATCGCGGAGACATCGTCATGCGGTCGGACAAGGTGGCTTTGCATCGAACGGGCGAAAAGTGGGTCGAGGATTCGGATGGGGTGTCGGGATGGATGATCGACAAGCTGGACTATTGCCGCAAATTCTGGCCTGCCACGACCGATGTCAAATACACAGGGCCGTACTTTTCTAAGCCCGGATCCGGACCCCTTGGAGATACCACCTCGGGCGAGTCCTACAAGTGCATGCAGGGTCTGTAGTGCAGGGGAACGTGGTTGCTCTTCTCTGAAAAGTAGACGCCGGCCGAAACACACCCGGTCGAGGCACATCCTTGACGGTTGATTGATGGCCACCGGTTGACATCCCTTTCCCGATTCAATCGAGGACCATGGTCGACATCTCGTTCCAGGTATTGTAATTCCGTGTTCCACCGTTGGGTCCTCTTCCCGGCATTTCGGCCGCGGCGATGCAATGACCACCGGCGGCGAGTGATATTTTGACAGACAAACTGATTCCCTCTGAGCGAGCAAAATTGCTGCCCATTTATGACTGCGAAGATAAGATCATCGAGGCAGTCTCCAACAACCGTGTGGTCGTGGTCGAAGGGCCGACGGGCTCAGGCAAGACCACCCAGATTCCTCGCATTCTCAAGCGAGCACTCGACATCCGTCGCATTGGCGTCACCCAGCCACGCCGCATCGCCGCCGTGAGCGTGGCGTGGCGCATTGCCGCCGAAGAAGAGGTGGAGCTCGGCAATGAGGTGGGCTACAGCATCCGTTTCGACAACCAATCCAGCGCCAAGACGGCCATCAAGCTCATGACCGACGGCATTCTCCTGATGGAGGCGCGCACCGATCCCGAGCTACGAAGTTACGACGTCATCATGATTGATGAGGCGCATGAGCGCAGCCTCAACATCGACGTCATCCTTGGGTTGATTCATCGCGTACTACAGCACCGCGAGGATCTCAGGGTTATCGTCAGTTCCGCGACTCTTTGCCCTGAACAGTTTCAGAACTTCTTTGCACCGGTGGTTGGCAAGGTGCCGCGGGTATCGATTCCCGGCCGCACCCATCCGATCGAGGTGCAGTACCGTCCACTGCGCTCACACGGACCCATGGATGTGACGGCCGCTGTAGCCGATGAGGTTGTCTACCTACACCGCTATCATGAGCCCGGACATATCTTGGTGTTTCTCAGCGGTGCCGCTGGGATTCGGCACACCGAGATGGCCATCGAGGAACGGTGGATGAAGAAGGACATGGTGATCCTGCCGCTCTACGCCCGCATGACCAGGGAAGAGCAAGAGCGGGTCTTCGATGACTTCGGCGACCAACGCAAGGTTGTGTTGGCAACCAACATCGCGGAGACGTCCATCACCATTCCCGACGTTCGTTACGTGATCGACACGGGGCTCGCCAAGGTTCCGTACTACTCGCCACGAACACACATCAAAGCGTTGCGGGAGCAGCCCATCAGTCGCAGCTCCGCCGAACAACGCGCCGGCCGCGCTGGGCGGACCGGTCCCGGAGTGGCCGTTCGTTTGTACTCGGAGGAGTCATTCTCCGAGCGGCCAGAACGGCAGATGGAAGAGATCCTGCGTCTCGACCTGTCCGAAGTCGTCCTGCGGCTCATCGACCTCGGCATCTCCCAGGTGGAGGACTTCCCTTTCCCAACGGAGCCGACGGTTGGCAAGGTTCACGCCGCCCTCGACACGCTCTTTGCCCTCGGGGCCATCGACAGGGAGCGAAACCTTACCGGCATCGGCAAGCGCATGGTGCCGTTCCCCTTGAGCCCCGATCTCGCACGCATGGTGATCGAGGCCGCCGAGCGTTTCCCCACAGTCGTCGACGAGGTGCTGGTGGTTGGCGCCTTTCTCTCGGCACGATCACCTTTCGTCTTACCTGAGGGACAGGCTGACGCGGCTCGCGAGGCGCACGGCCGATTTCACCATCCCCTCGGCGACGCTGTCGCACATGTCGAGGTTTACAAAGCTTGGCGTCGTGCCGATCAAAAAACTCGTTTCTGTGATCGCAATTTCCTCGATCCGGAAGCTATGGCTTTTGCATGCAGAGCGCACGAACAGCTCGCCGAAATTGCCACGGAACACGGCATTGAGGTCAAAAGCGGTGGCAAACAGGAAGACATCGTCCGCGCTGTGGCGGCCGGTTTGGCTGATCGCATCATCGTCCATCAGGATGGCTCTACCTACGAGACCCTCGATGGCGTCCGTGTGGGGCTACATCCGGGGTGCATGATCGCCGGGCGTTACCCGCTCTTGGCGGCGGCAGCGGAGCTCGTCGAGCACTCCCGGAAGTACGCAATCAACGTCTCGAGTATTCGCAAGGAGTGGCTCGCCGAAATCAATCCCGAGGCGGCCAAACGCTTTGGTATCAAGGGCGCGGTGCGGCCGAAAGTGGAGGTCCAGAAGGGACCCACCCATGTCAAAATCGGCCCCCTCGAGCTGGCTGTCATCTACGGTCGGGGCAAACCTGCGATCGAGCTTTCCCTCACTGACCTTAAACATTTGGCTGTCGCCCATACCGGTGATCTCGAACCGGACGCTCGGTCTATTCGTGGTCGTGTCCATTGGACACCCAAGTGCGCTTTCGCCGCGGTGCCTCTCGCGCTCCTGTTGAGACTGGCAAAGCTCGGGGTGTATCCCGAAGCAGGAACAAAAGAGCCGCGGGCCCAGGCATTTGGCGAGCTCCTCGAGATCGACCGCGACCGTCACCGCATCGAGCGTGCGCTGGGGCAGATAGGCAAGCCAGCCGTCATGCGCAAGAGCGCGGGTTGGATCGCCTTTGTCGCCAACGGTGCCGGTGGATACTGGCTGGACGTGGTCCCCTATTATGGTGACGCCCTGCAGGCGAGTCGCCTATCCGTCGATGCTCTCGTCGATGAGCTCTATCCTGGTGACGCGCTCAGGGAGCGGGCGGAACTGTTGGCCGACGAGTTGGAGGCCAAAGACGTGCTGCAGAGTGGTGGATGAACTGTGGATGTGCCCAACACAGGCGTCCAAGGGGCGTCCACGGGGCGTCCATGGGGCCCCAAGGGGCGCAGGGGGCGGGCGGAACTTTGGTTGCGAGCCGACGCTCCTCCAGATAGATTCCTGCGTTATCTTGTCTTCACCCCAGGGGAGTGTTTGATGTTGCGTTTGCAATGGCTGATGTTATCGGTGTGTGTGTTGATGTTCACCGCGTGTGTTGTGGCCGTGCCCGATCCGGACGATGGCGTGTTCGCCTGCGAGAACGCCGACGATTGCCGCAGCGGTTATGTTTGCCGCGAGCTTGTGTGCGTCAAAGAAGATGGCTCCAGGGGAAAGTGCGACACCGATGGATGTCCGACGGGTGAGGTCTGTGTCGAGTTTTCCGGCGGCGAGATCGGATGCGTCGACGATTGCGGCTCGGGATGTGACAACGACCATGCCTGCGCCGAGGTGAGCGGCTACCAAAACGGCCAGAACACCATGCTCGCCGCCTGTGTCGAGTGCCCGGGTGGTTGTGATAGCACCAAGCAGTGCGAGCTCACCGGACAAGACCATACCAACTACGATGCAATTGAACGCAGTTGTATGCCCTTGACCACGGACTGCCGCAACAGCGGCTGCCCGATTGCCCAAGACGTCTGTGCCCGCACTCAAAATGACAACACGGTGTGTTTGCCGGAATGCTTTGCAATCAATGACACCAACCAGTGTAACAACGCCGAAATCTGCACCGAGGTCTACGCATATAGCAACGGCAATCAAGTCAACCGTTTGGCCTGCGCACCTTGCCTGGATGGTTGCAGCACCCAGGCGCAGTGTCAGAACCACAGTGGCTTCCCAAATTATTTCGATACAATGACTCTTGAGTGCGTGTTTCCCGACCAAGATTGCAACACCGCCGCTAACCCATGTACGGGGGGCACAGAGTGCGTTTACACCAACAGCGGTGGCACGATCTGTCTTTTCGGCTGCCCGTCATTCACTGAATGCGGCAATCAGGACGCCTGTGTCGAGGCCAATGGCTGGCGTGCTGACAATCCCAATCTCAGCCTTGCTGTCTGTGCGCCTTGCCCAGAGGCCTGTGGTCCATCTGACTTGTGTGTCTCTTCTGATGCCACGGCTCCGACAAATTTCGAGAACCACGCCTTTGCTTGCGAGCCGCTGGTAGGGCAGTGCACCTCCGACAATGACTGCGCGAGCCAAGGTGGCGGCCTTTGTGTCTCCATCGACAACCTCAACAATGGCGCCTGTGTCAAGGCATGCAGCGAGTGCGGCAGCAACGAGAGCGAAGGATGCGTAGAGCTCAACGCGCCCATCGGTGGCGTTCGCGCAGTGTGCCTTCCCTGTCCGAGCCAGTGTGCGCTCAACAATGGTACCGTCTGCGCAGCCGATTCCTGGAATGCCGAGACCTTGAACAATGTTTCCATGCAGTGCGTCTGTGATGTCAATGAGTGTCACAACGATCTTGGCGACAGTGCCTATTGCACCGGGGATCCACCCTATTGCACTGCCGGCTCCTCCACTTGTATGGCGGATCCGACGGGCACCTGCACCGCTCCCTACGTCTGCGACGTGTTTGCTGACAATTGCTTCGCCGACTGCAACGTCAGCGGTGTCCCGTGCAACTCCTCCTATGGTGACCAATGTGCCTATCGACAGATTTATGACGGCTCGATGGCCAATCTTTGCGTGAGCGATCCCTGCAACAGCTCCTGTGCAAACGATTGCCTGGCCGCACCCTACACGGGTGAGGCGTTCTGCATGACTAACTCTGATGAGTGCGGCGGCAGCCAGTGGTGTGTTGACCACGCCGCTGGAAAGAACACCTGCGTGTGGTCTGGTTGGCTCGATGGCATGGGCAACTGTCGCACTCCCTGCAGCGGACCTGGAACCTGCGGTTCTGACATCTGCGCCACTCTCGCGGAGCGTGATCGCAAATTGCCAACTCAGGTTTGCATGCCACCACCCACGTGCAGTCCGGCGTGCTATCTCCACCAGACCTGCGTGTACGGTGATGAGGCGTTCATCTCGACCGCCTGTACGTGGGGCTGTCTCAATAACAATGATTGCAATACAACCGAGGTCTGTATCATCGACACGGATCGCTTCCCCGGGAATGTCGACGCCGCCCCCATCGGCACCTGTGTCGCCAACAACACCTGCACGAGCGTTGGAACCGATTGTTCTGGTGGTGTTGAGACCTGTGAGTGGGTAACCGCCGCCGACAATCGCACCCAGACCATGCTCCTGTGCCGTCCCAAACCGAGTATGGGCGCAAGGACTGGCCAATCCTGCGATACCCAAGCGTGTGCCACGGAGCTTGGGTGCATTCGCCACCCAAGTACGAACTCTCACGAATGTCGGCCCTATTGCGACATCGCGAACCCCAAATGTCCCCCTGGTGAATCCTGCGTCGAAAGCCTGAGGTGGGATGGGACCAACTACATGGGTACGACATCGGCCTGCATCCCCACCGATGCGCGTTACGATCTCGGCGAAGTGGGCTGGACCTCATGGCTCGGATCGATCACGGGCGTCGAGGGAACATGGAACAATTGGTCTGGCGGCGTCGATATCGTTTCGATGGATGGCGCTACGGGGACGGGTGCCGGTGGCGGAGTTCTGGTGCTCAATGACGGCACGATGTTTGCCCTCTACGACACTGGGACCGGAGAAGTTTGCGGGTGGTGGCCAGGTACCGCGCACATTGGTGAAGCTGAATATGACCAAGCTTACAGCATGAGACGTCAACGGGTGTTGGTGGAATGTCCGCCATATGCAAACAGCAATCCGCTGTGCGTCCCCGACCAACCCCATCCCCATCTGGCCAGCGGTTTGATGAGCGACTGGGACGGATGCGCGTTCGTGAGTTCCTCCGTTGTTCAACATTCTTGGACCGACGCTTTCTCCCCCCGCGGTGCCATCGACGATGGCCTGTTGGCCGCAGTGTCGGTTTATCGCAACGCCGCCAATTCTAGCGAACGTCAAAGTGTGCGGATCGCTCGTTTCGTCGACATGCCTGAGAGGAACTATCTGTCGTGGGCACCCTTCGAAGCATGGGTGGAACCCAATAGGGTGGTGAATGAACTGGCCGTCTCTGCAGATCTCGTCGCTTGGATTGCCAGCGAACAAGGTAACCCATCCAACCAAGCCCTTCACTATATTCCCACTCATGCGTTCTTCACCGGTTTTGACCAAGCAGCCGTTGGTGTGGCCCTGTTCTCCGGGCAGATTCGCGACCTCGATGTGGATGGCAACTTCATGGCGTGGGCAAGACAGGACGGCGTCACCCAATACATCCATTACGCTTCGGTGAAGATCGAGAATTTCTCTTCGACCGCTCTCAACGACGACGCTATCTCAGCCTGCACTGGGTGCGGTCTGTTGAGCGACTCTGACAAGGTGATGCGGGCACAGCCAAGCCTTGGCTCTTACTACCTTGCTTGGAACGAGCCCGATACCAGCACGGGCATGATACGCGTCCGTGATCTTCTCCACTCCACCGCCACGGACGCGCAGTACTCGTTTGTCGGCGCGAGATTTGGCTCACCGGTGATCTTCAAAAATCCGTGGAGCAATAACATTCGGATTTGGGGATTCAGGGTAGGTGATAAGACCGTGATGGACTTCGAGTTCAACAATTGATGATTCCACTCTCCGGTGACAACAATCCAGGCCATGGGGCTACCATCGAAGTACCGGTGGCGAAGGAGTTCCCACAATGATGAACAACCGTTTGCGATTTCTCCCCATTGGCATCACCATGGCCCTTGGCCTCGTTGCCTGCAATAGACAGGAGGCCCCCGAAGCACCTGCGAGAATGGTGCCGGCCGCAGACGTGACGGAGAGCAAGATGGACAAGATGATCGCGAAGTTTGTTCCCACCGACATATCCTACGACGAGGGCCTCTTGACCGAGCGAGAGCAGAAG
>Ga0156517_1348_pt3 | contig 50060 bp, 42 predicted proteins | sample RifOxyB3_FD_111912 | JGI IMG/M metagenome (GOLD analysis project Ga0156517, IMG submission 111912) | Deltaproteobacteria bacterium RIFOXYB12_FULL_58_9 | reverse complement strand
CGCCGGGCCTGCGGCGAAGGACACCGAGCCGGCCTCTTTGTTCATTGTGGGCGATCGGAAGCAGGCCATCTACACCTTTCGCGGTGCCGATCCTGAGGCTTTCACGTCCTTCACCCGCGATTTGAGTGGTCTCGGAGGTCGCGAGGAGATCCTCGATATCAGTCGGCGATCGCGACCTGAGGTGGTCGCGAGTATCAACAGCCTTGGTGAACAGTTGTTTGAATCCTCTTACGAAGCCCTCAAGCCTCTCGAGCAGAGTGACGACGAGGATCGCGGGCCGGGCATGATTTGGCTCGAGGTACCTGAAGAGGGGTTGTCGGCAGTGCCCGCCGCAATGCGGGAGGCACGGGCAGTGGCTGCGTATGTGCGGCAACAGATCGACACGGGACAACACGCGGGTGATTTCACGGTGCTGTTGGCGTTCATGAGCCGGGCTCCCTTTTACGCGGCCGCTCTTGCCGAGCGGGGCATTCCGGCGGTGCTCGGTGGCGGAGGCGGTCTATTTGAACAGTCTGAAATCGTCGATCATGTTGCGTTGCTTGCCTGGCTCACCGACGGCACCGATCGCCTGTCAGCCGCAGTGGCGCTACGCTCGCCGCTCATTGGCCTATCAGAATCGGGGTTGATGGCTCTGTTTGGCTCCGCAGACTCGTCCGCGCGTTTGGCTGCCCTGCGCTCGGGAGACGCCTCTGGCATGGATAGCGGCGTTCCCGGGGATGCGATGATTGTTGCGCGACTGACGGAGGTCCTGCCTCAATTGGTCGCGGCAGCTGAGGTCATGAGCCCCGCCGAGTTGCTCGAGCACATTGACCTATTGCTCGATGTCCGGGCCGTTCTTCTGGCACTCGAGGGTGGGGAGCAGAAGGTGGCGAATCTCGATCGACTCTGGGAGCTCGCACGTACACTTGACGCCAAGGGGTCGAGCGCAACTGTATTCGCACGTTTGCAGCTTGAGAATATCGAGCGCGGCCACAAAGAACCGGTGGTGAGTGTTCCTGCAGCCGCACGACGCGCCGTGAGTGTCACAACGGTACATCAGGCCAAAGGACTCGAGTTCCCAGTCGTGGTGCTCGCGGACATTCGACACAAACCACGCAATGACGCGGGAGTGCTGCAGTACTGTCGCGAGGAAGGTTTGGCATTTCGTCCCTCGCGTCGCGGCTCTCGTCTGGAGACGTCGAGGTTCAGCCACGCTCGCAAGTTGGCTCGACGCGAGGCCGATGATGAACTCAAACGGCTTCTCTATGTCGCGGTGACCAGGGCCCAGCTTCAGGTCGTGATCGTCGGCACAGCCTCTGCAAAGAGTCGCAAGCAGGGCTTCGCCAAGTTGCTCGATCGGTGGCGGCCAGAGGCGGAGCGGCAGGGGGTGCTGGTTCGCCAAGAAGCCAACATTGGGTCGCCTCGGCCCTCTGCGCCGCAAACGGCCGTGCCAACGGATGCCGACGGCGCATGGGCTGAGACGTTGGTCGCGCATGCTTCCGCACGTGGTATAAGTCCTGGAACATCGCTGGCTCTGCCTGTGACCACGGTGGACACATTCATGCAGTGCCTGCGCCGTGGCTTTCTGGTGCACGACTTGGGTTTGCCCGAGCCTGCGTACGGTGACGCCAGGTTGCGTTGGCCGGCAGACGACGACCGGGATCCACCATTGGATCCTTTGTCCCGTGGACGATTGGCACACGAAGTGCTGTCAGCGCTTGATCGAGCGGCTGTGGCCGGCAGTCGCGAAGGTTTTGTCGACGCCGAGATCGCCTTGCATGGCTATGACCCGTCGGATCCGCGGTTGGCTGATGTGCGTCGGGATGTGTTGATGTTTCTTCGCTCAAGCCTTGGTGAGAGATTGCTGGGTCTAGGCGGTGAGGCGCGGCGCCATGAGATGCCCTTCCGCCTGGCCATCGCTGCGGACCCGTTTGTGGCCGTGCTGCACGGTCAGATCGATCTGCTGTTTTGGGATGAGCACGGTCCCATGGTGCTCGATTACAAACACGCACGTGGCGGCCCGGCGGGGGTGACGCCATTTGGCATGCAACTCGACGCGTACGCCCTGGCAGTGGAACGGCTCTTGGGCGTTGCGGGCGACATTCGGACGAGCGTGGTGTTTTTGCGCGGCGGTGGCAAAGCTTTCGACCGACTGGTCGTCCCTGGGATGCGCCGGGAACTCGAGGCCAACGTGGCGGCGGTGACGCGCGCCATTGCCACCCTTCGTGGTCAAGATGAACCGTGGCCCGGACGGGATCAAACGGTATGCGAGAAACTCGGTTGCGGTTTCCTTTTTCGATGTTATCCGCAGGCGCATGCGGTGTCTGACGCGACGACATCCGAAGCGTTGACCTTTGATAAGCATGAGAACACTGCCAAGAGAGGGCAGTTGTCTTTGTTCTAGGGCTAGGGGCAACTCCCAAGATCGTGTATTTACCAATGTGATTCAACGCGTTTACGGTCGCGGTTCGCTGCGCCAGGGAATGATTGCTGATGTATCGATTCGTTTTGATCTCCATGTTTGCCACGGGTTGTGCCGAAGACACGAAGACGTTGGTTGAGTTCTGCGCTCTGCCCGCCGATGATGCCCCAGTGCGTGGGGCTGTGGATGCGCAGGTGACCATCGTCGGATTTACCGATTTTGAGTGTCCCTACTGCGCCGCTGCGAGCGTTACCCTCGACGAGTTATTGGTTGCGAACCAACCGGACGTGCGCCTGGTGTTCAGACATTTGCCGCTGACATCCATCCACTCCCGTGCCATGGACGCGGCGATCACTGCGCAATGTGCCCACGCCCAAGGCTTGTTTTGGGCCGTGCATGACGAGATTTTTGCGCACCAGGACCGTCTCTCCGATTCCCAGCTGCAAGTCTACGCGACCGGTGCGGGCGTGGACCTTGCTGTGTGGCAAAACTGTATCGATGACGCTGCGCCACGAAAGCGAATCAACGCGGACTTGGAACTCGCGTATGCTGCAGGCGTGTCCGGAACCCCCACCTTCTTCATTAACGGTGAGCCGTTGGAAGGGGCGCAGCCGCAAAGCGGCTTTCAATCATTGATCGACGTTGCGAAGACCAAGGCGCAGCAGAGTGGGCTCGGCCCAGAGGCGTACTACGGATCGTTGGTGGATCGACCATGCGAGTGAAGCCTCAACTGCCAGAGGTGCGAGGGAGCAATCAATCTCCGGGCGGCGGTCCGTCATCGGCGTCAGAGCCATCGTCGCCATTTGGCGATCCGTCATCCAGCATGCAGTTGTCTCGCCGCACCAGGCGGAAGGCATCGTCGAAAACCTCCAAAGTGTAGCAATCGTCGGGCACTGCGAGACCACTGCGGGTGGTGAGGGCTATCTGCTGCCCGGTGTTGCGACGCCTGACCACGGTGATGAAGTTGCCTTGATTGAACTCGATGACAGTTTCGTCTCCGACGGCCAGCGGTTGTGACAGAAGATCGGCGAGGTTGGCGTATGCTTCGCCGGCGTGGCAATAGAGATGTAGTAGCTCATAGAAATTTGGGTTGTCAGGGCTCTTGCTGCAACGATTCCACACGGTCAGTTGTGGGTTGAGGGGCAATGTCGGTAGCTGTTCGTCGCTGCAGGTCGTTGACACCATCGCGATGAGGACAAAGGCTGCACGTTCTGTGATCGAGTGTCGCATGGCAGCCTCAGAAAACGAATGCCAGCGCCGTCTGCATGACGAAGGAATGCAGGCTCGCAGCCTGTACAAAACGCAATGGGCGCTCGACGATTTGTTTGTCACTGTTGTACGCTGGGGGCCCCTTGAACGGAATCTCGTGTGCGTACTCGAACTCTCTGTACAACTCGCCCTCAAAAATCAAGCGTAGGGCTAGGTGTGCCTTGGGAAACGACACGCCCACGGTTCCGCCCACGGCACCCGATCGCACAAAATCGAATCCGGTCTCGGTCGCGTCATCGGTGCCAACGACAGCACGAAGTGATCTGAATTCCAGGAGATTGATGCCCAAGGAGACGGAGGCGAAGAAGACAAACCAGGAATGCCCGACCGCAAGCTCCCAGCCTCCTCGCAGGCCCGCATAGCCGCTGCGCATCGACAACTCGTATACGTTGGGGGCGCCGCAATCGAGGTTTTCTCCCGTATCCGGATCGGAACAGATGGGTTCGATATCCTCAGGTTGGTAATAGTTGTCCCAACTGTCGCGAAATTCGCCGATAGCAACATCCTGCCAGACAAAACCAACAACGGGATACCAGAAGAACCCGGTTTTCTTCGGTGCGGAGTACAGAGCTATACGGAACCCCTGCTGTGTGGCGCTGCCTGCGGCGACTTTGACGGGCTTGCCGTATTCGTCTTCGTAGCTGGAGGCTACCTCGGCGAAGCCGGTGAATGCCGCGACCTCGAGGCCACCGAGAAGCTTGAGGTAACTGTAGAAGCCATCGAACGGGGGTGACGCACTCTCGGTGATGAGTCGCAACTCCTCCCCACGTGGCTCAGTGGCCAGCGTCGTGCGCCAGTCGTTTCTGTGGGCAGGCGACAGTGGCGCAGAGGCCACTGATGAGTGGTCAGGTTCGGCACCGATGGCTTTGGCCAGTCGTGGGGCATCTCGGGCCATCTCAAAGGAGACGCTGGTGAATAGGGCTTCGTAGACATCGGCATATGCATCTTCGATGTACTGTGTCCGGTACCACGAATAGAACAGACACCAGTATCGATCGTAGGCCGTGCGGTGATACTCGGCCAACAGCCGGTGGTCGGCGTCAGTGACTCGCACTTCGAGCTCGGCACGGGCTTGGCCCCACACAGGCACAAACAATCCAACTAAGGGAGGCACAATGACGGGTAGGGCGGCCAAGGCATCGAAAACGACGGTACGCCCCGTGGTGTGCGACGGAGCGATCCTGACATCGACGTGTAGATTGTATTCGCCCAGGTAGGCACCGTGGTCCCCGAGCTGGTTGATGGAACCAAAGCGAACCGACTCGCGAAGGTAATCGGTGAACGAACGGCGAAGGGCTTTGACAGCGGCTTTGTCGCCGCTGCTGAGATCTTCGACATAGAACTCATCAATGACCAAATCGACGCCGGACAACTCGGTAGCCCGATCATAGCTCTTTGGCGGTGGTGGTACGACCACACGATGGGCGCAACCGGTAGCGCTCACCGTTACGAACAACGCAATCAGGCAGCCCGTAAGGACGCAGGGGTGTTGCTGTGTGAAGAGCATTGCGTCGCTTGTTCGCTTCGTTGGTTCACGACTCATCGTCATGGTGCCGCACACCGTAGAGCGTGTCCGGCTCGGTCATCTCTTCTTCCATATACCCGGAGATGCGGATGTGATCTTCCGGACGCAAATCAATAAAACGGATGTGGGTGCCGAGGTCGTCGTCCTGCTCGGCTGGCACGATCTCGCCTCTGACTTCTATCTGCCATCCTTGGGGTAGGGTGAAACGAAGTTTGAGGCGGGTACCTGGCGGTCGGGAAAACCCAAGGTCGAGATACACGCCGCCCGGAGACAAATTGCCGGCCCGCCTAAAAGTCATCTCGTTGCCCAGTTCCTCTTGGAGCCAGAGATCCACGGTGCACCTGGTGTCGAAGCGGCGTTCGGCTTGGCGTCTCGCGGTTTCCCGTCTCTCTGCAGAGATCGTGCTCTGATCGCTGCGTCTTTCGTCTTTGCGCCGATTTGATGGCATAACAGGGAGCATATAATCGCAGCGTCCGTTCATCACAAGCCATCGTCACCGTGGTTTTGGTGGTCACGGGTCGCGGTGCCGTCGACATGGAGCATACGCGAATGTGCCGGGGACAATCGGTGGCAAAAATCGCCGAAAACTCAAAATCCCATTGCCATCGGCGGGCAATCTCCGCTAGTTTGGCGGCCGCGTTGGGGCATCGTCTAACGGTAGGACGACGGACTCTGAATTCGTTAGTCGTGGTTCGAATCCACGTGCCCCAACCATCTTATTGAGACACCAATCTCCGGTTCTCCGGTTCTCCGGTTCTCCGGTTCTCCGGTTCTCCGGTTCTCCGGTTCTCCGTCGAACTGGCTGGCTTCTTGGCCCCCAAACGATGTGCATTGCGCAAACCCACTGGCCTCGGCATTGCGAACGCCGTTGCTGTCTATCTGATGCGTGTGGTGTGTCCCAACTTCCGCAAACCCACTGGCCTCGGCATTGCGAACGCCGTTGCTGTCTATTTGATGCGTGGTGGAATGGTGGAGCTGAGGGGGATCGAACCCCTGGCCTCGGCATTGCGAACGCCGCGCTCTCCCAGCTGAGCTACAGCCCCACTTTGGAGGCCGCTCTGTAGCAAGGCTGGGGCATCGCGTCAATAACAATAGCAACGCTTGCACCTCTCGGTGGCAGGCGTAAAATGCGCGCCAGCTGAGGAGGAACGCATGAAGTTGTCGAGTGTGGTGGCTGCCCTCGTTGTTTTCACCCGCGTCAGCATCGGTTTGGCCAATGACAAGGCCGCCCAAGAGCATCGTTGGGACCTGCGGCAGATCTATTCATCTGATGCTCATTGGAAGTCAGCGCAGCAACGATTGCTTCGCCGTGTTGACGCTCTTGACATGTTTTCGGGGCATCTGGGTGATGATCCCGGTACCTTGGCGGCGGCAATGGAGAATCTTTTCGACATCAATCGAGAGCTTGGTCGAGTCTACTCCTATGCAAGCATGAAGTCAGACGAGGATACCCGCGTTGCATCGACCCTGGAGATGAAGGACCAGGCTTTTGCTGTGCACACGGCATTGGCACAGAAGGCAGCATTCTTCGAACCGCAGATACTCGGTTTGGGGCGGGAGCGAGCAGACACCTTTCTGGGCGAGGAACCGCGACTCGAACCCTTTGGGCATTACATTGACAACATTCTGCGATTGGCACCGCATACACTCGATGCCAAAGGCGAAAAGCTCGTGGCGACGACGTACCGGATGGCGGATACGGCCTCCGATTTGTACGAGATCTTGAGCTATGCCGATATTCCCTGGCCGGAGGTTGAGCTGTCAGATGGAACACGAGTGCGCCTGGATCAAGCGGCGTACACGCGATATCGCGGTGCGGCAAATCGGCACGACCGCAAACGCGTGTTTGATGCGTTCTGGGGCAAATGGAAAGAGTACGAGCGCACATTCGGTGTTGCTTTGTCTTCCCAGGTGAAAAAGGACATCGTCTACAAACAGATTCGCGACTACCCTAGTTGCCTGTCGCACGCTCTAAGCGTCGACAATGTTCCTGAGCAAGTCTACCGTGCGTTGCTCAAGGCCGCCAATGGCAATCTCGGTACTCTGCACCGGTATTTGAAATTGCGGCAGCGGATGCTCGGTCTCGAAGAGCTTCGATACCATGATCTCTACACTCCACTGGTCTCGAGTAAAGAGACATATCCCATAGGCAGGGCAAAGGAGCTGCTCACGGTGGCTCTTGCACCACTAGGCGAGGACTATGCGGCGGCGATGCGCAAAGGTTTTGCCGACAGATGGATGGATGTTTACCCAGGGCAGGGCAAACGCTCGGGAGCTTACTCCAACGATGCAGCGTACGATGTTCACCCATATGTGTTGATGAACTACAATGATGACTACGAATCCGTGTCTACCATGGCTCATGAGTGGGGACACGCGATGCATTCCTATCTCGCGAGCTCCACCCAGCCCTACGCGACGGCCGACTATGCAATCTTTGTTGCGGAGGTGGCGTCGACATTCAATGAGGCCTTGTTGCTGGATCACATGCTCACGGAGGCGAAGAGTGATGATGAAAAACTCTATTTCCTGGGTTCTGCCCTCGAGAATCTGCGGCAGACGTTTTTCCGACAGGCGATGTTTGCCGAGTTTGAGCTCGACATCCACGAGCGAGTCGAAAAGGGAGAGTCGCTCTCGGGCGAGACGTTGACCAAAATTTATGGCGACTTGCTCAAGCGCTATCACGGTCATGACGAGAAAGTGACCATCATCGATGACGCCTACGCCATCGAGTGGGCCTACATCCCGCATTTCTACTATGGCTTCTATGTCTACAAATATGCGACGTCGCTCGCGGCGTCAGCTCTGTTTGCGCAGGCCGTTGTCGAGGGCAAGGAGGGAGCAAGAGATCAATTCGTCGACGTCTTGAAGGCCGGCGGCTCACAATATCCCTATGAGCTTCTGAAAGACGCTGGCGTAGATCTCTCATTGATGCAACCCTACGAGGCGCTCGTTGCTCGCATGAACGCGATCATGGATCGAATTGAGGGTCTTCTCGATCGTCGTGGTCGCTAGGCCGCAAGTGGTCGACAAGCGTTGGGTCGAGCACCGCACTCGACAAGGGTTTTCCCATGCCTGAGTTGGTGAGGCGGCATAACTTTGGCATTGCCCAAGGTTACGAGCTCGGTTGGTCGGACGTTGGGCAGCCATGGATGAGCGTCTTCGTGTGGGTCGTCGGGCATGTATTGATTGACTCCGGTCTTTCGCATCTGCGTCGTCAGGTGCTCGAGTTGGCTCGTGCCCATGAGATTGAGGCGGTGCTGCTCACGCATCACCATGAGGACCACAGCGGCAACGCAGGCGCACTCAAGGCAGCTTACGGCCTTCCTGTTCTCGGACACCTCGCCACACAAGAGAAGCTCGCCACACCTTTTCGTATCTTGCCATACCAGCACTGGGTGTGGGGACCGGCAGATCCCGTTGGGGTTACGGCGGTTGACGCACCATTTGAGGCCGGTGGTCATCGTTTCGAGCCCGTTCACACGCCCGGACATTCTCGCGATCATACGGTCTACTGGATGCCTGAGCATGGCTGTATGTTTTCCGGCGACCTCTACTTGGCTGATCGGATCAAATACTTTCGCTGCGATGAGGATATCGCCGAACAAATAGTGTCGTTGAAGAAGGCGGTGCTCTTTGATGTTGATGTACTGTTTTGTGCCCATCATCCACAGCGAGCAGGGGGGCGCGAGCGATTGCTTGCCAAGCTGCAGTTCCTCGAGGAATTCTATGGCCGGATCGGGCAGGCGGTCGATGCCGGATGCGATGGTGTCGAGGAGCTCATGCGCCGGGCCGCCGTTCTGGAATCTTTAGGGGTCAGGGCATTCACCTTTGGCAACGCGAGCGCTCGACAAATGGTGAAATCTGCCGTGCGGTGTATCGAGCGCACCAGGGCAGTTGATCTGCAGGGATAGATCAGCGGTCCAACCGAATGAGTCAGAGTTGGAATTTGTGGAGACGACCACAGGGGACGCGCAGGAGGGCAAAAAGTTGCCGCTGGTCGTGGCGATACATGGAAGAGGGGATTCGCCCGAGCATTTCGTGCGTTTGTTCGATGAGTTGCCCGTTTCCGCCCGGGTGATTGTCCCCAGGGCCCCGGTGGCATACGGGCGGGGTGGATCGTGGTTTTCAGGTGAACCTATGGATTCAGACACGACGGAGATGTTGGCTGGCATACGCGGTTCGGCCGGTCGTTTGAGCAGGTTGATCGCAAGGCACAAAAGATCCAGGGAAACCTGCGGTAATCCCGTGATCGTCGGCTATTCCCAGGGTGCGGTGCTGTCGTTGACCCTTGCGGTCCTTCATGCCGATGCGGTCGGCGAGGTCATTTTTGCAGCAGGCTGGCTGCCCCCTTCCCTCTGGCCAGCAACATTCACAGGTGTTCCGCCTCCCGTGGTCGCTCTGCACGGCCGTGACGATCGGTTGCTGCCGGCTGCTGAAGCGCGCGCTGGAATCGCACATTTGCGTGACGTGGGTTTTGACGCGACCTGGCGCGAATATGCCGCTGGACATGCCCTGTCCCCCGAGATGCGACGGGATTTTCGGCGAGCGATCGCGCGCGCAGTACAACGTGCGTGCCCCGATAGCCGAGCGACCGAGCGGATTCACACCGGCCGGTGAGAGCTCAGGGACTCCACTCCTCTTTTAGGGTGCGGGCCTGCAGGGCGGCCATTGCCTCGGGGACGGTCTTTCCCTCGTAGATCACGTTGTAGACTTGCTCTGTGATCGGCATGTCGACCTCCCGTCGCAATGCCAGCTGATGTGCTGACTCAGCGGTAGGCACGCCCTCTGCTACCTGGCGCATTTCTTTTTGGATATCGGCGATGGCGCGACCCTCGCCAAGCATTTTGCCGACCTGACGGTTGCGGCTGAGATCCGATGTACAGGTAAGTATGAGGTCACCAACGCCTGCGAGGCCGAGCATGGTCTCCGGTCGGCCGCCCATGTTGACCGCCAAGCGTGACATCTCTGAGAGGCCGCGGGTAATCAAGCCGGCTCGCGTGTTGGTGCCAAACCCGAGGCCGTCACTGGCACCGACGGCAATTGCCATAACGTTCTTCAGTGAACCGCCGAGCTCGACTCCGGTGACATCGTCGGTGGTGTATATCCGGAACACCTTGGTCGCCAAGACGTCCTGCACGCGCCGCGCGGTTCCCAGGGTCCTGGAGGCGACGGTAACATTGGTTGGCATGTTCTGTGTGACTTCGAGGGCAAAGGACGGGCCAGAGAGAACGCAGATATCGCGGTGAGTTTTTCCTGGGAGCTCCTCAATGAAGACCTGCTCCATGGTTGCGAGGGAGTTGCGTTCGATGCCTTTGGAGCAGATGACCAGCGGGATTCCCGAGGGTAGGATGTCGCGCAGCTGCACCAGATATTTGCGCACGTATTGTGCTGGGATGACAAACAGCAGCATCTGGGACTCGTGCACAACTTCTTCGAGATCGCCGGTCGCGTGGATGTTCTGTGGGATCTCCAGTTGGCTCATGTATAGCGGATTGCGTCGTTCGCGATTGATGCCGGCGACTACCTCTGGTTCGAGCGCCCAGTGTGTCACGTTGTGGGAGCGAGTCGAGAGCAAGTAGGCCAGTGCTGTGCCCCAGCTCCCTGCCCCCAGGACACCAACGTTCAGCGATTCATCGGACATGGTCCCCACCTCATGTTGATCCCTACATCATGTTGATCCCGACATCATGTGGGTATCCTCCATATCACTGCCACCGGCCGCGAGCCACGGGCGAGACCTCGGCCGAGTTTGCCGTGTCGCGTCAGGCCATTTCCTCCACGACTATTTACGCAACCAATTGGGATCGACTGCGATAATGAGATCGAGAAACCTGATTCTCGAAAATTCGCTCGGTGTTGTGTTAGCGAGGAGCAATCATGTCAAAGCTGACGGTAGATGAAGTTCGCGGCAGATCGGTCGCCAGGGAGCAAGAGCAAGAGCAGCTGCAGGTGCGTCGCCGCCAGGAACTACATCAGTCCAGTCAATTTGATCGCAATGGCCCCGCGACGGTGATGGGGATAGGCAAGACCGATCTGTCGGCGCTCGGGAACGGTACGACCCAATCATTGAGTGACAAACCGAGATTCATCAATCACACCTTCACCAACGGCCAGAGAATCGACATTCCACGCCTCACAGAGCGGCAACAGGTTGTTGTCGATGAGGCGTTTGCGCGACTCGCGCCCAGCAGTCGTGAGAAGCTCCAGAAGATACTGATGGATCTAGGCAAAGCGGCGTGGGACGAGGATGAGGCCAAACCCAACGGAATCGAAGTCAACAGTGTTTCCACGGATCTGCAAGATGCCACCAACATGACCTATGAGCAGTGGATGATGTCAGAGGGGAACGACCAGCGTGATGGGGCGAGTGAGACCCTCATCTTCGAGGGGGTCTGGGGCGTCGAAAAGAATCTTCACAATTTCTTCTTCGAGGTCGCGGAGCGGGAGCAGTTCGGCAACGAGACCCGGGCGTATGTCAACGAGCTCGAGGCGATGCTCGCCGACTGGCCAGACGACGGCAGCACCGAGACCTTCAGCTACCGAGAAATAACGATAGGTGAGGATGGCAAGGCCACCATCGTCGATCACAAAGATGAGCAACTCACCAAGGAGGAGGCGCAGAAGTTGTTGGATCGTCTCGAACCGCAAGCGGAGGCGATTGCCTCCGTCGTCAATCAAGACATCTACAAACTGCAGTATATGGTCGAGCGGTATCAGCAGCTGACCAGCACTCTGAGCAACATCCTCAAGAATCAAGACGACACTCGCAAGGGCATCATCAACAACATCCGAGCCTGAGCACTCGTCACACCCATTCAGCGCTGGCGTTTTCGTCTGCTCTTCTTCTTCTTTGAGCGAGACGCACTTTCGGCTCGGTCCAGGAGGCTCTTGGCTCTTGCTTGTTGCGTATTGCAGGTCTTTGCCAAGGAATGCAGCCAGGCGAAGTCTCTGGCGGAGGGATTGGCCCGTTTCCATTTCGGGTTGTCGGTGACGTTGAGATGCTGTGTCTGCTCGAGGCACTCGGCGTAGCCGCCTACCGCGGTCCATAGGGTCTTGATCTTTTCCTCAGGAGTGGTTGCGCTCTTGGCTGCGTTGAGGGCGTTCTTGGCTTCGCCGACCCGCTTCCGAAGACGATCGATCGCGCTTTTCCAATGGAGGGCGGGGTTCGCTTTGGCGAGGCGCTCTTTTTCCCCGTTACAAGCTTCGTAGAGCTTGCGCACCTTGAGCTCGCCGAAAATTGTCTTGAACATGATGGAACCATCGAATCCAGGTTGATCCCGGGTGGTGCTGATGCTCCGCTCGCATTCGGTGAGAGCTTCCAGCGCGGGTCCAATGAGCGCGAGTGCCGCATCGGCGCCTGCGCTCGCTTTCAGAGCTTCGACCGCTCGGCTTGCGGCTTGGGCGGCCGTATCCACACCCTGTTGCCATTCCAAGGTGGCCCGTAGTTGGTCTGCTCCGGCTCGTCGCATCTCGCAGGTGAGGCCTGCTTCGTCGAGGGAGACGTCGCCGAGACCGCTTTGAATCTTCAGCTGATCGTTGTAGCCGTCAGCTTCGCGGTATCGAGTGATGATCTCGGTGCACTCTGCGAATCCTGCCGCCGCGGCCGTGGAGGCACCCATGCGATCCTTGAGTCCCGTGTCGCTCTTGGCGGCCGTTTCCGCCGCGAGCGCTCGGTTAATGGGAGGCACGAGTTCTCTCGACAACTGGAGGAGCCAATCAAACTCGGCCGCACGAGTCTTAAATCGGCCAAGCGCTTCAACGATTGGGGGAACAGAATCAGAGTAGAGCCTGTCCTCCTTGAGTGTTTCGCCCCCTGTGAGACTCGCGTTGAAGGATTCAGTTAGGCTGTTGAGCTCCTCGAGGAGTTTGGCCGAGGGTCCGTCCTTGGTGAGCTTTATGCAAAGTGACTCACCACGGTCAATATCACCGCGCAACTTCCCGAGGAGGTGCTCCACGCGGTCGCGACGTCTTGCTGCCACCAATGCTGGCCTCGCTTTTTCCGCTGCGCGATTGACCTCTTCAAAGTCGGGATGGGAGCGCGTGACTCCATCAACGTTGGCTATCTCGTTGTCGAGCGCCTCAAGGATCTTCTCTGCAAGGTCAAAATCTCTCTTCTTGAGGGCTGTCTTGTAGTCGAGAACCATGCGGGTGAGCTCGGCGACACCCCGTTCCTCCTTGGGCAGGTCGGTGCGAGCGGCGCGGTATCCTATGCCACAGCAAAGGCACTGCATGACCGTCAACGCCGTCATGAACTGTTGCCAAAGCCGGGTAGGGTGACTGCCGGACGTTCGATTCCCCTGCACCGGTTTTGTCCCCATTAATATGCGGATGCTGGTGCCGCCGCCTTCTTCCTCTTGGTCGCCAACATCTTGATACCGACGATGATGCCGGAAGCGATCAACAACAGTGCGACGCCAAGGACGGGTCGGTAGACCAACCAAGCAATGGCGATGGTGACCAAGGTCAGCGGCGCTGCCACTGCAAATGCGACAATGCCGAAACCCATCCGGAGAATATCACCAACGATTGGTACAACATCCGCGACCACCGCGATGGGCCTAAAGACCATGCTCACGCCTGCGAACATCAAGATGAAGCCGATGATGCGCAGGATCCAAGTGAAGACGACGTTTTCCTGCTGCGCCTGCTCGAACATCTGTGCTGCCGACACGGTGCCCATTTGCAGACGCTCGAGAGCTTTCCCCGCCTTTGTTTGGTAGGGCTGGAAAGTGTTTCCCGATTGTTGAGAAAAGAGACTGACCTTGCCCTGCGGAACTTTTGTGAAGGTGATGCGAACGTCGCCCACCTCAGGCGAGCCCGGGTTGCTGCCGATGTAGAGGGCTTCGCCGTAGACTTGACTCTTGGATTTGAGGGGCGGCGGCAACCTGTCGTGTAGCTGTGCGGTGTACCTGACGGTTTCCGACTTGGAGATGGCACCCTTGAGATCATCGGAAAGCTCGAATGCGCCCAATGTGACTTTGCCGGCAATCCAGGAGTCGTCTGCATAGGGCATGCTTCCCGGGTTTTCGTGACCTTCGGGCTTTTTGAAGGAGCTCGAGCTAACCGCGGAATTCTTCCACTCTTTGGCGTAAGTGTAGGTTGTGACGGTCTCTTCTTTGCCGCCGACCTTCTTGTTCTTCTTGCTTTCTTGGCGCTCAGTCCATTGGTACATCTCGACGTTTCGGGACAGTCGGATTGCATTTTCTTCGACAAGGAAAGTCGGATCTTGCAACCGGTCAGTGGTCTCTGCGTCCCCCGACATGTGAACGAGCTTGCCGTCGTTGGCCTCGTCGACCTTGTCTGCCGCTATCGAAACAACGGAGGTGGCACCTTCCTTGAGACTCTTGTAGGTCTCGACGGAGTTGCCTTCGTTCCACCACAACACGGGGAAGGCCACAATGAAGAGGATGATGCCTACCACGACACTCTTGAGCGACTCTGTGATGCGGCCGAGCCAACCGTGCTCGGTGACTTCGGAAAAGCTGTGTTCGGACATGAACCATCCCCTTTGGATGACTGTTTGGCGGTCACACCATAAGTGAGTCTAGAGTCGGAGTAAACGCAGCTGGCAACCCGCCGCAGAAGTGATAGAACCCGCGTGGAGGACCCTATGCACAAAAGTACACTCATTGTTGTTTGCGCAGCCAACCTGTTTGCGTGCACCCAAGAGGATCCTCCCAATCCCTATCAAACAATGTGTACCTGGGGGACTGGTGGCTGCAATTGCAACAGAGACGGCACCTGCAACCCAGGCCTTGATTGCATCGACCGACGCTGCATGGCTTCGGGAGACTACGACAGTCGCAGCGATGGCGGTGGTGACTCGATGACCGGTGACACGAGGATCGGTGACTCGATGACCGGTGACACCAGGGTCGGTGATTCGATGACCGGTGATACCAGGGTCGGTGACACCACGGTCGGTGACAGCTTCGTGTGCCCGTCATTTTTCGGGCTCGTTGTCATCAATGAACTGTTGCCGAATGAGCCTGGCAGCGACGCGGAGACATCTCATTCTTTTGTCGAGCTGCGCGGGGTTCCGGGCACGGACCTCAAAGGATTGAGGATGGAGCACTTCAATGGCAATGGCGGGGTTCGGCTGTTCGAGCTGCCACTTTCGGGCGTTATCCCCAGCGATGGCTACTACGTCATGGGTGAATCCGGTGTACCCAATCTCGATCAGCCTATGATTGAAATGGATCTGCAAAACGGTCCCGATAACCTGCGGCTGGTGGACTGCCTAGACCGAGTGGTCGATGCGGTTGGCTATGGAAGCTTTGGGGCGACTGACGTCTTTATTGGGGAAGGCATGGCGGCGATTGTTCCGGCTGAGGGCCAAACCGTGGGCCGCTGTTTCGCCACCCACTTCACTGACTCTGACAGCAATGACAACGGCTCTGACTTCCAAGCCTACGTGGCACCTGCGGTGGGCAACGACTATTCGGCGATTGCCGGGTTGCCCAACTCCTCTTGCTTCTAAATCCATGTTGTTGGCTGCCATGAACGGTTGTAGCATTCTCGACGGTGGTAGGTGTTTCAACGGTTCCGTGGTGGCAATGGTAGATGATTGATGGGTGACCAACCCGACACAAACGAACTTCCTGAGACCTACAATTTTGTGTTGGTCCTCGACGATCCGCGGCGCGGGTTTGACGTCGCGGCGGCTGCCATTCGTGAGATCAGGGAACGTTACGAGCCGCACGAGCTTCTGAATTTCGATTTCTTCTATGCCCCTGGAAGTCCTCTGGCGTGCTTGGCACGCTTCGACTGGGCGATGTTTGGCCCCGATCTCCCTGTGGAGATGGAAAGGACGGCACAGAAAGGCCATTTCCGGTTATTGGAACCCATGCAGTTGTCAGCCGTGGAACGTCGCAGTTTTGTTGAGCGGTTGAATGCCAGGTTGGCTTGCCGACATCGATGTGTAACTTCTCCCGGTGCAGCCCTTTCCGAATTGAGAAGAACCATCATGGGTGAGCCCAAGGTGGAGTTGGGTGCGGTTGATCCCAACGCCATTCTGCATCTTCGCGTTCAGTTTGCGTCCCCTGAGGAATTCCTCGATGCGTATGCAACGACGCCCCTCGGTCGCGGCATCTTCATCCCAAGTGAGGCACTTCCTGAGGTGGGTCAGGCCATCAAGCTGACCATCGAGACAGCCAGTGGACAGGGACCCATCTGCTTGAGTGGTCGCGTTGTCTATGTTCGCGATCAGACTGTCGCGAGATCGCAAAAATCCAAGATGGGCTTTGGTGTCGGATTTCTGTTGCCGCCGACTGAGCAGAACATGTTTGAGTCGTTTCAAAATGCGGTGCGACGTGGGGCACCATGGCCCGAACGCTCGGGACGCCGCTACGAAAGGTTTCCCATTCCGTTGCGAGTGGAGTACGAAATCAATGGTGAAGCGAGACGGGAACACACGGTCAATTTGAGCCGTGGCGGCATGTTCATCGATTCGTTTGACCCCCCACCCGTAGGCTCCATTATCAATTTCGATGTATTTGCCACCGGGAGCAAAGAAAAGGCCAATTTAGCAGGCACGGTCGTCCGTTCGGTGGACGTCAACACGGCCACTCGGGAAGGTGGGCACTGTGGAGCGGGAATTCGGTTTATGGAGTCGCCAATCGACGTGCTGAGTCGGCTGTCGCACATATTGAGCTCGGTTGACATTCCGTTCACGCGGCGGGCGCTTCTTGCGGACGATGACAGGTTTTTTCGCACGGTGATCGGCAATATCCTCCGGCTTGGAGGTTTCCAAATTCTCGAGGCCGCGGACGGCGACGCGGCATTCAATCTGCTCTTGGAGGAGCTTCTCGACCTGGACGTTCTGCTTCTCGACCTCGTGATGCCAGGAATTTCCGGACCGGATCTCGTCGACAAGATTCGACGCGTCGGCGGTGAGACGGACCTCAAGATCGTATTCCTCACGGCAACCAGTGTGAGTGACGTCGAACACCGGAAGTTGTTGGAGTACGGCGCAAGCGATGTCCTACACAAGAGTCTTAGCCCGGAAGAGGTCCTCTTGCGCATCGAGGCGTGTCTCGAAAAAGAATAGGGCGAGTCTTCCTGCGATCTGAACTATGCAATTGCGTCCAAGTGCGGTATTGACACGGAGGCTGACGTTCGAACGTTGGAGAGTGACTGGCTTGCGTGGTGATTTCTGTCATCGGCACCCAAACGGTGAGTTTGTGCGCTCGCTAGTGCTCTCCTTGTTCTTGGTGCTGCCGGGCTCTGGCCTCACGGCTTTGATTCATTTTGCTGCAGTCCCGCACGCGGTGTGTGTGGAACACGGCGACTTCATCCACTTGCCACCTGATTGGCCGGCCGTCGGGTCGGCACTACAGCGAGACGACGGTACATACGCGGCCGTGGGTGCTTTTGTTCCTGCCAACCACGCCCATTGTGGATTGTCTGTCAGTCTCCGCCAGGAATTCGACGATTCCCACTCCAGCGAGGTTGCGCTATCCGTCGCAGAACCCTTGTCGGCACCTGTTCGTTGGCTTGGTCCGCCTTCTCGAATTGCAGTTTTCCGCGTCGCACCCAAGCAGTCCCCTCCATTCATTGCATGACGTTGAGTAAGTAGATCCGTTTCGGCCGCCCGACACGGCGATGATAACCTCACGGAGTGAGCACACCGCAACCAAGAGGCGATGTGTGGCACCCACGTTGGGCTGTGCGGTCGCAATGGAAACCGTCATCTCTTCTCATATTGGAGGATATCCATGCGGGTTAATTGGTTTGCGTGCGGCGGAGCGCTCGCTGCTTCTCTGCTGGGCGTGACAACGAGTCGTGCCGAGGAGGCCGATACACCATCCGACGCTGATTTCGCTGCGGCGATTGCCGCAGATCAGGCAACAGCATCTGAAAATCCACCAGCAACCATCGTCCCGGCAACGGTGGCCACGGTGGTTCGTCAGATGAATCCTGACATCAGCTTGATTCTAGATGCTGGGCTGGCCTGGTTTGACGTTTCCGAGCATCTGCGTCAAGGCGGTCATGCGATGGATGACAACGGATTCGCCATACAGGGTTTGGAGTTTGCGGCCTCTGCATCGGTGGATCCATTTTTTCGCTTCGATATGAACTTCGAGCTCTCTCACATGCACCTGGAGGAGGTCTATCTGACAACCTTGGCGCTTCCCTGCAATCTTCAGGCGCGACTGGGCTATTTCAATGCACAGTTCGGTCGGCAGAATCCACAACATCTGCACACCTGGCATTTCACCAATCCACCCTTGTCACAGACCCGCTTCATGAGCGAGGAGCACTTTTCCGGACCGGGCGCTGAGGTCTCCCTTCTTTTGCCATTGCCATGGTACGTGATGGTTTTCGGCGAGGCCTTCGGCTCGATTGGCGAGCTGGCGTTGCGTTCGAGCACATTCGGTGCGCCACCTTTAACCAAGAGCGGTCGCATCGACGGTTTGGAAGACTTTGTCTATGTCAGCCGCATCGTCAACTTCTTTGCGTTGTCCGATGATTGGTCTTTGAACTTCGGCGTCGATGGCGCATGGGGCCAGAGCCCGTACGTGCCTGACAATCGTGCCGACCTGTTCGGTGCGGATCTCTATTTGAAATGGCGACCCATCTCGACTGGCGATGACGACATGGCGGTTGCGCTGACCGTCGAGGGTGTCATGCGAGATACGCAAATCCCCGGCGATTTTGTCAGGGACTGGGGTGGCTACGCGCAGTTGGATTTCCAGATCGACCGTTCTTGGATTGCAAACGTGAGAGCGGACTACACAGGCAAGCTCAGTGGCACGCCTCTTGTGGGCACCAACCTGGCCGGGAAGCAATGGCGCGGCTCTGGTGCAGTGACCGTTCTGCCGAGCCACTTCGCGAAGGTGCGCATACAGCTCGACGTGGGCAAGGACAAGCGCATGCCAACGTACTTTGCTGGCTTCTTCCAAGTCGAGGTGAGCGCCGGCGAACACGGTGCTCACACCTTCTAATAGTGCAGGAGTTAACCATGAGGTTTGTCTCTATAGTTGTTCTATCTTTCACGATGGTGGTCGCGCCCAAGGACGCCGTGGCCAAGCTTCGGGTGGTGGCAACGCTGCCGGATTTCGCCGCCATCGCCCAAGATCTAGGTGGCGAACGGGTCGATGTCGAAGCTCTGCTCAAAGGTACCCAGGACCCACATTTTGCGGACGCACGGCCTTCGATGATTCTCGCGGTCAACCGGGCCGATCTCCTGATTCTCATTGGCCTGAGTCTGGAAGCCGGGTGGCTGCCCGTCCTGATGACACAGTCGCGTAACCCAAACATCCAAATCGGCGCTCAGGGATACCTGGACGCGTCGCAATTCATCACGCCCAAGGAGGTGCCGGCGAGGGCGGATCGGGCCATGGGGGACGTGCACAGTGGCGGCAACCCGCACTTCTATACCGCGCCGGAGGAGTTGTTTCGCGTCGCGCAAGCCATTGAACAGAAGCTCATCGAGCTCGATCCGGACGGCCGCAACTACTTTGAAAAGCGTTGGCATGAATTCTCTGACAAGTACTCGACGAAGAGCGCCGAGTGGAAAACGCGACTCGCCCCTTATGCGGGCACCCGAGTGGTCGTGTACCACCAGAGCTGGGTCTACATGCTCGATTGGATGGGTTTCGTCCGTGTCGGAGCCCTCGAACCCAAGCCGGGTGTTTCGCCCTCACCGAGCCACGTGAGTCAGCTCCTCGGCCAGGTGAAGTCTCAGGGAGTGAAGTTTGTGTTCCAGGAGGTCTATTTCCCTACCAGCCTTTCGCGCGTATTCGCCAACAAGGCGGGTGCCAAGCTGCTCGTCTTGCCGTCCATGGTCGGCGGTGCTCCGGATGTCATGACCATCTGGGACAAGTTTGATCGCATAGTCGACGAGATTGTGGGTCGAAAATGAACGAGGAGATGTGTGCTGATTCAAAGAGAGGAGTGAGAAGTGATCGAGCTCGAGGATGTCTCCATCGGTTATTGCAAGGTGCCTTTGATGAATCATCTGTCACTGACGGTCCAACCTGGGGACTTCTGGGGAATCGTAGGCCCCAACGGCGCCGGCAAGACCACGCTCGTCAAGACGATCGTGGGCCTTATTCCTCCAGTGATCGGCAAGGTTCGCTTTGACGGCCGCACACCGCGGTTCGGTTATGTGCCCCAGCGTTACGCGTTGAGCTCCCAGTACCCACTGACGGCCTTCGACGTCGCATTGATGGGGCGCTACGGCCAACTCAGAATCGGGCAACGCCCAACCCGGCATGATGTCAAGCGCACCCGTGATGAGCTTGATCGCATCGGCTTGGATGCTATCGCCGGACATCCCTTTGATGCTCTGTCTGGCGGGCAAAGGCAACGGGTGTTGATGGCACGGGCGCTCGTTTCGGATCCCGACGTTTTGGTGTTGGACGAGCCCACGAGCGGTCTGGATCTTCCGGGGGAGGAGGATATCCTGGAGTTTCTGCGGCAACTGCATGCCGATCGTAAGATCACGGTTTTGATGATCGGCCATCACATCAGCAAGGTGGTGCGGGTGGCGGATCATCTCTGTCTTATCAACAAAGATGCCCAACTCTTCGACGCCGGCCCCATGGCAGAGCTGTTGACCGAGGAACGTCTCAGTCATCTCTACCGCCGCACCATCCAGGTCCAACGTCAAGACGGCAGTTACCACGTATGTGCTCGAGGCAATGAACATGAATGAGTCTGTGTCGTTTCTGGATAGCTGGTTCGTCTGGAGGGACGCGATCATCGTTGCCGTCATTGCGGCGGCGACGCTGTCCTATCTGGGCGTCTGGATCGTGCTCAAGCGGGTGGTCTACGTGCCGCTTGCACTCTCCCAGGTCTCCTCTGCCGGCGTGGTGCTCTCGTTCTTCCTTTGCGGATTGTTCGATATGCACGAAACAGCGAGTCTGCCGGACCCGACATGGATGGCGCTCTTTTTGGCGCTTCTGGCCGCCGGCTACTTTGCCCGACAAGGTCAGGAGAGCAACAACGCCACGGTTGTCGCATACTTGATTTCATCGGTCGCGGCTCTGTTGCTTGCTGGATTCATTCGTCAGGACTTGCATGACGTGCAGAGTATTCTCTTCGGCAGCGCTGTGTTGGTGGAAACCGTGCAGATCGTCAATGTCGGCGCGGCCGCCGCACTGGTGGCAGTTGTGCACATTGTCTTCTATCGGCGCTTTCTCTTTGCAAGTTACGATCCGGACACCGCAGGGGCCTCGGGCATTCCGGTGTATCGATACGAGGTGCTCATCTACGTCACGGTTGCCGTGGCGATTTCGGCGGCGACGCGAGCGATCGGTGCTTTGCCTGCGTTTGGCTTCGCGGTGTTGCCGGCGATGGCTGCTTTGCGCTTGGCCCGATCGATGTCCGCGGCCTTCGTTGTCGCGACGTTAATCGGTGTGGTTTGCGCCGCGTTGGGCTACTACCTCTCTTTTGTCCTGGAGTTGCCGACGGGCGCTGCCATGGTGGGATTGGCCGGAGCCACCTATCTCGCTTCGACAGTCCGACATCTGCGGCGTGGGAGCTTGCGGTAACGGTGGAATCTCACCGCGACTTGGGGGCGGTCAGCGGTTTGAAGGAGATCGGCGCTTGTTTTGCTGCTCGAGTGGCGGCGACGGCCCCGCGGTAGAGCTCTTCCTGGATACGGATTTTGGGTTCCGACTCTGGCACGCGAGTCCATGTACCGTCGGATCTGAGCTCGTGTGACTTGGTGTTGTCGGCGAAAAATCCGTTGAGGACGTCGATGATCCGGCGAGCGATGCGCGAATCGCGTATTGGGAAGAGGAGCTCCAGGCGTTTGTCGAGGTTGCGGGTCATCCAGTCGGCACTCGCCAGGTACACCTCTTCATGGCCGCCGTTGCGGAAGTAGTAGATGCGGGGATGCTCAAGAAAACGGTCGACAATGGAGCGGACTTCGATGTTTTTGGACACGCCTTTCACGCCTGGACGAAGACAACAAATGCCGCGAACATTGAGACGAATCCTCACGCCAGCGCTGCTTGCCTTGTACAGCGCCTCAATGATGTGTGGATCCTGAAGTGAGTTCATCTTTGCGATGATGAGGCCTGGATCATCCCGAGTCGATGTCTGGATCTCGCGATCGATGAGTTGCAGAAACCGCTGGCGCAGCTCGGTTGGGGCAATCGTCAGTTGTGACAATGCGACCGCCTCCGAATAGCCCGTGAGCAGATTGAAAAACGCTGCGACGTCACGGCCGATGTCCCTGTTGCTGGTCATGATGCCCATGTCCGAATAGACCCGGGCTGTGCGGTCGTTGTAATTGCCGGTTGCTAGATGAATATATCGGCAGACTCGGGTGCCCTCCCGTCGAACAATGAGCAGAGCCTTGGCGTGCGTCTTGAAGCCCGCAATGCCGTAGATGACGTTGACGCCAGCGTCTTCGAGGTGACGGGCCCAGTTGATGTTACGTTCCTCGTCGAAGCGCGCCTTGAGCTCGACGAGCACAGAGACCTGTTTGCCATTTTGCGCCGCCAGCTCCAGCGCCCTGATGATCGGGGAATCGCCGCTGGTGCGGTAGAGAACTTGCTTAATGGCCAGGACATCGGGGTCGGTTGCTGCCACCTCGAGCATGCGCACCACGGGCTCAAAGGATTCGTAGGGGTGGAACAAGAGAACGTCGCGATCACGTATGGCAGTCCACAGGTCTTCAGCGCCGAGAAGGTCCCGTGGCGGTTGCGGCTGCCACTGTGGATCCCTCAGGTTGTCGAAGCCACGACGGCCAACGACCTCCATAAGGGCGGCGATATCGAGCAGGCCATCAATCTCGTAGACCTCGTCATTGCTGAGCTGCAACCAACTCACCAACCACGCGCGCAGTGCGGGGGCTGGTTCAGCTGATATCTCCAGGCGCACGGTGGCGCGGCGACGCCGGGACAAGACGGCCTCCTCCATAACCTGCAAGAGATCGCCAGCGTCATCGTCTTGAACGGCGGAATCGGCGTCTCGGGTCAAGCGAAAGACGGTGGTCGCCAGCACCTCACCGCCGTCGAAAAGAAGACCGAGGTTGGTGGCGACCACGTCTTCGATAGGAGCGAGCCGCACGCCTTCTTCCGCTGGTATGGTGACGAAGCGATTGAGCTGGGTGGGGACCGGCACGACAACAATTCTCGGCTCAGTTCGCTTCTTTTCTCCGTTGTCGTAGTGCAACAGCGCTGCAATGTGCAGGCGCGCGCCCGGTAGCAACGGCATCGGGTCCAGCTCCTCGACTGCCAGTGGAGTCAACACGGGCAAGACATCCTCGGCAAAATAGCCACGGAGGAATTGACCTTGCTCGGGGGTCCAATCGTGCCGATCGAGGAGTCTGAAGTTGTGGAACGCCAGCTCGTCACGGACCGCCCGCAGGGCGTCGGATTGTTCCCGAACCATGCGATGGGCCCGCTCTGAGATGGCCTTGAGCTGCTGCAGTGGGGTGATGCCGCTCATGTCGCGCTTGCGAATGTTCGCCGCGCGTTGCTGCATGAGACCCGCTACTCTGACCATAAAGAACTCGTCGAGGTTGGTGCTGACGATAGCAAGGAACTTCAGCCGTTCGATGAGGGGGACTGTTGGCGATTGCGCCTCCTGAAGGACTCGCGCATTGAATTCAAGCCAGCTGAGCTCGCGATTGATGTAGTGCTCTTGGGCCCGGAGATCCTTCTTTGCCATGAAAATCCTCGAGAGTGTTAGTGCCTGGTTTTGGATCGGCGCTCTTTGCCAGTGGGAACGCCTTCTTCCAATCGCACTCGCATCCCATACACCTCATCGAACAAATCACCCTTGGAATTGACAGCCTGGCGTTCCAGGGTGAGGTCGGCGACGCCCCTGGGGCGAATGACAAATTCATCGTCGCTGCGTTCGCAGTCAAACTCGCGGAACTGCTGGGTATGTGCGCGGTCGAGGGCGTCGGCCACTCTGAGCAGCGCGGCCAATTTGCTGACGACCATGCGGGACTCTCGGGGTAGGCCCATGTACTCGATGTGGGTGTTCTTTGGAGAGCCGCGGCGGTGGTAGCGGGCGATGTGGGCAACAACCAAGGTTTCCGCACGGGTGAGGCCAAAAATCTCGGAGTTGGCGACGAGATAATAACTGTGCTTGTGGTGCGCGCGGCTACCGACGAACCCGCCAACCTCATGTAAGAGCGCTGCGACTCGCAAGAGCAACCGATGACGGGGGCCGAGTCCATGCTCAGTCTTGAGTTCATCGAAGAGGCGTACGGAGAGGCTGGCAACGTGAGCGGCGTGGTCTGGAGCCGCGAGGTACTTCTCCGACAGCGCCTGTGCTGAGTGGATGACCCCCTCTGCAAGAACCTGATCTTCGTAACCCGCGGCCGAGCGCGCGAGGTCAATGATCAACCCATCGCGCATGGTGATTTGCGAGACCAGAGCCCGTGGCGCCTGCGTCGTGAGCAGAAGAGCTTGGTAGACCAACAACGCGGGGACGAGAGTTTCTGCATCGACAAACGGGACGCCATATTCTTTGGCAATATCGCCGGGCCCCATGGCCCGAAGTTTTCTCACCAGCATGTTGAGGTCAGCGCGACTGATGGAACGGAGATTGGGCGAATCGGTCTGTTTTCCGAGGTGTCGTGCTGCAAAACGGGCGTCACCGCCGGCAATGACCAGGGCTCGGACCTTCTCGAGGTGCAAGGAGGTAGTGACCGAGGCGATGATGTTGGTGACTTGCTGTGCGATGAGGTCGACGGCTCGATTACCAGACTCATTGTCGGCAATCGTCTCCAGGAGGCGAATGGAGCCAAGTTGCAGGCTCTTGGAATCGGCGATCTCGCCGTTCTTGAGAACGGTCAAGAGCGTGTTGCCCCCACCCACATCAGCGATCAATGTGTAGCTCTTGTTTATGTCGAGGGTATTCCCAACAATTTGGCGCAGGGCCGTAAGATTGAGACGGCTCTCCTCCGACGTGTCGATGACCTCCACCTCTATTCCTGTGGCGACCAAAACGCGGTCTACAAAGTTGTCAGCATTGCTCGCCTCTCGCACCGCTGACGTGGCCACCGCGCGCACAGTGTCGACTCGGTAAAAATCCAGCAGACGGCGATAGTCGCGCAGGATATTGACCGTGGCACGCATGGTGCGGCTGCTAATCTTGCCGCGTCGAAAGGAGTCTTGCCCCAAGCGAACCGTGCGGTTGAGCTGCTCGAGGATCTCCACCGCGCCCTGGTGAGAGGCCTCGCCGATGACCATTCGTATGCCATTGGAACCGATGTCAATGGCGGCGACGGTCTTGAAAACTTCTGCTGCGGTGTGGTCCGTGGTAGTCCAACTGCCGGAGTCGGCTGCCACGGGGGACCTGGCAGTGACGGGTGAGGTGGCCACGACGGGTGAGGTGGCCACGACGGGTGAGGTGGCCACGACGGGTGAGGTGGCTACGACGGGTGAGGTGGCCACGACGGGTGAGGTGGCCACGACGGGTGAGGTAGCCACGACGGGGGGCTTGGCCGTGATCGGGGCGTTTCCATGGGATGATGGTGTGACCATGGAACGAGGTATTCACACTCCAGGCGGTTGGTCAATCTGCCGCGGGGCACAGACATGGGAGAGACAACGATGGGTGGACTGTTCGGTGGGGTCGATATTGGCGCAACCAAGCTGCATGCGGTGATCGCCACCGCTGATGGAAAAGTTCTGGCACGAGCTAGAAAAAAGTCGAAGGGAAAAAAGGGATTCGACGTCGTGATGCAACGGGTCGCGGCAGTGCTGGAGAAGGCCTGCAGCGAAGCCAATGTTGCAATCGGGGACCTTGAGGCTGTTGGTGTGGGTGCCCCCAGCCCTATTCGCCCCGATGGTACAGCGGTGAATGCGACCAATCTCGGTTGGAGTGATGCGGCGCTGGCCGCTAGTCTCATGAAATGCATTCCAAGACCGGTGGTTGCGGAGAACGATTGCAACCTGGGCACCCTCGGAGAGTTTGTCTACGGGGTGGGGCAAGGGAGTCAGAGTCTCGTGGGGTTGTTCGTTGGAACGGGGCTCGGTGGTGGCATTGTCCTTGGGGGAGAGATGGTGCGCGGTCCGCACCACCTGGCTGCCGAAGTAGGCCACATGATCATTGAGGCCAAGGGCCGCAAGTGCGGCTGTGGCCACATAGGCTGTCTCGAGGCGTATGCATCGAAGACGGGCATGGGCAATCGCCTGCGTACCGAGATCGAAAAGAACGGTCGCTTTTCGTTGCTGCAGGAGGAAGAAGGGCTCGATCTGCGAAATGTCCGCAGCGGCATTTTGGCTCGAGTATACGCTGCGGGAGATGAAGTTGTGCGAGAGGCTGTTGGCGAAGTGGCGTGGTATCTTGGACTCGGGGTAGCAAACCTCATCACTCTTCTGGGACCCGAAGTCATTGTCCTCGGTGGTGGCGTCCTGGAAGCCTTGGGTGAGGAAATGTTGGAGTCCATTCGCAAGTCCGCCAAGGCCGCGACTTTCCCCGAAGTCGCATTCGGCGACGTCAAGCTCGTCCTCTCCGAGCTCGGCGATGACGCCGTTGCTTTGGGAGCCATAGCCTACGCCCGCTCACAACTGAGTTGATGGGACGCTCATGAACTCTTGTTTTCGCGGGATTCTGCTATGCGAGATTCTCAGGATTGAGGGGTTTGAGAGCTTTGGGCACGAACAGTCCGTTCTTACGGATCAACTTGCCGTCGAAGTAGATCTCACCGCCGCCCCACTCGGGGGTTTGAATGAGCACCAGGTCCCAGTGCACTTGTGAGCGATTGCCGTTGTCAGCCTCGTCATAGGCGTTACCTGGGGTGAGATGGATGGAGCCTGCGATCTTCTCGTCGAAGAGTGTATCCAGCATTGGTTTGGTGACGAAGGGATTCACACCGATGGCAAACTCGCCAAAGTAGCGGGCACCTTCGTCGGAGTTGAGAACCTCAACCAGGCGGTCGGCAGGGTTGCCCTTGAATTTGGTGATCTTACCATTCTTGATGGTGAACTCGAGGTCTGAGAACTCCGTTCCGAGATAGAGACTACGGGTGTTGTAACGAATGGTGCCGTTCACTGACTCTCGAACGGGAGCGGTGAACACCTCGCCGTCGGGAATGTTGAGCTGTCCGTCACATGGGATGGCCGGCAGGTCCTTGATGGAGAAGCGCAGGTTGGTGCCTGGACCGACGATGCGGACTTTGTCTGTCTTCTCCATGAGGTCCTTCAAAGGCTGCATCGCTTGCCCCATCTTGGTGTAGTCGAGGTTGCAGACGGAGAAGTAGAAGTCTTCGAAAGCCTCTGTAGACATTTTTGCCTGTTGTGCCATCGCCGAGGATGGCCATCGCAATACCACCCACTTAGTTTTGGGAACCCGCACCTCCAAGTGCACCGGTTTCATCCAGTGGGTTTGGAAAAGCTTGAGCTTGTCGGCGGGTACGTCACCGAACTCGTTGATGTTGTTGGAGCCGCGCAAGGCGATGTAGGCCTGCACCTTCTCCATGCGGAAGCGCTCCACCTCACCAGCAAGCTCCATCCCTTCTTTCTTGGCATTGCGGAACAACTCGCGCAGGATCTTGTTGTGTTTTACCGTGACCAACGGAATTCCGCCGGCATTTGCTGCCTCGCGGACGAGGAGGGCAACCATCTCATCGGGAATGTCTGTGGCTTCGATGAGTATCTTTTCGCCCTTTTTGATGCGGCAGGAATACTTGATGAGATTCTTGGCCAGTTTCTGCATGCGGGAGTCGTGCATCGGATGATTCCTCTTGTGCCGTGATTGGTGTTATTCCGTCGGTGGTATGACCCGAACAATGATGTCGGCCCCGCCACGCAGCTGATCCGATACCGATGCCACGCCAAGGGGGCCATCTTTCACGATGTCAGGTGCGGCGAAGCTGGGGCTCTTCCTGGTGCTGGCAAAGGGAGTCAGACTGCGGCCCACGTTGCTGTTGAAGCGGTAATGTAGGCTGGCACCGGGGCCACCGGTGAGGTTGCGCAGCGCCGCGACGTCAAGTCGGCTCATCCGCGACAGTGGCTGCAACTGGCCACCGGTGATGTCGGCCACGGCACCCGGTCCGTCGAGGGCGAGGGATGTGTCCCCGAGTCCGATCTTGAGGCTGCCGTGATCGACGACGAAGCGCTCCCCTTGCCCGTCCACCGCTGCCCAAAATGCGGTACCGCGCACACCAGCGACGGCGTTGGTGGTGGTGACCTCGAAACTCGCTTCGTTGCCGAAAAGACCCATCACGCCAGCCCAGATTCGGCCCACCTTGAGCTTGAGCTTGGTGGTGCGGTTCGATGCTGGTTGTCGCAAGGTCACGGTGCCGAGTCGCACCTGCGTGTTGGGGGCGAGTCGCAATTGCGATCCCGACGGCAGGCGCAACGTTGCAAAGGAGTCATCGTGGGTGATGATTGTCGTGCCCTCATCCACCTCATCAAAGCGTTGCAGGGCGATCATGTTCTTGCCGGTGTCGACTTCCACCTGGCCAATGACGGAGATTGCGGTTGCGGGGTCTTGAACGGTCAGGGCAAAAAGCAATGTGATCGGTATCATGATGTCACCTCAATTGTAGGTGGCGCGGACGCCGACGGTGGCTTGGTGGCGATCGTAGGATCGCACCTTGCTGGAAAGATTGGTTGCATACCCATATTCAGCAAAGAGCTGGATAGACTCGAGGCTCAAGGTCAAGCCGAGCACTCCGTTGTAGGTTGATTCTTTGAGGCCTTGTTCAAATTCTCGTCCCTGGGCGGTGACGAGCAGGAAGCCGTGCAAGTTGTCACTCAATGGATACTGGGCAAGGATCGTCCCTCCGACTTCCTTGAAGTTGGAGCGAAGGTTCAGCGCATCAGTTGGGTCGCTGCCTCCGGTGTTGTAGCGGCCCGTGACGTCCAGTGTCAGCGACAGTTTGTCGAGCGAGATGTCGTCCCGCACCGCTCCTTTGATTGTGGTGTTGCTGTCAGGAGCAAAATCTTCCTCGGGGAGGCGCAGATCAGCACCCACGAGCAATCTCAGTCGGTTCATTTTGCCCAGCGGATAGGCCGCCCAGATGTTGGGATTGAGGGTTCGTTGTAGGTGATTGTCGAAAAGATTGGTGAACAGCTCTTCGTAACGCAAATCGATGGCTGTCTGCAGTCGACCGGAGTTGAGTCTACCCATAACACCCGCAGTGAGGGTGGTGGGTGTGAGGTCGCCCACTGCGTCCTGTTTGTGCAGAGGCATGAAGCTGTTGAGGCGAGCGATCACGGTCAAAGCCTCGCGGTAATCAAGGGCAACACCGGCGTCGATATTCGCCAGGGTCGCCTGTCGATTGGGGACATCAGGCACCAAATCAGGATCCAGGCTGACATTGGAGTCGTAGACCAACGCCATGCCGACCCGCAAAGTTGGGTTCCACGACGATTGCTTCGGTGCTGGCTGGCTGCGGACGTCTCTTTGCAACTCGAGTGCCGCGAGGTACGATGGGTGCCGAGCCAAAACACTGTCGAGAACGTCCTGGGCCTTCTCGGGGTTTCCCGTATGCCACAGTGCCCGGGCCAGTGTGACCATTGCGTCGTCGTTGTGTCGGTCGAGTTTGAGCAAGCGCTCCAACAACGCGATCGCTTGCTCGGGTTGTCCGCGGTGCAGGGCCACCAACGCGGATGCCTCCAAGGCGTCAATGTTCTCTGAGTCGATGGCAAGCGCGTCCTCGAGAGCGGCTGCGGCTGCGGGCAGGCGGTTCTGTTCCAGCGCAATCTTGGCCTCCTCAAGAAAGGGAAGTGCGTCATCTTCAGCGGTGGCAAGTGCCAAGGTCAAAAATAGAAAGGTCATGGAAGGCTACTCCCTCGCGTTATCATCACAGGGATGATCTCGGTGACGTAGGGGTTTGCGAGTACCAGCACCGGAGATTGGTAGTCCCAATACCCGAGAGCCACATGGACGGTTGCGAAGACCTGATCCATGACCCACCGATAATCGAGCTCCCGCGTGAGGTCTTCGGTGTCGAGAAGCGCCACATGTTGTGTGCCATCATCGCTGAGAACTGCGACAAAATCTCCGTAGGGAGACATGGCCGCGGAAAGGATCGGACCGTCGGCACTGTGGGCGGAGGTTGTGCAACGGAGCTCAAAGCCATTGCCTGCCGCCTCGACGTTGAACAACGACAGGGTTTGGGATGCCTGGTCGTAGAGCAGTCCGGCCAGGCTGCGGCCGCCAGTTGTTCTCGGCCACACACCCAAGAGCTTCGTGCGATCGCTCCGGCAGTCGTCGCCAATGACGGTGAGGGATGCGATCTGTGCCACAGGCTCGATCTGAAAGATCTCAAGCTGACCGGTTATTCCTGCGACAGCCAAGTTGTTGCCGTTCGCAAAGAACTCGAGGGCCTCGATGGGATTGATGAACCCCGTTGGCAGGGTGATGGGTGTCGGAGTCACCGACGTGGCATACAAGATCTTAGGGCCATTGGCATCAATCGCCAGATAACGGCCGGTCGGGTCTGCGGCCATTGCCCCCAAGGGAGCTGTGAGCCAATCGATGGGGCGTTCAGGTTCGATGGACGGTTGCGGCGAGCTCTCGGGCAATCGTATCTCGAAGAGTATCTCACCATTGTGGGCGATGGCTCGTTGGCCCCCAGGTAGGACTTTGGCTTCCACGGGCGCTGTGCCGGCAAAGAAGGTCATGGTCGCGAAGAACGGATGGAGCCTGGTGAGTCCTGCGCCCTCCCCCATTGTTGAACGCACGGTGAAGATCCCGACGGGGGAATCCAAAATTGTCGATGGAGCACTGCATCCGGAAGTGGCATCGCAAGATGTCATTGACTGGAAGTCCGACGACAAGAGGCGTGACGGGTAATGCGGCCACACAACGAGCTTGGTGGCACCGGGTCCAGACATGCGTCCGTGGGCGCGCACCGTCACGTTGAGCAGCGTCTGTGGGGAGTTCAGTGGACTGACATTGCGAAGCTCAAAACTGCTCGGCACGCGAAATACCGCCAAGGAGGGTGTCGAGCGCAACAGCTCCGCACGGACGCCGCCGACGTAGACTTCGTCGTGGTTGCCGCCGGCGAAACCGCTGCCAAAGACAACGACCTCCTGGCCCGGCTGTGCGGCGCGCGGCTCAATGCCGACGACCTGTGGCCCGGCAATCGCGAGGTCGACGATGTAGCCACCAGCGGGGAGTGCGAGTCGGGTGCTCCAGTTGATGGAACCGAGGTCATCGAGGCCAACGACCCGAACCTCCCGTGTCAACCAACTGTTGACCGCGGCGTAGAGGATTCGATTTCCCGTGTCGATGGCGAGTCGAGAGAGGTCCTCGCCACTGACGACGGCGATGTCACCCGATGCTGACGGGCCCTCATTGACCAAGCGCTCGTTGATCCGCACCACAGAGGTGAGCGGCTCGGTGTATAGCTGCGACCAGGAATGCAAGGCGACGTAAGTCGCTCCAGTGGCGGGGTCAATGGTGAGGTCGCCAACGCCATCAATGAGTCGCCCCGGTGCCAGGATCCATGGTGCCCCACGATCCAAGGAAAAGCCCAATTGCCAACCTCCAGCGACCCCGCCAGTCGCCACAAAAGCGGCGAAGTTTCCGTAGGGGTCGAGGGCCGCGCGATGGACGTTGACCTCCTGAATGCCAAGATCAGCACGTGGGCCCTCGAGGAGGCCATCGGCGCTGGTGGCGTAGCGGGCGGCGCAACCGTCGCCGAGAATCGTGTACCATCCTGTGAGAGGATCGCTGAGCAGAACCGTGGCACCGCTGCAGACCGCATCGGGGTCGAGGGCGAAGGGGAGAGCGGCATTGGCGTGCCATGCGTCAAAGCCGACTTCACAAAGTAGCGGTGACCCGTCGGCGAGGCGCGCGAGCAAAGCTACGCCCGGACGGGACCCATCGGTTGCTGCTATGATCTGCCCGTCCACAACGGTATCCACCCCACAGGGGTTTGTTATCGTGCTGGCTTCAACGGCTGGGAAACGTTGGATGCCCGTTTGTCCAAGAACGACGATGGTGTCGGTGATCGGCTCCCACAGCACTCGGAAGAGGGTGCCAATGTCGTCGGCAATGACCAGTGTCTCACTGCTGGTGGGTGTGAGAACCGTGAGGCGATCATTCTGCAAGGCAAGCACGCTGGGCGGTGGGCTCACCTCGACACGGGCGGTGGCGCTCTCTCCCTCTCCAAAAGGTGCCGAAACCGTTAGATCCGCTTGCCCTGGAGCCAAGCCGCGCAGTCCGCCTTCGCTGCCGCCGTCCATGGCATTAACCAACGGATTGCTGCTCGCAAAGGTGTAGTCGAATGGGTTTGAGGGGGTGGGTCCGCCCACGAATGGTGGGGAGATGTTCGTCGCACCCCAGAGTTCGACGGCAATACCAAGGGGATTGCCGAGCCATTGGAGGGGCATGTCCACCAGTGCGAAGGTCAGGCCGCTGCTCGGTGGGCTCAATGCGTCCTCTATCCAATCATAACACTGACGGTCGCTCCTGAACCCGGCCACCTTCATTTGGACCTCGATGATTCCGGGTGAGAGTTGACCCGAGAGGTGAATGGGCACCCACAGGGTTTCGACGATGGGAGCGTCGAGGGTACTCGGCGGCAGCCTGGCGATGAATGGTCCGCCGTCGAACCTCCATTGAAAACCAGTACTGGGCTCACCCGCGATAGAGAAGATCAGAGAGTCGAAGTCCGGTTGCAGGTTGCACAGCCAATTCTGAGGTGCCGGTTGCGTTGAAAGATTGACCACGTCGATTCCCAACAACATGCTATCGCTACCTGGGCTCGGGTTGGGTGGGAAGGTTCTCACCCCCACCACCAACAGCCCAGAAGGCGGGTCGGCGTGGTGGCGCAAGACTTGGCGTGGCTCAGGGGCAAATGGGTTGCCCCTTGCGTCTGTCCCCGTGACCGAGATTTCAATGTTTTCCTGAGTGGGTTGCCAAGAGCTGATCGTGAGGACACAGGAATAGGTGGGGGTGCCTGTGCCTGTTGTCGATTCGACAAAGGTTGTGCATGCATATCTCCCCTGAGATTCGTCTTCTGCCATCAAGGTCAGCGACTCCACATCCAGGGCCTCGCTGGGATTGAGGGTAACTGTGATCGTCTCAGGTGCGGCTGTGTCCACAATGAAGGGTGGCTCGAGCTGCAATGTTGCCAATGGCGGTGTGACATCCACCTGGAGGACGGCTTGGGTGCAACCGAGCGCGGGGATCTCAGCATAACGAATGACGACATTGACAGTCCGATCGCCTGCTACATCACCGAGCATCAAGGTATCGCATGCCCCCCACCTATCGTCCGGTATGTCACAGCTACTGGCGATGGCACATTGGAGAGGGAATTGCGGTGCGGCGTTGAGCTCGGCGGTCAGGTCGATGGCCAGCGGATCATTGGTCGCTACCGAAAATGGAACTGGGAGTGCTGGCGCGTCTCCCAAGGGGATCTCGCGGGCGACGGCATCGTCGTAGAGGCCGAGGTCTATGGAAAAGGCCTCGGCCGTGTCAGGGCGAATGAGGCTTGCCGTCAGGGATCGGCCTTGGGGGATTTCGAAGGTCACATGGGTGGTGAAAGACTCATCGTCGTTGTGGTGTCCGGTGGCCTCATCGGTGATGGTCAGGGGTATTGGGCGTTCCCAGGACACGCTTTCGCCGGTACTCGCGTCGATGAGAATCGGTACCACTGAGCCTTGACGTAGGGCGACCGCTTGTGGCTCGATCTCGATGTCGTTTTGGCCCGCTTGGGGAAGAAAAATATGAGTGCCCTCGAAGCTGCGCCAACGGTTGTCGTCCACCGCGAAGGTGGTGGCGGTGAGGCGAGTCTCGACCCCGGCCAAAATGCTCAGGCGCACCAAGCCCTCGGCGTCGGGGATGCGGGTGATGGTGGAATGGCCTTGGGTGGCACTCACTTCGACATAGTCGAAGAGTGAGCCGGCGAGTTGTGGCATCTCCAACCGCAGCGTGGTCGACACGAGGTCTGGTGGCGGTGAGCAAGCGGCCGCAATGGCGATCCAGGACACTTTGACGAACCAACTGTGTTTTTTCATATGACTCTCGTCTGAGTGGTCTCTAGGTGAAGACGCGCATTTAGGGGCTGTTCGATTTGGTTCAAACCGGACGCCGAGCGAGTATGCCCTTCTGTGGACCAATTCGCCAGCGTTGAGTGTCATCACCTCGCACGCAACGGTTGTTGCGTGTAGCCGAGTTTGATACCTCTAATATGCCATGACAGCAAAACGACGAAAAACTGCCCCGAAAGATTCATCGAAACCTGCCTCCCATGATTCGGTCAATCCCCCTGCTTTGATCGATTTCATGATGAAGCAGTGGAAGCCGGCCGGAAACAGTCTACCGGCGCGCGTCAAGGGATTCGCCCGCTTCGAGTCGCGTCGGCGTGCTTTGGGTCGCGCTTTTCCCAAGGACGTCCTCATCATCCCGACCGGTCACGAAAAGATTCGTGCAAACGACACGCCGTGGCGTTTTCGGGCTGCAAGTGATTTCTACTATCTGACAGGCAATCTCGAGCCCGACTGCGTTTTGGTCCTCATTCCCAAGGCCAAAGGGCACGAACACATTCTGTTTGTCGAGGCGAACCCCGGGCGCACGGACGCCACCTTCTTCACCGATAGAAGGAAAGGCGAACTATGGGTTGGCCCGCGTCTCGGTATCAATGAGAGTCGTCACTGTTATGAGGTCGATCGTTGTGAGCCGCTCGATGGGTTACCAGAGTTGCTCAAGAACATGAAGAAACAACCGGGCAAGGTCCGCGTGTTGCGGGGGATTGACGCAGCTATCGACCGTGCCCTCGCTGGCGACAAAGAGCGGGACGGCGAGCTGGCAACCGCCATCGCAGAAATGCGATTGATCAAAGACGAGATGGAGATTGCCGCCATCAAGAGAGCGTGCGCTGCCACGCGACGCGCCTACGAGGATGTCGTTTTGGCATTGAGGACAGCAACCACCGAGCGGGAGGTCGAGGGCGTGTTCAGCATGCGCGCTCGCATCGAGGGCAACGATGTCGGTTTTGGCGTCATTGCTGCGGCTGGTGAGCATGCCTGTGTGTTGCACTGGACCGCGAACGACGGACGCCTGCGGAAAAAGGATCTGCTACTCCTCGACGCTGGCGTTGAGACCAACGAGATCTACACGGGTGACATCACCCGTACTCTGCCGATTGGTGGCAAGTTTTCTGCGGTGCAGCGGCAAATCTACGATCTGGTGATCGAAGCGCAAGATGCAGCGTTTGCGGCGGTGAAACCCGGCAATATGTTTCTCGATCCGCATCGGGCGGCAACGCGGGTGCTCGCCGAAGGTCTCGATCGTCTCGGCATCCTGCCGTGCAGTCTCGAGGAGGCGCTGGACCAGAAGAATCAGTTCTACAAACGCTACACCCTGCACAACACCTCACACATGCTGGGCCTCGACGTGCATGACTGCGCCAACGCTCCGGGCTACAAGGAAAGCGAGCTCAGGCCAGGGATGGTTCTGACGGTGGAGCCGGGTCTCTATTTCCAAGTTGACGACTTGACCGTGCCAGCGCGTTACCGCGGTATCGGCATTCGCATTGAAGACGACGTACTGGTGACGACCAGAGGGTGTCGGCTTCTCTCGGATATTCCCCGCGCTTCCGATGACGTCGAGCGGTGGATGCATAGATTGTGGCAGAAGCCCTGACCAGGCCTGATCAGGACTTCTGCCTTGGGGCACCAGTGATTGATGTTGGCTCAATTCATTAGGTGGGGTCCGCCGGCTCTCGTTTGGCGGATGGAATGCGGCATCTCAGCGTATCTCGCAAGCATGGGGGTCACATGCGCTATATCTTGGTTGGATTCTCGGCCTTGACGGCAGCTGGTTGCATCAGTGGCAAGCTGTCGACAAAGGTCATTGCGGGCATCGGCGATCCCTGCACTGACACGTCGGAATGTCGATTGCCCCTGGAATGCGACGCAACGACCTCAACGTGTCAACCTGGCCACCATGTCAAGGAAGGCGATCCCTGCACTGTCAGCGCCGACTGTGAACCGACTCTCTATTGCGCCCGTGGCACCTGCGCCCCCGCGGGGGACCGTGGTGTCGGAGCTTTATGCACTTCGACCGGTCAATGCGAAAGTGAACTCGTCTGCGCTTTCGTTGGTTTTGGTGGCACCTGCAGCGAGGGTGGCGAGGGGGACAAAGGTGATCGCTGCGCCACCACTGAAGATTGCATTCCGGCGCTGTTTTGCGATCCGTTCACCCACGAGTGTCAAAACGATTGGTCCGAGCCGGTGGGCCTTGTCTGTGACCGTGACGCTCAGTGTGCACCAGAGGCCGGAGTCAAATGCCTGGCCGATGCGGCAAATCCGACGGTGAGATTGTGCGGCGGTCTCGGTCCAGACGGAATGCCGATAACACCCTGGACGGGTGCCGCGTGTCCCGCCCAGGAATCAGCCGACCAACCGTTCCGCGTTTTGTTCGAAGTTCCCGGGCCGGCCAACGAAGACTTCTTCAGCTTGCCGTTCCCTAATGACATCCGCACTTTGGGCGGCACCGTCGATCTCAGTGGTTTTCCGCGGCCACCTTTATATTCCGTACCTGCGGATTTGCTGACTCGGTATGTGCAGGCCATTGAAGCTGAGCAGGACGGCTACGGACCCAACCAGACGGTCTTTCTGCGCACCAGTCGCCTGCCCGATTTTTGCGCGGCGGGTTGCGGCGCGACCGGAACTTGCGCTCCGGGGTGTATGGGCGCGGGGGAGCCTGGCAAGTCGGTCTATGCCGTGGATCTCACCGATGGCAATTTTGTTGGCTACGTCTGGAACGCGTCTTCGGGACCTCAGCCCTACGTCTGTGGCACTTGGATCGCGGTGACGCCGACGTTCACTTCCCCATGGCAACCAGGACATACCTACGCCGTGTTTTTGCATCAACGTATTCGTGCCGCAGCGGGTTCTGCGACCCAAGTGATACAGGCTCAGGACGCCGATTTCGCCGCCATGCTGCACGCCACGCAACCCGCCACGGCACCCCTGCGTGAGGCCTGGACGGCCTACCAGCCGCTGCGCGATTGGCTTGCCACCACCCCCACGTATCCCACCGGCGATCTAGACGAAGGTGCGACCATCTTCTCCGAGCACATCGGTGGCGCTGCGGTGTTCACCATCCGCGATCCCACTCGCATGATGACCGCCCTCGGAGATGTCATCGAAGGCATGTCGAGCTTCGCCACCAGCAACCTGGTCAAATGCGAAATCCCCCCAACGGCCGAGAGCTGTTGGGACGCGAGTGGCTCTTCCTTCACCGTGATTCAAGGTGAGGTCGAGTTGCCAATCTTCCAGGAAGGTGACGCACCCTATTTCGAGAGTGGCGGCGGCATCGTTACCGACGGAAGTGGGGTGCCGCAGGTTCAGCCACCGGAAATGGTGCGGTTCTCCCTTTCCGTTCCCGGCGGTGACCCACCAGTGGGTGGGGGTGGTTGGCCGGTGGTTATCTACGCCCACGGCACCGGTGGCAGTTATCAGAGTCACTTGAGCGACGGCACCGCCGAGCTCTTTGCCACCAGCACACCGGCGGCAGTGGTCCTCGGTATCGACCAGGTTGCCCACGGCCCCCGTCGTGGGGAATCCGTCGCGCCCCCCGACGTCCTCTTCTTCAACTTCATCAATCCCCAGGCAGCCAAGGGCAACGTTTTACAGTCGGCGGCAGACCAGCTGAGCCTTATCGGTGCCATCGGCGACATCGGCACCGCCATTGCCGCCCTCGAAGGCTTGAGCACCTTCGCTCTCGACGCGACGAAGGTCGTCTTTGTTGGTCATTCCCAGGGTGCGACTTCGGGTGCTCTTGCCATGGCTCGGGCCTCAACCACCGCAGGAGTGGTTCTCTCGGGAGCGGGGGGCGGTCTTCTGACATCCTTTGACGAGAAGAAGGTTCCCTACGACCTCCTGACAATCATGCGCGCGGTGCTCGCCGACTACACCCTGACCACGTCATGGACGAATCCTGCTCTGAGTCTCATCCAGGGTTACATGGAGGATGCCGATCCCATCAACTTTGGCCGCCACATCTCTGGCGAGCCGCTCACTGGCTCAATTCAAAAACACCTCCTGCACGTGGTCGGCATTGGCGACAACTACACACCGAACCAGGCGTCGAAAAACTTTGCCCGGCGTGCCATGCCGCCATCTCTCGGTGCCGGGTTCCATCTCAAGACAGGGGAAGGGATCTACATCGATTCTCGCGCCGAGCCATTCGCTACGCCGGTTGCCACGCCACCGGTGCAAGGCAACTTCGCGACTGCGGGTGGCGACCTGACCATCGCTGTTACCGTGCATGTTCCCCTCGAAGACAACGACGGCCACTTCGTCATGTTTGACGATGCCAAGGCCAAGGAGCGAGTGCAGGGATTTGTCGAGGGCTGCCTCGACGATGATGCGGCCGAACCGATTGTGGTGGAGTAGGGCCCGTCTCCGCGCAGATCCCGCGGGATGGCATCTGTGTTGTAAAGTGCGAAAGTCGCGACTACAGTAACAGCATGCTGCGCGGCGCGACCATCATCAGCCTAACGGCAATCATTCTCCTTGCCAGTGTCGACGCCGATGCTGGGCGACGCCGCGGTCGCAAGGGCGCTTTGGATCTCGAATGTTCAGTGGATGGGGCAAAGGTCTGGGTTGATGGAAAAATGGTTGGCACTGCCCCCATCAGTCAGCAAGCACTGGGGGTCGGCTCCCACACCATCAAGATCAGCAAGCTCGGCTACATCGAGCACAGCCAGAGGATTGTCATTCGGGAGGGTAAGACCGTGCGAGTTTCCGCCGACCTGTTGCCCAAATCTGGGGTCATCAAAGTAACAGCCAATGTCTTAGGCGCGCGCCTTTTCGTAGATGGCACTGAGGTTGGAAAGACGCCACTCGAACTTGAGGTCAAACCAGGTCGGCGCACGGTGATCGTCAGGGCCGCAGGCCACCCAGACTATCAAAAAATAATCAAATCGGTGCCCGGCAACACCACCGACATCTTCGCCAAGTTCCGTGGGGGCAACTCCACGCCGGTTGCGGTTGCAAGCGCGGATCCTCTTGACGACGATCTGGCACTAACCCCGCTCACCCCCCCATCGATCGCTTCCTCTGCTGCCAAAACAAGGGACGGCGGTGGCGCAGATGACGACCTTGAAAATGATGCCCCAGATGATGACCTGATGCTTGCGCCCCTGACCCAAGGCCCCGATCTCGAGCTCACAGCGATGACGCCGTTGCTGTTGCCGAGCGATGTTACGGCAGTGGATGCCAATCTTGGCGGCGGAATTGGTACGACAGTCGAGCCGGCGACTCCGTGGTACTTCGAGTCGTGGGCAATCTCCGGGGCCGCAGCCGTCGTCGTCACCGCCGTGGTCATCGGCACGGTAACAGCCGTGAATCAGGAAGGTGGCACCGCTCCAACCGCAGACATACGGTGGCGTCCGGGTGATAAGGTCGAGCAAAACGTTCCGTATTGAACCGATGAGTTGCGATGCCGATGTCTTGGGCGTTCGAGTCGCGATGCCGATGTCTCGGGTTCTCGGGTTTTTGGGTCCTCGGGTTCTCGGGTCTTTGGGTTCGATAACCCTTTACAACCCGCCGTGCCTTGGGTAAAAGCCCGGCCGCGAGCCAAGATAGCTCAGTCGGTAGAGCAGCTGATTCGTAATCAGCAGGTCGTCGGTTCGAGTCCGATTCTTGGCTCCATTTTTCAATCCCTTACAAGCGCCGCTCCCGACTGTGCCGGTTTTGCTGTGCCGACCGAGCAGTTCTGACAGCACGATAGACGCCGCCGTGCGCTTGAGCGTTGAGTGCGTGTACCTTTGCGTCGTCGATATCTGCGTGTGACCGAGCGCCGCCATGTCGCGCACCCGAGCGTCCCGTTGGCGATCGACGATCACGAGTTGATGATACTGAAGGATCATGTACTGCTTAAGCGTTCAGTGCTGGTGATAAACCCCCGCGGTGATAGACACCCGCCAGTTGAAGGGGGCCGGCTAAATTGGTTGGCCTGCGGGAGACTGGTGCCCTCGTGAGAGGTGCTCCCGGCTGTCCATGAAAAGGGCGCGCGCCCTCACGTGACACCTCGTTGCCTGAGCGCTCGAGGACACAGACGATCCGGGTACAACAGCGAAACACGCACGAGTTGTCCGCAAGGGCAGCCAACAAAAGGTGGCAATAACCCCCGTCCAGGCTCGCGGCTCACTCGTGTCGTAACGCTATCGCCTTGAAGTAGGCGGTATCTTTGGTCGTCTTCCCCAGGCGCGAGGCCAGACCGCGCGCCATGGCTCGGTAGAGGTGGAAACCCAGTGATCGATCTTCATTCACGAGTTTGCGCACGGCGGCATGACGAAGACCGACGATGTGACTCGGCTCCTGTGCCTGGATGCTCGCCACCCGTTCCTCTTGTTCGCTGACGTACTCAACCTCACCGAAATACGAGCCCGTTCCCAAAACGGCCACCTCTTCTTGATTTCCCTCGCGGTTCTTCTTCAGAACTTTCACCGTTCCCATGACGAGAACAAAAAACTCCTCCGCCTTGTCACCCTCATTGAACAACGTGCTGCCCGGCGCGAGATTGTACTCCTCGGCGCAGGCGGCGAGCTTGGTCAGCTCCTCGTCGGGAAAATCACGAAATAGGGAGGTCTTCTTCAGCGACGCCAGCATGTCCATGTCGTTTGGCTCCTCAGCAAACCCCGTCTGGGCAACAACTACGACAAGGACCAACCTGGCCGCGTCGCGCCCGAAAGGACGAACAGCCATGGAGAGTAATCCTCCACCGACGTGGGTTCAACTGGGTTCTGTCGGCGGCGCATTCTGTGGCGACACACACCGAATAGCCAAAGCCTGGTGTTTGTCGCTGCGGCTTGAACTCTTTGCCTTGGACGTCTTGCCCGTCTTTGCCTTGCGAGTCTTGCCCGCCTTGCACGTCTGTCCACTGCTGTCGCCATCGAGTGATGCGTTGTCCTGCATGTTTGCCGACGGTGAGCACTCCGGCAATGGAGGCCGCGGCGCACTCAGCAGGGACGGGCTCCTGCAGGGCGCAGGGGGCGTCTGCGGGGTCGAGATCGAGCCACAAGCCACGCTTGCGCAGTATCGCCAGAGTCTCTCGGCAGGTGGTCCACGCTATTTGATTCATTTCACCCCGGGTGGGTGCTGGCAGGGCGCGAGGGATGGGTGGCTCATCTCGTGTGGTTTGCACGTAGACGCCGTCTGTGACCCTCGAGTGCAAGTGGATGTTCAATTACCTGGCCATGTGCGACGACGCGCGGTGAATTGCGGTGCGCGACGGTGGGTGGGCGTGGGAGATTCAAGATGCGCACAGAGAGAATCAGGCGGAAGACGCCTGTGCCACCAGATCCTTCGAGACCCTGTGTCGTGTTGCCATTTCCACGGACTCCAGTTGATGACGTCTAGACCGATACCAAGGGCAATCAATTGTTTCTGATCGTTTCCCAGCCGGCGGCCAGTTAGTAGCGTGGACGATGTTGCGTCATTGACATGCTGTTGTGGACGAGTGTTGTTCCGAACAGCAAAAGAGCAACCGTCTTGAATAGGAAGCAGGGCATGGGCAAGACCGTCAACATTCCAAGAACACGACTCTATGATCTTCACCAACACGCGGCGTTCGAGTGTACCGGCAAGCTCGTTGTTGGCGATCCTGCCGGCATCACGAGCCAAGGCGAAAAACAGCCAGTGAGCTACCGACCCTGCAAGTCAATCAAGGCAGTGCCCGGCAACTGGGTGGTCTTCACGCGGCATCCCAAGCCGAGGTTTTCCACCTATGCGGAACCCGAGGTGGCCCATCTCATCGCGTGCCATGAAGACCTAGCGAAACGTGCAGTTGAGATCGAAGAGGCGGCGGTCAAGGTCGGACGGTTCGTGGTGGAAGGTGGGCAAGCCTGCATCGTTGATGCCAAAAGGCGAGATGATCCCGCATTGCTCAAAGAACTGGAGTATGGCGCAGAGGAAAAGGTCATAGAGGGCTGCGCGTTTCTTGTCAGCGCAGGTGGCTCTAGCCAAGCTGCGCGACCAAAGCACCGTCACTTTGCTGCTCGACTTGGTTGACAACCCAGACTGGCAGGCCATGGCACCGTGGCTTTGCGCTGCAGTGTGCGAAATTGATCCAGAACACGCTGCGCCCGAAATGTTGAAGCGATTGGAGTCGGCTGACAAAACCATGCAACCAGTTTTTGCCACAGCGATTGGGCACCTGCGCTATCAGCCGGGCGCGACCGAGATCCGGAAGCGTTTGCGAGCCAAAGCTTCGCGGGCCTATGCAACGGCCGCCTTGCTCAGGATGAACGATGAGAAGACCATCGCGGGGCTCGTTGATTCCCTTCAGGCTGGTATGGAGTGGCCCGACTTTCTGCTCGTGAACAACGTGATCCGTGGCTCCAGACTCGCTGAAGTCGCACGGACTCTGCTGACAAAAGGGGACCAGGCAGGTTGGAGTGGAGGCTGGGGAAGGGACCGCATCGAGCTTTTGGAGACGGCAAATCATTTGGGCATCGCAGAAGCAAACGACGCTTTGCAGAAACTCGCAGACGACACGGACGCGAGGCCGGCCGCTCGTTGGCGAAGTGCCATTGCTTTGCTGGAAAGCGGTGATCTGCGCTATCTGCAATTCCTGCTGGATGCGATTCAACCAGACAAATCCGAGCCCGCTGAAGAATTTGGTGGGAATCGTGAAGCCAGGGAAGCAGCTATCGGTGCACTGCATCGTTGCGCCAAACGCGATCCCACAGTCAAATTGCCGATCCTCGATTCGCTCCATACAATGCGGCTCAACCCGGACAAGAACCCGAGCCTTGCCTACGCGGCGCAGAACGTGATCAAGGATCTGACGGGGTTCGAGCGCTACGCTGAGTTTGATGCCTGGCGGGCAAAACAGACTTCGCCATAGGGTCTGCAGGGCGCAGAGTCACGCGGACCATAGAAGGAGCCATGAACGTGTGCATGGCTAATTGACAAGTCTACGAAATTCTTTCTGCATTTGGCAGACTGACAAAGTCCGCAAGAATCATTCATGCTGATTGAGTGCATGAGGTTTGCCATTTTGCTTTTCGTCCATCCTGACGGGCGAATCCCTCAATCCAAGGACAAGGCAATTCTGTACAAGAAGCTCCCACGTCGACGTGACAATCTTGTGGCCGCGGTCGTTGTGGAGACCGGTGCAGGAGGAATCGTTGAGGTCATCACCGTGCTTGTCCATTTCGAGGTGAAACGATGAGAGTTTTCCACCAACCCGATATTGACTATGTCTCGATCGATTTCTCGAATCAGGTCGAGGCCAAATCTTACTTCGAACACGGGATCATCGTCCGACTGGATTCCAGGGGCCATGTCATAGGACTGGATATCACTGATTCCAGTTCGTTTTTTTGGGGAGGGAGGAGATCGGCATGAAGGAGGCATGTCGAATTCTTGGGATCTCCGAATCTACTATGCGCCGCCGCATCAAGAAGGGTCTCATCAAGTACCGAAAGCCAAACAACAAGGACTATCGGTTCAAGGGCAAGGACATTTTAAGTGCAGCCTGAGCCTTGAAGCGACTACTGCTCGATGCAGTACAACATCCTCTACGAACGTTATGACTACCCAAGTCTCGGAGTGTTTGAAAGTCGCAAGCTGACGCGAACGCTTACCTTTGCTCCAGGTTCTGGGCCAACTGGGGTTTGGTTTGAAGATGACACCAAGTAATTCGGCGAATCGCGGCTCGGTGCTTCTCTGTGCAGTCGCCTGTTTTGCGTACAACCACGCGCACGCAGAAACCGCAACGGCAGCATCAGAAGATCCCTGCATTGAAAAGGCCGCGTCTGTCGTTGTCCTGTTGGATGAGCATGTCCTTCTTCTCTGCGACTCGGGCAAGACGGCAAAGGAGTATGCGGTTACTTTGGGAAAAGGCGGCACGGCCAATAAGAAACAGGGCGACAACAAGACGCCCATTGGCACCTATGCTTTGGGGTTGCCGCAATTTTCCGATAGATTTGGGATCTTCATTTCGGTGGGTTACCCAACTGAGCCTCAGAAACAACAGGGCTACACAGGTCAAGCCATAGGTCTTCATGGTCCGGATCGTCTCTTCACATGGGCAGGCGGGCTCAATACGATGATCGATTGGACGCAAGGCTGCGTTGTAGTCAAGTCTGACGAAGCCATCGGTGAAATTGCCGATTGGGTGAAGAGCAGAAAAGTCCGGCTGGTGCATTTGGTGGTGGAGCATTAGCTCCACCGACCGAGTCTCAACTTGAGCCTCGGCGGATCAACTCGTGGATCTCATTGCCTCTGCTGCGCGAGACCCCGAGGGTACGGCAAAACGCAGAGGGTCTCTCGTCGTCGCCGAATACGGCGAAAGTTGATCGGATCTCCGGTCAATCAGCTCGGGTACACATTCCATGCTTCGACAAGCTTCCACTTGCCTCGGCGTTTGCCGACCACGCCAGAGATCGACCAGCCGACCTTGCACTGTGAGCTGATCTCGGCAGGCACAGTGATCGGTCCCAAGGGCTGGGCTTTCCCTTCCAACATGCCGTCCAGCCAGATCGCGCCCCTCTCGACCTTCACGGATAGAAAAGTGGTCCTCCAAATCGTCGTCTTTGGGATCAACTCCTTGCCAATCCGTGAACTCGTGAAGATGCATGGCGAGTCCTTCAGCCTTGGGCAAATCCCGTGCAGCCTCAGCACCCTGTTCGATGGCGTCTTCCGCCTCTTCACGGTCAGCATAGCCTTTCTCGCCGAGCCACTTGGCGAGCTTCTTCGTCATGGTTCCCGCCGCCCCAAGGATCTCTTTGCTCGCCATGACCTTGCGGATCATAAAGTAGTCGAGAAACTCGCCGACATTGGACAAGATCTTGTCGGGACCAAAGATGTCGCAAAACTTCTTGCCCTTGGCGCTCTCTTTCTCGAAGATCTTGGATTCATCTTCATCAAGATCCTGGTAGGCATAGCCGTTGAGGCAATGTTGCAGCAACTCAGCTGTGCTTGCGTAGTTGCGAAAAGTTCGAGCTGACATGCCCTTCTTGAGATCCGCAAGAAAAGCATCGAATGTTTCGGAGATCGTAGGCTTGGCGACGTGCTCGGGGCTCTCGCCAACGACTCTGAGCTTGGACTTCTTGGTTGTCATGGCGGATCGTTCGACCATATTCGGGGTCGGATGGCAACGATCTCCAAAGATTATCTTGCGGGGAACGGACGCCTGTAGCAGAAGAGATCCCGCAAGGGCTTTGCTCATGAGATCTCTTTTGACCGTATTCCTGCTCGCGCTGCTTGCGAGTTCATGCGCTGCGACGCAGAGGGCGGAAAAGCCTCCGAAGCTTTCCGCTTGGATCTCCCAGATCCCTGTCACCAACTCATCATGTCCAGACATGGACCTGCGTGGCGAGGTCGCAGAGGCAGAGGAGATCGTTGCGTCTTTTGCAGTTGCAAACGGATGGGAAGAAACGCTGGCACGCAAGACATTCGATGCGGTTGAGATCTTCAAAACGCATAATGCGTTGTGGCAGCGCGTTCTCTCGATCAACGGGATGCCACTCGATACGGCATTGCCACCCGGTACCACGATGGTGGCTGGGATCGAGAAGCGAGTCCTGGTTGCCGTTTGTCCTGACGAGTATGCCAAAGTGTATCCAGAGTATGGGAGTCAGCCAGACTCATGGCGACGGTTGATTGCTCACGAGATTGCCCACCGCCTGCATGTGAACCTCCTCGACGGGAACGAAGTTGCGATGGGTCCGAGTTGGTTCTTCGAAGGATTCGCCGTGATTGCTGCTGGGCAGACCCTGGATCATGGGCTGGTCTACACCACGGCGACAGAAGCGTTTGCAGGCGTGCGCGAAAAGGGGCCATTGGCCTATCGTCGTTTCTCAGCAGCGGTTCGTTACTTCCTGAAGGAACATCCTCTCAAGGAGCTGGTTGACCATGCAGGCAAGGAGGATTTTGAAGGCGGGCTTGAGACTCAAACTCACCCTGCTCCATCTTCATCAGTAACCGATGATGAATCTTGCGCCATCATTGTGACAGACGACGACATTCCGTCTGGGTCTCCAATCGCCGGAGCGCTTTATGTTGAAGAAGCCGCGTTTGGCAAAGGGTTGCTGACCGCCGATGTGGTAGCCGCAGCACAAGGTTTCAAGAAAGCGGGCCTGACGTGTGTCGATGTCATTGATTCCCATGATGGCGCGATAGATCCAGATCCTCTTGGAAAGATCGGCGTTCCTGTTTTGACTCCTTCAAATACCGAGGGATGGGTCTGGCCGTTCCTCGGTCCCATGAAGAAGAAATACGTCATCGCTGCATTGATAGGTTTTCACTCCAATGCAGGGCAACTGGGATTCCGCGCTCATACGATCAACGACGGGATCAAAGCGCTGAGCATCGACAGTAAGACAGTGGGCGAAGTGGCGCACCTCCTCTTGGGACTTGGTTCTTTTGACATTCCTGTTGGTTTGGTTTCTGGGGATATGAACGCCGTTGCCGAGGCTCTTGGTCTTTGTCCTCAGGCCGGTGGAGTTGTCGTCCGGTGGTTGTCAGATCAGGGAGAAACGGAGTTTCTTTCTTCGGAGGCTGCTGCTCAGCGTTTGTCCCAGTCAGCAATTCAAGCTGTGGAGAGAAGGGGATGCCTTTTCCGGCCATCACTTCCTGTAGACGTTGCTGTTGCGACGTACTCCAAAGAAGCCGTGCGGGACAAAGCCAAGACATGCGATCGGGATTGGGAAAAAGAGATGAGGGAATCTGGGCTTGAGACCAGACATGGCATCGAAACGGGCACCAATATGCAGGCGGGTCTGACAAATGGAAGCCTTCATTGGTCATCAAAAAGTGCACGGCTGGCTTTCTTGCAGATAGCATTTGCCGCCAGCTACCTCCGTGGCTCAAACAATTGGGAAGCCGTCGACAACGGTTACAGAGCTTTCAAGGAGAAGCGGTTCTCGGATGCCGTTCAATTTTACGCAAAAGCATTGGAGCAGAATCCGTACGATGTGCCAACACGGTGTCGTTTGGGCGCGGTTTACCTTGATCTCGGAGAATTGAAACGGGCACAGGAGATGTTCGCCTATGCTCTCGGTAGGCAAGATGAAATTGGAGGTCCGCTGATGGAAAGTTGGTGTTGGATTGGAATTGCGGAAACCGAGAACAAGTTGGGCAATGTTGAGGCTGCACATCATGCAGCTCGCAAAGTGCTTGAGCTTCCTGATTCCAAGGGACGCCACGAGAAAGCCAAGAATCTGTTGGGTATAGGCGTTAAGTCAGGCCTTGGGGAAGATTGAGAAGTGGTTTCTTGTAACGGTGAAAAAAGAAGCGAAGTTCATCCGTTTCCTACTCAGCCTCCGTCTACTGTTGTGTCGTACTTGACGCCATCCGGCGCGGGCACGGGAACGTTGTGCAAAGACGCTTTTACGGGTTGCAGGGTCTTGCGGTGACGGGGGCGGGTTTAGGAATCCTGTTCCACAGGCTCACGCGCGGGTGCAGCACACAAAGACCGACGAAACCCGGGTCATGTTCAGCAGCGGTGCCAGTTCGGTCCACAAGAACGAGGGCACGCGTTATTGGTGTTGACATATATCGAGCACCGACATATAACGTAAGGCGTAGTGGAGGTAAGTCGCATGGACGTTGATCGCATCAAAAATGCTTGTTCCGAAACACTTGTGGTCAATCTTCTCAAAGAGAAGCCGATGCATGGTTACGACATGTGCAAGGAGATTGAGAATCGTTCGAGCGGGTATTTCGTATTGAAGCACAGCACTCTGTACCCGCTGCTGCATCGATTGGAGAAAGAAGGATTGGTCAAATCGAAATGGAGTGAATTTGATGCAGGCAAACCGCGGAAATATTACTACCTAACGAAGAAAGGCGTTGCCCATCACGAAAAGACCATCGAGTCGTGGCGCGAGCTAGTGGCTTCAATCGGCCACCTCATACCTGAGGTGGCCACATGACTTTTGGACCGTATCTAGCCCAGCTCGAAAACGCTCTGGAAATACCCTACCCAGAAAGGGCGGAAGTCATCTCTGAAATTGCAGCGCATCTGGAGGATCTCTGTGCCGATCTTATGTTCAACGGAACGAGCGAAACCGAAGCGAGAGAAGAAGCGATTCGAGCGATGTCTGCTGATGCGGGGTTTGTTCGGGAAATGGCCGATGTTCACCAAACTGCCATCGCCAAAGCCCTTTCAAAGCTTCCCCGCAACGTATCTTTGGGAATTGAGTACAGTGCTATCGCACTGGTTGGTCTGTTTTTGGTTTTCATCACAGTTCTTCAGGAGGCTCCCATGATCGAGTTTTTGGCAAGTGGCGGTCTGTTCATGATCCCCATCAATCTGGCTGGTATCGCTATTGTGTTTTTGGGGATCGAGAGGATCTATTCCTTGTTCATCAAGAAGGACCACTCGCAAGAGAATCTGGAAAAGAGGTTGCTTTCGCTGGGCTTCCTCGCCGTTGCCTGTGTCATGACGGGAGTGATTGGCACCCTGGTTGGCTTCTACCAAGCGTTCTCAGTGGCCGATCAAGTCGCGTCCAAGTTTGACGGTGTGTTCCCAATCTTCGAGGTGACTAGGATTGCCATCACCACTTCCATTTGGGGCATAACGCTAGCGTTCATTGCGGTAGTGGTCCGATTCATCGCAAAAGCAAAAGCGACGCGAATTCTGGGGATGCGCTCGTTGTCCACCTGATTGCAGTGATTCGAAACGAGCGGAGATTGTCCGGTGCGTGGCAATAGAGGAACATTGGCGAAAATCGACGGATGACATGAGCATTGGAACTCAGATAGTGATCGAAAGCTGGCGCAATTTCGGCTTTGGCATTTCGTTCCTGCGAGCTTGTTTGATTTTTGTTCTTTTCCGCATTGGTTCCATGTTGAATCTTTTGTTCCTCGGCCTGGATCACATCTTCTTCCCGGGCTTTCGACGAGTTGAAGTGGAGAACCCGATCTTCATTATCGGTCATCCAAGAAGCGGTACATCATTTGTTCACCAACTGCTTTCCGAATCGCATCAAATAGCTGCGTTCAAGGCGTGGCACATCTTCTTTCCGGCGCTAACCTCAAGGGTGTTTGTCAGGCCGCTGGTTAGGTTCCTTTCCAAGAGAGGATTGGACGAGTTGATACCAAGCGCAACGGGCCATCGAGTCGCGCTAGATAGCGTTGAAGAAGAGGAATTGTTGTTTTTCCACAAGCTGGACACACAATTCGCCATTATTACAACGCCGCTTGGTTTTGCTGAGGTAGATCATCGAGAACTGCGCTTTCACGATCTGCAATCTCAAACAAAACGCACTAAGTCAGTGCGCTTTCTTAAAGGCTGTTTCCAACGGCACATCTACTATACGGGACGAAAACAGATCTTCGCGCAGACCCATTTTTCAACCCACCGTATCAAGACCCTTCTTGAAGTTTTCCCCGACGCAAGATTCATCTACATGGATCGCTCGCCGTTCGAGACTTTGCCTTCGTATTTCTCTCTCAACCACGGCGTTGTGGATCAGGTGTGGGGCATGGGAAATTTTGAAGCGGAGCAGATCTCTCGATACTTCCGCAACCGTTACCAGGCGAGCATTGAGCTGTGCCGGTATTTTCATGATGTCGTCGAAAACGAAGAAATCGACAGAAAGAAGATCTTGAAGATTCAGTATGATTCGCTTCGCAATGACCTGGTGGGTGTGTTCGAAAACATTGTGTCATTCGGGGGTTTGGAACCAAGCGGAGAACTGAGAGCTCTCGTCCAGAATCGCGCGGCGAGACAGCCGCATTATCGACGAGTGCACGAAGTACGTCCAATCGAACATTTTGGAATTGGCGAAGATGAGGTGGCGAGGGACTTTGCTTTTCTGCTTGAAGGCAGATCCACTTAGAACACATTCATTCGTCATCAGCCTGGTTCGGAGACACTGCGCAGCAGGGACGGAAGTGGTGTGTGGGCGAATGGGATTGAAGCTTGATTGCAGTCACTGTAGTGGAATTGACCTTGGCTGTTGCGGCATTCACTTTCCACCACCCACATGGTTGGCTCGGTTGCTCTGGT
>Ga0156517_1386_pt1 | contig 52002 bp, 50 predicted proteins | sample RifOxyB3_FD_111912 | JGI IMG/M metagenome (GOLD analysis project Ga0156517, IMG submission 111912) | Deltaproteobacteria bacterium RIFOXYB12_FULL_58_9 | reverse complement strand
GCGCGTTTGCGTCGGAGTTTTCCCCAGTCGCTCGATGGCGCGCCCTTTCTGTTGTCCGGAATCGACTCGACGTTGCGCAGAGCCCTCAACGAGTGGTTCGATGAAAATGACATTCGACCAAAGGTGGTTGCTGAATCGGACGACGCCGCGTTGACAAACATTCTTGGTGAGGCTGGCCGCGGCGTCTTCGCGGCACCCGATGTCATTGAGAAGGAGGTACGGCAGCGCTACCACGTGCAGGTCGTTGGCCGTTCAGAAAAGGTCCGGCAGAGCGTCTATGCAATCTCCCTCGAACGGAAGATCAAGCACCCCGCGGTAGCGGCGATTTGCGAAATGGCGAGAAAGAGCGTCTTCGCCTGAGCCTAGAGTGTCGCGTCCCTTTCTTCGAGCGTCGCATCCCCAGCCACGAGACGCGGGGGAAGCCAGTGGTACAAAGACGGCAGCACGAACAGGGTGAGCAAGGTCGCCGTCAGCAGTCCACCGATGACCACCACCGCGAGCGGGCGCTGCACCTCGGCTCCGGGTCCGACGGCATACACCATCGGCAGGAGACCCAGGACCGTCGTTGCCGCGGTCATCAAAAGGGCCCGAAACCGCAGCCGGCACGCCTCCATCACCGCCTCGCGCAACGGCCGGCCTTCTTCTCGGAGCTGGTTGATGAAGGCGACCAACACGGTGCCGTTCTGCACGGCCACACCGAAGAGCGCGATGAAGCCGACCGTGGAGGGCACGTTCAACGTGATCCCGAGGAGGATCATCGACAGGATCCCTCCGACCAGCGCGAAGGGCAGATTTGCCAGCACGAGACCAGCGGTCTTGATGGACCTGAGCGCCAATGTCAGCATGAAGAAGATCAAGAGCACCGATATCGGCACCACCACCGCGAGCCGCCGCATGGCGCGCTGTTGATTCTCGAAGGTTCCGCCGTACTCGATCCAGTACCCGGCGGGCAGGCTCCTTGAAATCTGCGCGAGACGAAGCTTTGCCTCTTCGACAAAACCGCCGAGATCGCGGCCGCGGATGTTCGCCTCCACCACCACCCGCCGCATGTTGTTCTCCCGGCTTATCTGCGCCGGTCCTTCGACGCGCTTGATCTCGGCCACGTGCGACAGCGGCACCCTCGCGCCGGTGGCTGTGGGCAGCAGGATCGCCTCGATGGCCTTGATGTCGTTGCGTCGCTCCCGAGGGAAACGCACCTGCACGCCGAAACGCATCTGGCCGTCGACCATCGTGGTTGCCACCTTGCCTCCCACGGCGGTCTCGACGATCTCGTTGAGGTCTTGCATGTTCAACTTGTAGCGAGCCATGGCACGGCGGTCGGGGATGATGTCGAGCTGCGAGAAGCCGGTGATTTGCTCGACGCGCACATCCTCGGCGCCCTCGAGGCCCCCGAGAAGTGCGGCAATCTTGTCGGCGTTGGCTTTCAGGATGTCGATGTCCTCGCCGAACACCTTGATCGCTAGGTCGCTCTTCACGCCGGAGATGAGCTCGTTCACGCGCAGGGCTATGGGCTGGCTGAAAGACAGGCGAAGGCCCGGGATCTTCGCCAGGCGCTCCTGCATCGCCACAACGAGCTCGGCCTTGGAGCGTCCGGTGGTCCACTCGGACTCGGGATGGAGCATGATCAGCACATCGTTCTGTTCGGGGCCCATCGGATCCTCGGAGATCTCGGCGCGCCCCGTCTTGGTGACGACGGTCTTCACCTCGGGGAAAGTCCGAAGCTGCTTCTCCATGAACGTCCCGGTCTCGACCGAGCCTTCGAGTGAGGCGTTCGGCAAACGCACGACATTGATGGCGATGGCCCCCTCTTCGAGCTGGGGAAGAAACTCCGTGCCGATAAGCGGCAAGAGAGCCAGGGTGGAAGCGAACAGCACGGCGGCGACACCCACCGTTAGTTTTTGATGGTTCAACACCTTGGAAAGCGCACGCAGGTACCCGCGCTGTAGCCACAAAAACCCGCGCGGCTCCTTCGCGGCGATTCCTCGCTTCATCAGAAACGACAGGATGACCGGCATGACGGTCATGGCCACGACCAGAGAACCCAGCATGGCAAAGACCATCGTCAACGCCAGCGGTCCGAACATCCGCCCCTCCATGCCCTCGAGGGTAAACAGCGGCACGAAGACCAGGACGATGATGAGGATGGAAAAGACGATGGGCCGGGCCACCTCGCGGGTTGCCTGGATCACCAGGTCCAACCCGTTCTCGGACGGCCGCTCCTTGAGATGGCGGACGATGTTCTCCGTTACCACGATGGAGCCGTCGACCACCATGCCGATGGCGATGGCCAAGCCTCCCAGGCTCATCAGGTTGGCCGTCACTTGCCCCAGGTCCATGAAGATGAACGCTATCAGAGCGGTTAGCGGCAGGCTGGTCGCAACCGCCAGGGCCGAGCGAAAATTGCCAAGGAGCAAAAACAACACCAGGATGACGAAGAGCCCTCCTTGCACGAGCGCGCCGGACACGGTGCCGATCACGGCCTTGACCAGGTCGGTGCGGTCGTAGAAGACGTCGATGGCGGCGCCCTCGGGAAGGGATCGCTCGATGGCGACAAGAGCGGCCTTGACCCGCTCGACCACCTCCTTGGAGTTCTCGCCCTTAAGCATGATGACCATGCCGGCCGCGACCTCGCCCGCACCGTCACGGCTTACGGCGCCCATCCGGGTCATCGCGCCATCGGTGACCTCGGCGACGTCGGTTAGGTATACGGGCGTGCCGTCGTCCGCGTGCAGCACGACATCGCGGACATCTTGGACCGAGCCAAACAAACCGACGCTGCGGATGTTCTCCTGCTCCCAGTTATTGACGATGAAGCTGCCGCCAGCGTTGGCGTTGTTCTCGGACAGCGCGGCGACGATATCCGACAGGGTGAGCTTGTACTTAAGCAGCTTGTCGGGCGCAACGATCACGTGGATCTGTTTGACGTGACCACCGAAGCTGTTGACCTCGTTGACGCCGGGCACCATGCGCAGACGCGGCGCGACCATCCAGTCCTGCATGGTGCGCAGCTCAGTCAAGCTGTGACGGTCGCTCTTGAGGGTGTACTGAAAGATCTCTCCCAATCCCGTGCTGGTCGGTCCCATCTCGGGCTCGACCCCGGGCGGGAGTTGCTCCTTTGCCATCTGCAGGCGCTCGAACACGAGCTGACGGGCGAAGTAGGTGTCGACGTTGTCCGCGAAGATGATGACCACCTGAGAGAGGCCGGTCTTGGACAGCGACCGAACCGACTGGACGTCCGGCAACCCTCCCATGACCCATTCGATGGGGAAGGTGATCTGTTGCTCCACATCGAGGGGGCCCAGACCCTCGGCCTGGGTCAAGATCATCACCTGCTGGTTGGACACGTCCGGAAAGGCGTCGATGGGCAGGCGGCTCCACGACAGCCCGCCCAGGGCGATCACGATCAACGCGCCGATCCCCACGGTCATGCGTCGTCGCAAGATGAATTCGAGAAGGTTTGACATGACGGTGCCTCCTTTCAATCCGCGCAGCCCGCGCCCATCTTGGAGCGCAGGACATCGGACTTCAGAAGGAACGCGCCGTTTGCGACCACGACCTCACGCTCCGCGAGCCCTGCGGTTATTTCGGTCATCCCCGCGAAGGTCCGTCCCGCATCGACGGGCCGTCGGACCCAGTAATCGCCCTGGTGATGGACAAAAACAAACGAACGCCCTTCGTCTTCCAAGATCGCCTCGCTAGGGACTGCGAGCACCTGCTGGTCACCGGGGATGAATATCTTCACCTGAGCGAACATCCCGGCAAGCAGCCGTCCGTCCGGGTTAGGCACATTGATGCGGGCTTTGACCGTCCGCGAGGACTCGCTCATCGACGGGCTGATGAAGTCGACGGTGCCGGCGAGCTCCTCTTTGGGAAACGCCTTCACCTCGACCGTGGCCGCCATCGGCTGTTTCGCCTGCTCTCGGGTGACGAGGGCAATGTCTCGTTCGTAGAGGTCCGCCCACACCCAGACCGACGAGTTGTCGCCGACGGTGGCCAAGGACGTGTCGGCGCGTGCGACCTCGCCGGCTACGGCATGGATATCGAGCACGGTGCCTTGGACCGGAGCACGCAGAACCAGTCGGCCGGTGGCGGTGTTCTGCGTGAGGCCGCGAGCCGCGGCGGCGCTCATGCCGAGCCGCTTGAGTTTGCCGAAGGCGGCGTCGGTGCGAATCTGGGCGGCGTCAAACTCCTGTCTCGCTGAAAGCAGCTCCTTCTCGGAGGCGATGCCCTCCTTGCGCAACGCATCCAGACGAGCGTGGTTGCGGCTCGCAAGGGTGAGCATGCCTGCCGCCTCGAGGTACGCCGACTGCGCCTCGCCGATCACCACGGACTCGAGCTCGACTAGGGCCTGGCCTCGTTCGACCTTGTCGCCCAGGGTGACGTAAACCGTTTTGATGATGCCCTCCGCTTGGGTGCTCACATGCGCGACGCGACGCTCATCGAAACGCACCTCGCCGGTGAGCTTGAGCGGCAGCGCCACGGCTCGCTTCTCTGCTTGGGTCTTCTCAAGCAGACCGCCGTCGAAGAGGCTGGCGTCGGTCTTGACCACGCCGACCTCGTAGCGGCACTCGTCACACTCGTAGGTCTTGAGGTTGTGCTCGCAGGTAGCGGTGAAGAGCTCAGCAACCGGTCGGTCCAGGTCCGAGGGCTCCTTGCCCTCGGCCCCCTCACTGTGTTCCCCGTGGCCTTCCCCTTCGTGGGACTCATGGTGTTCGGCATTGGCGGCCGGGACCGGGGTTACCTCGGCGGTTTTCTTCTTGCTGCACGACGCGCCCGTGACCACCAGGGCCAATGAGAAGATTGCGATAAGAATGCGAAGAATGCGGCTGTTCATTTAGGCTCCTCTCCGACAAGCACCTCGAGGCGGCTGCAGTCGATCTGGGCTTCGGCGAGCGCACTCAAGTAGAGGCGTCGTGAATCGAGCAAGGTGCGGCGGGCGTCGATGACCTCGAGCAGGCTCGCCTCGCCGAGCTGGTATGTCCTCTCCACGGTGGATGCCACGGTCTCGGAGCGCGGCACCACGTTGTTTCTGAAGCGGGCCGCGGTCGCGACCGAGCTCTGGCAGGCCGCCTGGGCGTCGATGACCTCTGTCGCGAGCTCGAGATCTGCGGCCTCGGCCTGTTTGCGACTTGCGGCCAGCCTCGCTTGCGCCTGCGCGATGCGACCGGTGCTCCAGTTCCAAAGCGGCAGGTCTGCCGTGAGCCCGACCCCGTAGGCTCTTCGATCGAGCTCGTAGTTTGCAAAACCCGTGAGGCCGAAGGACGGCACCTGGGCCAGCTCCTCGGTGTCGAGCTCGGCCGCGAAGAAACGTGTCCGTGCCTTGGCAACGGCCAAGGCGGGGTGGGATTTCCGCGCCCCCGTGAGTGCCGCGTCCTGATCTACCGCAACCGGCAGAGTGTCCAGGTCGGCGACCAAGACGAGCCTCATCCCCGCGGGCACGCCAAGCCAGAGCGTCAACTCCGCACGACGCGCCCCGAGCGCGATGCGCGCGGACTCGAGATCGCTCGTCACTTTCTCGAGCTCGATCTCGACCCGGGTCGCCTCGACGGGGCGGACCTCGCCCTTCTCGGCCCGCCTTTTCACGGTCTCGACGAGCGACGAGGTTTGGGCCTCGAGCGACGCGAGTGACGCAACTCGCGCCTGCTCGTACGCCAGGTTCCAGAACAGGGTCCGGAGCTTTAGGAGAATGTCACGGCGCAGCGCCTTGGTCTCGGCCATGGCGACGTCGACCTCTGCCTCGGCCGCGTTGATGCGCGACCCGCGCTCTGCGATCCAGCCCAAGGGCATGGTCACAGCCAGACCCCACTCGATGCTAGAGGCACCGCCCGTCCAGGCGAACCCTTGGCCGACGTTGCCTTCCAGCATCGGGTTTGGCACGGCACCGGCGGCATCCACGCCGCCCCGTGCGGCATCAACTTGGAACTTGCCCGCCGAGAGCCGCGGGTGTTGGTCGACCAGACGGATGAGGTCGGGCCAGGTCAGGTTGATGACGGTTGCGGACGAGACGTCAGCAATTTCGGCCGACAAAACGAGCTCGGGCCGACTTGGACCGGCCAAGGCCGGGCTCGCCGAGAGGAGAGACACGAGTAGGAGCGGACTGCGCCTCCAACGGGAGGCGCGCACGAGAGTGCATCGCATCATCGAACACCTGCCTGTAGGCGACGTCCGCGGGGGACGTCCGGGTTACGCCAAACCGGTGGCACCTGTCGCGCGACGACACGCGAGCGCAACGGTGCCTTCTCAACGGGAAGGCGTCAGAGTCGCGGCGGGTGGAAGATGCGGGAGAGGACGTCCTGTGGGTGTAGGTCCTCGTTGGGATGAACCTTGAGTTTGCTCAGCGGTGGCTGGGCAAGCTTGAGCGACGGGATCGCGAAAGCCACGGCGGGTGCGTGGCCGGGGCAACAAGTGCAGGCACAACCCGGGCCGCAGGGGTCGCCGCTGTGGTCGGGATCGGGACAGGGAGATCCCTCGATGTGGGTGACTTGGTCACCGCCGAAGGAAGAGCCCAGCACCTCGCCCGCGGAAGCTCCGACGAGCCCGGCGACGAAGAAGAGCATCACCGCCAGAGCGAGGCGTGGAAGTCTCATGCACGCTCCCCGTGCGGTTTCGTGCGTGCTGCCGTCTTCATGCGTGCCATGGGTAATCACTACCTAACTTGTGCAAGTGTAGGAATGTGCAACTGACCTGTCAACCCAACCATTTCCAACCCGGCGATTTGGAGGCTGTTCACAAAGCTCGTCAGATTTGACATTATTCGGACAACCGGTTATACGAATGCAAAGTTTCACACCTCGGAGATATTTGTGAAAGACGTGGCCCAGTTCCTCAAGGTCCTCGCTGACGAGGCGCGGCTGCAGATCCTGTGGCTCTTGTTCAACCACAAGGAGCTGTGCGTCTGTGACATCATGGAGGCGCTTGGCATCACGCAGTCCAAGGCTTCGCGGCATCTAGCGACCCTGCGTCATGCAGGCCTGGTGGTGGACCGCAAGGCCGCGGCTTGGTCTTACTACTCGGTCTGCCCCATTGAAGGCGACCTAGAGCGCGCCGTCCTCGACACCCTGCGGGCCAGGCTTGCCAACCACACTGGGGCCGCGCGGGTCCTGCAGAGCCTGCAAGCGTGGCTTACGCGCAAGGAGCGCGAGGCCGCGTGTGAGCCGGGCGGCCGCTGCGGTCCCGCGAAACCCGCAGAGCCAAGGAGCCGCGCTCGTGCGGCGCGTTCAGGAGGTAGCCGATGAGCAACGAGCCATCCTCGGCAGGTGTGTTGAAACGCCTGTCCTTTTTAGACCGTTACCTGACGCTCTGGATCTTCATCGCCATGGCGATTGGTGTCGGTGCCGGTTACCTGGTCCCGACGGTCGTCCCGTTCATCAACCAGTTCAACGTCGGGACGACCAACATCCCCATCGCTATCGGACTCATCCTGATGATGTACCCGCCGCTTGCGAAGGTCCGCTACGAGGAGATGGGCCCTGTCTTCCGCAACACCAAGGTGCTGGGACTGTCGCTCGTGCAGAATTGGATCATCGGCCCGATATTGATGTTCGCCCTGGCCGTCATTTTCCTGCACGACAAGCCCGAGTACATGGTGGGGCTGATCATGATCGGCCTCGCCCGCTGTATCGCCATGGTCATCGTCTGGAACGACCTCGCCAAGGGTGACACCGAGTACTGCGCAGGCCTGGTCGCGTTCAACTCCATCTTCCAGGTGCTCTTCTTCTCGGTCTACGCCTATGTCTTTATCACCGTGGTGCCGACCTGGTTCGGCCTGCAGGGCGTGGCGGTCAACATCACCATCGGCGAGATCGCCAAGAGCGTCTTCATCTACCTCGGCATTCCGTTTTTAGCCGGCGTCATCACCCGGTTCTTCCTCATCAAGCTCAAGAACAAGGACTGGTATCACACCAAGTTCATTCCGAAGATCAGCCCGATGACACTCATTGCGCTGCTCTTCACCATCATCGTGATGTTTTCGCTCAAAGGAGAGACCATCGTGGAGCTACCGCTCGACGTGGTCCGCATCGCCATCCCGCTGCTCATCTACTTCGTGGTGATGTTCTTCATCTCGTTCTTCATGTCGAAGAAGATCGGTGCGACCTACGGCCAGGCGACCACGCTCTCGTTCACTGCGGCTTCGAACAACTTCGAGCTCGCCATCGCGGTGGCAATCGCGACCTTCACCATCAGCCATGGCGCGGCTTTCGCTGCCGTCATCGGGCCGCTCGTCGAGGTGCCGGTCATGATCGGACTTGTGAATGTCGCGCTCTGGCTCGGGCGCAAGTACTACCCCAACGACCCCGCTAAGCTGCAGGCAGTCCAGACCTGCGCAGGAGAAACCAAGGCATGAACCAACCCGACAACATCCGACAGGCGGTCTCGGCTTCGTACGCCCGCGCAGTCGCGCAGAACCCGAAGACCGGGAGTTCGTGCTGCTCGGACACCGCGACCCCGGGAGTGCTCCCCATCCTCGCCGGCTACAGCCGCGAGGCGCTCGCAGCGCTGCCTGCCGACGCGGTGCAGAGCTCCTTCGGCTGCGGGAACCCCGTGGCCCTCGCTGAGATCCGCGAGGGTGACACCGTGCTCGACCTCGGTTCGGGCGCGGGCATCGACCTCCTCCTCGCGGCCAAGCTCACCGGGCCCAAAGGCAAAGTGATCGGTGTCGACATGACCCATGCAATGATCGAGCGCGCGCGAGCAAACGCCATCGCCGCAGGGCTCACGAACGTCGAGGTGCTCGAGGGCATCATCGAGGATCTACCCGTCCCATCGAATTCGGTCGACCTCGTGCTCTCTAACTGTGTCATCAACCTCTCGCCAGAGAAGACGCGAGTCTTCGCCGAGCTTCACCGGGTGCTCAAGGTCGACGGTCGCATCTCCATCTCGGACATCGTAGCCGAGCCGATGCCCGAGTGGATCAAGGCCGAGGGATTGCTGTACTCGGCCTGCATCGCCGGCGCGATCTCTGAGGCCGAGTACCTCGAAGGGCTCAGCAAGGCAGGCCTCGTCGAGGTTGCCGTCCAGGACCGTCTCACCTACGACGCCTCACAGCTCGCGGCTCTGCTCGACACCGATTCAGCGGGGTCCTGCTGCTGCGGTTCCGTGGCTCTATCCAAGGACCAGCTCAAGCGGATCACCGAGGCGCTCGACGGCAAGGTGGCGAGCATCCGCGTGGTCGGCCGCAAGTCCGAAGAGGTTATTGCCGGGTTTGCCGACAAGTACCTCCACGAGCCCGCCACCAAGGCCGCACCGTGCTGCTGCTGCTGCTCGGACGACAGCGAGCCCGCGAGCGGCAAGAAGTCCTGCAGTTAAGATTGCAGTGAGCACATCACAATCCTGGAGCTCACCGATTGAGCGGCAGACATAGGTGGCCGCTCCGATGTGGACACCAAGACATTCGGGACAATGAAGACCGATCTGCTCGGCTTGCAGCAGTACGGTCTAATCCTGCCAGGCGCTCACCCGGTGAGCGTGGGTTTCCCCCGAGCAGTGAACGTTCGCGTATGTCATTGGTCATCGGTTGTTTGGGTTCAAGCTCGATGCCGTCTGAGCAGCCAGGATGTTAGGCCCGACGCGACTCCGAGGGCTACCACCGACGCGGCCGCATAGGGCCCGGAGACGTGGATCAGATCCCAGAAGACACTCTTAATCCCCAACAGAACGATTCCGATAACGCCCGCCGCCAGCCACGGCTTGCTGTCGAATCGCCGGCCCAGGAGCTGGCTCAACAGGGCGAAGACGCCCAGGATAAGGGTGACCGCCAGTTGGAAACCGTCCGATTCTCCGAGAATGCCGAAGGCGACGGCGCGGGCGGCGAGAAACAGGAGGAGCCAGCCACCGACCAGTGACACCGGAGCAACCAGCTCGCGCGCGCGGGTCGCCGCTCCAGGGGCGGCCCAGTGGACCAGGAGCGCAGCGGGCAGGACGAGACCGGTGAGGAGTATACCGCTCGTCGTCGCCGGTAATGTGAGCAGTGCTGGCAACGCCGACGCGACGGCGACGACCACGATGGCGGCGCCGGCCGCCGTGAGCAGATCTCTTGAGCGAAAGTGATTGGTTGCCAGGAGCGTGAGTGGCACGAGGCCCAGGGCGACACCGCTCGAGTCGAGCCCCGGGAGGGTCACGGCTGCCAGGATTGCACCGGATAGGGCTGCGCCGACGATGGTTGGATCGTTCGCTGTCGTTCGCGACAGGTGGAAGGCGCCTGCGAGCAGTGCGACCGCCACGGCGGCGCCCACCGAAGTGCTGCCCGGAAGGGCGAACCGAACCAACGCGCCGCACCAAATTGTGACCACAACCAGCCAGGCGGCCTCGCCGGGTTCGAGTCGCGCCCGGCGCACGAGGTGATTGACGACGAGGAGAACCCAGATGCTGATCGCCGCCATCACGAGAGCGCTACGAACCTCGGGCGGGATGCTATCCCGCCGCGCGACCATGAGGATGGCGAGACCGAGAACGCTCAGCACCGGTAGCAGCGCCGCGGCGCGCACCCCCGCCCACGAGCGCAGATGGGCCGTCGTGAGGGCGGCGGCGACCAGGACAACCAAGGCGAACGCGCGTACGGCTGCCCCGGCAGGATCGAGGCCGAGCCCGGCGATGCCCGCGGCCGAAATAACCAGCGCAACCGCTGCCAAACCTCGGCTCCGATGCAGCGCTCCGAGGGAGCAGCCCGTTACGCCCGCCGCCAGGAGCACGAACGTGGCACCGGCTGCATCGAAGACCGCGTGGCGGTGGAACATCTCGAGGACGATGAGAGGCACGAGGACCGCGCCGCAGTACTCGAGCACGACACCATGGGCGGCGAGAATCGGGACACGACGCGCCAGAATTGGGCCGACGACCAGGAGCGTGCAGTACCCGAGACCGATAGCGGTCCCCACGCTCGCGTCCACCAGGCCCCGCTGCGTGGCCACGCGCAGGAGCAGAGCACCGACCATGGAGAAGCAGATGAGCGCGAGCTTGGCGAACACCGTGGAGAAGCCGACATCGCCGTCGATGGCCGTCTCGGGTTCCTCTTCCGCTACCGGTGCGGCGAGCGGCTGGGATCCGGCTTCCAGTGCGGTAAGGCGGTCGTCGAGGGCACGAACCGCGGTGGTCAACCGCTCGAGTTCCTGGCGAACGTCCGCGTCCACGACTCAGGCCGAGCGCCGTTCGGCGTTGGGGAACAGTGGCACGATACGGTTGAAGACCCACAGGATGCCGAAGGGAAGCGTGAAGATGACGGCGGCAACAGCCAATCCCTCCTTTTCCCACAAACCCGGGAAATAATCGGTGAAGCCGCGCATGGACTTGGACAACAACTGGCCGCCGACGACCACGTTCCAGCGCATCAACAGCACCTGGAACAGGAGCATGGTGGCCGCGGTCCAGATGATGGCGTTCGCGAGCTTGTCGCGCAGCTTGAAGAGCGCGCTGATGGCGAGGAGCAAAAAGGGGACCAGGGAGAAGACCAGGAACTGCAGGATCACATAAGTGATCATCAGCTTCTGCTCGATAAGCTGGCCGAGGACCTCCCACTCTTCGGTTTGCTTGTAGGCGATGGACATGATCTCGAGAAGTTCGAGGGCCACCGCGACGATCATGAAGCCCCACAGATAACGGCCGAGAGAGCGCACGCACGGCTGATCCACCTTCCAGCCGTTGATCCAGGAGACCACGAAGTAATGGAAGATGAGGACGGCGATGCCGGAGACGATGGCGGAGAAGATGAAGATGACGAACATCAGCGGCGTCGACCACCATGGGTTGGCCTTGATCGAGCCAAACAGAAAGCCGACGTAACCATGCAGCAGGCAGGCCATCGGGATGCCGACGCCGGCGAGCACGCGCGCGATTCTGTGATCGGCTGCCCGGGTAGCATCGCTCTCGAACAGATTGCCCAGGAGGATAGCGCGACAGCACAGCCCGACGAGGCCGCCGCGGCGCGCGCGGGCGATGAATTCGCTGCGCATGACGAACCAGATCTCAAGGACCACGAGCAGCGAGTAGGCCGAGTAGATGTAACCGAACCCCGCCATCGCCGAGGTGAAGTTGGGCGTCACCATGATGTTGAACGCTCGGGTCGGCTGCCCCAGGTGGATGAGCAGGGGCAGGGTGGCGAACAGGAGGAACACAAAGGCCGAGGCGAGCGAAAAGCGCGCCACCGGTCGGAGTGCCTCGACGCCGAAGACGTGGTAGAGCGACGACACGATGAAGGCGCCGGCGACCAGGCCGGTGATGTACGGGTAGAGGACGATCATCACCGTCCAGGTGACGTTGACCTCGTTGGGAAATACGAAGTCCATCACACCACCTCCCGATCGAGGCCCAGGTAATAGCACTTGGGATGGGTGCCCATCTCCGGGCGCAACAAGCGATAGCGTCCCTGTCGCAACACAGTGGAGAGGGTGCTCTTGGGATCTTTCAAATCACCGAACATGCGCGCCCCCGTTGGGCAGGAGGCGACACAGGCTGGCTGCAATCCCCGGGTGATGCGGTGGTAGCAGAGGGTGCACTTGTCCGCCATGTGCGTGCGCGGATCGATGTAGCGGGTGCCGTAGGGACAGGCCTGCACGCAGTAGCCGCAACCGATGCAGCGCTGGTGGTCGACCAGCACGACACCGTCTTTGCTCATGTAGGAGGCACCGACCGGACAGACCTGGCTGCACACCGATTTCTCGCAGTGGTTGCAGATCTTGGGTACGAAGAATGCCCGGGCGACGTCGCCGGCCACCGGCTCGAACACGTAGTCACCCTTGTCCGCGATATCGACCCTAACCGACTCGTGGGCGTCGATGCGATAGCGCTCGACCCAGGTGCGGTTGACCCCCTCCGAGACGTCGTTCTCGGCGCGGCAAGCGCGCATGCACGCGTTGCAGCCGATGCACTTGGTGGTGTCGATTGCGTAGCCCCAGAAGTGGGCCTCCCAGTCGTAGTCGGTCTCGGTTCCCGGCAGTGGTGGCACCGGGCCGCAATGGATTAGGAGAAGACCGGAGCCGGCACCCAGCACCTTGAGCAGCTCGCGGCGGGACAGTTCTTTGCTCATTGGGATACCTCGGAGGCGTGGATATTCTCGCGGTGGCAATCGATGCAGCGCTTGTCTGCGTCTTCAGGGAAGGTGCCCATCTCTTCGCGGTGGGCGGGCCATTCGATGCCCGGTGGGGCGTCATCACTGCGGAAGTCGGCCGCGCGGTGGCACAGGAGGCAGAAGCGCGGATCGGCGTCGCGGATGATGCGTCCCGTTGACTCATCCTCGCGGAAGAAGATGTGGCAGGAGGTGCAGCGCACGCTCGCGTGGGTGCGGCCGGCGAAGTCCTCGACGATCGGCCCGTGACAGTAGGAGCACTCGAAGATCGGCGGGTGATTCTCCGGCCGCTCCAGCGATTCGTCTTCGCGACCCTGGTGACAGTCGCGGCAGCGGTGAATCATCGGATGCAATCGCGCGGTGCGCAGATCGCGGTCCATGTACAGGGGCTCGTGCGGATCGTGGCAGCGCGTGCACTCGACCGATTCGTCTGCCACGCCCACGAATTTGTAGTGCTCGCGCCACTCGATTTGGGGGAAGGAGCCCGGGCGCGCGGCGAGCCGTTGGTGGCAGACCAGGCAGGCGCCCTTGCCCTCGGGCCGGGCGATCGGGGCCTCGCCCTCGGCCTCGGCGTGCTCTTTTCCAGGGCCGTGGCAGGTCTCGCACGGAACCCGTGCGTGGGCGTCCTTGTCGTGCAATTCGACCTGGTCCTCGTGACAGTCGGCACAGGTCTCTTCGCCGACGTACCGCGGGACCGTCTCCGTCCGGGCGCTAGCGACCGCAGCGCCGCGGTAGCGGCCAAATTGGCCGAAGGTCTCCGGGACGGCCCACCAGCGGGCGAATGCCGCGCCGACGACGAACAGCACCAGGACCGCGATCAAGCGATAGGTGTGACGAAAATCGTTCTTCTCGAGTTGTCCACTCATGGGGAGCATAGCTCGGGTGGGGCGTCGAATACCCGCCGCAGGACGGTGCACTTACGACACAGCTGCATCTTCTTCTTCCAGCTGTTCTGGACTTCACCATGGCACACGGTGCCGTTGATGAGCCAGCAAATATCCCCGGCGCGGAGTTCCCAGGTGGGGCAGAGCTCACGCCGCTCCCGGGGGCAGGTAAGCTGCTGCCAACACGGCTTGGGCCGGGCTCCCGCGTGCACCTTGCGGAACGCGAGGAGGAGAATTTGGCGCTCCACGTGTCCGGGCACGTGGCGCCAGCCCTGCTCATAGGAGTGCACCGCGGTGAGCGACGTGCCGAGCAGTTGGCTCATCTGTTTCTGCGTCTTGCCAAGCTGGCCGCGTAACCGAACGAATTCGGTGGGTTTCACGTAGACCTCCAAGGAGCCCAACGGGAGCTCAAATAGATGGTAGCCGACCAATATCACAATGTGATATATGATTCAACTGGTCACTCGATCGATCCCGGGAGGTACCGATGAACTCACAGATATCGTTCGATGAGGCCTTGGCGTTGGCGATCCGGGTGCGCGACGAGCTCGGCGCGCGCTTTGACGAGCTGGCCGAGCAGCTCGAGAGGAGTCGCACCCACGAGGCGGCTACGCTCCTGCGAGAAGTCGCGTCTCGCCAAAGGGAGACCTCCGCCAGCTTGCGCACCGCCGCGCACGAGTTGCCCGCTTCTGCCGGTGGGCAACTGGCGTTCGAGCTACCCGACTACTCGGCCATCCGCGCCCACATGACCGCCCACCAAGCGCTCCACATTGCGTTCGAATCGGAGCAAGCGGTGTACGATTGGTTCAGCTCGCTCATGGCCTAATCCTCGTTGGTCCACAGCGACGTGGATCTTTTTCAAGGCGTTGCTGTTTAGAGACCGTATCGGCCGAGCTTGTTAAGCAGGCCCTGTCGAGAAAGACCGAGAGCCTCGGCCGTCTTGGTGCGGTTGCCGTGAAACTTGGCCAGGGCGGCTTCGAGCTCACGCCGTTCGAGAGCTTCAACGCGCTCTTGCAGCGTTGTCGGGCCCTTACTCGGCCCCACGTTCTCCGCGACGAAGGATAGATGGCCAGCGCTGATCTCGGGGCAATCGCCAGCTACTACTGTCGCACGCTGCATCTCAAAGCGAAGCTCCCGCAGGTTGCCGGGCCAGTCATGGCTGAGAAGCGCCTCCGCCGCTGCTTCGGAGATCTGTTTGGCCTTGCCGTTGCCGGAAAGAGAGGCGCATTGGCCGAGAAACACCTGAGCCAATACCGGCAGATCGCTCGGTCGCTCCCTGAGCGGCGGCAACGCAACCTCGGCCCCACGTATGCGCCAGAAGAGGTCTTCTCGGAACTGGCCCTCGTGGACCATGGACAAAAGCTCCCTGTTGGTCGCACATACAATTCGCACGTCAACGATGGACGGACGGTCAGCGCCTACCGGAAGGATCTCGCCCGACTCCAGTGTCCGCAGTAGCTTGACCTGAAGCGAGGAGGGCATGTCGCCAATCTCGTCGAGGAACACCGTCCCCTTGTCGGCCTCTGCGAAGAGCCCCCTGCGGTCGCTCGTCGCGCCTGTGAACGATCCCTTCTTGTGGCCGAACAACGTCGATTCCAAAAGGCTCTCAGTCAACGCCCCGCAGTTAACAGCGACGAACCTTTGAAAGGAACGCTGACTGCGCTGGTGAACAGTCCGCGCCATGAGCTCCTTGCCTGTTCCGCTCTCTCCTGAGATCAAGACCGGCAGGTCGGTAGCTGCTACGGCTTCGGCAAGCTGCAACGCCTTGAGAAATGAAGGGCTGCGCCCGATCATTCCGCTTTCGGGAGCTTGTTGGCTGAGACTCGTTCGCAGGTTGTCGATCTGCTGCTCGAGGCCAAAACGGGCCAAGGCCCGCTCTACAACGACCAGAAGAACGTCCGGGTCCACGGGTTTGGTCAGAAAATCGTGGGCCCCGGACTTCACCGCCTTGAGCATGTGCGTCACGTCGCCGGCCCCGGAGACAACCACAACCTTGGTGTTCGGCTGAGCAGCGATGATCTCTGACAACTGCATCAGGCCCTTCTCGACTGTGCCATCAGGCGGCAGCATGAGGTCGAGGAGCACCACAGGGAACAGGCGGTCCTTCGCTATGGCACGCGCTTTTGGTCGGTCATCAGCCTCTGCGACCTCCCAGCCTGCATCGACGAGAACTTGTCGGTAGAGCTTGCGGAACGCCGGATCATCCTCGACCAGGAGGATGCCTTTGTTGTCGTTATGTGGTGCCATGTCCTCCGGTCACTCTGCCCCCTTTGCGGTTCCCATCACCTTTTGGATCAGAGGTAGCTCTATGTCAAAGCGTGCTCCTCCGATTTCGGCGTCGGCAATGCAGACGCTGCCGCCATGCCGCTCGACAATCCCGCGGGCGATAGCGAGACCGAGGCCGGTGCCTCCCTTGGGTCCCCCCCGCTTCCTGCCGGTGACGAAGGGCTCGAACAGGCGCTCGCGAATCTCAGCAGGCACTCCCGGCCCATTGTCCTCGATACAGAGACGCAATCGCTCCGACTCCAGTTCACAGGACGCCCGGATGCAGCCGTCCGCGGTAGCGTGCAGCTCGAGCAAGGCGTTCTCAAAGAAGATGACCAGGACCTCCAACATCTGTGATTGATCGACCTCTACCTGGATGGGGCGGTTCAATCCTCGCTTCTCGAAATCGACGTTGGGTTTTGGCTCCCCAAAGCCGCTCAGGGCAGTCGAGTACGCCAGATCTACAAGCGCCGCAAAGTCGACAGAGCGGATTTCCAACGGGCGTGGCCGGCCGTAGCTGAGGAGATCCTCCACGAAGGTCTCTGCCCGGCCGATTTGCTCGCGCATGGCTCCAAGGACCTCTGAATCGACACTCGCCTTCTCGAGCATCCGGAGGTGCGCAGAGAGTACCCCGAGCGGATTGCGAACTTCATGGGCAACAGCGGAAGTGAACACCCCAAGCTCGGCGAGCCGACCTGCCTGGTCGGCTCGTTCTTCCTGGTCTACGAGCGCCTCGGCCAGCTCTGTGACATTGGAGGCGCTGCGAGTGAGCTTCTTGGAGATCAGCTCTTGAACGTGTTGGCGCAGCGGCTCGAATGCCAACGCCGCCATGAACAGGAGGAACAACGCGCTCAGTCCGTATTCAACGGGCAAGGAATTGCCGCTAACTCTCATGACGACGAACACGCCGAGCAGGAATCCTGCTGAGACAAACGCTGCCACAACACTGTAGGCCAGGCTGCGCTCCAATATCCGTTTGGTAGAAGCCGACTGCCGGCGTCTAACGAGACCGGCGAGGACAAAAAGCGACGCCAGAACGATGAACAAGCCCAACGGCACACTCGAGCCAGACGCACTGGTGATAGTGTGCAGCGCCGCTCCGCCGAAGCCCAGTAGCCCTGCTACAGCCAAGGCACGCAAGTTTTGACGACTCTCAAGAGATTGGTTCTGATAGGAGATGGCCAGTTTGCCAACTGGTAGAGCTGCCGCTATGGCCACCACGACCATAGCGGGCCAGAACGCCGGCCCCGCTTGCAGCGTCACTGGATCATGCAGCAGTCGAGGATAGATGACGCCGATTGCTGTGATGAGCCCTGCCACCAGGTAGGCCAAGAGCAATAGACTGCGTTTCGTCTGCCGGCTGATGTCAAAAGCGGCGTGCAGGTATCCTGCCGGTACAAACGCGCCAGCAGCGATCAATCGATGGCCGATGGGTGCGGCCCAAGTGACCGTGGCCATGGCGAGCGCACCTGACCAGACTGCGACGGCAAGGCAGTAGACGGCGAGTCCTCGCGTGCCCGTCCCGTAGAGAAGAGTCGAAAAGAACAACAACAGGGCGACCGCAACAACCGGCACCAAACTGAAAAGATGGGCATTACTCATAATATCGCCGATGACGATACCACTCGGAGATGGTGCGGGGCGAGCTGCAATGACACCTTCGGTGGCAGATGCCGCGATCTCGAATCGCCTCGGCTCATGGAGCATTGCAGATTTGCCTCGACTTTCGAACCGACCGCTGTGCTGACTGTGGGAGTGTGACGAGATCGCTCGTTGGTGTTGGAGAACTCTGCCTCTCACGGGGGTAGCCTGGGACAGCGGTCAACTTGCCGGGGCGAACAAACTTGGTTGCGAAGAGGAACTCCAGGATCTCGCCGAAGGTGCCGCGTATGCCGACACCCAGGTACTGGCGAAGGATCTGCCGTGCGCGATTGTCGGTCCAGAACAACATCCGCCAGATCCCGCGAGGCCGAAGGTGAAACAGGGCCTCGGTTAGCTTCACCGCCCAGAAGAGGAGACGCGGCGGCAATCCATGAGAGCGCAGAACCTGATTCCGAATGGTAAAACGGCTCAAGTCAGGCTGAATGACATCCTCTGGCTTGGTCCATCGGCCGAGTGTGGTCCAGAAGTAGGGAGTGACATGGCAAGCGTTCACCACGTCCGGGTCCAACCAGAGCAGGCGCTTGAACGTCTTCCACAGCGTCGAGGGTCGCTCTTCTTGTAGTCCGTAGATGACATTGACCAGGCCCACGATGTTGTTTTCACGCAGAGCCACGACGGCCCGCTTGCTGATTTCGAGCGGGTTGTCTTTGCCCACCTTGGCAACCGTAGCGTCATCCAAAGACTCTATGCCGAGGAAGATGTTGTCCACCCCCGCCTGTTTGTATAGCGGAAGCAGATCACGGTCGCGGACGACCTCGGCTGCTGTCATATTCAAGTTGAGGGACAGGTCGAGCTTACGTTCGACGATGAGTTCGAGTACCTCATGGGCTGGGCCTCGTTCTGCCGCAAAGTTCTCGTCCGCAATCCATACGATGTGGACCCCATATTTCCGTGTAAGAATCTCGAGTTGGTCAACGAAGCTCTCGGCCGACCGATGACGCCAGCGATGCCAGAAGCGCCATTGGCCGCAGTAGGTGCAGCGGCGCGGACATCCTCTACTGAACTGCATTCCAGCTCCCCGCCCAAATCCGAACAAGTGATAGTCATCCCACTGCACGAGCTCCCATCCAGGTCGATAGGGGTCCAGATCTTCGACTGGAGGCCGATCTGGATTCGCTACGATTTCGCCAGCAGCATTGCGCCAGGTGGTGCCTTCAACTGCGTCCAACAACCGACCGCCGAACGCCAGATGTTCTGCCAGATCGACGACTGTGGCCTCGCCCTCTCCGCGCACCACGATGTCGATGGAAGGGTTGTCGCGCATTACTGAGTCAGCGGCGAATGTTGCGTACAAGCCGCCGTACACAATGGTGGTCTCAGGAAGGTGGTGTTTCAACGCCCGTGCGGTGCGCATGGCAACAGGATGCGCTGCCACCGGACCGGAGTGCCCAATCATGATGCAGTCTGGAGGATCGAGGAGTAGTTCCTTGGCCAATCGTTCATCGTCCCAGCCACGAACGTCATTATCGATCAGTCGAACGCGATGACCGGCGTCGAGAAGTGGTCCACCGAGGCAAACCAGGCCAAGTGGGATTTGGTAGCCGTATGCGTATCGGTTCGCGATGAAGCGACGACACGGCGTCAGCAAGACGATGTTCAACATAGCAGTTCCGCTCCCTACGACCCTGGTGCCGGGTCTCGACTAGTGCCTTTGCAGCGACCGTGCCGAGAGCGAATGCAGTCCATTTCCGCCGTCTGGCGCTGTGGATCGGTGAACGGTGTCAACGAGGTGGACGAAGACTGTCCACGCCGTGGACACCTTGCCTCTGGCAACCCCCAAGAAGCGGCCAGAACCGGGAGAATCCTGCCTGGCCTACTCTATGCACCAAGACGAACCAGACGTTGCCGTACAAGGAGGTTCAGCGATGGTCTCGAAAAGATTTCACGTTGTCACCGGAGCGTTCGGCTACTCAGGCAAATACATCGCCCAACGGCTCCTCGACGAAGGCTGTGAGGTTCGCACCCTCACTGATTCAACCAGTCGCAGAAACCCCTTTGGCGGGAAGGTCCGTGCCCATCCTTTCTGCTTTGATGAGCCAGAGCGACTGGTGAGTTCCCTGCGGGGTGCTCGCGTGCTCTACAACACCTACTGGGTCCGGTTCAACCACACAAACTCTATGTCGAGGCTCCAGCAACAGGAACGACCCGGCTCACCGATTGGGTGCAAGCGAACGCAGATGCATTGGGTGTCCGCTACGCCAGCGAGCTGGGTCGGCGTCGCGACCGAGCGGCGTCATACGACAATACTGAGCCCGAGACGAATCCATCACCGGATTGGCCCGACGGCAGTGCCAAGACCGATTCAGCCGTCGTTGAATACCCTTGAGCGGTCCTCACCAGGTGATTTCCAATAACCGACTCAGGCCGAGCGCCGCTCGGCGTTGGGGAAGCGTGTCACCGAGGCGCTCGACGGCAAGGTGGCAAGCATCCGCGTGGTCGGCCGCAAGTCCGAGACAGGACGCGCATCTCACGAGTTTCGCCCCCGAGCATCAACAACACGCTGCTGACCGCGCACGCGCGCGCGTCGGCCATCGTGTCTTCGCCACATAAGATGGCCGATCTTTCGTTCGACCACGCAGTTGTCACCTGGGCATGTCACCGTGCCCTCGACCTCTTGCTCCGCGGGCCCTAATCCAATGACACTCGCTTCCACGGGCTGTGCACATCGCCTTTTGCCATGATAGAACTCGTGCATGCTCGGATACGCCGTCTGTCTTTCTCTGTGTGGACTCAGCGACACCCAGGAAGGTGAGCCGTGTCAAACGCTGCCGGTTTGCATCTCCCAATGTCGAGATGGCGATCCCGCAGGGTGTCAGAGCTTGGGGAAAATCTTGCGCCAGACGCAAGTCCCCAAACAGCTCAAAAAGGGATTGGGTGTACTGGCCCGGGCATGCAAAACCACCGATGCGGCATGTCTGCAGCACGCGATGGTGCTCTTCGAACGTGCAGCGAACGAGAAGCAACGACTGAAGGGTCTCGGAAAGCTGCGCGACCTTTGCACAGAGAAACCATCATCCCATGCGTGTGAGGTGTTGGCCGCTGTACTCGAAACCCATGGCGGCGCCTTCGCGGCCGCGGCAATCACAGAAGCAAGGTCCCTGCTGTCACGCGCGTGCGACAGCCACAACGCCGAGGCATGTTTTGGTTTGGCGAGGTTCCATGAACGCCACCGCCCCCATCCGGACGTCCGAGATGCGGACGTCCGAGATACGGACGTCACAGACATTGAGCGCCACCAAGCCCATGCGGACACCATCGACGCATTGTTCTCCAGGGCCTGTAACGGCGGCGTTACAGCCGCGTGTGAGGCCCAAGCCGACAAGTACCCACCAGAGGGGTGGAATCCTTCCCTGGCCCGCAGGATGGCGCATCAATTTGTCGACGAGTGTCTCTTGAGGCCTGGCCACTCGCAGCGGCAGATATGGGAGAGTTCCTCCACGAATCGAACCTTCACCGTGCAGCGCGGGAGCAATCCTCGAGAAGACCTCCTTGCGAACGCTGTTTCCGAAGCCATTGCCGCATTCCCATTGGCCATGGTGGGGTTCCAAGGTGGACACAGGGTGGAGTCTCGCCTTCACGAGCTTTGGGTCCCCATGGGAAAGGCTCAAGTGGCTCATCTCACCGTCGAGATTGAAATGTGGGACCCGAAGACAGGTCACTTTGAATGCCAAGCTCATATGGAAATCGACGTTCCCAATACCGATCTGCAAGATCGCAGCACAGCGGCACCAGCCGATGACGATTGCCGAGTTCCCACAAAGGCCATCATCGACGGAGCCAGAGAGCTGGCGAGTTTGTTCGCCGGGACACCTTGGGTCGATCACGTAAACCGGGCGCAAGGTCGCCTACCGCGAGTCCGCTTGCGTAAATGGCACAATCAATCGAGCTCGCCTATAGACCGACATCAGGGCCTCTCTACCCTAGAGTCCCAGCTCACTGAATCTGGCCGTTTGACCCTACTTTCACGCGATGCCGACACGACATCCAAAAAACAGATTGCCGATGCCGTAGCCGTCGTCGACACCTATGAAGTGGGTGATGATTTTCACGAACTGCCACTCCGGCGTTTCCAGGCCGCTTTGGCGCTCGTCAATCCAAGGACGGCAGAAGTCATTTGGTCCGTCGAGCGTCCCTTGCACATGTGCATGTTGCCTTCGTCCACAAGTCCCTCGGTGAGTGGACGCGAGATGGCACAATGGATGTCGCAGCTGGTTGCTGAAGCCGCCACGAGCTTAGAGACCAGCGCACTCGTTGAATGTGAACAGAGCGCGTTTCCTGAAATAAGCGGCAAGTGTTCGTACGATCCCCCCACCGTGCGTCTCGCCTCATTGGTAAACAAGACTGATGAGCATCTTCATCTGACTATACCGGCACGGACGGCCTTGGCCCGTAACGGGCGATTTGTGTTATTGGCCGACGGCAATATTCAGGACGCGCTGGATGCCGAGTTGGCACTGGCCGACGAACAAACAAATATCGGTTCAGCCATGGCAACACAGCGCGGTGCCGACCTGGTCATGTCCTGGCACTTGTCCTCGATGTGGGACCAAAACGGGCCTGGGTTCATCAAATATTATCGATTGTGGGGCGAGCTCGTAAACGCATCAAGCGCCGACAAATTGTGGATCGGAGATCGCGAGGCACAGATCTATTGGAAACAACAGCCTCTGCCTTTCGGGCAGAGTGATGCGCCCGCGGATGAGTCATCGCAAGCGGGTGAGTCATCGCAGGCGAGTGAGTCATCGCAGGCGCCTCTCGCTGAGCTCATCGACTACCCAGCGTGGCTATTGCGCGGCAGCGGTGCTGCGTATGATTTCGACGATCAGCCCGTCATCCATGGCGTGGGCGTGGTAAAGGGAATAAACTCTCCGGAATTGGCCCACACCACCGCCAACGATCTTGCCATGGCGGAGGTTGCCAAGGTGTGTCAGGTGTTGATGGCGACCGTGTTGCGCAATTATGCAAAGGACTTTCACCTGCCCGAAGGCCACGAAGCCCACATGAAACTTGCTGCCGAGACGTTGACCAGCAGTGTGCTTGCCGATGCGCAAGTGAATGAAACCTGGTGGTCACCCAATGGCGACGTGTACGCCCTCGGATATCTGCGTCTGGCCTGGATGAGCGCATCATTGTCCAAGAATCCCACGTTGACCGGTGACATGCGCCGCTACGTACTCGATCACCTCGAATCGATCCATCGTGACCTGGCGAGCGCGGTGAACGTACCGTAGATGTGCCCTCGTCCTCAAGAAGCAGACAGGTGAGGTGCTCCGATGATCAAATACCAAGCAAAGGTCTACCTAGAAGAAGCACGGGACCCGGATTGGGAAGTGCCGAGCCCCAAGACCCGTCGTTCCAAAGGATATGAATGGATCATTCCCGATCCCAATGTGGCCATCCCCTTGATGATCAGACAGGCACGACAGAAGCTCGGTGTGTCACAGCGAGAGCTGACCCGCAGACTCGATATCTCCCTGCAACAGATTCAAAAGCTGGAGACGCCGGCAAATCCAACCCTACGGTGAAGACCCTATTCTCGATCTCTCAAGCCCTTGAGCAGGGTCTCGATATTCAGCTGGTCGCGTAATCGGACGGTGCTTTGATGTCACGTACCCCATATTTCGGTTGCAGTCGACGGCTTGGTTGAACGACCTGCGGCGTGGCGTTCGCTCAGAACAATAGCTGCATTTGAAATGTCCCTGACAACCCGTAGGATTCTTCTGTGTCGTTGTCGTTGTCCAACGTTACCTGACGACCGCCAAACTCAACCTTGATGTTGGCATTGTGCCCATACAGCCAAAACGCGAAGCCGCACTGAAAGGCCAGAATATCCCCTTCATCGGTGTCAGCTACGTCAAACCAATTCACGCCGAACAACGGTTCAAAGATGCCGTAACGAAAGCCAATCTCGGCGAAGCCACCCCAGCCGCTGTTGTGGCTTCCATCTCCAACGTCGTAGAAATATCCGTCAATCTGGCCATTGAATGCCCGTGTTCCATCACCCACAGGCCAATCGACAAACACGTCGGCAGCGAGACCTAAAAAGTCTCGAACCTGTGATCCGGTATCGGCTCCTGCCTTGGGTTGATATGAAGCACTCACTCCGAACGAGACGATCTTCTTGGGGCTTACGAGAGAATCATCTCGCGCTTCCAAGTAGATCCCGTCATAGAACATTCCCCCGCTCCCCGCCCCTCCCTCAGCGTCAAACAGGTTGAGCGTCAATCGGCCAGTCACCCAAGGACGATCCAAGCGGTTGCGGTGAGGAGTGGGTTCAGCTGCGGTTGGGGTGAATTTGTCTTGAACACCGTTGGTCACCGCCAGCCGGTATTCCAGAAACCGTTCCAAGAGCTCACCGCGGAGCATGACGCCCACGTCGCGCCAGTTCTTTGTTGCACCGTCCGGATACCGCAGAAGTTCGCTATGATAGTCTGTCATCAAAAGGGACGTCGCGCCCTGCATACCATGATGTGAAAACGGCAGGAGCAACATGCCGAGATTGATCTGCAGAGCCGTGTGCAGGTTGAGCTCCACATAGGCGTCCTGAACAAACATCGGTCCTTGCCAATTCCCCTGCTTTCCCCAGTTGGGTGCATCAGTATCAACAAAGAAATTGATCCACTGCGTGTACTGACCGTAGGCCAAGATTCGAATGCGCCGGACCAACGGATCAAAACTCCAGTTTTCGGACGCAGTCCCTTTCTCATCGACAAGGATTTGGGGCTGCAGCAGCAATCCCAAGGAAAAGGACTTGTCCTTCGCAACTTCGATTGTCGCTCCAGCGCGGGCGCTCTCACTGATAGAAATGAACCCCGCAAACACAACAATGGTGCTCGCCACCACAAACCAACGCTTCATCGGCTTTCTCTCCAGCATGCACATGCGTTCACTTCCTCAACGCCTTCTCGATGACTCCAAGGGCAGCGAATCACAACATTTGTTACAAGGATATGGCAATTACACCGATACCTCCGCCATCGAGCCCCTTCGTATTGTTCCGACCATGACACTACTCGAAAATTTGAAGATCCAAGCCAAGGCCAACCCTAAGCGCATCGTCCTGCCGGAGGGCGAGGAACCACGGACCGTCGAGGCGGCGGTGCAGATCGTGCGAGACAAGTTGGCCAAAGTCGTATTGGTTGGCAACCGCAAGAATATTGAGAGCGTGGCGAAAAAGCAGGGTGTGAACGTATCAGACATTCTGTCCGTAGACCCGGTGACGTCGCCGAATTTCGCGGAGTATTGCCAGACCTACGCCCAGATCCGCGCGGCCAAGGGTGTGACTCTTGATTCGGCCAAGAAGCTCATGGCTGATCCTGTTTTCTTCGGCACCATGATGGTCCACAAGGGTGAGGCCGACGGCTTGGTCTCTGGTGCGCAGCACTCGACTGGAGACACCATTCGACCGGCCCTGCAGATCATCAAGACCAAACCGGGTATCAACATCGTTTCCAGCTCCTTCATCATGATCGTCCCGAACTGTGATTTTGGTGACAAGGGTATGTTTGTATTCGCTGACTGCGCCGTTATGCCGGCCCCGACGGAATCGGAGCTCGCACAAATCGCCATTGCGTCTGCCGAAACTGCGAAGGTGCTCTGCGGCATGAAGCCCAAGGTGGCCATGTTGTCATTCTCGACCTACTGTTCGGCGAAGCACGAACTGGTCGACAAGGTCAAGCGCGCAACGGCAATCGCCAGGGAGATGGCCCCCGATCTCGAGATCGATGGCGAGATGCAGGCCGACGCCGCTATTGTCCCGAAGGTCGGCAAATCGAAGGCCCCTAACTCCCCCATCGCTGGCCAGGCCAACGTCCTGGTTTTTCCCGACCTGCAATCCGGCAATATCGCGTACAAGCTGGTGGAACGTTTGAGCCACGCCCAGGCGATCGGCCCCATTCTTCAGGGGATAGCCAAACCTATCAACGACCTGTCCCGCGGCTGCTCGGTCGACGACATCGTCAATTTGGTGACCATCACCTCACTGCAAGCGGGCACGTGAAAAAGATCGCGAGCGAAATACCCAAGGAGTTTTTTCATGCAGGTCCTGTCCCTCAATTGGACCCTGGTCATGGCCCACTATTGGCTTGGTGTGACCTGTTATCACCAGAGCAGTCATGAAAAGGCGTTGCGGTCTTTCGACTCTCTCTGCCAGGTCAGTCCCGAGTCAGAGATCGCGCACTATCATGCGGCCCTTTGCTGCATTGCCCTCGGTCGTTGGGAGTGCGTTCGCGATCACCTGGAATTCTTGACTCAGAGGGGCACCGAGGACACGCGAGTGCTCCTGCACCTCGGCAAAGCCTATAGACGGTTGAATCAACCGTTGGAGGCGGCGGCCGCATTTCGACGCGGCTTGGAGGTTAATCCTGACGACGAGGCTTTGATCCAGGTGCTGGCGCAGATGACCGACGTCCAGGCTCCCTGACCGCCGTTTAGGGCCCCTGACCGCCGTCCGTACAGGTTGCGTTGATACGCAGAAACGCGATGTTTCGTTTTGCCGCCGCTATCTATCTTCCTTTTGACTCAGCACCTGTTCTTCGGCGACGTACCAGTCGTCCTCGGGGGAACCACCCTTGAACCCGCGTAGTTCTGCGCGATAATAGGCGGCCTGCGCCACCTTTTGTCTTTGCTCGTCAGTCAAGGTGCGTCCCGCACGACCCGCACGACCTGTGCGGCTTCCATTGCCCTTGGCAGTAGAGTTACTATTTGTTGTCTTCGGTGCTCGAGCCATCTCGGTATCTCCTCGTTGTATCTCCTCGTTGAACGTTTCACCCGCGCCCGCTATCGAGCGCCGATCTTCTCAAATCCTTGGGCAGCTCATGTTGCCCCTTGCAGATTTCCTGTCCCCGAAATTTGGCACGCAGAGCTGCAATGATGACAGCCGCACATCCATCGATATTCAAACTGGCCGTGTCAAGCGTCAGGTCGTAATGCTGTGGGTCGTCGACGTGGAGGGCGAAATGTTGCTCGTGAAAGACGTTGCGTTCCTCATCCATTCGTTGCACGACCTGACGTGCTTCTTCGAACGAAACGGCCATGCGATCGACGATGGCTTGTACCCGAAATTCTTCGGAGGCCATTAAGTGGACGATCAAAGCATCGGCTTTGGGTACGAGGTGAACGCAACCGTGACCAACCAAAATGCACGGTCCGTTGTGCCACAGAGCGACAACCGCTTTGACCAGCTGCCTCACCGTTTCATCCGGGCGCACACCTTTCACCCGAAGATGAGATGCGAGATACTGCTCCAGCCGACGTCTCGACTGCTCGCTCGCTGACCACACAACTTCGGTCTGCAGGTCGACACGTTCTGCCACAGATTGCAGAGCGCGCCGATCGAACACCGGAAGGCCGAGCTCACCGGCGACCTGGTTGGAGATCTGCTCGCCATGGCAGCCCATCTGGTGTGCTATGGCAACAACAATGGGAGGTGCCTTTCCGTCGACTCCTGCGAAACCTCGCGCACCGGGAACCCCCCCGCGCACGCGGTGACCCTCGACCTCTTTGACCATTTTGTGACTTATGTTCCGGGTGCTGCCAGTCATCTGGCGTGAATATTGGCTCTTTGGTGCCGCAGTTGTGAAGCTGCAAATATTGCCATAGGTGCGTGGCAATTTTTGCTACCTCGCTGTGACGCGGTTGTCAGAGGGAGATAGCACCCGCTGCGTGCCATTCACGTCATGGACCATCCTGAATCGAACAACAACGGTCAGTTCATTGACGATATGGTATTCTGAATGGCATTGTTTCAACCGTGGTTGTTACCATTGATGCCGTGGGTCGTCTGGTGATCCCAAAATCCATCCGTGATCAGGTCGGCTTCACACCTGATTTGCCACTTGAGATATCCGTAAGAGATGGCAAGGTGGAAATTGAGCCCGCGCCGCGAGTAGTCGAGATTGTCAAAAAGGGACGAGTACACGTCGCCGTGCCTGTCGATGGATCGCGTCCGCTGAGTGAAGCAATTGTCGAGTCAACACGCCAACGCTTGCGAAAGAAGGGCGGATGACCGTTGACTGTCGTCGCTGACACGAGTGTCATCATCGCGGCCTTGCTCTCCTGGCATGAACGTCACGATGCCGCTCGGGTGGCATTGGACAGCATGCTTCAAAAGAATGGCCTCGTATTGCCGGCTCCCGTGCTCATTGAGGCCTACCAAACTTAGAGACGTTCTTGAATGCGAGCGCGTCCACCCAATTCTGTGGGTCAGGTGGCCGAACATCTTACTCCCGCGACTTCTTTCTTCTCACGATCAGTCAATTGGGTGACCACTCCAGCAGGGTGTGTTCTTTGGGATTGGCGATGTTTCCGATGGCGCTTTGCATCAATTGCCGCTGGCCTCTCGCTGCGCTTTAGCCCCGGCTTCACTGGCGGGGACTATCGGCGTCCGGGCGGCACCCTCGATGGCCTTGGTGGCGATGGCCTCAACTTTGTTGGAGGCGAGCTCGGCCTGGCGGGCGAGCTCTGTGAGCCGCACCGACTGCTCTGCGATTCTGGCCTCGAGGTTGGCGATCTGCAACTTGGCGACTTGCTCCGCTGCCGAGCGATCGCGCTCGAGGAGTCGGGCGGAGATCTCAGCCTCACGGGCGGCTAACTTCTTGGCTTCATCTACGGCCATAGCCACAGCTTTGTCTATGCGCTTGGGCATCCCATCGACTTCCCCACGCAAACGAGAGAGTTCCTCTTCGTGAGCAACGACCTGAGCCTCCCGCTCCTTGAGCTCCTTCTCCCGTTGGTTCTTCTCCTCTTCATAGGCGCGAACCTCGCGCAGGCGTTGCATATTGGCCTCGTAGTCGTGCTCCTCCTGTTCCCGATTGCGATCCCGCTCGCGGAGTCTTTGTTCTTCGTCCCAATCGAGCCTTTTGCGTGCCATCTCCAAAGTAAATTCGTCGTTGGCCTGGTCGATCTGCCCAAGAACGTCGGCTTTGGCGCTGGCAAAGGCCGCGAAGGCTTCCTGTTGTTGCGCCGCAATTGTGGCGGCGTGCTCTTGTTCTGCCTTTTGGTTTTGGTCGAGCAGGATTGCCAGAGAATCCGCAGCGACTTCTATGTCGTGCAACTGCGCCAGCCGCTGTGTTTGGGCGTCGATGGCCAGATCGATTTGTGCGAGTTGCTCACTGTGGGTGGTCAATTGACGCGCCAGATTCTCGAGGGCCATATTGATCCCGAGCTTGAGCTGACCGGTGGAATTGATGACCCGTTCCACAGTCCATTGCTGCGCGTTCTGCACGACTTCCAGTTGTTGCTCTGCGATCGAACGGCTCTTGCCTGGGGGCAGCTGCTTTTCCAGGGTGCGGTAACGCTCGACCAGTTCATTGTAAGCCGCGACCAGCTCATCCTTGCAGGTGCGTGGCGTTACCTCGACCGGTTGGTACTCGATGGCGTCAATATTGATGTCGGGCTCAATGTTGGGAACTGCGGCGGCTGACTCAGATCGAGTTCGCTTGGAGTTGCTTTTGCGGGTTGCCATGGGTGGTTGTCTCCTAGGTGTTTGGATATCAAGATGACTGGTCACGATCCTTCGAAACTGAACATACGTATAGCACAAAGCACTGACAGAAACCTTGCTTGGGTTGCTTGGGTTGCTTGGGTTGCTTGGGACCTTCTTGCCGCGCACTGAGCTCCGATGATAGGTGTCCTGAGTTTCCATCAATTGGCACCGAACCAGGAGGGGTTATGGGTTTTCTCGACAAGCTCAATCCGAAGAAGAAGGTTGAAGAGCTGCTCGCCAGCAAGGTCATGGGGCCGGCCGTCGAACGAGCTGTCACGGCGATCAATCAAAAGGGCGAAGAGACAGCCAAGAAGGAGATCACGATCTGGGTGTCGAATCAGATCAAGGCGCAGGCCGCGACCGTGATCCCGGAGCCCCTGACGGGGGCCTCGGACGAGATCATCAACAACGCGAGCAAAAAGGTCGTCAACGAGGCCTTCATCAAGGCAAAAGAGCAACTGAAAAAGTAGCTGCCCCTTTTCTCCCGTCATCTGGAGGAGCGATGAGACTTCCGGCTACGCTGTCGCTGTCATTGCCGCTGTTGCTGTCTTTGTGTCTTTTGTCTCCCGCTTTGCTGTTTTCAGTTGGCAGTGTACAAGCAAGGCCTAGGGCACAAGAAAAACCCATTGCAATCGCCGTTCTACCTGTGAAGCTACTCACGGGCGCGACTGGCAAGGTCGATCCGCAGCTGTTCGACGAGGTCCTGCTTGCGGCAGTCCAAGGTGTGGGCGGCTACCGGGTCATCGGCCGCTCCGACATGGACGCGGTGCTCGGATATGAGAAGCAGAAGGACCTGGTCAATTGTGACGATGTTCAATGCTTTGCGGAGATCGGTGCGGCGTTCGGTGCAGACAGGCTGGTCGATGTTGCGGTCGCCTACACCGGGGGAGAATGGACCGTCACGGCAAAGATGATCCGCATATCGGGCGGCGCGCCGACTGTCCAAGGCCGCATCGCAACGCCCGTGACTGGCAGCACCAAGGATCTCTTTGTTGCTCTACCCATGGCGATACGCGAGCTTGCCGCAAGGTCGGGGTTGGAGGTCAAGAGCACGAGCGAGATCGCATTTGCGCCACTGGCGATAACGTCCGCGCCGCAAGTCAGCACGGCTGTGGACTCGGGCCGGCCAAACACCCTCTCGAGCATCAACCTGGAAGCAGAAAAGATGCTTGAGACCGCAATCGATACGGAGGAGCTACCGGCAGCTCGGGCCAAAGACAAGGCGGCAGCGTGGTGCGCCTTGTCCCGAGTGACCAACAACCCCTACCAAGACAGAGCGACAAAGGCCTGTGATGAGTGGACACGCTACATTGAAAGCCAGTCTCAAATTCGATCCGATTTCGAGATTGTTCAGGGGTATCTCGCGCTGCAGCGCAAGACGAATGCGCAGAAGCTGGCCGTCCTTGATGCCTTCCTCGCGGCTCACGGACATCTCGATGTCCCCGAGGTGCGAGCGACAGTCGATGCAAGGCTCCGATTGATTGGGCCGCCCAAATCACAGAAACGATCCGCCGATGGCCGCGAAGAGTGCTCGAGTGCCGGTAGTCTAGGTTGTGACCCGGTTTTTCTCAAGACGAGCGGTCTGATCCTCGAGCTCGTCAAGAACAGCGTTGTGGTTGTGCGTTGTCGGGAGCAGGCCCCCTGCGGCCTGGCTAATCTGCGAAGTGGCGATGTCGTAGACAAGGTCAATGGCAAGAAGATTACGTCGACAGCGCAAGCCGCTCGACTCATTGACGAGTCGCTGGGGGAGGCGGACATCAATCTGGTCGTATTCAGAGACGGAACCATGCATCCCATCACGCTTAGAAAACTTTGAGCCGAGATGCTTCGTCACGAAGGACCCGTGAAGAACGACAGACTCACGACGTTTCGGCAAAATGCATGCATCGACGGTCGCGAATCGAGCCAGATATTTCCATCGCAAGGTCGATGGACTACAATTCATGAATGGTTCGACGAAATGCCACCATAACAAAAATGCCCATTGACGTGCAGACAGCAAAAATGCCCCCTACGGCATCGACTCCCGCCAAACGCCTAGAAATGGTGTGGCTTCTGACCATGGATGCTTGGGCATTCACAGGAGATGGCAGTGCTGAATCCCGACTTTCGCGACATGCTGTCCGCGTTATCAGAAGCGCAAGTTGATTTTCTCGTTGTTGGAGCCTACGCGCTCGCAGCCCACGGTGTACCTCGAGCCACTGGCGACATCGACATTTGGATCAGGCCAACTCCCAAAAATGCCCAACGTGTGATCCGCGCGCTCACGGTGTTTGGGGCACCACTCGACCAAATCACCGAGCAAGACCTCGCCACTACCAACACTGTCTTTCAAATAGGTTTGCCGCCTCGGCGAATTGATCTGTTGACCAGTATCACGGGAATTGAATTCGAGGGTGCATGGGCAAATCGAAAAATGGTTGAAGTCGAAGGGATCAGCCTGCCGATTCTCGCCAAGGGCGATTTTTTGGCAAACAAGAGGGCACTGGGGCGGACCAAAGACCTGGCGGATATTGAGGCCCTTGCCGATTTACCAAGCGAATGAAGCGCTGCCGGCGATGGGGCAGGGTGGATTGTCTTCGTGTCCAGACACCGCCTCGAGCGACAGGAAGAACAAATTGTTGAAATCTTCTGAATGGTAGCGTTTGCGTCGTCAACAACAGAAATTGAAACCTTCATGAAAATGAACGGGGGTCATGAAATGAGACATCTTCACAAATCAACCACTGACTGGCTGCAGCTGTTTTTTTTGTGCCTGCCTTTATGTTTTCAGTTGCGGTTTTAAATACTGCCTGCGACCCATACGGCATTGTCGCAATCCAAAAGTGTGAGGAGGGGAAGGTGTACGGTTGCAGTCCGTGCGGCGACTGCGAAGGCAACACACCTTACCAGTGTACGGACTCAACTCAATAACCAATCGCCAACAGGCCGTAGAAAGACTTCCTCCCGGACGGTCCTGTCGGCCCCGGCGTGCGGCCTAATACAGCTCTCTCAGCTCAATATCGATGTCGCCGCTCGAAAGGCCAAACTGAGATCGGAGTGCGTCGTCCAACTCGTTCTGCTGCAACGCACGAATTAGGGCCAGCAGGTTTGGCTCGCCGTGCTTCTCCACGAGCCAGCGAACGGCGAGCATCGCTTGGGTGTAGACGTCGCCTTTGTCTGTGCGGCGAAATGCCTGCCACTGGGGTTCCGCGGTCATGGCGGACAGGGGAAACATCTCGCGGCCTGGTCGCGGCCACAGCGAAATATCCAAAGGCAGCCAGCGGCCATCGTCGAGGTCGTGACAATAGCGACGCGCGAAGTAGCCAGCGAATCCCTCGTCGAGCCATTTGGCACGTTTGAATGCCCTACCCCAAATGGTATCGACAAACGCGTGGGTTAGCTCGTGGCACACGTTTTCTGGGGAAAGATCCGGCGGAACGTAGAACTGTTGCCCTAAGGGTCGGGGCGCACCCGAGACTTGAAAGTAGGATACGTCGGTGAAGCCGCTCAGGTGCCGGAGGTCGGCAAGAAAGGCGTCTCGTGTCTGATAGACGCGCAGGTTGAGCGGCGGTGGTTTGACTCCTGTCAAGTCGAGCAACCGCTCATAAGCCACGAGATAGGCCGTGTTCACCGCGACGACGCGCTCTGGCGGGACTCCCGGTTCAACCACCACATGGGCGCGCTGATTCTCGCTGGAAACTGCGGTGTTGGCTCCGTCTTTCGTCGTCAGCCGTGAAGCTGCGAGCGTGGCTGCACACGATGGTGTCTTGAGACAGCGAGCAATCTCCAGGGACACAGCCAGAGGGTCTTCGCGATCAATCCAGAGATCGGGCTGTTCACCGTGGCCCTCGCGCACAATTCGTGTGGGGTCGGTATCGTGAAACCACTTGCGGCCCGCCTGCATCCAAAGCCCGCTTGCTGGTAAACGATAGCGCCGAGTCTCCCCGAAGATGCCAACGCCTGCCGTGTTCTCCCCGACAACGAGAGTGCTCGGGAGCTGACGCGAATACATGACAAAGCTCTCGCACGCAGAGGCGCACATACGATCAACCAAGACGATCACCGTCCCTTGGTAAGGTTCGGGAGCAACGCCGTCGTGCTTCGGTTTGCGGAGCAGCCATGTTCGTTGGTCGGGAGAGCTCGCCTCGAGCTGGGCCAGAGCCTCCTGACGTGTCTCTTGGAAGTCTTTGCGACCGGCTTCGTCTAACTCTCCGCGAGCCAACGTGCAGGTTGCCCAATTCACCGTGCCCTGCAGCGTCGTTTGACTCTCGAGTTCCTCAATGACCGGGTAATGGAAAGTGCCTGCGCTGAGATTGAGGAAGAAATCGCGCGCATAGTTGTCACGACCGCCCCCATTGCCCCGGAGGTCCACGACGAAGACAGGCTCCTTGCGAAGGTGCTTCGCAGCGTCCACAAAGGCTGTCATCTGTTCGTCATGGTTTGGACTGAAGCTGGTTACGCGAAGCACGGGAATTTCGCCTGTCGTCATGGTGAAGACGCGGCCATCACTCTCAGACGGTGACAGGAGAAATTGACGGAATGTGACAGTTCGCACTGATATGCCTTTGGCTGACCGCACACGACATGCCAACGGTTGGGGCGGCGTCTCCGAAAGCCGAACCAGGATCGATGCCGGATGACCACGAGCAAACGCCGGCTGCATAAGAGGTTCCAGGTTGTCATTCGAACAATCCACAACCGGCTCATGGTCGAAGAACAGGGTACCGTCCTTGTGCGTGACCTCTGCGTCGGCCACGAAGGCGTCCATATGGCTTCCGGTTGAGCCCCACGGGTGCCACTTGCCGTTGCTGTCGATACCCCAGAAGGCCAGGTGGCCGTCCCGGGCGAAATGGAACGTGTTTAGGAGAAACGAGTGAAAACTCTCGACCGCTATCGGTCCATCAAGCTGGCCCAATCGTTTTCGAGCTGAGGCAAACACCTCATCCCAATCGTTTTCTTGAGCAGCGATTACTTCGTATCCGGCATAGCCAGTGCGCAGGACTGTCTCGACGATTGCGAAGTCACTCAAGGCCTCTGGCACCGTAATGGCTGACGCCGAGGTCTCACCACATTCGTGTTCGCGAACTTTCAATGAATGGACTCGGGGGCCAACACTGTCCGCCGTTGTCGTGATTGCCTGCGGAGGGGGTGCCAGCGGAGCCTGTGCAACCTGTAGCTTGCATCCGATCAACGACACGCAGGCCACAGCGATCACGGCGGCGATTGCGCAATGAACCAAAGTTGCCAAGTCTCGCATGGGTACCTTTTCTATGGATGCGGCGTTATGGCCACAATGGTAATCTCATTTCTCTTTGGCCCATAGAACCAAAGATCCGATTCCGCAAACGGGGCGGACCTGCGCCGTCGAGGATGCGCGGCTCGACGCCTTCCGGCAGACCCGCGACGAGCTTCGCCGTCGGCTGGCTGTGGTTTTCGGAAAGTAGGTGTCGATTGATCGCAACACTTGACAACATGGCCAAGTGGCCATATTTTCGGAGGACGATATGGCCCGCCACGACAACAACAATATGTTCAAGAAGCAGGCGCGGGTTCTCAAGGCTCTGGCCAACGAGTCCCGTTTGAAGATCGTTGACCGGCTCTCGCGTGGGGAGTGTTCCGTGGGGGAGCTCACCGAGCTCGTAGGTTCGGATCCGTCCACCGTGTCGAAACACCTCGCAGTGCTTCGTTCCCATGGAATTGTCAACGATCGCCGGGATGGGAACGTCGTCTACTACACGCTGCTCACCCCCTGTGTGATGAGCTTCTTCTCCTGCGCGACGCAGGTGCTCAAGGAGCGCGTATGATCGGCGGGCCGCTTTTTTTTTGAGCCAATGTTGTCAATGTGGCCAAGTCGCCATACGGAACGTGGAGCCGAGGCATGAAGGAACGTTGGAAACTCTTGATTATGGTGGCCGTGTTCGCGGCCTGCTGGTTTCTGCCAACCGGAAGCGACCGCTTCTGGAGCGCCATCCATGAGAGCCTGTCACTGTTGAAGTGGTACGCCCAAGAGCATGTCCTGCTGTGCCTCATCCCGGCATTCTTCATCGCGGGCGCCATCAGCGTCTTCGTGAGCCAAGGCGCGGTGATGAAGTACCTCGGGCCCAAGGCCAAGAAGACGGTCGCTTACCCTGTGGCCGCGGTGTCCGGGACCATCCTCGCGGTCTGCTCTTGCACGGTCCTTCCCCTGTTTGCCAGCATCCACAAGCGCGGCGCAGGGCTTGGACCCGCGGTCGCGTTCCTCTACTCGGGCCCCGCTATCAACGTTCTGGCCATCATCCTCACGGCCCGCATCCTCGGGCCGGAGCTCGGCATCGCCCGGGCCGTCGGCGCCATCTCGTTCTCCGTGGTCATCGGCCTTGCCATGCATTTCATCTTTCGCAAGGAAGAGGCCGCAAGGCACGATGCGGGCGGCGTGATCCTCCCCGATGATGTCAAGGGCCGTGCCCTCTGGCAGGATGGCCTGTACTTCGCCGCCATGGTCGGCATTCTCGTCTTCGCCAACTGGGGCAAGCCGGCGGACGGCGAAAGCGGCGTCTGGGCAGCCGTCCACTCGGCTAGGTGGATCGTGACGGGCGTGTTCCTCGTGGTCCTAGTCGGCAGCATCGTCGCCTGGTTCAAGAAGGACGAGCTATCGATGTGGGTCGACTCCTCTTGGACCTTCACCAAGCAGATCATGCCGCTGCTCTTGGGAGGGGTTTTGGTTGCGGGATTTTTGCTCGGCGGGCCCGCGGGCGGGCAAGGGATCATCCCAAACGAGTGGGTCAGCTCCATGGTGGGTGGCAACTCTCTTTCGGCGAACTTCTTCGCGGCGTTCGTCGGTGCCTTTATGTACTTCGCCACCTTGACTGAGGTGCCGATCCTCGAGGGGCTCATCAACTCGGGCATGGGCAAGGGGCCGGCGTTGGCGCTCCTCCTCGCTGGCCCGGCGTTGTCGCTGCCCAACATGCTCGTCATTCGCAGCGTGATGGGCACCAAGAAGACGGTAGTGTTCGTCACTCTGGTGATCGTCCTCTCGACAATTGCCGGGATGATCTACGGCGCACTCTTCTAGGGAGACGGACAGTGGCTCAAACTGCCGCTCGGCGCGAACTTGCGGCAGCGGTATCGAGGCAGTAAGAAAAAACAACACGGCACCGCGGCAGGCGGGTCCGATAACGGAGACGAGTTATGAAGATCAAGATCCTGGGCACCGGTTGCCCGAAGTGCAAAAAGCTCTACGCCGAAGCCGAGAAGGCGGTAGCAGCAGCGGGCGTCGAGGCTGAGCTCGAGAAGGTCGAGAAGATGGATGACATCATGAAGTACGCGGTCATGATGACGCCCGCGCTTGTGATCGACGAGGAAGTAAAGGCGAGCGGCCGCATCCCGCCGGTTGCGGAGATTGCTGCTTGGATCACGACGGCGGCGGCAAAGCAGAGTGCATGAGCCCCGGCAGTGTCATTCGCTGCAACCAGGCGTGCACGCGCGCCTGCCGGCATTTTCAGAGGCTACAAGAAAGTAAGGAGGAATCGTCCCATGAAGAGTAACAGAACGTCCACACTCGCGGTCGTCCTGATCGCGAGCGCGAGTGGGCTGTTGGCTTGCACCGACAGCTCGGCGAAAACCAATCCGACCGCAGTCGCGACTGCTGGCACAGCAGCAGGCGAAGCAGTCGCGGCGACACCGGGCACAGCGCCTGACCGGGTTGTCGTCTACTACTTTCATTCCACGCGCCGCTGCCCCACCTGCATCGGAATCCAGGAGACTATTGTCAAGACCATCAAGGAGCGCTTCGCGACCGAGACCAGGTCTGGGGAATTGACGTTCCGCGAGGTGAACATGGAAGAGCCCGACAACCGGCACTTCGTCAAAGAGTTCAGCCTGGGCTTCAGCACGATGGTGGTGGCCGCGAACAAAGGCGACGCGACGCTGAAGTGGGAGAACTTCGATCAGGTGTGGAAATACGCGCAGGCCCCGGAGGATTTGGCCGAGTACACGGGCAAGAGCGTTCGCACCTACCTCGACATGCTCGAGGGAAACTGATGGAGACGTTGTTTCTGGTTGCCGGCACGGCGCTGTGGCTCGGACTGTTGACCTCCATCAGCCCCTGCCCGCTGGCGACAAACATCGCCGCTATCTCCTACGTAGGCAAGCAGGTCGACAGACCCGCGCAGGTGCTCTTTGCCGGCCTGCTGTACACACTCGGGCGAACGGTGAGCTACGTTCTGGTCGCGGTCATCGTGGTCGAGAGCCTGCTGTCAATGTCGGCCGTGTCGATGTTCCTGCAGCAGAACCTGAACAAGGCGCTGGGTCCGCTGCTGCTGCTCGTGGGCCTGTTGCTGCTCGATGTGATCCCCTGGCCGTGGTCCGGCGGCGGCTCCGCCTTCTTCGAGAAGGTCCAGGCCAAGGCGCGAAACCTCGGCTTGTGGGGTGCGGGCCTCTTGGGGCTGGCCTTTGCGCTCGCGTTCTGTCCGGTGTCGGCTGCCCTGTTCTTCGGGAGCCTCATTCCCTTGGCGGTCAAGCACGAGTCCTCCATCTTGCTGCCAACAGTGTACGGCATCGGCACGGCTCTGCCAGTGGTGGGCTTTGCCCTGATCCTGGCCTTCGCCACCCAGTGGCTCTCCAAGGCGTTCAGCGCGCTCACCCACGTGGAGCGCTGGATGCGCCGCATCACGGCGGTCGTCTTTATCATCGTGGGCGGGTACTACTGCCTAATTTACATATTCGGCGTCCTCTAACGCGAGGGAGGCGCTGTGAAACGGCAAGGAAATGCCGGAGACTCGCTGGGACGATGGAAGGACCAAAAAACCTGGCGACACCGCCTCCTTAGGAGGGTCCAAAGAGCGGCAAGCGCCACTGGAGGATGTGATGACCAATCAGAAGGTTACTAATGAGGCAAACCCCCAAAGCGAGGTTACTCGGGTGCGGGAGCTGCTCGGAGCACCACGTGTGGTGGCTGTTGTCGGCATGTCGCCCAAGGCCGATCGCGCCTCCAACTATGTGGCGCGCTACCTGCGCGAGAATGGCTTTACGACCATTCCGGTGAACCCAACGGTTACCGAGGTCGATGGACTCAAGTCTTACGCGGACCTGGCAGCATTGCCCAAGGAGCCAAAGGTTGACATGGTGGCACTGTTCGTTGCGCCGGAGAGGACGATGCCAGCGGTGGAGCAAGCCGCGGCGAAAGGGATAAAGATCGTTTGGTTTCAACCGGGCGCAGAGCACTCGCCATCGGAGAAGCGTGCACGTGAGCTCGGGCTCGCGGTTTTCGCCGGCTTGTGTATGAAGGGTGAACACGAGCGCCTGTGGGGTGGTACCGGCTGCTGACGCCCAGAAACGATCCGCTCCGACCCGTTCTCCTTGGGGTTGAACGAGAGAGCCTTTGGCAGTGGTCTGAGTCAGTGTATACAATCGACCGACAATGGCCTCAAGGATGTTACTGACGATCGTTTTCCTCAGTATGTTGGTATTCTCTGCAACTTCAGGAGCCGCTTCGCCCTCGCCCAAGACCGGAACCATCACGGACCGTATCTTCGGCGCTGCAGTCGCTCTCCAAAAAGGTTTCCAATACACTTGGGTCGTCAGTGAGTCAGGAGAAGCCACCCTGACCTGGGAGCGTGAAACCCTACGAAAGAAGTGACCATGGCGGATCCGTCGTTCTACCGGTTTCTTTCTGCATTTTGCAGACTTCTTTCGGAGTCAACTCCGAGTTTGTCTTGACATTTTCGGATTGTACTACGAAATTGTCATTATGGACCGAGCCCTTCTTCCCATCCTACGTGAACACCTTTCACGAAAGATCCTACTTCTTTCCGGCCCCAGACAGGCGGGCAAAACCACGCTGGCGCGAATGGTCGACAACGACCACGACTACGTGAGTCATGACGTCGCAGAACACCGCCGTCTGCTGCGAACCAAAGCTTGGGATCGCAAAAAACGCTGTGTCATCTTTGACGAGTTGCACAAGATGAAAGGGTGGAAGACATGGCTCAAGGGTATCTACGACACTGAAGGCATCCCACCTGGGTACATCGTCACGGGTAGCGCACGACTCGACACTTACAAGAAGATGGGGGACTCCCTGGCGGGCCGCTTCTTCGGTTTTCGCCTGCACCCGTTGGATGTGCGGGAAATCCTTCAGTTGGATCAGACCGCCTCACCGCAAGCAACTCTCGACCGAATTCTCGAGTTTGGCGGCTTCCCAGAGCCCTTCCTTGAGGGAACCTCAAAATTCTATGGCATGTGGAGTCGATCCCACCTGGACATCATCTTGCGACAGGATCTCATCGACACCGAATCCGTGCAAAGCATACCTGCCATCGAAACATTGATCGACATGATCGCGGAGAGAGTGGGCAGTCCGATCTCCTATCGATCACTTTGTGAAGATCTTCAGATCAGTGACAAAACGGTGAAGCGGTGGCTGACGATCCTCGAAAACATGTTCGTCATTTTCAAAGTACCCCCGTTTCATCGAAACATCGCCAGAGCCAGACAAAAACAACCCAAATACTACCTGTACGACGTCGCACGAGTCCGGGGTGACAAGGGAGCAAAACTGGAAAATGCCGTTGCGTGCTCACTTTTCAAAGAGTGCCAATATAGACAAGACGCTCTGGGTGAACGCTATGAATTGCACTACCTGGCCAAGCGTGGCGGTCCAGAAATAGACTTCATCGTCACCAGGGACCTTTCCCCCACCGTCATGCTCGAAGTGAAATGGTCAGATCCCGAACCGTCGCCTGCTTTTCGCATTTTTGCCAAGGGCCAAAATGAGGCTGCCAAGGTACAACTCGTGCACTTGCTCAACCGCGAGTCTACCTATCCTAACGGTGTTGAAGTGCGCCGGGCCTCAACATGGCTGGCCAATTGGTCCCCGCAATAATAAGCGAGGTATGGAATTGACTTGGCCACCAGTCTCACCAAAGAGTCCCTTCAACCGATGAAATACAGCCTTTCAAAACTCATTCCTTTCGGAATCGGCATTGCCGTTGCCACGATCACTTATGCAAGCGTCGGTTGGTGGGGATTTTGGCTTGTCTTCCCTTGGATCGGCGGTTGGATCACAATTGGCAATTTCCTTGCCGCAAGAAAGAAAGGCAAAAAGAAAGATATTGGCCGCCGTGTATCGATTCTCGCCGCATCGCCGATATTTCTCGTGTTTCTTGGAGTGATTCAACACGAGAATCTCCAATTAGAAGAAACCGTTTTCTACCTTTACGCTGGCGTGTTCTCGCGTGTCTTGATTCATTACGCAATCGCGAAAATTTTCGGGCCGTTGATTTGGGGTCGAGGGTTTTGCGGCTGGGCATGTTGGACTGCCGCTATTTTGGATTGGTTGCCAATCAAGGGAAATAAGCCCATTGCCAAGGGCTACACATGGTTACGTTACCCCGTCCTTGCCGCATCACTGCTCTTGCCTTGGGCCTTCATTCAAACCGGGTACAACTACACAACGCTTCACATTGACGAGCGGCTTGGCAAATTTGATCAATTGATTTGGTTTCTTGTCGGCAATGCCCTCTACTACATCGTTGCGATAGCTCTCTCGTTTGTTTTCAAAAAGAAACGTGCTTTTTGTAAGATTGCTTGCCCGGTTTCATTGGTCATGACGCCCACAACGGCTTTGGCACGTTTGAAGCGGCGACCTTCCGGTGAAGAATGCAACGGTTGTGAAGCTTGCAACAAACAATGCCCAATGGATGTCGACGTTATGACTCCGATCATGAATGGCAAGCCGGTCACGTCAACAGAATGTATCTATTGCGGGATTTGCAAACACGTTTGTCCAACCAACGCTATCAAATAGGGTTGAAAATCCGTTACCCCGAACGACGATATCGTCGACGTAGTACAAGAGGAAGCGACCGAGGACGCACAGAAGTTCGGCGGCATGCAGGCCCTCGATGCGCCCTATCTGCAAACGGGCTTCTGGCAGCTGGTGAAGAAACGCGCCGGATGGTTGGCGGTCTTGTTCTTCGGCGAGATGCTCACCGCGAGCGCCATGGGTCGGTTCGAGGACCGCTGCGTGCCCATCGGGCAGACCCTTCTTGTGGGTCAGGGAAGCGTAGTCGTTGTGGATGACGAGACGTCGCAGAATGGCGGCGTCGGTCCAAACGCCCGCATCAGCAATCGGGTAGTGGAGTCCTTGCCCGGTCGCCTTGCAGAACTCCTTCACTGTCCTCGTGGACCACGCTTGGAGGGTAAGCTGCTCCTGATCACTGTCGACGAAATGGTAGAAGCCAATGGAGCTACCGGTGTGCTCCTCGAGCAAATCCAGGGTCCGTTGCAAAAGCTCCGCGAGAGAATGGGTGGCGGCGAACTCCCACAAGCCAAGACGGGCTTGGAGAAGTTGCTCGGCCCGCTTCCGCTCGGCGATGTCTCGAATGTTGCACTGGATCACCCTGGTCGAGTTCACCGCGTAGAGGTTGCTGACAAACTCGACCTCCACGCGCCCGCCGTCTTTGGCTTGAAGCGGCAGGTGATCGTAGCGGACGTACCCGCGCTCTCGCAGCTCATGGAAAGCCGCCTCAGAGGGAGCAATGTCGCTGAAGGGCCCGATCTCCCAGAGCATCTTCCCCAGGAAGTGCTCCCGGGAAAAGCCCAGCAGGTCGAGGACGAAGGGATTGACGTCCACAATCTTGCCGCTGTCGGCGTCGAGGATCAGGATCCCATCTTTGGCGCTCTCGAAGAGCCGCCGGTAGCGTATCTCGGAAACCTCCAGATCGTGCTCAGCCTGCCTGCGCGCCGTCTCGTCATGCATGGTGCCAATGACAACGTCCGGCGCACCGGCGGCGTCGCGGTGAACCTCTGCGAATTTGCAGGACGTGCTTGATTCTGCCGTCAGGGAGCAGCAGGCGGAATTGGAGCTCCGCATGCTCAGCGCAAGCCAAGAGACCGTCGACGAACGCTTGGTTTCGAGCCCGATCCTCCGGGTGGATCAACGATACAATGCCATCGAAAGTCGGCGGTGTTCCGCGGTCGAACTCGAAGATCCGATAGATCTCGTCGGACCAAGTCAGCTCCTGTCGGCTGAGATTCCACTCCCAGTGTCCAAGCTTGGCGACTCGTTGGGCGCGGGCGAGCAGCGCCTCGCTCACCTCTATTTCGACCGGTGCAGGGGTGGCGTCCTTGCGAATCAGAGTCATCTCGGTTGATTCACCGGCTACGACAGGGTGCCCGAAGTTTGTGCCGATCAGCTCGGCGCCAGAGCGCGCAAGGATTACCTCGGCCGCAGGGTTTGCGAAGCGAACGGTGCCAGCCATGTCCACGACGAGAACGCCGTCCGCAGCGTGCATGACGATGGCCTTGAACTGCCGTGCAGTCTCGTCCGATGACGTTGTCTGCGGCTCTTGTCGGTTTTCCATCGCGCCGTCTCCCTCGCGATCTTCTGATCTCCGTTGGCCCAGTTTTAGTCGGCGTCCTGCGCAATGACAATTAGGATGTTCCGTCGAGTATCAACACAAAAGGCGACATACAGCCACGAGCAGCCGGTGCCTTTCTCGACCGATGGCGACGCAATTTTCTAATGGTTTGGTTCGCCGACGACACCCAGACTGACGATAACGAAGATTTGGCTCTTCACGGAGGACTTGTCATGAGTACCACAACGATCATCATCCTTGTTGTCGTGTTTGTCGTTCTGTTCGGCGGTGGCGGTGGCTATTACTGGTCAAGACGACGATAGGTCAATTTCTCGAGCCGGTCTCCAGAGTATGCGCTCAAGGCGCTGGCGATAGCGTTGTACCGCTGGTGAGAGATCTCTGGTGTTCCAGCGACGAGCATCTTGCGTCTCGACACTTCGTTGTTAGCTTAGTCGCAAATTCGGCGAGGAGAGAGCTACTATGAAGACCATTTCCACTGAGGCGCTACATCAACGTTTGGATGCTGGACCGGTCGCGCTCTTCGACGTGCGAGGTGACGTCGACTTCGAACTCGAGCATATCCCGGGAGCGAAGACCGCACCCTTGGGCTCACTGTCGTTTCGCGTCGCCCACGTGATGAATGCGGATTCGTTTGTTGCCGTGTATTCCGAAGGCGGGGACGATTTGGCGCGCGAGGCTGCGGATAGGCTGGAACACCTGGGACTCGAAAACGTGCACTGCTACGACTCCGGCCTGAAGGGATGGCGTGACGCAGGTCTGTCCGTTGTGCCATCCCCGAATCCGCGGATTCACGCCCGTGGACCCGTTGTCGAGTCTCGACCGCTGATCGTGGACCGAGAGACCGCATACGGCGGTGCGTTCAAGGGTGATCCCTCCGACGTGCACGGCGCAGGAGGTTAAGACTGCGACGGCGCCACCGTGCCGAGCCCAGATGCGAGGCGATTCTTTCCAGATGCGAGGCGACTCGTGGGTGGTGTTCGAGAGACTGGGCAAGTAACGCACGGCTCGCCAAATGGGTATTGTCACTCTCCCGGCGTTCGTCAGTCGCATTCGAGGGAGTACCAAACCACGTTTGGGAGACCCGAGCATCTCTTTTTGAGACCCATTTTTCCTATTGCGAAAAGGTTTTTTAAGAAAGGTTTTTTAGATCGGTAAGTTGCGAGCAAACGTGCTGATTGTAAATCCAATTGCCAACTAGCACGGTTGTGGGTGATTCTTTTGCGAGCCTAGATCGATATTCAAAAGTGATTGCGACGGAAGGCGTGTTGCAATCCCGAAAATTGGAATCGAGGCTCGTCTATGGGGGAGAAACGACAGCGTTACGCGAGAGCGCCCATGTGGTGCCATGGAGTTCTGTGGGATTGCTCGAATGGGGTGATGTCAAGGTGGTCACAGAGTCCGCCTTCCGCATCCGCTTTTCGAGCCATACATATGATACTCAAAGCGTTCCGTACATCCTCGGTACATCCTCGGTACCCCGAGCATCATGTCGGCACCTCCGGAAGTTAAGGAAATTTGGGCAACGGAGGCACAGGCATCCACAGGACGCGGTCTTTCTTGTATTGCAGGTGTGATGCAGAGCCACGTTCGGCGAGTAGATGCATCCCCTCGGTACGGATCTGGATCTCCACTGGAAACCCGGATGAACTGACCACCGTGGTGTGGATGGACTGATAGCCATTGGGTTTCGGTGACGCTATGTAGTCGTTGTATTCTTGCTCCAAGACCGCAAACGCGTCGTGAATTCGGCTGACCAGTCGGTAGCAGTCGCAGGTGGTTCGAAAGATCACGCGGATGCCGATGATGTCCAGAAGCTGGTGAATGCCAGCACCCGTATAGAACATCTTGCCCAAGGTCGAAGCGATGCTCTTGATCCGCCCATTCAACAGGGCACGGGGATCCACGCACCTCGATATGGACATCAGTTCCGCAAAAGTGTGTACGAGTACGCGCCGTCGGGCAACCGCTTCGACCTCCAGATGCGAGGCGATCTGTTGATGTTGTTCGAAAGATTGGGCAAGTAACGCACGCCCCGCCAAATATGCACTGTCACTCTCGTTGTGTTCGTCTTGTCGGTTAGTTTGGATTTGCACAGTGTTGGTCTCATAGCCGCATTGCCGACGATCGACCATGAGGAAGTTCCAACGACCAACGTCGTCTTTTCCGACTCATAGGGCAGAAATTTGCTCATCGTCCCATGTGCCCAGAAGACGGACATTAGCGACCGTTGGCGAAAACCGGTCGTTGGGGGCCATTGTCGCGACTGAGGTCGGTGTCGGAGAGGCAAGGACATGAAGAACAATCCGTTGAGGCAACTGGGAACGCTCGGTCAGTCAATCTGGCTAGACTACATCCGCCGAGATTTGATCGCCGGCGGCGAGCTCCGGCGTCTGATCGAGGAGGATGGCCTCCGGGGGATGACTTCGAATCCTTCCATTTTCGAGAAGGCAATCGTCGACAGCCGCGAGTACAACGACGACATTCGAGCCATGGCGGCCGCGGGGAAGGTCGGTGCGGCAATCTACGAAGCTTTGAGCCAGCACGATGTGCAAAGCGCCGCCGACGAGTTCCGGCCGCTCTACGATAGGAGCGAAGGCAAGGATGGGTATGTCAGCCTGGAGGTGAATCCTCACCTGGCGCACGACACCGAGGGCACGTTGGCACAAGCACGCAGTTTGTGGGCTGCGCTTGACCGGCCCAATGTCATGATCAAAGTCCCAGCAACTGCAGAAGGACTGCCTGTCATTCTGCAACTCATCAGTGAAGGCATCAACGTCAACGTGACGCTACTGTTTGGTTTGTCCCGCTATCGCCAGGTGGTGGAAGCCTACCTCGGTGGGATCGAAGCCCGCGTGCTCCAAGGCGAATCCGTTACCCACGTGGCATCGGTGGCCAGCTTCTTCGTGAGCCGCATCGACGCGCTGTTGGATCCGCTGTTGGACAAAGCCATTCTGCAAGGTGGCAAGCAAGCGAGCGTCGCAAAGAAGGCACGGGGACAGATAGCAATCGCCAGCGCGAAGATGGCGTATCGGGTCTACAAGGAGATCTTCGACAGCCACCAATTCAAGAAGTTAGCGACTCAGGGCGCACGTCCCCAACGACTGCTCTGGGCGAGCACCAGCACGAAAGACCCGGACTACAACGACGTGAAGTACGTCGAAGCCCTCATCGGATCGGAGACGGTCAACACGGCGCCGCTCACAACTATCGATGCCTACCGCGACCACGGCGAGCCGAAAGCTCGACTCGAGGAAGATCTATCGGGTGCCCGCCAAATATTGGAACGATTGCCGGAGTTGGGCATCGACATCGACAAAGCAACAGATCAGCTCGAGGAGGAAGGTGTCGAGAAATTCGTGGGGCCCTTCGACAAGTTGATGGCAACGGTGGCAAAGCGATCAGTACGACCCGCCGCGAGCGAGTCATGAGCGAGTCATGAGAGTCGGCCCTATTTTCGGCAAGCACGGGAAACCTTTGGAGAGGAGACGATCATGCTGAGCAAAGTCAAAACACTGACGGGGTACAAGTTGGAAGGCCGCGACGGCGAAATCGGCAGAGTCCACGGATTCTATTTCGATGACCGGCACTGGACGGTCCGGTATCTCGTTGCCGAGTCCGACTGGCTGACGGGCAGGCAAGTGCTCATCTCACCTTATGCGTTGCTTGCCGTGCACAGCGACAAACAAACCATCGCCATCGATCTGACCAAGAAGCAGATCGCGGACAGCCCTTCCCTCGAGACCGACAAGCCCGTCTCGCGGAAGTTCGAGGGCGCCTACTACGGATATTTCGGTTGGCCAACCTATTGGACCGGTCCCTCTGTGTGGGGTGCCTATCCCCACCTTATCAGAGACAGGAAGAAGTGGGATGCGACCGCCCAAGGCGACGAGTCATGGGATCCCAATCTGCGGAGCACCAACGATGTGAGCGGTCTTCACGTCCAGGCCTCGGACGGCGAGATAGGTCACGTCGAAGACTTCATCATCGACGACGAGACGTGGGTGATTCGTTACCTGGTCATCGACACACGAAACTGGTGGCCGGGCAAACGAGTCTTGGTTGCGCCGCAATGGATCGAGCGCGTCAAATGGAACGAGTCGAAGGTTTTCTTCAATCTGTCGCTCGACGCCATCAAAAAGTCACCGGAATACACCGAAGCGACTCCGCCGACACGGGATTACGAGAGTGCGTTGCATCAACATTACGATCGTCGCAAATACTGGATCGGGGACGAAACGGTCGAACAGCGTCAAGCCGCACGCAACACGAAACAGGCCAACCGATGAAGGACCACACAACCGCCCGTCCTGCGAGGGCGTGGCGGAGAAGGACCGAGCTAGGTGAGCATGCTGAGTTGGCATAAGCAAAAGACTCGAAGGGTCTGGGCCACACCACGCCTCGCCGTCAAGCGGTTCTTACGGATTGACGGGACACAATGGGCGGCAGCGTTCGCCTTCAACGCCTTCTTCGCGTTGTTTCCGCTGATGATTCTTCTCGTCACATCGGCTTCTTTTTTCATCGAACGTGATAAGGCCGCGAGAAGTGTGAACTCCTATGTGGAAGGCTTCTTGCCGATGAACGGCGAGATGCAACGCAACATCTCTGAGACCATCGCTGGCGTCATCGAAGCTCGCGAACAGGCGGGCGTGGTCGCATTTCTCCTCCTCATCTGGGCCAGCCTTCAAGTATTCGTCACTCTGACCAGCGCCACCAATCGAGCATGGAACGACGACGCTACCAACTGGTGGCGGTTGCCGGTGAAGAGCCTCGTGTTACTGGGCATCACTGCGGGCGCGGTCCTCCTGGGTATAGCGACGCTGGCGCTAGCAAGAGTGGCGGGGAAATGGCTTCTTCCCGCGGATCCTTTTCACTCTTGGGTCTATGCCCTTGGCAGTTTTGTTCTACCGGTGCTGATTGTGTTTTTCACTCTAAGTCTGTTCTATAAGATCGCGCCCCGCCGTCCCACGACGTTTGCCCAGGTATGGGTCGCTGCCCTTTGCGCCACAGTCTTGTTGAAGGCGGGCGAAAGTCTCTTCGTCATCTACCTCAAGAACTTCGCCACGTTGAATGCGGTCTATGGGGCCTTGGGCGGAATCATGGCGTTGCTTTTGTGGATCTACATTTCCGGCGGCATCTTCATCTTCGGCGCCTGCCTTTGTGCCGCCCAGGCCGAGGTGCGCTCATCACCGACGACAGCAATCATTGTGGAATGAGAAGGAGATCCGCGGCTGGAAGTGGACAACCCAGGGTGAATGGGGCGAGTGATCAAATAGGTCGCATTTTTCGACTTCTTTCTCTGGAACTATCTAATTGTCCCAGACGTTTTCGATGCCTACATGTCACTTTGCAACTCAGAACCAGAAGGAGAATCAGATGAACAAAGATCAGGCGAAGGGCAAGTTGGATCAGGCAAAGGGCACGGCGAAGAAGGCCTGGGGTAAGCTCACGGACGATGATGCCAAGAAGGCCGAAGGCTCCAAGGACAAGCTCCACGGCGCTGTTCAGGAGAAGTATGGCGACGCCAAGGCCGCGATCGCCAAGAAGGTCGACAAGGTTCGCTGAGCGCCGATCGCCGCAGTTCCAAGCCCTCACAGGCTCTGGAGGAACAACACCAGATCGGTCTTTTCCTGCGCGGTCAGGTGGAGCTGCTGCACGAGGTTGAAGTACTCCACGGTGTCCTCCAGTGTGAAGCACCGCCCATCGTGAAGATACGGCGGTGAATCCTTGATGCCTCTCAACGGAAACGTCTTGATGGGCCCGTCGTGAGCCATCATCATGCCATTTGCGAGCTCCTGCTTGTAGAAACGCTCCGCGTTGAGGTTGTGCATGCTGTTGTCGGTGAAATAGGGCGCGGGGTGGCATGACGCGCACCTGGCCTTTCCGCCAAACAACGCCTCGCCGCGCAGCTCACTGGCGTTTGCTTTGGCTCGATCCAGCTCACCGTAGATGTCGAGCTTAGGTGCCGGTGGAAAATCCAAGATCGCGAGAAATTCCGCCATGAAATGCACTTGGGAACCACGGTCAAGAATATTGATCCCCTTCTTGGCAGCCATTGCGATGTCGCCGTCGAAGTAGGCAGCTCGCTGCTCGAATTCAGTGAAGTCTTCCACGGTCTTGATGGCTCGCTGTGAGCCAAAGAGCCGTTGCACATTCACGCCCCGGAGCGTAGGCGTTTCGATGCGGTGTCTAAACTCCTGGGGGCGAATGTCGCCAACGAGATGGTTTGCCCCGTTGGTGTGTCCATTCACGTGACAGTCGAAACAGGTCACGCCGAGGCTGGGTCTGTCGGTTCGCCGATCTTCGGTCGCGTTGAACTGCTGTTGGGGAAACTGCGTCACCAGCAGGCGCAGGCCCTCGAGCTGCTTGGGATTCAGGATGCCGTTGAAGATCTCGTAGTAGTTGTCGATCGTGATCAATCGTCCCTTCGCCACATCCCCGAGGTCGGGGCGGGTCGTCAGAAAGACGGCAGGGGCAGTGTCCGGAAGCACGTGCTCGGGGAGGTCGAAATCCAGATCAAAGCGAACCAACCGCGGCAACAACTTCGTGGTCATCAGCGGGAATAGCATGCCTCCTTCAGCGTGGTCGGCAAACGGCAGGGGTTTGTAGGGGAATACTCCTGTTGCCTTGATCTGTTCGGGGGTCTTCCTGTCGAGTTGTTCCCAGGTAACACTTCGGAGTTTGGCCGTTGGCCCCGCGGGAACGGTTTTGCCACCAGACATCGTCACGCCTGAAGCTGCCTTCTTCGACAGGTCATATCTGCTGTTCAGTAGCTGTGCGTGTTGTTTGGCTCGCTCCACCTTCACCGACATGCGGCTGGCCTTGATCTGCTCAAAAGTCAGGTCCTGATTCGTCGGTCCATAACTCGAGACGACCTTCGGTGCGGAAAGCGCTGCGGTGGCCACACCCGCCATCGCCAGAACGCCAACTACAATCCACAAAGAATGGAAATTCGGTCTTGATCGCATTTTGCACTCTTCCGTTTGCTGTTAGTTGCTACGCTGCTGTCAGTGGTTCCCCCGTGATGGGGTCACGCCCCCACAACGATGGCCCCGCCACGAAACCCGACGCTGAAAGCGGGGTGGACAGTCTCGTTAGTCGGCTTACTGCGTCATGACTATTAGAAAGTTCCGCCGTGTATCAGCGTAAAAAGCGACATATTGTGGACAAAGACGGCGAGGGCGCAGATGCTCGCGAGGACTCCAACTCAAGGACGAGAAACACAAATGGCAATCATCGGCTGGCAAGACGCATTCTCGGTTGGCATCGAGGAGATCGATGCCCAACACCGCAAGCTCATCGACATCATCAACAACCTCCACGAGGCAATGCGCGACAAGAAGGCGAAAGGAATTTTGGGAGATATTGTCAACGAGATGGCCGACTACGCCACGTTGCATTTTGCGACGGAGGAAAAATACTTGGTTGCGTTCGGCTATCCCGAGATCGTCGTTCATGAGTCGGAGCACAATGCCTTCACCAAGAAAGTGGCCGACCTACGAGAACGGCTGGCACAAGGGACGCTCGTCCTTTCTTTAGAAGTCATCACGTTTCTGCGTGACTGGCTAACGAACCATATCCTGTCCTCCGACAAGAAATACGCCCCCTTTCTCAATTCCAAAGGACTCCAGTAGAAACGGGTTCACCCCATGAAACGACTCATCCCATATCTGCTCAACGGGTGCTGGCGGGAGCTCAGTGGGACAAACGGGCCGCGTGACGCGCGCCTGTTGCCTGCGCACTTATCAATCGTTGTTTGGGTTTCCCTTGTTGCAACCTGCCACGGCACAATTTCGGGAGGAAACGATGGCACGGAGCCTTGTGCCGATGGGGCTGTCATCCAAGCGTGCGCTTGTGGTGGTGAGATCCTGAGGTCTGGCCAATGTTGCTCGGGGAAGCCTCAAAGTTACGGTTGCGACGTCGGGGCGTGCGCGGAGGGTGCGATCTCAAGTGAATGCCTGTGTGCAGGTGAGCTTGTGAGCGGCGGCTACTGTTGTTCGGGTGAGCACAAGCCCCACGCTTGTGAATTGCCCAAATGTGACTCTGGGGAAGTTCTCGATTTCTGCAGGTGTGACGAGGCGATTGTGAATACCGGGTTCTGCTGCCGAAGCGTGCACCAAGAAGACGTCTGTTCATTCAACGTCTATTACGTAAGCAGCAGCGATGGGAGCGATGACAACCTGGGGACCAGCGCCTCTTTGCCGTGGAAAACATTGGACCAGGTCAACACAGCGCCCTTTGTTGCGGGGGATGTGATCCAGTTCAAACGTGGGGACCAATGGATGGGCACGATCACGGTAAGCGCCTCGGGTATGGAAGACGGCCTCATTACCTACGGGGCCTACGGAACAGGATCAAAACCAAAGCTGTACGGAGCAGAGGACATTTTCGGTTGGAGCGTGCACTCGGCAAACATCTACATGGCCTCATTCGACAGGTCGATCACCCAACTGTTTCTCGACGGTCGAAGAATGCAAGCCGCGCGCTATCCCAACACAGGCACTTTCAAGGTGACGTCCGTGGAGAGTGAAACGCAGTTTACATCCACGGAAATACCAAGCCACGGTGCCGACTATTACAAGGGTGCAACCGTTCTCATCAAGATAAACGAGTGGCGCCTCGAAACGAGGCAGATCATTGCATCTGCAGGTCAAACCTTGACTATCGATTCGGTCATGCCCTACGAGCTCACCGTTCATGGACTCAGCGTCGGGGACGACTTCCTCTTCGTCAACAGGCTTGATTTTCTCGATACGGCGGGTCAGTGGTATGCCGACCCCGAAACCCATACCGTCTATTTTTGGACACCCGACGGGACCTCCCCAGACAATTTTGCGGTGCGGGGTTCGGTGCATGACAACGGCATTGTCGCCGATCACAAAGACTACGTTGAGATCAAGGATCTTCATATCGCCCAATTCTCCGAACGCGGCATCTATTTCGATTACTGCAACGATGCGCTGATTTCTGGGAACGAGATTGTCGATATCGACACCTTTGGCATGAAGCTTCGGGGAAGTCGTCATCGCATCATGGAGAACAAGATCGATGGCTGTAACCACTATGGCTTTTCGGGCGGCCTGGCTGATTCACTCATCTCCGACAATGAAATAACCAACACGGCGCTCTTTGACAATTTGGGTATTCGTGGCATGCAGGGCAATTCGTTCGCCATGGCGCTCAGTGGCAACAACAACATCGTCCGCTACAATCGTTGGGTCGGTGCCGGTTATGCAGGATTCAACTGGACGGGCCTCAACTGCCTTATCGAGTACAACTATGCCGATGAGCTGTGTTTGTTCCACAACG
>Ga0156517_1292_pt2 | contig 57483 bp, 50 predicted proteins | sample RifOxyB3_FD_111912 | JGI IMG/M metagenome (GOLD analysis project Ga0156517, IMG submission 111912) | Deltaproteobacteria bacterium RIFOXYB12_FULL_58_9 | reverse complement strand
CATACCGGTCAGGATTTGGTTGGGGCGTTGGCAGCGGATGCAGGCATCAGCCACAGGCGGGCTCGGGGCGATGTGTATCGGTTTCTTCAGACCGCATGTCATGAGGGATTGGTCATTGAGGCATGAGCGCGGCGGTTGAACCCAGCCGCAAGATTGCGTTGATGGTCGCCGATTAGCCGACTGGCCCGCGACGGGAGGAATAGAATGGTCAAGATAGAACAAGGTCACCTCAATCCTTCGATTTCGACCACACGTGTCGAGCAGAACCAGACGCGGCAAAGGCAGCAGTTGCACCAATCTCACGGTTTTGACGAGTCGGTGACTTGGCGTCCCGATTTGTCGGCTCTTCGCGGCAAGGACCTCAATCAACTGTCGACCAAGCTGGGGTCCGAGGAATGTGTTCTGCCGTGCGGGCAGCGGCTTGAGGTGCCGAGATTGAGCGCCCGGCAGCGCGTCGACATCGCCCATGTGTTGGCCCAAATTCCCGAGGCGGCGCGTGTCGATGTCCAGAGGGCGGGCATTGCTCTCGCCTCCCGCGTTTGGCGTAACGCAGGAAAAGGGACAAAGCCTGGGCTCATTGACGTGGGGTTGGCCAAGAATTTGGTGGCGACCTACGGTCGCGCCACCGGCAGGCGCGGCGACGTGGAGTCATCAGCGCTCATCGCCGCCCATTGCGCCGAACAGCTCGTGCACCTGCGAGTACAGGAGCTGCAGCAACGTGACACCGTTGGCCTAAATGTGCGCGCCGAAGTGGCCGAACTCACCGTCTCGGTCGCCGAAGGGATCGAGCAGCCCGAGACTTTTTCTCACCAAGACGTCATATTCGAGGGCGACGATGTGGTGGTTTCCGATCCCTACGACGTCACCCTCACCGCAGAGGAGGCAGAGGCGCTCAAGGCCGACCTACTGGAAAAGTTGCGAAAGCTCGGCAAAACGGAGGATGAGCTGGCGGCGATGGAGGTTGTGTTTGATCTCTTTCCCGAAGTGCTCACCGAACTCGCTGCCGTCTTTGCGGAGCTCGACGTCGATGCGCTGATGGCCGACGTGGACTCCATGACAAACGAGACGTCGCTGGCGGATCCCGAGGGTGTCGCGTCAATATTGGAGGACCTCGCGGCTTCGGCACCTGCAGAGGAGGCGGTGCCGGCGCAGCCCACCTATCCCAGTGACACCGAGATGGCCGAACAGTTGCAGGCGGGCCAACGGGTGGAATTCGAGTACGACGGCCAAAGCTACTACGTTGCGAAGACCGGTGACAAATATCAATGCTTTGATGCCGACGGAAAGATCGTCGACGGTGACGTCCAGATACTCAATAACAAGACGGCGGCCGGCTACATGGAGGTCGGGGGTATCCCCGGCATCGGTGAAGGCAACCGCCTGTATCTCGGTGAGGATGGCATGCGCATCGGCAACTCCGAGGCGCGATCAGGGGCGGAACTGGGCATGAGCGCCGACGAGCCTTCCACCGGGCCAATGAGCGATGTCGAGATCATGATGATTCTGCAACAGGGTGGGCGTTACGCCTTCGAATTCGAAGGCCAGCGCTACTTGCTCACCATGGCGGCAAACGGGCGTTTCCAATGCTACGGGGCAGACGGCAGATGCATCGACAAAGAGGTGCAGATAGCCAACGACAAGACCATGGCCGGTTATGTGGAAATAGGCGGCATCCCTGGGGTTGGCAAAGACCAACGCCTCTACGTCGGACTCGACACCGGTGGCAAGATGCGTGCTCGCATAGGCGGATCAGAGTGGAGATGAGCAAGCCGAATCAATGAGAAATGCAAGGTGTTTGGTCGCGCGCCCTTAGGAGAAACGGAACAGCGCCCTTAGGGGAAACGAAACAGCTCTCTGGCGTTTTGTGTGGTAACCCGAGCTATCTCCGCAACGCTCACGCCGCGAATCTCTGCCAGGACAACGGCAACATCGGCGACATGATGCGGCTCAACGCTCTCGGGTGGGACACCATCGAGGCCAATGGACGGTGCATCGGTCTCGAGGAGTATCCGCTCCAGAGGCACCCGGGCTGCAGCACGTCGCGCCCTCGTGGCGTTGGGGCGGGTGATTGTCCCACCAAACGCCACGTACAAACCCTTGTCCAAAAAACGTTGTGCCAACTCCGGCCCACGTGAGAATGCGTGCACCACACCGCGGGTCGGATATGAATCGAGTGTTTGCAGCATTTGTTCGTGTGCGCCACGACAGTGCAACAGGGCAGGCAAGTCGAGTTCAAGGCCAATCTGAAGTTGCTGCTTGAGGACCTCGATTTGGCGTGACAATGGCACCGACACCTTTGAGTCGAGGCCGATCTCGCCGACCGCAATCGCCCGATTCTCGAGGAGCGCAACGCGCAGGTTTTGCGTTTCCAGTGGCTCTGGTGCGACCCATGGATGCAGGCCCAAGGCGATGCTTATCTCGGCGTGCTTGCGCAACTGGCACAGCGATGACCACGAGCGCAGATCGTAGGCAGGTGCGACGATCCGGTGGACACCACGCGCGACGGCGCGACCAATCACCGCTGCTGTGTCGAGGTTGAGGGGCGCAACGTCCAGGTGACAGTGAGTATCGATGAAGGACAGAGGGGTGGGTAATCCCGGCGGCATGGGTGTGGGCGACTGCCTGCGGTTATTGAGGCGCACTCAGGCGATCAAGGCGTTTCTGCGCCACTTTGCGCAACTTGCTCCTGGGTTTTGCGGCTACCCTGCGTAGAAATTCCATGGCTTCTTCCGTTCGATTGAGCTCAACGAGACTGTTCGCCGCTCGCAGGGCCACATCATCTGCAAAGGCGTTGTCGGGAAAACGCGTCGCGAATTCGATATACGAATTCATCGCCCCTTCGGCGTCGCCTGCGCGCCGCAACGACTCGCCGAACTTCAGCAGCAATTCCCAATCTAGCGGTGTGCCGGTTTGCAGTCGTTTGCCAGCCTCGGCGACCTGCTCCCAACGGTTCGCCCTGTAGGCGTCGAGCAGGCGTTGACGCAGATCTTGTTGTTCCTGTGCGCTGAGCTCAACCATTCCTGCCTCGATGGAAGCCGCGGGTGATACCGCATTCTCAGTGCTACCCTTGCCGACGTTTGCGGGGGGCTGTGCCGGTGCTGTCTCTACGACGTCATCGGGATTGTCCTTGGAATCGTCCTCCACACCTCCCCCCGGTAGTGATGTTGTGTGTGCAACCGCGCTGGTCGCCTCTGATTGGGTGCCGCCCCCATCGCCGAGTGCCTGCCACAGCCATCCGACGAGGGCGACCAAGAGCAAGACTGTCGTTAAGACCAGAAAGATCCGCAGAGGAAATTCCATCAAGCTGTGCCAGAAACTCTGCCGTGGGGTGTTCTCATGAGCCCCAATTTGGATCAATCGTCTTGCCAAGCGATTGAGGCCTTCGTCGACTTGGGTCTCGCCAGCGGCGAGCTTGGCATCATCAGGGCCTTCACTGGAGTGAACACTGCCGGCGATGAGAATGTCAAAGAGTTGTTCCTGTCTGCGGCCCCGCCTATCCAAGTCGAGCAGCACAGCGTGCTGGGCAACGGCCTTTTCTCCAACCGCTCGTGTTGTTTCCTCCATGGCAACCAAACGGGCATCGAGGACCTTTTCGAAGGCGCTTCGCTCGTTGAGCGAGCAGAGTTGATCTGTTATTCTCTTGACCTCGGCATTGGCGGTACTCAACTCTGCGCTGACCTCGGAGAGGTCAGCCTGCCGTTGCACCATGGACACCTGCATTTCCTCATGGGCGACACGAAATGTGGTCGCCGCTTCTTTGAACTCTTGCCTGGCGCGCACGAGGTCGGCAAGACGCTCGTCGAGCTCTTGACTTTGTGCGTCCAACCGGGCGGCGAGTGTCTCGGCTCGAGCTGATGCGGAGTCGCTCTCTTCGGTCAATCGAGCTCGGTCGGCGCGGCTTCTCTCCTGCTCCTGCGCTATTTGCTGTTGCAGACGAGTTTCGACTTGGCGGCGTTCCTCATCGATCTTGTCTGATCGGGCTCTGGCGAGGTCCAGCTCGGCACGGATCTTCTCGAGCTCGAGTTCAAGTTGTGTTCGGGTTTGGTCTCGTTGCGACTCCAACAAAGTTGCACGCTCGCGGGCAGCAGCGAGCTCTCGCTCAAGGCCGCTGCTACGCCCGTCAATCTGCAGGAGGGAGTGAGCGACACTGGCCTTGAGGGTTGCGAAAGCCTCCTGGGCCTGTTGCAGCATGGCCGCGTGGCTCTTTTCTCTGATTAGTTGCTCATCCTTGGCGTGTTTGAGGTCTTCGAGAGTCGTCTGCAGGTGAGACTCGAGGCCGACGGACTTCTCGGTAATGGAGGCGATCTGGCCTCTGAGCTCAATGCTGCTCTGTAGCCACTCCTGTTGCTTGTTGTCGAGCTCCTCCTGCAAACTTCCGGACTGCCTTGTCAGGCTGCCGATCTGTTGCGTCAGGCTCTCGCATTGTGAGGTTGCCGTGGACACGCGCAGAGCGGCGACGTCAAACTCGTGTATCCGCCCTTCGTAGACATGGGCGAGGCGGGCGATGTTGCGTTCGAGCTCCCGAACGCGGTCGCGAAGCTTGGCAACCTGCCGGTCGCCAGCGTCGACCGTTGGTGCTTTGGGAATCGGCGAGCGAAAATCCACGGTACGGGTCGCAACCGCAATACGCTCGGCAAACCGTAGATCGTCCTCTGTGATGGTGTCGACAGCAGGTGCCGCTCTTTTAATGATGGGCTCGAGCCCGTCTTCGGCGGTAGCTGGCAAGAGGTTGCTCGGTGGAGGTGGTTCGGGTTGTGCTTCGATGTGAGGTTCCTCGACTGCTGCGTGCTTCGTTTCCGCGAGCATTGAGGGCCAGGCGGCGGCGGCCTGGTGATCCTCCGCTAGATTGAGCATGTCCAGGGCGAGGATGCGTGCTGAGTGCAGCTCGTCCATGGTGGCGGAAATGCCACGTAGGTCGAGGTACTTGACGTTGTCGAGACCCCGCGCTTCATGGCTTTCGAGCAATGTCTCGTCCGTCTCTTGTCCGACCAGTACCAAGACTGGGAGGTCGCGTTGGCGAGCGTGGACAGCATCACACAAAACCAAAGGCCCTCGCCGCCCGACGTGGCCCGCGACCACTGCCAAGCTCAAGGGTGAGGCGGTCAAGGTTCCGACAATGGTCTTCTCGTCGGCTGCCGTAATCACCTGAATTTCAGGATGGTGGAGTGCGCAGGCGAGCTTGGTCGCGCGTTTGAGATCGCCGGTCGCTACCAGGACAGTGTGCATCTTTTCGGTCACAGCGTCCTCCTTGTCAGGCCGAGGATAACACGCGAATGCCCGCGCGCGAACACCCGTTGGTTAGAGGGCGGATTCGCGGGAGGGGTGTGGGTCTTGAAGAAATGAGTGAGAGATCTCGATCGGCTCTCCACCCCGAACGAGGTATAGCTCATAGAGCTGGCGGTGCAGTTGCCAAGACGCGAACATGATGACGGTGATCACGGGATAATATCCCAATCCACAAGTCGCGAAGCCAAAGATCATCATTGGGAACATTGCGGCAATCAGAAACAGCTGCGCGAGAATGATTTGCGACCACACGCGGGCCACAAACCCCTTGGCAAAGGTCCAGGAGAATGCATTCTTGAAATCCTGCAACAAGGCGGCGCGGATTGTCAGGGGAAGAATGAATACGACCATCAGCACCATGGCGAAAGAGAACAGCAAGATCGTCGCTGCGATAGGGGCGATGATTTCGGGTTCGTGCAGATCCAACAGGGGGATAGCCAGAAGTGGGGCAGCCGAGAACGCCAGCACTGGCAGCGCGAATAGGCCCACCACCAATTGCACGAGAAACGGCCAGATCCCGCGTTTGAGATAGCGGCTGAAGTTATCGAAATCGAACACAGGGTAGGTTTCTTCGCCGTGTCGGTGTTGTGCGACGATCACCTCGGTCAGATACCCGACGTAGACGATAGGTCCCAAAAGAGGAATGAGTGCGCAGACACTTCCGAGCAAGAGCTGCATTCCCCAATTCGGATGGGTAAAGAGGGTCTTAATGGATGCCCTGTATTGCATAGACGAAACCTAACAGCGGCGGAGCGCGGTCGCAAACGAGTCTTGGCCGTCATGGGTCGCTACAGCGTCGTCTGAGTGGCTCGGTACCGTCACGGCGGGAACGACGGGAACGACGGGGAAACTCCTTGAATTCAACCGGGCATTTGCGATTATCGCCGTTCGAACCCAACAAGGAGCTCGATATGAAGGTTGGAGTTATTGGCTCGGGGGCAATCGGACCCGATTTGGCATACGGTTTTGTTTCTGCCCTCTCCCACACGGCAGGCGCGAAGGTATTCCTTCACGATATCGATCGAGCCGCCCTAGATGCAGGCAAGAGGCGCATCGACGGTTACATGACGAAGGCCATGGACAAGGGCAAGCTCAAACCGAAAGTTGCCGAGGCCATCACCAGCGCCTTGGTCACGACACTGGACCTCGCGGACCTCAAGGACTGTGACTATGTTCTCGAAGCGGCGTCTGAGGACTTGCAGGTCAAGAAATCCATTCTTGCCGAGCTGGAGGACCTGGTGCGTCCTGACTGTCTCATCGGTTTTGCCACCTCGGGAATCCCGCGCGCTCGGATCGCGGCTGGTGCCAAGCATCCAGAGCGTTGTTACGTGAACCATCCATTCTATCCCGCCTGGCGATCGCCACCTGTGGAGGTTGTCCCATCCGGCCATCGGGAGAATGACCAACAAATGCTGAACACATTGATCGGTCTAGGTAAGGTCCCGGTGGTGACTGCGGATGTCGTTTGTTTTGCGGCAGACGATCTCTTCGCAAATTACTGCGCAGAGGCGGGGCGAATCGTCGAGGAAGGGTTGGCAACGCCCGTGCAGGTGGATGCCATCGTCAACGATGCCATAGGCGGCGGCGGGCCTTTCAACGTCATGGACCTGACACGTGCCAATGCAATCATCGATCATTGCATGACGTTGATGCGTGATGCCGCCGGTGGTGCCAAGTGGTTGGAGACGCCCCAGATCTTTGCCGATCGTGGCATGAAACCGTGGATTGAGAGTACCGCCGGTGCGGACGCCGCTTATGACGACGCGCTCAAAAAAAAGGTGCTCGACAGAATCCTCGGGGTGCTCTTAGCTCGTGCCTATTTCGTCGTCGACAAGGACATCTGCTCGGCTCGGGATCTCAACTGGTTGACGAAGAGTGCTCTCGGTTTCCGTCCAGGTCTGCTCGAATACGCCGAGAAGCTGGGTGCCGAACAGGTGTACGAGCTTTGCGGACGATACGCCGCACACGCAGACGGGTTTGTCATCCCCGATAGCATCGCCCAGAAGAAGCTGCCGAGCTTCTGGCGCAACGTCACCGTCGAAGAGGAAGGTGACATCGCTGTGGTTACGGTGACACGACCTGAGGCAATGAACGCCCTCAACGCCCAAACGATTCGAGAGCTGGATGAGGCTTTTGCGGCGCTCGCAAAGAACGATTCTGTCAAAGGTATCGTCTTGACAGCCTTCAAGGGAAACCTCGCAGGAGCGGATATCAAAGAGCTCGCGACCCTCAAGAGTGCGGAACAGGGTGAAGAGCTGTGTTTGCGTGGACAGGCGGTCACCAATAGGATCGCGGCCTCGACAAAACCCGTGGTCGCGGCAGTGGATGGTCCCGTGCTTGGCGGTGGCTGCGAGATGTCGATGGCAGCTCATGCGCGTGTGGTTGGCAAGGCGCTCATGCTTGGCCAGCCAGAGGTCAATCTCGGCATCATTCCTGGCTATGGGGGAACCCAACGGCTTCCCCGTCTCATTGGGCTCGCGCATGGCATGGACCTATTGCAGAGCGGCCGGCCGGTGGGTGCCAAAGAAGCCTGCGAGTGGGGTTGGGCGCACGGTGATCCGGTGGGTAACATTGTCGCCGCGGCCAAAGCTTTGATTCGTGAACACCTCGCGGGCAGGGTGAAGCTCGCGCCGGTCGATGCAAAACCAATGGACGTGCCAGACACTCTGCCCGTAGTCGATATTGGTTATCACTCGCGAGCCATCGACCTGCAGCTCTTGCGAGCTGTCCGCGATGGGCTTTCGCAGTCCTTGCCCGAAGGGCTGAAGATTGAAGCAAAGGCCTTTGCCCAGTGTACCAAGGCTGCAGATTTCGCCATTGGCATGAAGAACTTCGTCGAAAAAGGTCCACGCTCTCAAGCCGAGTTTGTCCACTCGTAGGACACGCCGGTGCAGAATCGTAGTATGTCTGGGTCTCCTGGAGGTATTCTTTGACGCGTTCCATTGACATGGTGGTCTTCGATATCGACGGCACCTTGATCGTCCATCCCACCGGCAAGGTGGTTTGGCAGCACCTGTGTCATCGATTTGGAACGCCCATTGAGGTCAATCACGCCCGTCTCAAACAGCACGTGTCTGGAGAGCTCTCCTATGCCGATTGGGTCCGACTGGACATCGAGGATTGGCAACGCGCTGGGGCACGCAGGTCCCAGGTCGTTGATGCTCTTCGCGAGTTTCGACTGCGAGAGGGGGCTCGTGCGGCTCTTTCCGAGTTGCAGCGGCGTGGTTATCGTCTGGCTGCGGTTTCTGGGACGCTGGATATTCTCGTTGAAACGGTTTTCCCCGATCATCCCTTTGAGCGGATCTTCTCCAATCGAATCTTTTTCGACGACGATGGGGCCATCAGTGGCTGGGAGGCCACACCATTCGATTTCGATGGCAAGGCGACGGCTCTGCGGGAGCTTGCGAGCGATGGAACCGTTAGCTTGGAGCGCATGGCCTTTGTGGGTGACGACATTAACGATGTGGATGCCGCAAAGGCTGTCGGTTTTTCCGTGGCCCACCATCCGCGCTCGGAGGAGCTCGCCGCCTGTTGTGATCTGATTATTCGGGAGGGCTCCTTGGAACAGTTACTCGAGTACCTGCCGTAGAGGTGGCGCTCACGCTTATCTGGTGTAGACGAGCTCGCCGTTGACCCAAGTCATATCCGTTCGTATTTGCCACGCTTCATCGTCGAGTCTCACCTTGCCAGTCTCATCGCGGGTGGATTGAAACGGATCGCGATCGAGTACGACAAGATCGGCTGCGGCACCGACCTGCAGGACACCGGTTGCGAAGGGAAAGTTGTTGAGCCTGCCCGGCGTGCTCGTATGGGCAGCCAGCGCCTCTTCTAGGGTCAGGGCCTGTGCATGCACGAATGCGGCCGACGTCCCAGTGGCGACACGTGTCACCGCGGCGCGAATGCCGGGCCATGGGTCGACAGTTTCAACGGGGGCATCGGAGCCAAACACCAACTCGGCACCACCTTCGAGCATCAAGCGGTAGGCGTAGCAGTATTCGTGCAGGTTGGCTGACAAGTGTCGAAGGATGATCTCCCTGTCTGCCCAGAGGTGTGACGGCTGACCGGAGAGCACCAACCCTCTATAATCGCCCAAACCGCTGGGAAGTAGCTGCACGTGCTCGATCCGGTGTCGTGTAGCGGCAGGCCAATCGTAGCGAGCGAGGCCGTCAACAACCAATCGAGTGGCGCGGTCACCGATTGAGTGAAACACTCCATTGGTTTTGGCGTCGACCATTGCGCGAAGCCAGTCGTCGAGGACGACCGCGTCGAGGGCCAGAAGTCCACGGCTATTGGTTCCGAGGTACGGTATGCTCAACGCAGCGGTGAGGGAACCAAAGCTGCCATCAACAAACAGCTTGACGCCGCCGAGATCGAGCCACGGGTGGCGGTTGCCTTGCAGCAGAACGGCGTTGGCTCGAAGCTCGGCAGGCGAGGCAAAAAGAAGATTGGCAATGACCCGAATGCGCGCCTGGCTGTTTTCGAGGTGGTTGGCAACGATTGGCAGGTCTTCGGGTGCTTCCATCGTGTGGACCCGAGTGATGCCATGGCGCCAAAGGTGTTCGATGTAGGGTGCCAGCGCAGCCGCCTTGGCCGCTTGGCTTGGCTTTGGCAACAGGAGGTTTCGCAGGGCGAAGACCTCTTCGTAAACCAGACCGGTGTATGCACCTCGTTGTTGTTCAATGGTGCATGCTGGCAATTGTGGTAACGCCAGCAGATGCGTCATACCCGCGGCGTTGAGCCAGAGGGAATGCCAATCTTTGCTCACCAAAAGGACGGGGTTCTCCGGTGCCGCGACATCCAATGCCGCTGGGGACGGCCTCGCGTCCGCAAACAGGACCCGTCTCTCCCAACCCGAGCCGATGATCCAGTCTCCAGGTCGGGTGCATGCAGCACGGTCACGGATGAGAGCCTGCAGTTCTTCGATGCTACCACAACGGCGACAGTCGAGATTCCGATGTTCGAGGGAAGCGACGACGAGATGGAGGTGACTGTCGCAGAAGCCAGGAAAAAGTGCTCGGCCATCGAGATCGATCTTGATGGCAAATCGGGCCGGCGTTGGCAGATTCTCTTTGGGGCCGACGTAGGCGGTTGTGCTTCCATGAGTCAGTAGGACACCGTCGCCCATGCGGCCGTTCGCCATGGAATAGATGGGACCGTTGTGAAAAAGGTAAGCGGTCACGGCGGCAAGGGCCAGCAGGTTGTAGCAACATGTCTCAATGGTTGCGGTGACACCTTCGTGTGTATAGGAAGAAGTGGCGTACGAGTCCACAGCCCGAGCTGGTGGGACGAGGGAGTTAGGAGTCGAGTAGATGAGCACCAAGAGTTCAGCCGATTGGGACATGCAAGTCCTGGAGAGAGAATGGCAGACTCTCATGGATGAATTGGCCGCAGCCACGAGCCTCTCGCCCTTGAGGGTTCGAGCCCAGGCTGAGATCGAGTCCATTGTGGGCGAAACGTTTAAGGCGTGGCCCGGACTCAACGGCGATGGTCGTGTCGCAGCATGGGCAAAGCTGATGACAACAGCAACCCAGAGCAGTCAATCGATGTTGCCGTCGTGTGTGTCCTGTGGCGAATGTTGTCGGGTGTCCAGCCCGACTCTGCATCCCGACGATTTGGATCTGGTGCGCGAGCAAAAATTGCCCTGGAACCGGTTGTACACACTGCGACGCGGTGAGGCCGCTCGGAGCGTCAGCGGTGCGGCTCCTTTTGTGCTCGACAGGGAACAAGTGAAGATTCGCGAAAACAGCGAATCCCATCATTGTGAATTCCTCACCGAGGAGCAGTGCTGCAGCGTCCACATCGATCGCCCGCTGCAATGTCGTGCACAGGCCTGTTGGGATCCCGCCCAGGCCCGTGAGCTAATAGGGCAGCCAAGGCTCACTCGCGAGGACATTTTTGGCGAGGTCCCTGCGTTGTTGGAGATCATTCGGGCCCATGAGGCTCGATGTCCATTCCCGAAGCTGCATGTCGCCTGTGAGAAAGTGGCCACAGCCCAAGGCGACGAGCAGATGGCTGCAGCAGTCAACGAGGTCGTCGAGGTGGTCGCGTTCGAAGAGGTCTTTCGCACCGAGGCCGCTCAGCGTTTGGATATTCCTGACGACGTGCTCGATCTGATCTTCGGTCGAAGCTTTGTCGAGCTCGTTCGCCTGTTTGGTTTCCGCGTCGACAAGGGCGCAGACGGTAGCCGCACTCTGGTGCCCCGCGACGCTAAGTGAGTTGCTAGCCAGAAACTAACCCTGTGTCGCCGTTCGCTTTGCGGTGGCAACTGGGCACGCTCGGTTCCACCTCCAAAGACTCTCGTCTCGATTGAGTGCATCACTTCGGCGGCTTCCTTGTTCTCGGTGAATACCGCGCGCCCCGTTGCCACCGCAGGCGCTCGCTTGGGCACAGGGTCTGTCCCGTTTCTCTCATGAACGATCCCGACGCCGCAGGCGGCCGGGGGCGCGGCTTGCCTGAAACTGACAGCTAGTCCGCGCCAGTTCGCTTGTGCCGCTCCGGTCGACCCCATTTTGGTTTTCGCTGCACGGCGGGCACCAATGGTGCCCACCTCTGCATCTCGGTCCCAAATGGAATCGGGTGTCCCAAAGTATCAATTGCGGGGAAGCGCTGCGTGTTCGATGACAACTGAAGAGGCTTTTCCCAGTGACTTGGAGGTTCCATGTTCAAGTATTTCAGTATCATCGCCTTTCTTTCCATAGCCTGTGGGTCCCTCGGGCCGCAGGACGGGGATGCAGCACCTCCTATTGTTGAGCCTTCCTTTGATCCGGTACTTGCCGCCGAGCTGTCCACAGCGTTTGATGACGCCATCGCCGCCACCGGGGCGGTCTCCGGTGTGGCGGCCGTGTGGCGCCGGTACGGCGGCATGTGGTTGGGTTCCACCGAGGCGATTTCGCCAGTTGCACCTTTGCGGATCGGCAGTATCACCAAGCCCTTCGTGGCGGCGTGTGCGCTCCAACTCGTCGACGCTGGGAAGCTCGAGCTCGACGCGACGATCGACCGCTGGTTTCCCGCTTTGCCCAGCGCCAGTGCAATTACGGTGCGCGATCTCCTCCAACACACGTCCGGCATTGTCGACTACATGCAGGTCACCGCCTTTCGGGAGGACTTCTACGCCAATCCCCAACGCCGATGGGACGTCGCGTCTATCGAGGGGTACATCGAGAGTGAGCCGCGTCTGTTCACCCCAGGGGCGAGGTGGTCCTATTCGAATAGCGGCTATTATCTACTCGGGGCCATCTTAGAAGAGGTTAGCGGCCAATCCTTGGGGAATCTTCTACGCGAAACCATTTGGCAACCTTTGGCGGTCACTAGCCCCGTGTACGAAATGGAGGAGACCCCAACGGAGCCGCTGGTTCCAGGTTACAGTGACTTCTTCGGGACCTGGTCCAACGTCACCTCGGACTACGACATCTCTGTGGCCGGGCCCGCCGGTGCAGTCGCGGCCAACGCCGGTGACTTGGCAAAGGCGATCGGACAGTTGAAGGATCAGATACCGCCGGCCCTTCACGAAGCGTGGCTCGACACCGTGCCAGCCGGTGGCATTGATTACGGCCTCGGGATCATGGATGTGCCGCTCGGCAACGGTCGTCGTGCGCTGGGCCACTTTGGTGATATCTGGGGCTACCAAGCCTACGCATTCACCATACCGGAAGCTTTGACCACTGTGGTTGTCCTGCTCGGCGACGACGAGAGCGACATCAACACTGTCTTTCTTGCGTTGCTTGATACCCTGGGGCTCTGATCGAGGGACCTCTCTCTCTCTTTGTTCGAGTCTTGGATCCTTGGCGGGAGAAGATTTGAGGACGGACCCTGGACGGATCGAATAACGGCCGTTAGTATCGTGTGATGCTCGCATCACGGTTGGTCCTTCACCTCGGTTCCTCCAGAGCTGTCGTGTCGCGCCTGCTGCACCATGAGCTCTGCATGCGTTACGTCTCCATCGACGATGTGACGATCGATGAGGCGTTGGTGACGCCATTTATTGGGCGCGGGCTGCCAAGCGGTCGCTCGCGCATGACTGTGCTGCTTGCTGGCCGCGGCGAAATTCGATTCTCGGGTCGAAGCATTCCACTCGTCCCCGGCACCGTCGTTACAGTTTCGGACCTCGATCACACTACCTGCAGGTTGGAGCCGCTGAGCCGTGTCCTGGAACTCGACTGGGATCCGGGGCTCTTGGGAGACGCATGTCGTGGGGTGGAGGAGGGTAGTGTCACCAATGTCAATTCTTTGGCGGTGGCTTCGCAAGCAGTGAGTCGTGTCGGAGAACAACCATCAACTGTTGCAGCAGAGCTCCTAGCGCGATTGCGCGCGGAGGGCTTAATGGTGCGGGCTCCTCCACCAGCGGAGCTGCACGACGAACGAGCACTGAAATTCGCGACACTAAACGTCGCGATCGACACGGTTTTCTCGCTTCTGTCATCGCAGCCTATGACAATCGATCTAACTGACCAGCTCGGATTTTGCCGGCGAACCTTGACGCGGCAGATTGCTATGTACAATGAGCACTTCAAGCAGGAGGGGCTTGGCGGGGTCGATTGGCGATCGACGTTGCACTTCTGGCGACTGTTGGCCGGCACCGTCTTAATAACCGGGCGCAATGCGCAGGTGTCGGAGGTGGCACGCGCTCTCGGCTATGCCGGGGCGGACGCGCTGTGTCACGCCTTCGAGGGCGTGGGTTTACCATCGCCCGCGATTCTGAGGACCCAGACGTTGGTCGGCTGAGGTGCGGGCGGCGTCGGCGAAGCTCTTGACGACCTCTGCCGCGGATAGGATCTCGTGGACGCCTGCTACGCTCTTGCCGGCCTGATAGTAGTCTTTGAAGCTGCTGCCGAGGGCATTGGCCCGTTTGAGCCGCCACATGGACTGCAGGGCGTATAGGGTGCGCACAACGCGCTTGGTGCGCTCATAGCGCAACAGACGCCGGGCGACGGGGCCTGCCCTCAGACCGAGCTTTTCGACTGTGGGGGTCTTGATGATCGAGCAGGGAATGCCGCTGAGTTTATCTGTCAGCGCAATGTCGTGCTCTTGGGCCTGCAAGATCGCTTGCTTATAGTCATCGTGGGCGCTGCATTCGTAGGTCGCAATGAAACGCGTTCCCGCCTGAGCTCCTGCATAGCCGAGCTTGATCATTTGTGCGAAAGTCTGTGGATCGCCGACGCCACCTGCGCAAATGAGCGGCACCCCGAGATCGCCCATCTCTTCGAGCAGGGCCTCAGGGGGCCGTGGCCCCGCGTGGCCACCGGCGCGGTTGTTTACGCAGATGAGCCCATGAACCCCGGCGTCGAGAGCTTTGAGTGCCCACTTGCGTTCCGTGACATCATGGAAAACCGTGCCACCCACTTCTTCGACCAAGCGTACGACCCAGCGTGGATTGCCAAGGGCGGTCACGAAGAAGCGGACGTTGCGTTCGAGGGCAGCATCGATCCAACCACGCATCTGCTTTTCAAAAGTGGAGATAGTCTTTTCGATGATGGCGTTGAAGCCCACGGGTTTGTTGGTGAGCTGATGGATGCGCCGCAAGCCATCCTCGAATTTGTATCCGTGGGCGAACACCAGCGACATCGGTTGAATGATGCCGATGCCGCCAGCTTCGCTCGCGGCCGCGACCAACTCGGGATTTGAACAGGGATACATCGGCCCGCAGATCAGTGGGACCTCTATGCCGAGCTTCTTGGTTAACAGGGTTTCGAGGGTCATCGTCCTCTCCTGATTGGCCAGCCACTTATAGTGGGATTGTCAGGAGTTTCAAACGGACAGTTCAGGCATTGTCGCGGACGCAGCGAACCGTCGTCCCCAGCGCGGTGTTACCCACAATTGCAGGAGTTGCCGCATCCACATGAATTTGAAACATTGGGGTTTTCAAACTTGAAACCGGTTCCATTGAGATCATCAACGAAATCAATCACTGTGCCGCTCAGTTGCTCGGCGCTGAATGGGTCGATGAACAACTTCACTCCGTGTTGCTCATCGACCAGGTCGTCCTCAAGGGGTGTCTCTGCGAAATCCAAGAGGTACTGTAGACCGGAACAGCCGCCACCTTTGACACCGACCCTTAGGGCCTGCCCCTGTGCACCTTCTAGCACCATCGCTTCTTTGACTTGATGCGCCGCCAACTCAGTGAGGATCACTGTGGTTGTGGTTGAGTTCTTTTCGACTACAGATGTGTCCATACCAACCTCTCCTTTCGCCGCTCCTCGGGCAACTTCATCGGCTGGGAGGATAAGCACGATCGCGAAGGTCAGCAATGGCTTGACGGGCGCGATCGAAACTGTGGCAATCGGCTAGACACTAGCGTACTTTGCGCGCATGACAGTGCCGCGAGCGAAATTCGAATGCCTGGCGGGATGTTGCAGCTTTGCATTGGAAGAAGCTGTCTATTCTTGTCTTGAATGTGATCGTTTGACGCAGCATTGGAGGGATTGTGATCCGAGCCATCGTCGAAATTGCCCGCAACGAGCTTCTCACCGCTCTCAAGACCAAGCGGGCCGTCTGGGTGGGCGCCTTTTACGTGGCGTCGGCAGCGCTCGCTGGTTTTGTGTTGACCATCGTCATTCATAACATCGAGAGTATGCTGATGGATCCCTTGATGGCCCAAGGAATGTCAGCTGAGGAGGCAGCGTCTGCCATCTCCCTTAGCAGTGAGCAGAGCTTCGTGAAAATGCTCGCCTGGTTTCTCGATGTCGAGCCCGACCAAGTGGCCGATGTCTTCAGACAATCGGTTATTGCGCCGTTTTTCTTTTGGGGCTCATTGTCTTTTTTGCCATTTCTGATCTTCCTTACCAGTTTCGATCAGGTTGCGGCGGACCTGCAGTCTCGGGCCATCTGTTACAGCACCTTGCGAGCGTCGCGGACTGAGATTCTTTTGGGCAAGCTCAGCGCTCAGACGGCAATTTTCGTGTTGTTGACCATCATCGCTTCCCTCGTGTGGCTCGCCTTGGCTACGGCGTCGGTGTCGAGCTTCTCGGTTACCACGGGCCTTGCCGGTGTGGTCCGCATGTTGTTTCTGCTGTTGCCCTTCGGGTTGTGTTACCTGGCGATCTCCACTTTCTGCTCGTCGGCATTTCGCCAGCCAATTGCCGCGTTGTTGGCTGCTTTTGGCATCATGATGTTCTTGTGGGCAATAGGTCTACTCGACAAGGTGCCTGTGGATCACGAACTCGGTCTCCTGCATTACGGGAAGTATCTGAGCCCTTCGGCCTACGAAGACGGGCTTTGGCTCGCGGGTTATTGGGACCCGTTGGTGAGCAGTATTGCCTATCTCTTGTTTGCTGCGGCGTTCACCTCGGGTGCGGCGTTGATTTTGCGGAGGCGCGACCTATGAGCTCCAAAGTGATCGAGATCGAAGGGCTGCGCAAGACTTACGGCTCTGTCGTGGCGGTTGAGGGTATGAGTCTGACCGTGTCGCGAGGCTCATTGTTTGGTTTGTTGGGGCCCAATGGGGCAGGCAAGAGCACGACCTTTGGTATCTGTTGTGGATGGCTGAGGCCCACAGCTGGCAGCGCAGCCATTTTGGGGACCCGTTGCGGCGAGCTTCATCGACTGCGCGGCAAGGTCTCCGCACTACCGCAGGACGCGATGTTTCCCCGCCAGATCCCCGTTCGGTCGCAGCTCATTCATTACGGGCGTCTAGCCGGGTTGGGTGTCGATGATGCCAACAGTGAGGCAGAGCGCGCCCTCGAGTTGGTGGGACTTGTCGATGTCGCACGACGGCGAGGCATCGAGTTGTCCCACGGCATGCTCAAGAGAGTGGGACTTGCGCAAGCGCTCGTGGGCAAACCGGAGGTTGTCTTTCTCGATGAGCCGACTGCAGGATTGGATCCGGCCAGCGCCCGTCAGATCAAGGACGTGATCGCTGGCTTGGTGCCAGAGGCAACGGTTGTTTTTTCGAGCCACAACCTCGCAGAGGTGCAGGAGATCTGCACCGATGGTGCAATTCTCGACCACGGGCGGGTGGTGGTCCAAGGCACCATCGACGATCTGACTCGCCGCGGTGCCGAGATTGCCATCGAGTATCGCAAAGGTGCCACCCTACCCAACGAGGCTTTGAACTCAACTTTTGGAGCGGAGCACGTGAAGGTCGACGGGGGGATCATTCGCATCACTTTTCCCGCCGAGCGGGACGTGGCGGAGGTGATTGGTGAGGCGATGCGGGTGGTACTCGAGGCCGAGGTTCCGGTTCTTGCGGTCAATCGCGGCACGAGCTTGGAGACCGCCTTTCTCGAGATCACCGGCAAAGACTGAACGCAATAGTTCCGGATCAGAAAGCCACGCCGGCGGTCACGAAGCCGCCAAACATCGTGTCTGCAAAGCTCACGTCTTGATAGGGCTCGCGTACGCCCTCGAGAGTGGTCGATCCAGTGTAGGCTGTTGACCACTGTTCAAAACGACCCATTGCAGTGATCTCAAACGGATCGATGAACAAACGTAGGCCACCCTCTGCGCGGAAGCCGAGGCCACCGTCCTGCTCGCCCAGTCGCTTGAGCTTGCCCGATGCCGTAACCAATGGCGTCACGTGGCCGCCCACCAACAAGGCCAGCTCCTCGATGAACGGAATGGTGAAGGTGCCGCCAGCGTAAGGACCGGCGTATCGCGTTCCGGGGAATGCTCCCTGCTTGAGCGGGAAGATGAACACGCCGTAACCGAGATTGAGTACAAAGTCTGGTGCGGTTCTGGAATCCCAGAAGACAATACGGAAAGAGAGGCCACCGTTGGCACCAATGATATCGCTGCTCACGGCCTCTTGGGTCTCCTCGTCGACGATTGTTTCGACTCGCATGTATTGCGCTTCGCCATGGATCCCAAGCCCTTCGATGACGTCACCGACGCCGCCGATGGCCATGGGAAAGAAGCTGAGGCGGAGAAAGCCTCCGGGCAACGGTCCTTCGTACGCCGGGGGGGTGGCATCCTTGGCCGTGATCTCGGCATTTCGGCTCAATGCAATTCCACCGATACCCACGTGCAGAGCGGGACGCCAACGTTTTCGTTTCCGTGTCATGGTAGGCTCGCTCACTGAGATCGACGATGTTTCCATGACACTGGGGGTCAGGTTGGCGAGCACGGGTGGCTCCTCTACTGGGGCCGGCGCTGGCGCAGGTTCCTCGGTAATGGGGGTGAGCTCGGCATCCGCGGAGGCTGCGATCGCGACCGCGTCCGCGTTTTCGACAGCGCTAGGCGCATCGACAGGTGGGGGTGGTGCTGGGGGCTCAGGCGGAGATTCTTCGGCGACGGGCTCCTCTGCCGGGGTTGGCGGCTCGGCCAACATGGTGAGTGCCTTCTGCAGATCGTCGAGTATGGTGCCGGCGACAACCGCGTTGATATTGGCACCCTTGAGCTCATATCGGTTGGTGAAAACAACATCACCGCTCGATACCTCTATGAGAGTCACGAGGGCGAAGTTCACTTTCTTCTTCTTCCCCACCTGCTGCTTCTCCATCTGTCCTTCGATGAACAGCACGTGGGTGATCCCCGCCTCGGTGCCAGCCTCTACGACGGACTCCTGGGCGTCGACAGCCTTCCCCTTGATGCCCGCTCGTTTTGCCGCCTTTTTGTAGGCGGGGTAGGGGACCACCTTGGACTCTTTCTTGAGTGGTTTCTCGATCTGCTTGCGGACCTGTGCCTTCAGATTTGGGCCACCCTTGGCGCGGGTCGTTATGATGACCATCGACCTTTCTGGGGTATCCTGAGCGAAGGAGACCGCTGGGATGAAGAGGCTGAGTAGAAATGAGAATGTGGCCGCCTTGGCTATCATGGGTCCTCCATGTGGATCGTCAAAAACACTATACCGGCGAGAACCTGTGCGGCGCAAAGTTTGTGCTCTTATGTAGGTGCCGGACATACCGATGGTTTTAAGGTTGCAAAACCATCAGCGCCTGTGTTAAACGGCCGATCCCCATCCTACTGGTGACGGACACCATGTGGAGGGAATTCACACGCCCTGGCAGTTTGCCCAGAGAGTGCCCGGAATGGGTCACTGGGTGACAAAAGGTAGGGCGGAGGCAAAACTCTAAGGAGAGGTCTATGGCCCAAATCACCATGCGAGAAATGCTCGAAGCCGGAGTTCACTTCGGGCACCAAACCAACCGTTGGAATCCAAAGATGAAGCCGTACATCTTTGGCGCGCGCAACGGCATCTACATTGTCGACCTACAAAAAACGGTGCCGCTCTTTGCTCGAGCGTACGACTTCCTTGTGACCACGGTCGCCAACGGCGGCAAGGTCCTCTTTGTTGGCACAAAGAAGCAAGCGCAGGACATCATTCAAGAGCAAGCCCTGCGTGGTGGACAGTTCTTCGTCAACAATCGTTGGCTCGGCGGAACGCTTACCAACTATCGCACCATCAAGGCGAGTATCGACAGGCTTCGTGCAATCGACAAGATGGAAACCGACGGCACCTTCGACAAGTTGTTGAAAAAAGAAGTGCTGCGCCTGACTCGTGAGCGCGCCAAGCTCGAGAGAAATCTCGGCGGTATCAAAGACATGGGCAAGCTGCCGGGGGCGGTGTTCGTGGTTGACACCCGCAAGGAGCACATCGCTGTGGCAGAAGCCCGCAAGCTCGGCGTTCCCGTCGTTGCTGTCGTCGATACAAACTGTGACCCTGACGACATTGATTTCGTCATACCCGGCAACGATGACGCCATTCGCGCCATTCGCATATTTGTATCCGCGGCCGCGGACGCATGTCTCGAAGGCCAGGGAATGTGGGAGAAGAAGATGGTCTCCCAGAAAGAAGACGACAAAGCCAATAGGGACAGCCGGCCACCAGCAGGAACGCCTCGCGAGACGCCAGAGCGTATCGGCGGTCCCAAAGTGGAGATCGTGCGTGCTCCGGGTGCCGAAGAGGTCGATAAGAAAGAGGAAGCATCGCCTCCAGCCCAACCGTAGCAGAACAAACATTCACGCAAACGTTATCAGAGAACACGTTCGGCGACGCCGAGCAATGTAGGAGCTGAGATGCAAGTCAGCGCAAGACAGGTACAAGAGCTACGCTCCAAAACTGGAGCGGGAATCATGGACTGCAAAAAGGCCCTTGCGGAGGGAGATGGCGACGTTGACAAAGCCATCGAATATCTGCGCAAGAAGGGCCTTTCGGCTGCCGCAAAAAAAGCAGGCCGAATTGCCAGTGAGGGCATTGTCGACAGTTACATCCATTCAGGTGGCAAGATCGGTGTCTTGGTCGAAGTCAATTCCGAGACCGACTTTGTCGCTCGCAACGCGGATTTCAAACAGTTCGTGCACGACGTTGCGATGCATATCGCCGCGACCGGGCCCACATATGTCTCCCGTGACGAGGTGCCCGCAGACGTCGTGGCCAAGGAGAAGGAAATCCTTTCGGCGCAGATCGCCGAAGAGGGCAAGCCCGAGCATGTCGTCGAGAAGATCGTCGAGGGCCGGTTGAACAAGAAGTTCTTCCAGGAGATTTGTCTTCTTGAGCAACCCTTTGTCAAAGAGGCAGAGAAGACCATTGAGCAGGTGCTCAACGAGCTGGTGGCAAAGATTGGCGAGAAAATTTCGATTCGTCGTTTTGCGCGCTTCCAACTCGGCGAAGGTCTCGAGAAACGCAGTGAGGATTTTGCTGCTGAAGTTGCAAAGGCGACCAAAGCCGATTGATCTTTCTGGCGGCGCGGCCCGGCGATCTGTCGCTGGCCCATCCGTTTCCTCCTCCGTTGGGCAGTCGCCCAATTGGGATCGACCGTTGGTGGCTTGCTGTCACTCGTTGGCGACGGCGTCCACCCAGCCCTCGATCCGATCAGCCAAACGTTCCGCCTGCTCGTCGGAGAGGCTCCTCACCGCCTGGAGTATACGGCGTTCCGTGGGGGAGAGCGTTACCGGTGGGTCTGTCCTCGTCGCGTAGCAAACGATGGATTCCCGCAGCCACTGCGGTGCGCGTTGTGCATATGCCAGTCGTTGAACGAATTCGACATCATCAATGCCAAAGAGACGGCAGAGTTTGAACGTCACGTCGGACGATGGCTGAGAAAGCTTCAGCTCCCATTGGCCGATATAGCCGGGGGAGACACTCAATGTTTTCGCGAGGGCACGCTGGCTGAGTTTGTTCTGTCTTCGCAGCGCCTTGACCAAGTCGGCGAAGTGTTTGAAGTGGCGTACGTCCATGATAGTTTATATAAACATTAAGCGATGCCCGGCAACCCCGTAGTGACTCAATGACTCAGGTGGAATCGGGGTCAGTGGTCGGATAGTGTTTCTTGATGCTACGCACCAGTGTGCTTCTCGGCGTCGCGGCGTCACTTGCCTGCACCACTCCTTGCGATGATTTGAAGTCTCGTGCCCACGAATGCCGTGCGAGTCCGGGAAGGTATGTGGACGACCAAGAATCAGTATGCACTGAGGTGCGTGGGGAGCTGCAGGCCGATTTTGACTCTTTTGCCGCGTGTGTCGAAGAGAGCCCGTGCGACGACAACGCCCGAATCGATCGATGCCAACAGCAGACGTTGGGCGAAGTCACCTATTGTGTTCGTTTCAAGTTGTGGGCCGCAGCGTGCGGGCTCGAGCCGATTGGAGTTGAGGACGACTGCGCGGCTCTTAGCGAAGGGATGTTCGGTGAAGGTTTCGCCCGGTGGGTCGCGTGCGTGACAGATGATGCGTGCCCCAGAGGTGACGACGACTCACGTTACGAGCAATGCCAAGAGGGCATCGTTCCGAGCACCGTTACCGATCTTTTCGATGCCTGCGTCGTCATCATGCAATGGAGCGAGCAGTGTGCAGGCAACGGCTTCGAGCCGTTTGTCGTGCATGAAATGGGATTGGCACAGTGTCTGGCCGAGGGCGAGATTTTCACCGCCTCAGCTTACCTCGAGTACGCATATTGTCTCGAGGGGATTGCATGCGATGACATCGCAGGAAGACTCGATTGTCTGTTGCGGCTCGAGCTGATCGATCCGAGCCCAGTCATTGCGCCCTGCGAGCGTTTGATTGCATTTTCCGACTCCTGCGGCAGCGACCTCGGCGGCGGCAGCATTGATGTCTGCGCTCGCCTCTTCGCGCGGTTTGTGCCCGCGAGTGTCGATGCCTTTGTCTCTTGCGTCGAGCAGTTGCCCTGCGGCGATGCGGACGTTGCAGTTGTCTGTGCCCCCCGGCTCCAGCTCGAATAAGTCAGCGTTACTCTTCGGGCCCTACGGCGAGGATCCCGGACAGGGAGGTGGCGAGGCTCTCGATGGTAAAGGGTTTGGTAAGGGCACCAGCGAAGCCGTAGCTTGCGAATTCTGCGACAACGGGGTCTGTGGAATATCCGGAGGCGACGATCGCGACGAGCTTGGGATGGATAGCCATGAGCTTGCCTAGACAGGTTACGGCGTTTGCTTCGCCGGGAATCGTCAGGTCCAGGATGGCGGCGGCAATCGGCTCTCCTGCCTGTTTCATGCGTTCGACCTCGACGACGGCTTCGTAACAGCTCGAGGCGTTGCGGGTCTTGTATCCGAGGGTTTCGAGCATGACTGTCGTTACGCTCAATACAAGAGGGTCATCGTCCATCACCAGAATCCAACCCGTGCCGCAAACTGGTGTGGGAGTGGGTTGCGACGGAGGTGCCGTCATGTTCGACTCTGCGGCTGGTAAATAGACTACCACCTTGGTGCCATGGCCGACGTCCGACTCGATTTCGATCGTGCCCTTGTGATGCGCAATGATCGAGTATGCCACTGCAAGACCCAATCCATGCCCCTCGGGCCTGGTGGTGAAATATGGATCGAATACCTTGGGGATGTTTTCGAAGGCAATACCAGCACCGGTGTCTTCGATTGAAAGCCTTACGTACCGCTGGGCCTGCAGTCGTGGGTGCTCCTTGTCGCGGAGGTCGGCGTTCTCTGCTTTGACAAATACGGTTCCACCCTGGGGCATCGCTTGCACTGCGTTTAGCACGAGGTTGCTGATGACCTGGTGGACTTGCGTGAGGTCCACGTACACCTGCCAGAGTTCGTTGTCCGTGTCGATCTGTGCGCGGCACCGCGAGCCGCTGGTGGAGAATCGGACCGTTTCTGGTATGAGCCGTTTGAGGTCGACTACCTCGAGGCTCGGTTGCCCACCCTTGGCAAAGGTGAGGAGTTGCTGCGTAAGGCCTTGGGCCCGTAGGCATGCCTTCTCAGCCTCCTCCAGGTATGTCGCGGGGTTGGTTCCGGCTTGCCGTTGTAGTCGAAACAAGGATATGTATCCTACCACGGCCGTGAGAAGATTGTTGAAGTCGTGGGCGATGCCGCCAGCGAGGACCGCCAGAGATTCCAGTTTCTGGACTCTCAGCATCTGCTCAGTGAGGGCTTTCTGGTCGGTCATGTCGATGTTCAGAACAATGACACCGGCAGTTAGGCCGCCGTCCGTGATCGGACAGTTGATGTTAAGGTAGCGCCTGCGGGTACCTTCAACGAGACAGTCGATCTCGTTTTCGGTCATCTTGCCATTGATCGCGCGAAGGTTATTCTGCGACCATTGGGTGCGCAATTGTTCGGTGGGGGCCATGTCTTCGGGACGTCTGCCGATGAAGTCACCCCAGCGCTGGCGACAAGTCGAGTTCTGCATTTGGCAGCGCCCATCAGGCCCCAAGACCCAGAGATCGAACGGTAGACACTCCACGACAGAATGCAGTCTGGCTTCGCTTTGGCGCAGCGCCTCCTCCGTCGACTTGCGCGCGGTGATGTCCCGCACCGCGCAGGCAATGCACGCAGCCTGTTCGGGCGCGCGGTGCATTTTGGCAAGCCGTGCTTCGAACCACCGGACGCCAGCCGGCACCTCGAGCTCGTACTCGAGACTGCGAGGCTCACCGGTGGCGAAAGTCTCTCGTAGCAGGTTGATGGCTGGCACAGCCACCCCGCGTGGCAGCATTTCCGTGAAAGATCTGCCGATGATGGCGGCGGGTGTCTTGTAGAGCAGCTGGTCCTCGTTGGTAATGACCTCGAGGTAGCGGCCTTCTTCATCGAAGATGAACGCGACGTCAGGCAATGCATCGACAAACGCACGCAGGCGGTTCCTCTCGTCCTCGGCGTGTTCCAGCTCACGCACGCGCCGACGTAGAGCTTCGAGCTCCGCGGCCTCTCCCCTAAAGTCTCGTTCTCCCATGATTTCCGCCCCCCGGCCAACATACAGTAGTGGTGGACGCGACGGAAGGGGAGACGCCGGGAGGCCGGGAGCGCCGGGAGCGGACCTAGGCGCATCAGGCGTGGCGGTTGGACGGGGATGGGTCGCCATCCCAATTCCTCAATTAGAGCCAAGAAATGCGCCAGAATGAGCAACACCCGCCCCCCATTTCCGATAATTGGATTGTTGCACAAGGTGATGAAATCGCAGATACGCAATCACAGCCCGAGATGGGCCACATACGTGGAGATGTAACGATGTCAAATCTCTCGGTGAATTTCCCCAAGGACGTGCAAATCGAAGTCAAGAAAGCCATGAATGTGGACTCGGAGGCCGGCGAGAAGATTTCTGTGGGAGAGGCCGAGAAGATCCTAAATGCAACCAAGGGCCCAGAGGAACGCTCGAAGGTGGCGTTGGCGTTGTTGAAGGGCAGGAAATACACCCTTGCGGATGGGGTCGCAGACACGCTGGTGAACGAGCTGAAGTTGGGCACCGGCAACAAGTTCACCCAGGGCCCGGTGTCGACAACAGACATCAGTTCGGTCGTTGCGGCCAAGGATGCACAGAATGCCAAGAAGTTGGCTGTCGGCGATCTTTTCAACGATCCCAATGTCGCCAGGGCAATGATGGATCCGGCGATGATTCGTACCGAGGCACACAGAGAGTTTGTCGACGGTATTCGCGGCAGCGATCTCTACCGCACCTATCACAAAGACGTGCGCGCGGTTTTGGCCGAGCAGGTCAGCCAGATCATCTCCGAATCGGAGACCACGGGCACGGTCATGGACGAGAGCAACAAAGACGGGCGATTCCTGCAGCCCTGGGCGCGCCAGCTCTACGATCTGGTGCAAGAGACGGCGCTCGCCGGCGGCCTCATTGGCTACGAAGGTGGGCCACAAGCCGTCGAGCTCAAGATGATGTCGGACAACAGCCCCAATGCCTATGTCTTCGGCTTTGATGACGGCAAGCCGCGCATCCACGTCTACGATACCATCGTCAATGTGTTCTTTGACAACGACAAGGGTGAATGGATCAGCGAAGAAGCCAAGCTCATGCTGCAATCGGTGATCGCCCACGAGCTCGGCCACGTCAAGGACAGCCCGGGAGAATGGGACTCATGGTTCGGCATCCTGGTCGAATCCTCCGGCCTGCTCGAGGGACACACCGACGGCCCGTTGTTCACCGCGGCCCAGAAAGCCAAGATGATCGAAACTGGCCGGAGCATGGCCAAGGAAAAGAAGGGTCTTTACCAATTCGTCACCGACGAGAAACTGCACCTCGCCACTCGAGATGTTGCGTCCAAGTTGAAGATCCCCCCAGAGAAGGCGATCGCAACGCTTCTGCAGATCCTAGGCATCGATTTCAACAGCTCGAAGTACAGCACCGTCGAGTGCGACAAGGACGGCAAACCGACCAAGTTTGGTATTGCCCAGGCAATTTTCCAAGACTCCTACCAACTCACCCGGGCTGGCGAAATCGTCGCCGATCGTTTTGCTTTCTTGCTGCAGGGCACCAACAAATGGACATCCCTCACCGACATGATGTTGGGAACCACGGTCAACTTCGGTCAATACACCACCACCCAACAAAAACAAAAGCTCATCGATTACTTCGCCACCGAGGGCTACGACGGTTGGATCACGATGCAAAGGAAGCAAACGGCCACGCGGGCAAAGAACTTCAACCTCCCCAGCCAACAAGAGCAGCTGAAGTGCGTGTCCCATCCACCGTCATTGCCACGGGTGGTTCTGGGTGCCGAGTACATGAATCGGTTTAGCAATCCGAACGCCTATCCGCTTGTGGTGCAGAAGATTAAGACGATGGGCAACCCCGTCGCGAAGACGATGGAGATTTTGCGGGTCCTGCACCATGGGATGCATGAGGAGATCACGCGCTTTGTCGATCCCCGCGGCTTTGACAAGGCAGACGCCACCGCTAGCACCATGCATGGGTTCTTGTACACCGAGGAGAAGGAAAACTGGGCCCGCGCCATAGAGGGGGCCCTCAAGGTGCTCGATAATCTGATCTCCGACGCAGATCTCACCAACAGCGAATCTAAGGTCTTTGCCACGGTCATCGACGCCCTCAATGCCAAGGTCGACGCCAGGCCCAGTCAGTGCGCCATACCCGAGTGGGCAAAGACCCCCATGGAAATGGTGACCCAGCACCTCATTGAGCGGGTCGATGTTCTGAATCAATCGAACGTCACGGAAGAGACCGCTCCGATGATCGAGAAAAACACCATTAAGCTGTGGGAACAACACAGCAAGCAGCTGGAACGACGGGAAGCGTTCTTCGAAGAAACAGAGTTGAGCCCCGAAGAGAAGCTCGCAGAGCTTCTGGCGCAGATCCTCAAGACCGGCTCAGGCACCGGTAAATAGCCCGACCTTCGATCTCGTGGGGTCCATTGATCGGATCGATCGAAATCCCTAGATTTCGCAATATTCTTGGTGAGAAAGCGACCGTTATCGGGGGCGATTTGTTCCCCGCAGTGTACCATCCGCTGGGGACGAACTCGTCACAGTGTGCGAATCATAGGCCGCAGGGGTCGTCGACGAGGTAGTTGAGCATTTCGTCGAGGCTCTGTCCGGCGACGACACCGAGGATGTCGTGATAGGTGCCCCCGGTCATGTCGACCAGGCTGGGCGTCGAGTTGTATGGCTCAGACAGGCCTGCGGCGCTGGTGAGTGAGTGTATAGAATGCAGCACCACACCGGCCTGCAAAAGTTTCACCGCCGCCTGGTCATAGCGGTACAGTGCAGGGTTGTCGCCGGTGTAGACGGCTGGCGGCTCCATGAATGTGTCGTCAGTCATCAAGACGAGGTAGCGCTTGACGTGGGTTCGGAACGCGAACTCGTCCGCGGTGCGGTAGAGAGCGTCGAGGAGATTCTCTGGCATGTCCCAGTTGTCTGCCTGCCGTTGGGAGTCCCGGATTCCCCACGCAGCGTTTTGCCACTCTAGCTGCGTTTCCAATTCGGAGAAGAAATCGCTGCGGGGCAAGACGGCGCCATTGCCATGAACGATGACGTCATTGACATAAGTGGTCAGACCGAGATGAACATCCAGCCCTGCGTCCGTTACGTGATCCAGCAGTGTGTCCACCGACTGGTACAGCGCGTTGATTTCTGCCCCCATGGTGGTTGAGACATCAATGACAAATACCAAATCGAGTGGTGGCGGTGGCCCTGCGATTCCTTCGCCGCCCAGGGGAACGGTCTGTGTTTCGAGCTCGGGTGGGTCAAATGTAAAAGTGGCGGCATCGGCGTAATTGCCAATCTCACCGGGAGCAAATTGCACACCAAAATCAAAGGACCGTCCTGGCTGAACCTTCTTGGGAAAATCCGTGAGCAGGAGAAAGGGTGCGCCGCCGATGGTGACTTGGGCGAGTTCAATGCTCACGGTGCCCGTGTTGATGACGTTGATTGCAGCAACTTTGGTGCACGCAATGTTAACTGCACCGAACTCGACTGCTGTGGGTACGACTTGCAGATCCACTGTGCGTTGTTCGACGGGTATCTTTGCCTCCAGCAGTTTCTCTTCACCGCAACCGGCCAACAACAAGCTGAGCGCCCCAAAAATGCGAAATTTCATACCCATCGACCTCACTTGCACTTCCATATTCTAGGAGTCCCACTTTCTCATGCTCTGGGCCGTTCGTCTACCTTCTGTGGCAACGAAACCGGGCACGGGTCAAACGGGTTGCCAAACGCGACAGGGTTACCATATTGGTACTAGTATGGATTCAACCATGGTGACAGAGTTTGCCGCAGAGCTGTGGAAGATAACTCTGGATCTTGCGGCCCCTCTCCTATTGGGGCTCTTGATCGCTGGATTGCTGCACGTCTGGTTGCCCCGTGCATGGATCGAGCGCCAGCTCAGTCGACGAACGTTCGGCAGCGTCGTTCGAGCAGTGCTCGTCGGTGTGCCCATGCCGTTGTGCTCTTGTGGGGTTGTTCCAACCGCAATTGCTTTGCGGCGTCAGGGAGCTTCAAATGGCGCGACCACAGCATTTCTTATCAGCACCCCGCAGACCGGGGTTGACTCGATTCTGGTCAGCGCAAGCTTCCTCGGTTGGCCTTTCGCCATTTTCAAGGTGATCGCCGCTGCGGTCACAGGTCTCATGGGTGGTGCTCTCGCCAATGCGACTGACACTCAGGTTGCCGTGGACGGTGGCGCCTTGGCTATCGGAGATGCCCCGCGATCCCGCAGTCTTGTTGAAGCTGTTCGTTATGCCATCTTCGAGCTGTTGGCGATGATCGATCGTTGGCTCATTGTGGGTGTGGTGGTAGCTGCGGTCCTCTCTGTTGCACTGCCTGCCGATTTCTTTGCCGATCAGGAGTGGACTCGGGGTCTTCTAGGCATGCTCTTGGTCCTCGCCGTGGCGTTGCCACTCTATGTGTGCACCACGAGCTCTGTGCCGATAGCCGCGTCACTCATTGCTGCTGGGATGCCGCTCGGTTCTGCGTTGGTCTTTCTGATGGCAGGACCGGCAACGAATTTGGCGACAATGGGAGCGGTCTACAGAGGCTTGGGCGGGAAAATCCTGGCCATCTACCTTGGAACCGTGTCCGTGATGAGCATGGTCTTGGGCATAGGCTTCGAGTTTGTGCTTGCCGATGTCGCACCCCCCGCCCATGTGCATGTGCACGGGGGGCACTGGTGGTCAACCGTCTCGGCGGTGTTGTTGATCGGCTTGGTGGCGGCGCTAAGTGTGCGCCGAATCGTTTTGCGTATTCGTGGTGGAGCGCCGTTGCAAGGAGAAGACATGGACGTCAAGCTCGAGGTTAAGGGAATGACCTGTCAACATTGTGTGGCTAACGTCAAAAAGGCTCTGGAGGCCGTTGACGGAGTCGAAGAGGCCATTCCTGATCTCGCCGGATCCCGCGTCTTGGTGCGCGGCGGCGGACTGAATGTGGAAGCGTTGGTCAGAGTTGTGGAGAAGGCAGGCTACAGCGCGACGGCGCTTTGATTATATTGGCCAGGGTTAGGTCCGTAATAGATCGACTCTCTGAGGAATGTGAAAAATGCGAGATTCACGAATGAGCTCCAGATATGAAGTGAGTCTCGAGAGGTCCCGGACTACCAGGTCTCCCATTAGGCGTATGTGACTGAGAAACTCAGGGGGTTTGTCGAAGTTTGGGGAGAAACTGGACATTTCGCACTCGACCTTTGCCATTTGCGCAGGTAGGTCCCGGCGCAGACGCAAGGAGTAGTCCATTCTTTCCCGCCAATGGGAGACAAGGCGTTGCAGACGTTCGTAATCGCGCAACACCAATGTCAGAAACAGATCGCGGTAGTAGTTGTTCTCCCTTTCGTAGAAATACCGGTGACGCCGCATATGATTTTTTCGCCAAGCCAGTGCGTTTTCCTGTCCCCATTCGATGTTCATCAAGGCGTAGGAGATTCGGCTCCCCTTCTCTAGCTGTTTGAAATGGAGGTGGTAGCACATGTCGCGAGTCTGCAGCAGATTGTCGAGTGGGACGTCGAGCGACATGATTCCGAAGTGCTCGAACTCACCAAACAAGAGATTCTTGAAGTGGTTGTGAATGCAATCCCAATCGGTGAGGGCGCAGGAGCTGTGGTTGAGGATGTAAGATTCGATCTCAGCCAAGTGCCCAATGACGAAATTCTCGATGCTCAGCTTGATGAGACAATAGGCACCGTCATTGGACTCGAACTCCTTTTCAAAGTCTGCCGTCTCCAGCGCTGTGTCCGCAGGGGGCGCTGACGATGGCTCCCCATACTCGCGATAGAGCGGACAGCTTCGAAACGCATCAATGACACAACTCAACGCATCGCGGGTGACAGGCTGCGCCAAGCGAATCTCTATGGCCTCGTCCTTGTGCAAGGCCAGAGCAACCAAAGACAGCGGCTGAAAGTCGACCCATTGGTCAGTTGACGGACGTCGCAGGGAAAGGCGGTCGATGCAGCCAGACTCACGTAAACGCGAGAACAAGTGAGTTGCGGGGCGAACGTGGAGGTCAAAGGCAAGGGTCGTGCGCAGGACAACGAATGAGGAGTCGCTGGCGACCACCTGGAAGTTGATGTCTTCGATGCCCGCGAGCACCTCGCAGGTCGTGCCGTCGGTTCTTCGGGTCACGTAGACACCTCAGTGTGCGCGCGGATCACCTTGTGGTGACCGCCTCCCAGGGAAACTTACCAGACCGCAGAGTGACGGGCCACTTATCAAACATCACAACTTACTGTGCTGCATACAGCCATGGAAGTCGTATTTCGCCGCACGTCGGTCAACCAAACCGGAAAATCGGATTGTGGGAAGCTGAACGGGTGGCACCGCCGCACCACCCGTTCAGTTGGATCAACGATCTACTTGTCGATAACTGCCTGGGCAGCCGCTAGACGGGCCACCGGAACACGGTAGGGGGAGCAGCTGACGTAGTCCATACCCACATTGTGGCAGAACCTGACCGACGACGGCTCGCCACCGTGCTCGCCGCAGATACCAACCTTCAGTTTCGGCTTGGTCTTGCGACCCCGGTCGATACCGAGCTTGACCAATTCTCCCACGCCGCTTTGGTCGAGGACCTCAAAGGGGTCGCGAGGAAGAATCTTGTGGTCGAGATAGTACGGTACGAACCCACCCACGTCATCGCGGCTGAAGCCATATGTCATTTGGGTGAGGTCGTTGGTCCCGAAGGAGAAGAACTCGGCCACTTCGGCGATCTCGTCGGCGAGCAAGGCTGCCCGCGGGATCTCAATCATGGTGCCGAACATGTAGGGGATCTTCTTGAGGTTATACTTCTTGAGCACCTCAGGATATATCTTGTCGAAGAGCACACGTTGGTGTGAAAGCTCTTTGACGTCACACAGGACGGGGATCATGATTTCGGGGAAGACCTTTTTGCCCGCTTTGATGAGCTCAGCCGCACCTTCGAGGATGGCGCGGATCTGCATCTCGCTCACCTCTGCGTAGGTGATGCCGAGGCGGACGCCGCGATGCCCCATCATCGGATTTACTTCGTGCATGACGTCCGCTCGAGCATTGAGTCGTTCGAGGGAGATGCCTAGGCTTTTGGCGATTTCGCGACGATCTTCGAGTGCATCAGGCACGAACTCATGCAGCGGTGGGTCGAGGAGGCGAATGGTCACGGGCAATCCGGCCATCACATCTAGGGTCTTTTTGATGGTGTCCTTGACGTCGACGAACAACTCGTCGAGGGCTACTCGGCGAGCCTCTTCGGTGTCGGCGAGGATCATCTTACGCAGCTTGAACAGCGGTTTCTCGGAGTGCTCACCATAGAACATGTGCTCGGTGCGCAACAGGCCAATGCCCTCGGCACCGAACTGGAGGGCCTTCTTCGAATCTGCCGGCGTGTCGGCATTGGTACGAACCTTCATCGTGCGAACCTTGTCGCAGAGCTTCATGAAGGCGTGGAAGTGAGGGTCGTCCTCGGTACCAGTGATCATCGGCAGCTGGCCTTTGTAGACCAGACCCTTGGTTCCATTGAGAGTGAGGAAATCGCCTTCCTTGATGGTCTTGCCGTCGACGGTGATCTTGCGACCGGCGACGTCAACATTGAGTGCGCCCGCACCGACGATGCAGCATTTGCCCCAGCCGCGGGCAACGAGCGCCGCGTGGGAGGTCATGCCGCCGCGGGAGGTGAGGATGCCGATCGCAGCTCGCATGCCCTCGACGTCCTCTGGGTTGGTCTCATCGCGGGCGAGGATGACTTTCTTGCCCTCCGCTACCCATTTGACGGCGTCGTCGGCGGTGAAGACAACTTGACCGACTGCGCCGCCGGGACCCGCTGGCAGACCCTTTGCGAGCTTGTCTGCGGTCTTTTCGGCGATTGGATCGACCATGGGGTGCAAGAGCTCGTCGAGTTGGTTGGGGGTGACCCGCATGATGGCGGTGTTGATGCTGATGAGCTTCGACTTGTGCATCTCGACGGCCATGCGGACGGCGGCCGGCCCATTGCGCTTGCCGTTACGCGTCTGCAGCATCCAGAGTCGAGCGTCCTCGATAGTGAACTCGAGGTCCTGCATGTCTTTGTAATGTGCCTCGAGCTTGTTGCGAATGGCGAATAGCTGCTTGTACGCCTTCGGCATGGCCTTCTCGAGGCTCGGAAGAGTGGAGCCCTCACCGCGGGTCGATTCGTTGATCGGGTTGGGGGTACGGATGCCAGCGACGACGTCCTCTCCCTGTGCGTTTGGCAGCCACTCGCCGAAGAACTTGTCCTCGCCGGTTGCGGGGTTACGGGTGAACGCAACGCCCGTGGCTGAGGTGTCGCCCATGTTGCCGAACACCATCGCTTGCACGTTGACGGCGGTGCCCCAGTCATCGGGGATGCTCTCAATGCGGCGATAGGAGACCGCGCGCTTGCCGTTCCAGGATTTGAACACGGCACCGATGCCACCCCACAGTTGATCCTCTGGATTGTCGGGGAATTCTTTGCCGAGAACGTCCTTGACCTTGGCTTTGTAAATCTTGGTCAGCCCTTCGAGATCCTCTGCGGTCAGGTCGACGTCCTGAGTGACGCCGCGCGCTTTCTTCATCTTGTCGAGCTCTACCTCGAGCTGATGACGAATGCCCTTGCCCTCTGCGGGCTCAATGTCCTCAGCCTTCTCCATGACGACGTCAGAGTACATCTGGATGAGGCGACGATAGGCGTCCCAAACGAAACGCGGGTTGTTGGTCTTCTTGATGATGCCTGGTATCGTTTTGGTGGTCAGGCCGATGTTGAGGACCGTCTCCATCATGCCCGGCATTGATTGACGCGCGCCTGAGCGACTGGAAACCAACAGCGGGTTTTTGGGATCGCCGAACTTGCGGCCCATGATCTTTTCCATTCTCTTGATGGCGGACTTGACCTCAGCATTCAGCCGTGGCGGGTACTTGAACTTCTTCATGAATGCTGTGCAGACTTCGGTGGTGATAGTGAAGCCGGCAGGAACCGGCACGCCGATCTTAGCCATTTCGGCCAAGTTCGCGCCCTTGCCGCCGAGAAGATTCTTCATCTTCGCGGAGCCGTGGGCTGTGCCACCGCCAAAAGAATAAACCAGTCGCTGTTTTGTCATGAGCTCTTCTCTCCAGTTGACGCTGACCACTTTCTGCTGTGGCCGTCCTGTCAACGTAATCGTTAAAGCCCTAGGTCCGCGGCTGCCGCCCTGTTTTCGGGCTAGGCAGGCTGCCACCTAGAGCCGGTTCTAATCGGAGGGGGAGTTAATACCAGGGCTGGCGGGGTTGCAAGGCCGGTGACACAGATCCCGCAGATCCCGGCATCCGCTGCTTATTTGGGCGTCTTTGGGGCAAAGGGCTGAGCGTTGTCTACTCCCTTTTGCCAAAGGAGTCAGCGAACAACTGGGCTATGGCTTGACGTCCGGTTTTCTCGATACGGACAGTGCCGGTCCCACAGAAGCGAGTGTGGCGGATGGTTGGCGCAGCGATATTGACCCAACGACTGCCACTCCAGGTCAACCAACTCTGCCGTCCCTGATCAAAGACGTACAGAGGCTTCTCAAAACGTTTGGCGAGCTCCGCAGCCCATCCCGTGCCACCTCGGACAGTGCCATCTTCTTGGATGGCACCGATGACGAAGACTTCGCCTGCGGTTGTCACCTGGTGCCAGATTGTCTGCAGTACTTTTTGAAACGCCTCGTCTGCGGGAAAGGTGCGATGAAGCTGTGACTCGACGTAGAGGCTGCTCACGGCTCCCCGCCGCAAATCATCCGGAGCAAGCTCGACGAGCCCGCGGGTGCGCAGAGGAGTGCGACCTGCGAAGCTGAAACACACCTCCGTCATTCCATACCTTTCGGCCATTTCGCCGAAGGTCGCCTCGCTGCCCTTGGCCCCCCCCGACAGCAGCGTGAAGGCCGACGCGGGAAGGTTGGCAGCGCTTGGGCGGTCCCCGTCTTTGATAAGGCGCATGGTATCGGGGTCCAGGACCAACTCCGTGTCCCGAGGATGTTTGGCGTCATGGTCCTTGAGTAAGCGGATGCCTATGTGTTTGCGGGGCTCGAGAAACACGGCAATTTCAATCTGATCGGCCACGTCTTTGCAGGGTTCTGTAACACCAGTTGGACGAGTGGGAACGTCATCGCGGTGGGTTTGGGCGCTCATCCACAACTTGGCACCGACTTTCTTTGCGCTGTCCTTGATTTGAGCAATGAGGCAGCCCAGCTCCGAGCCGGCTTGGCTCCAGTCAAACCCATCGACAATGATCAACGCGGGCTCGAATCCGAGGCTCTCTTGGTACAATCGCACGGATTCTTCCAGACGCTTGGGGCTCAAGGTGGCGTCAGTGAACGCTTGGATGACACGATTGGTGTTCAGTTCGTTGCGCGACTCCTCGCGTTCGACCAAGCCGCTGGCGCTGGCGAGGTCGTCAAACAGTGCGTCATACCAAGCACGGACGTGTTCGAGTGTTTGTCCGAGTGCGAGGTGGAGTACTGTTTCTCCGCGCAACGCGTGGTCGATTCCAACTTGCACGAGAAAGGCCGTCTTGCCCACGCCCGCTCGCGCCATGACGACCCCCAGATCACCATCGTGGACCTCTCCCATCGAGCCATCGAGAATGCGCAATGGGCTGCGTTCGCTCACTGTATTCTTGTGCACATGGCTCTCCGTGTTGCGGCTCTTTCCTCGGGGCTCCATTACTTATTGCCTCTCACAGCCTGCCACTCGGCCACCAAATCATCTTCAATATTCTTTGGTACCTGCAGGTAGCGTGACATCTCCATGGTGAACTCGGCCTTTCCTTGAGTCGCCGAGCGCAGGCTGGTGGCGTAACCAAACATTTCGGCCAGTGGCACATCTGCTTCTGTGCGATTGATGCCACCGTCTTCCTGTGCGCCGATAATGGTGCCGCGTCTCTGCATCAGACTGGTTAGAACGTTGCCCGCGAATTCCGATGGTGTCTCAACGACGACGCGCATAATCGGCTCTAGGACCCGCGCAGCCCCTTTGTCAAAGGCTTGGCGCCAGGCACCGCGTGCCGCGGCCTTGAATGCGATATCGGACGAGTCGACCGCATGTGAACTGCCATCAATGATGACTGCGCGGACATTGACGACAGGCGCACCGATGCGGCGGCCCTCCTCAAGCATTGATTTGAAACCCTTTTCGATTGACGGGATGTACTGCCGCGGAATGGTGCCGCCTTTGATCTCGTCGACAAACTCGAAGGGCTCTGAGCAGGGTTCGAGGTACCCGACAACGCGACCAAACTGACCAGAACCGCCGGTCTGTTTCTTGTGGGTGTAGTCAAAATCTGCACGTCGCGTGAGAGTCTCGCGATAGGCTACTCGGGGGGCCGAAGTGGTGACGTGAACGTTGTATTCGCGGCGCATGCGCTCTAGGTAAACCTCTAATTGCAGCTCGCCCATACCTTGGATGACGGTCTCGTTCGATTCTGGATCGAGGTGGACGCGGAACGTCGGATCTTCCTTGGTGAATCGTTGCAGTGCTTTACTCAGGTTGATCTCAGATTTGTGGTCATCTGGCTTCACCGAAAGAGAGATGACCGGCTCGGGAACGTGCATTGAGGTCATGATGACACTCGTCGAGCCGTCTGTGAACGTGTCGCCAGAATGGCAATCGAGGCCGAAAATGGCGACGATATCCCCAGCGCCGGCATCGTCGATGTCTTCCATCTCGTCCGCGTGCATGCGCACCAATCGGGCAATCTTCGTCTGCTTGTGGGTGCGCGTATTGGTGATGAAATCGTCTCGCTTGAGTGCGCCTTGGTACACGCGCATGTACGTCAGTTGTCCGTATCGGCCGTCCTCGAGCTTGAACGCCAGAGCCACCGTGGGGGCATCTGGATCGCTCTTGAGGATCACGGGCCGCTCGACTTCTCCGTCCAGTTCCAACGCCTCATTGCTGACGTCGGACGGGCAAGGCAGGTACTTCACGACCCCGTCGAGTAACGGTTGCACGCCCTTGTTCTTGTACGCGGAGCCAATGATGACCGGAGTTATCTGCTGAGACAACGTGCCTTGGCGGATTGCCGAGTGGATAAGCTCAGTCGTGACTCTGTCTTCAAGGATGGCCTCCATGAGTGCGTCGGAGAACATCGACACCGCATCGAGCATCTGCTCGCGGAACGCCGCTGCGCGCTCAAGCATGCCCTTTGGGATCTCTTCGACGGTGACGTCTGCACCGTTGGGCCCGTTGAAGCGCAGAGCACGCATCTCCACGAGGTCGACAACACCGGCAAATTTTTCTTCGAGGCCGATGGGGAGCTGCAAGAGCACCGGATTGTGCGCCAGCTTGTCGCGAAGCTGGTCACGGACCCTCACGGGGTCGGCTCCGACGCGATCGCATTTATTGACAAAGGCGATGCGTGGCACCCGATACCGTCGCATCTGCCGATCCACGGTGAACGACTGGCTCTGAACGCCCGCGACGGCACAGAGCACTAATACGGCACCGTCGAGGACACGCAACGAGCGCTCGACCTCTATGGTGAAGTCGACGTGCCCAGGTGTGTCGATGATGTTGATGTGATGTTTGGCCCAGCGGCAATGGGTCGCAGCGCTGGCGATGGTAATTCCGCGCTCGCGCTCGAGCTCCATGGAATCCATCTTCGCACCTACGCCGTCTTTGCCTTTCACGTCGTGGATGGCGTGCACCCGCTGCGTGTAGAACAAGATGCGCTCGGTTAGCGTGGTTTTGCCACTGTCTATGTGTGCGGAGATGCCAATGTTCCGCAGGGTTGTCAGGTCCCTGATCACTGCGTTTGCCTTTTTATCTCTTCGGAGGCGGCGGGGGTTACAGGAACTGAGGCCAGATGTAAAGCCTATTCGCAACAGGCCAGCGGCGAGTCAGAACGGCGAATTGGACGATTTGAACCTTTTCTGGCGACTGCTTTAACATGAAAAACAGTCGTGTGTTAGCCGGCAACTCTTGAGATAGAGTCCGGCCGATGATCGCGCGGCTTGGACGATACGAAATCGAGAGACTCATCGGCAAAGGTGGCACCGGGCGGGTGTTCCTCGCCTTGGATCCGAAGTTGTCGCGTCAAGTCGCTATCAAAGTTCTCGATACGGAGACCAAGGATTCCTTCCGGCGTCGTTTTCATCTCGAGGCCAAGGCGATCGCGGCGCTCAAACACCCGAATATCGTCGCGATGTATGATTTCAGCGGGGAAGACTCCAAACAGTTGTATTTGGTGATGGAGTATGTTCCCGGCAAGTCGTTGTGGCAGATCACCAACGACCATGGACCGATGTCAGAGGCTACGGCCCTGTGTGCTGGCCACGAGATCGCCCTCGGTTTGGAGCACGCCCACGCCCACAATGTCGTGCACCGTGACATCAAGCCGGAGAATATCCTCCTGCATGAAGGCCGGGTGGTGGTGACTGATTTCGGCGGCATTAAGTTCGTTGCCGCGGAGGATCCCGAACGCTACCGCCGCACCGAGGCTCTTGGAACGCCGGGGTTTATGGCACCGGAGCAATTTGACGGTCGGGACATTGGTCCCCACACCGACATATTTTCGTTGGGTGCAGTGCTTTACAACCTGGCGACCGGCGAGGTGCCGTATCAGGGTGAGAATATCTACGAGACTTACAAGAATCTGAAGACTGGCCGCTACGTCGACCCTCGCCAGCACTGCCCGGTGTTGTCACCAGAGTTCGTCAAGTTGCTGTCCCGGTGTTTGGCACGTCGGATCAAAGATCGCTATGCCAACGTGAAGGACCTGCGCGAGACGATTCTTGAATTGCTGAGTCGGCAAGGAGTTGTGGAAATTCGGGCCGAGCTCGTTCGCTATGAGCAGAGTCCCGCTGGCCACGCCGTCTCGCAACGCCAGCGCGAAGTCGGTATGTTGTTGCGCGAGTTGCGGGAGGCGATTGTCGGGCGGCAAAGAAAACGAGTTGCGGACATTATCCAACGAATCCAGGATCTGGCACCACTGGACGAACGCATTGCCGAGGTTGTCGCTGATGCAGGGGTGCCCATGGCCGAGGACGCCCACGGGAAGGGGTGGGCGGTGTTGTGGTTTGCTCTTGGCCTCGGGGTTGGAACTGCGGCGACGTCCTTGATCTGGCGTCTCATGTAGCGGTTCGGGTCGACCTCTCCCGCAAGACCTGTTCATAGGCCGTGATGGTTCGCTCCGCTTCTCGTTGAAAGGTACGCTCAGCAATGACGTGGGCTCTCCCAGCTCTGCCCCGGGTGTCGGCTGCGCTCGGGGCGGTGAGCCATTTGCTGATGGCAGATGCAACAGAATCCACCCGTCGATCGGATACCGGGTAGCCGACAGCATCGTCTACGAGCTCGGTGAGCGCACCGGTCTGTACGCCGAGAACGGGCAAGCCTGAAGCCATGGCTTCGAGAGCTGCGCGGGCAGAGGCATCATTGCCAGGTTGGGCGACAAATGCCGCGTCCATGGCGGCGTATGCCTCAAGGAGCTCACCACCGCGAAGATATCCGGTCAGCCGAACGCGATCATTGAGACCCGCATTGTCGATGCGTTGTTTGAGCGCCTGCTCGCGTCGGCCATTTCCCACGAACATGATGTGGAGTGCCGACTCTCCGAGTGCCGTTGCAGCGTCGAGGAGCTCTTCTTGACCGCGGCCATCAATTAGAGCCACGTGCCCGAGGACCGGGACGTCGAGTGGGAGGGCAAAATGGGCCCTTGCCTTGCAGCGCTCACTGTTTGTGGCTGGCGCAAATCTCTCCGAGTTGATGCTGCCAGAGATGACGTGCACCCGATCCATTGGGAATCCGAACCGGGTCACCAAGAGCTGACGATGGGCATGACATCTGGCAATCACAGCATCCGCACGGCGATTCAACCAGGACTGGCCGAAGCGACGAATGAGAGATCGCTCGGCGTGGAAGGTACGAATACGGGCAACGCGGCCGCCTGCGAGGGCGGCGAGTCCGTGGTCGTGCGACATGTGCATGTGGACAATGTCGACTTCTTCTTCTTTTACGAGTCGTCGCATTCTCTGAACGTCACGCACATATTCGATTGGCGAGGATTTGGTTGACAGGGTGAGCGGGACTGGAGGATCGAAATCAGGGTCGACCCACGGTGCCGCTGCCTCTTCATACTCGTTGAATGCGCCGCGCTTACGGTCATAGGCGAGCCACACAGTGTGTCCGAGTTGTCGTTGTGCCAAGGCCAATCCAAGAGTCGGAGGCAACGGCCCGGAGTACAGGGAGTAGCTAACGAGATGGAGTATGCGCAACGCGATTTCTCTTGGATGTGGTTGTCGTGCTCTATAGACCACGGAGTCTGTTCACCGCAATTCGACGAAACAAGTGAAGGGTCGCGGGTTCATTCAGCCACAAGGATTCTCAGAACTTGCCGAAGTTCGCCGCCCGGGCTAGCTTGGCCGGGTGAGGGACCTTGTTGGCCTAATCTTGCACGGGGGCTGGACCATGAAGCGATTCTCTTTTGTCTTGCCGATAGTCTTGTTGGTCTGCGGTTGTTCGAAGACACCTGAGGAGGCAGCTCAGCTCTATTGCATCATGGCCGACAATGGCTTTCAGCAGGGTGGCGGTGTGGCGATCACCGACGCATACATCATCACCAGCAGCGCGTTGTTCGGGGAACAGAAGACCGGTCAGATCACCAGCTCGAAAAAGGCTGGCATTGGGGTCGCGCGTCAAACAACCGCTGGCCAGGTCGCGCTGTTGTACGCCGAGGATGAGGTCCTTCCCTTCGCCAGCATTGGTAGCACCGATGATCTCGCCGAAGGTGCCAAGCTCGCTACCTATGCTTATGACAACAAGGGTGCTGGCAAACTGCTCACGGGGGTGGTTCGTGGTTGGCAATATGGCGATGGAACGGCCTTCATTGTCACCGATATAGACAGCCCCGAGACCGCAAATGGTAACGGCTACTTTGGCCCTGATGGCAAGCTGATCGGTATTCAATTGGGTAAGCTCGGCAAATCGACGTTGATACTGCCGGTGGAGTACATCACCAACGGCCCAAAGGCGATAACCTCGGGGCAGTTGGGAGACAAACAAGACAGTGAGAACTTTGCCGCCCAGCGCAAAAAGGGTCAGGCCCCCCCCGACCCTCTGCCGAAGCCGCTCCTGTATGACGAAGTCACCTACGAGATGGCATTCTCACGGACAGCCTTGGTTGGCGCGATGGTGATGCTCGACAAGAAAGACGCAGCCTCGCGCGCGGCACCCGTGAAGTTCAAGGTCGAAGCCGTCGATCAGAGCCACGAGCGTACGGTGACAGTACAGGGCACGATTGACGCCGCGAACATCAAATGGGCACCGATGGCTGATCAGCTCGAGAAAATCAAAGAAAGTTCGAGGTCGACCCTCGGAGCCACCTTCGTCACAGACAACCTCGATCCTTACGACTATGGTGAGCTTCGTTTTCGCCTGCCGTTTGCGCCGTTCTGTCCCAAAGTTGAAGGGGACAAGGTCTATGTTCTCAACGTTGAGCTCAGTGACGGTCGCAAGGTGAGTGAGAACTTCAACGACATGGCCAACGTCTGCGCTGGTGAGGGTGGCGAGGGCGATGGGTGGGAGAAGGAGTGGGGAATGGCGGGAGAGGCGGCAGCCGCAGCTTCCGCTGGAACACCTTCGAAGAAGAGCAAACGCAAGGCCAAAAAGCACGGTCGTCGCCGCCGTTAGCCCGATGCCGCGGACGGGCCCCGATTTCTACAGGGATCAGCGCTTTTTGCGGTCTTGATCCGAGGGATTCCGACCTGGTGATCGATAAGTGCCGCGATACGGTGACGCACCGTAGCGGGTGAAGCGGTTGATCCGATTCTTTCTTTTGGGCCGCTCCAAGGTCTCGAAACCAAAGAATCCACGCTGTTTGAAGAACCGGACGATTTTTTCTGTGAGTGAGCCGACGCCAACGTCGAAGGGTGCGCCAAAGGGCTCGCCGCCACCGCGCATGACAGACTCGTAGATCACATCGTCGCTCTGTCGTAAATGGGCTTTTTGCAGGCCATCATCCACACCTGCGAGTGGGTTGTTGCCGCCGGGCAGCTCCTTGCGCGTGTTCTGTTCCTTGTGTCTTTTTGCCATCCGGCACGAGCATACCATTCGTTGCAGTGGAGGACTATCTCTCCTGGCTCTCCTGGTCTCTCTCTCCTGTCGCGATGAAGGTCTATCTCTCCTGTTGCGATGGTGTTAGGAGCGGCGACCGGACGGTGGAGGCATAGCTTGTCAGATAACCAATCAGCGGTGTTGGAAGACGGTGACTGGATAGTCGTCTCGGATCGGCGCGGACGGGAGAATCTGTTTCAGCTGCGTGCGGGCGGCAAATTGCACGTGACCGGCGGATCCGTCGAGTGTGATGATTTGATTGGATGCGAAGACGGCACACGCGTGCGCACGAAGAAGGGCGATGTGCTCTTGGTGTTTCGCGCGATTCTTGCCGACTACACGACACTGATGCCGCGGGGCGCGCAAATCATAACCCCAAAAGACGCAGCGATGATTGTTCAATGGGCGGACATCTATCCAGGGGCGTCGGTCGTGGAAGCTGGCATCGGCTCGGGCGCATTGACACTCAGTCTGCTGCGCGCCGTCGGTGAGGACGGTCGGGTCCTCGCCTTTGAGCTGCGCGAGGAGTTCGCCAATTGTGCACGCAAGAACGTGTTGGGGTTTTCTCCGAAATTGGCGGAGCGACTCGAGCTGCGACTCGGCGATGTGCATGATGAGCTACGGAAACTTTCGGCGGTGGATCGCATCGTTCTCGACCTTCAAGACCCTTGGCTTGCGCTGCCTGGCGCGAGCGCCGCGTTGCGCGCCGGCGGTATCCTGTTGGCGTATCTGCCCACCATTCGCCAGGTCGACAACTTTGTGAATGCGATTCTTGATACCGCCGAGTTCGGCCAGCCGGAGGTCATCGAAACCATCTTGCGCCCATGGATCGCAGATCGCGTGCGTCTGCGTCCAGAGAGCAGAATCACCGGGCATACGGCGTTCTTGGTGCGCGCTCGGCGTATGGGGGCACCGCCATCAAGACGCATGCGCGAGTCGACACTTGGGAGCTCAGTCGTCGTCGGGGACGTCGAGGGCGAGGCTGTCGGGCTCGTCGAGACCCCCGAAACCGCCGACTTCTGATTTCATTAGCTCACCTAGCAGGACGGTTGCGTAGCTACCCTTGGGAAGTGTGAAGCGGACGAGGATGTCAGTCTCGACCTTCTCGATGACGAACTCATTAAACCATACGAGGTAGGGACGCCGGGTACCGCGGAGCAGTTTGCCGTGTCCGGCAAAGTCTTTGTCAGAAAGCCCCATTGCCGTCAGGGCCGCCTGCTCCCGCTCATGGGCGACCCCGCGACCCCGTCGCATCTTTGGGCCAAACATGGGACCCGCGATGACCACTTCCCTCGCTTCAAAACGTGCTTGTTCACGTGCAACGTCGTCCACGAAGAAGGGGCCCCCAGAGGCGCAGACCTGCATGACGTCACCCTCGAGAACTGTGTGCGTCAGGCCATCATGCATTCGCTGCATCAGGCAGCGGTTGAAGACGGCGGACTGCACGCTCGATAGTGCCAGACGTTTGAGCGTGGCGCGGCGTCCGCGGCGCATGCGTGCCATGACCTCGGGGTTTTCCCCACGCAACAGGGCCAATCCGATTTCGACATTGTTGCGACCAAAACGCTGTGGACCAAAAAAGTTCGGCATTCCCAATTGCCCGAGCAGTGCGGCAATGGCCTGGGCTCGGGCAGGGGCGCCATCAACGGGATTGCGAACGCGAATGGTGAAGTGGTTGCCGATCAAGTGACCGGTCTTCAGTTTGTTGGTGTGACGTTCCGCTTTGAGCACGGTAATCTGGTCATCATCGATTTGCCCTATGGCCGCCTCACAGGATGCGGGCACCGAGAGATACTGGGTGGTGATGGCACGCGTGTCCTTGAGTCCTGCGCTGCCAACGTCGCGTGTGGAGATGCCTAGGGCCCGGGCGATCCGTCGTTCGAGATCCATGGCGGCGAGGTTCTGTTTTCGCAGCCACAGGAACAAGTGGTCGCCGTCGCCGCACGGCTCGTAGACGGGGATCTCTTCGACGACGAAGTCCTCGACCTGTGTTTTGATTGTACCGCCAATGCCCGGGAGCTTCGCGGTCAAAAAAGGAAGGGGGGGTGTGTCCGTCATGGTGTTAGACCTTGAGCACCAGCTTGCCAAAAACCCTGCGCTCCTCGAGGAGGCGATGCGCCTCACCGATTTGCTCGAGGGGCATGACCCGGTCGACAATGGGAGAGAGAGCGCCTCGTCCTGCGTGTTGCAGCACCTCGGCAAACTCCGCTTTGCTGCCCATGGTTGAGCCGAGCAGGCTAAGACTTTTGAAGAACAAATGTCTGAGATTCAGGTGAACCTCGGTACCTACGGTTGCGCCGCAGGTGACGAATCGGCCATGCCACGCGAGCGAGCGTAGGCTCGCTTCCCACGTCGCCGCGCCGACGTGATCGATGACGACGTCGACACCGCGGCCCGAAGTGATGTCCTTGATTTTGCGACTGACATCGGTGTTGCTGTAGTTGAGGACATGTTGTGCGCCGAGCTCTCGTGCTTTGACTTCCTTCTCCGTTGACCCCACCGTGGTGATGACCTCCGCGCCCCATAGCTTGGCTATCTGAATGGCGGCACCACTGACACCGCTGCCCGCAGCCTGGACGAGAACGCTCTCTCCCGGGCGCAATTGTGCGCGGTCGATGAGCATGTGCCAGGCGGTGAGATAGGGAATGCCGACGGCCGCGGCCGTCTCAAAAGAGAGTGATGCGGGTTTGGCAAAGAGGTTCTGGCTCGGCACTTCGAGCAACTCAGCGCATCCTCCATGCCGGCTTTCGCCCAGAATTCCAAAACTGCGACATCGATGATCGCGACCGCTTTGACAGGCGAGGCAATGTCCACAGCTGACGCCCGGTGCCACGACGACCTCATCTCCCTCTTTGATGAATGGGTGATTTCCAGGGTCCGAGACGACGCCGGCGGCGTCGTTGCCAGGGATGAGCGGCAGGGGAAAGACATGGCCTGGAACGCCCCGACGAACCCAGAGGTCGAGGTGGTTGATACCTACGGCGCGCACCTCGACCAAAGCATGGCCGGGGGGTCTTTCTGGATCCGCTATGTTGCCGATGTGCAGTTTGTCGATTCCCCCATGCTCGAAAACGATGACGCCCCGCATCTAGTCGTCTCCTGGAGGGTTGTTGGCCCGTTTCAATTGTGAATAGGCCGCGTTGATCTCTTTGGTGCGTCGCTCTGCCACTTCACGTAACTCGGGGCCGAGGTCGGCAACCCTGTCGGGGTGGTATTGCTGCACCAGACGTTGGTAAGCGGCGCGAATCTCACCGGCGTCGGCGGTAGGTGGAATGCCAAGGATATCGTGCGGTGACTTCGACCGAGAAGGCGTCGCATGGAGCGGTTCGGATCCTCGTTGTTTCTTCGCCGAAACCGCGATCCATTTGTAGATCCGGTAGACGAGGTAGACGACGCCGACCAAAAACAGCAGACGGATGATCCCCACTTCGTGACCTCCTCAGACGTCCATATCGCAGGTGGGCGGTGGGATCCCAGAAATCGTTGGTTTCTTGAATGACTGTGTCAGCAATGCTACCGTTACAGCGCTTTGATCCCTTTTCTTCGTCACAAAACCTGGTGTGTTGTCGCCGTTTTGGTAGTGCCCATGGTTTTCTCCGCGGTCGCCGGGGCGAAAACCGTTGCCACAGTTGTGCGTGGCGTAGGTGCGGGAGCTGATAAGCCGGCGAGTTTTGTCTCCCATTATCTCGGAGTCGCCGTCGACGAAGACCCGCGCTTCGAGAAGATCGATGTTTCCCTGCGAGTCGGCGACTACGCTGAAACACGATCGGGTCGCGCCCTCGAGGTTGCTTTGGAGCAAGTGGAAAAAGGTCGAGCAGCCTATGAGTTGTTGGAGCTAGAACCTGCAGTTGAGTTTCTCAACACGGCGTTAAATAAATACGAAAGACATGCAGCGGCGATTACGGACCTTTCGCGGGTCACAGATGTACTCATGCTGCTCGGAGCAAGCCAAGTTCTGCGCGGCGAAGACAAGATTGGCGCAAAATGGCTGGCTCAGGCCATCGCCATTTCCCCAGGAATCGAGCCGGATCCACACATTTTTAACGCCGACATGCGGCAGGTTTTCGTAGACGCCAGCCACAGGTTGGAGGCACGTCCCAAGGGAAGCTTGTCAATATCTTCCACTCCAAGCTACGCCAGGGTCTTTATCGATGGTAAGTTCGCCGGTGTAACGCCGATGGCGGTCAATGACGTCGTTGAGGGTCGCCATTTCCTCCGGGTTGTCAAAGACGGCTATTGTGCGTGGGGACAGGTTGTCGATGTCGCTGGCGATGCAGACGCCTCCCAGAGCGCCCGTCTGAAACCAGCCACTCGGTTTGATGAGTTTGATAACTGGGCCGACAAAGCGTTGAATGATGTGCGCGACAAAGATCGCGGTGACCGAGCCGGCTCGGCGGTGGCGAAGCTCGGAGAGCTGTTGGACGTTGACAATCTGCTGTTGTCAGAGGTTCGCCTAGATGGCGATCGCATCGAGCTCATTGTTGCGTTGGTCGATGTGCACGACAACAGGCTGCTGATGGTCGCCGCCGATAAGCTTTCCTACGACCAGAGCCCCGATGCATACCGCGACGAAATTCTGACTCTCTTCGAGATCAAGTTCAGCGAGGTGCGCTTGCAGAAGGGCAATGAAGAGGGCCCGCCCGGTGACGGTCCTGGACCGGTGGATACATCGAACGTGCAGCCATCCGGGGTGTGTTGGGGAATGCCGTGTGCGCAATTCAAGACCTACGTCCTGGGTATTGGAGCTGGCGGCGGTGGTGTGCTGACACTCTTGGGGATGCTTTTCGATTATCTCGCGTTGACAGACCACAACGAATTTCTGGAAACGCCGCAGACATCGTCGAATTCATCCAGCCTCGAGTCTGCTGGTCGCACCAAAGCGATCGTCGGGGATGTACTGGTAGGAGTCGGTATGGCGGTCGCGATTGCCAGCGTTGGATACTATCTGTTCTGGAACCCGTCCCCAGACCAAACAGTTGCGTTTGACCGTGATGAGGGTGGTTGGAGCGTATCATTTGTGCCCCTCGAAGGGGGAGCGGCATTCTCTGCAATGTTGGAGTTCTGAGCGACTCCGGGTGTGGCGGCATGAGAAAGAGAGCTATTTTGCAATTACTTTTCGGCTGCGTGTTGTTCGCATGCGCAGGATGCTCTCTTTTTCTCGATTGGGAGCGAGAGGGGCTGCCGTGTGACGACCGGCGCAGGTGCGAGGACGGCTTTTCCTGTCGTGTCGAAACCTGTGTTTCTGACCATTCTCTCCGATTGGGGGAGACATGCAGCCAACCAGTCCAATGCGAAACGGGGTTGGTTTGTGGCTCAGCACCCTCCACCTGTCGAGAAGAGTGTGACGACGAGAATCTGTTCAAGGGTGGATGCGGCGAGGGGCAATACTGCAGGCCAGAGGTTGAGCGGTATGATGATTCGGTGTGGTTGGGGACTTGTATCGACTCCGAGTGCGGTCGGGACACCGATTGTGGCTACGACAGAATCTGTGTGCCGATTACCGCAGCCGCCGGCAGTTGTCTGTTGAGCTGTGAGTATAACTTTGGCACGGGCCATTACACCGATAACTGTGGGTCACAACCCAATGCTCTCAAGTATTGCCAGCCGATTGGTAAAGTGGGGGGGCAAAAACTGGTTTGCCTAGAGAACATCACCGGACCGCCAGTGCAGGAGTCGTTGGCTTGTTCTCCCGTAACTCTTCCGTGCGACAAGGGACTCGTATGTCATGATGGAGTGTGCCGCCGTTATTGTGGCGATGACATTCATTGTAGCTCGCCGCAGTTTTGTCAGGCGGTCCCGGACGGTTCCTCCGTACTCTATTCATATTGCAGCAATTGACTGCGAGTCCCTTCAAGTCGTGCTGGCTGCGTGAACATACTCGGCAATAGCCTGGCGGTCTTCGTCGTTGAGGTTGACAAATTCGAGTCCCATGCCACATGTGCCTTTGCCTGTCGCCCAAGCAACACGGGCGGTTGCTCGTATGGGTCGGATCTTCCCTGGCAGACCGAATGTGACTTCGACCATTTCACCGATCTCCAGCAGGAGCTCGGACTCTAGAAACGCGCCTCCCTGGCTCAGATCGACGCTGTCGAAAAGAATTTCTCCCTGGCTCGGATCGCCAGCATCGCGCACTCGAAATGAGGCATGAATGGGACGGCGCAGATATTGTCTTTGCTGCTCCAAAGTGGTCATGCCTCAGCATAGCATGTCTGGCGGGCCCGCTTCCAGATGCGCATCCATGGGTTCGTGCGCTCGGCGACGATGTTTTTCAACTGCGGTGGTAGGGCTCACCGCGGAGGATCGTGTGGGCACGATAGAGTTGTTCGAGTAGGACCACCAGGGCCAGTCGATGCGGCAGGGTCAACGCAGACAGAGCGATGGTCTCACGAGCTCGGGACTTGATGTCGGGGTGAATACCGTCCGCACCACCCACGAGGAAAGCGATGCTGTCGATACCGCTGTTCTGCCACATGCGTACAATGTTGGCCAATCCCTTGGTGTCCAAGTGTATGCCGCGTTCGTCGAGGACAACCAGATGCTCTTCGGGTTTGATGCGTTCTAACAACTCGTCGCGTTCGGTCTTAGCGTCAGTATCGCGGATGCGGACAAGGTCGAGCTTGACGTATCGCGATAAGCGTTTCTGGTATTCTTCTGCGGCTTCAACGAGGGGGTCACGGGCACGACGCCCCACACAGAGAATTCGATAACGCACCGGCGATCAGGCACCGCTGGCGGTTGCTGAGGCATTGATGACGATCCGCGGTGCCGATTTCCACAGCCCCTCCAGGTCGTAGATACCTCGAGTGAACTGGTGGAAGACGTGCAGGACGACACTGCCGAAATCCAACAGCGCCCACTGGCCTTCACTTAGCCCTTCACTGCCGATTGCTCGGACGCCTTCGTCGCGAAGCTCTGCGGCGACCTGTTCAACCACGGACTGGACGTGTCGGTCGCTTGTCCCGGATGCCACCACGATGAAGTCGGTGTAGGTCGAGAGATTTCTGACATCAATGACAATAAGGTCCAACGCCTTGCGATCGAGCGCCAAGTCAGCCACGCGGCGTGCGAGTGTTTCGGATTCCAGCTTCGACCTCCCGTGCAAATGATCGGTTTCCTTTACCCCTCTGACAGCAATCTGGCAACTGTTTCCGACGCCGACAATCACCCAGCAGGGTGCCCCTGACGCTAGGTTGTGCTTCACCGCCGGAAGGGTTTGACCGCAGCAGCCGATATGGCCCGGATTTGCGTTACAAACCGTTCTGGACGGACGTTTTCTTGCAGTTGTTACCAAAGCAGGGTTCAATGCTGGCAACCCGCTTCTTTGGTAGGTGTTTGTGGTCACACTGGCACGGATCGAAACGCGAAGAGTCGACGAGCGCCGTTTGGTGCCACGGGTGCTTGTGGATCTCAACGTGCGTCTTCGATTGCCGAAGCTCGACGTCGCTTATCTCGGCCGATCGATCAACATCAGCATCAGAGGCATGTATGTGCTGGTTGATGGCCTCACGCCGGTTGGCACCAGTCTCGATGTTGATCTGTGCGCTATTGGTGCCCTGGTACCGATGCAACTACGTGGCCGTGTGATTCGGCATGGGTCTGGCGATGAACCGAGTGGCATGGGCTTGATGTTCGATTGGATCTCGCCTGAGGCAGTCGTCTTCATTGAACGACTCGTTAGCAGGAGTTAACAGGAGTTAACAGGAGTTAGGCACCTGGTATGCCGCAAGGAAAAGGTACATGGCGCTTCCCCGCCAAATTCTGGTCCGCCAATGTTGCTGAGCTTTTTGAGCGAGCGGCATATTATGGCGTTTTCATCGGCCTTGCCGTCTATTTGACGCGAAACTACGGGTTCACTGATGTTCAGGCGGGTTGGGTCGCAGCATACCTTGCAGCCGGCATCTATCTTGCGCCAACCCTTGCCGGTGCGTGGGCGGATCGAGTGGGCTTCCGCAAGGCGCTCATGTTTGCGTTCGGACTGTTGACGAGCGGTTACTTTCTTCTTGGGTTGTTTGGCACCCCGGCGGTTGCAGAAATCCTCGGCGGAGGGTCAATCAAGTTCGGGGCCTTGGTGGCACTTACACTGATTCTGCTTGGCGGTTCGTTGGTCAAGCCAGTCATCAGCGGGACGGTGGCAAAGAGCTCAGACGAGACGAATCGTGCCCGTGCATTTTCAATCTTCTACCAAGTGGTGAATATCGGTGCCTTCTTGGGCAAGACCCTTGCCTTGCCGTTGCGCACCGAGCTCGGTCTCGAATTCGTGAGCTTCTACTCCGCCGTCATGGCGTTGTGTGGCCTGTTCGCTGTCATGTTGTTCTATCGAACAGACGACTCTGCTGGTGAAGGAAAATCCTATCGCGAAATTGGCCGTGGTTTTCTCAAGGTCTTCACAAATTTCCGGTTTCTCTCTTTGATTTTGATCGTCGGTGGTTTCTGGGCCATTCAAGGGCAGCTGTACGCCTCCATGCCAAAATATGTTTTGCGGATGGTTGGCGAAGGTGCCAGACCGGAGTGGCTCGCCAACGTCAATCCGTTTGTTGTTGTTGTTCTGGTTGTCCCAATCACCCAACTGGTCAAGACACTCAAGCCGATTACGAGCATAGGCATTGGATTGTTCATTATTCCGTTTACCGCCCTGGCCATCAGCCTCAGTCCGGTGCTCGAACAGGCGTTTGGCCAGGAGATCAGCATCATGGGCTTCGTGGCCCATCCCATTACAATTGCGCTGATTGTGGGTATTGGGTTGCAGGGGCTCGCGGAGTGTTTTTTGTCGCCCCGCTTCCTCGAATATGCCTCCAAGCAGGCACCACCTGGGGAGGAGGGACTGTATATGGGGTATTCACACCTGACGACATTCTTTGCATGGGCATTCGGCTTTGTCATATCGGGTTATCTGCTGGACGCTTTTTGTCCCGATCCAAACACACTTTCGACTGAGGTGCGTGAGGCCTATTTTCTGGCCTTGAAAAACCATACGGCTCTTCCCGAGGTTTATGCTCATGCGCATTACATTTGGTATGTCTTCACTGGAATTGGCGTGGCGGCTTTCCTCGCTTTGTTGACATACGCCGTTGTAACCAAACGGCTCGATCGCAGAAGCTCCAACACAACCATTTGATGTCGTCAGTCGATGGCCTTATCGCCCCACTGCAGGAGGTGAACTCGGTAAATTCGAGGATCTCTTGATGACCCGTTGGCCGCCGATCTATGGTCAATCGGTGACCGTAGATCACATCAAGCGGCTGGCGCTCGTCACCTATCTCTTGGCAGGGTGCGAGAGCCCTCAGATGGACCGGCAGTTGGATGACACTCATCCAAAGGCCGAGCTCGAGATCGTCTATGCACGGCCATTCTTTGTCCGGGAACCTCTGCCAAAGAGGTTTTCTCTGCCATTGCCGTCGTCGATAGGTCAACTGAAGGCCGGTGAGTATCCACCGTCTTCATTTGTACGGTCGGCTCTTGGCCGCGGCGATGCCGCCATGCGAGCGAAGCTCATTGCCAGCATGCGTCGAGCTGCCGGTCGCGGCGGGCTAACGCCCGCCTTGCGCTGGTGGTACACGAGTGTATTCGGCCCCGAACCTGATTTGAGTTGTTCTTGGCTCGGAGACATGATCAGGAAAGAATCGCATCAGGCGGTGCGCGATGTACTCTGGTCTGTGTTTGTTCGTTGCCACGCTCCCAAGTATGCGCCGATGTTTGATCGTGCTGATGTTCCCGATTGGGCAATCGTCGATTGGTCTTCCAGACAAGACGGTGCACCCAGTGCGTTGACGCCAAGATTGTTGCGCGCTGCGAAATCGGTCGTGCGGCGCGGCGAAGTAAATGAATTGCGGGCTGTCGGCATCGCGTTGGCCAATACCAAAGGTGGAAGGGGAGTTGTGGCGATTCGTGAACTGCAGCGTGGGCTCTCGCCGGGGCGTCGCGCATGGCTCGCGGCCGGTCTCTCTACCAGAACTGAACCGGCCGCACAGGCTCTCGCCCTAGGTGCCTGTCAACACCCTGAGGTGGCTAACGACTGGCTCTGTCATTGGCTGTGGGACAGCGATGCATCGTTGACAGATCGGGTCAAACAACAACATCAGAGTTTGGCTGGACTGTTGCGCAGGCATGAACGAACTGACGTCATCAAGGCTCTCTCCGATTGTGTCGAGGGTGCCCAGCATGCTGAGGAAAGGGCCATCTGTCTGCGGCGACTGGCCGTGGCAAATAGACCTGCTGCCGTTTCTACAGCGAAGTCCTTGGGGGTGGGGGATCTGCAAACACCGCTCGCGGAGGTGGCACGGGCCATCACCGACTACGAAGAAGACGGGCTTGTTGCCGAGCTCGAAAGGTTGCAGTTGATTAACCCGCTCCGGGGAGATCGGGGCGACGCAGTGACTGCTGCAGATTTGCTCGGAGCGCATGGCAAATCGCGGTGGTTGGATACGAGAACGGGACAATTTTCCAACCAACATGACGAGCTTTTGGTTGACCTGGCCCTATTGGTGCGGCCCGCTCTCGATGGGGTCGTGTTCGAAGAGGTGGTGCCAATAGATGCGCCTGGACCCTGTCGGCTGCGCGCGTACATGGGAAACAAAATGTACGAGCTGGAAGCCACAAACTGGGGTGATTGGTTTGATGTCCAATCGGTGATTGGACTGCTCAACACTCTCCTGCGCATCGTCAAGAGCGAACAACGTTTCGTCACTTTGTCCACTGGGGATCAGGCATACCTTGTCGTCGCAGGGCGGGAAGAGGCATTGCGCCATCTCGTTGCCTCCGGTTTGGTGCACATCGCAAATCCGGCCGTCGAGAATGTCGCAGAAGTCGAGCATCCCACCGTTGAAGCGGATGGCGACGTCGAGCTCGACCTTGGGGGTGGCAAGCTCGAAGCGGGAGACTGAAGGGGGGGTCAACTGCCCGCGAGAGTTCCGCGAATGCTAACAACCCCGTCCGCAGCCTCGACCTTCGCGGAGATTGGTTTCTGCAAATTGAACATCTGCATCAAGCTCGCTGGGATGTGCAGCTGGGTCGGATGCACGTAGGTGAGGGTGGCGATGCCGCCCCCAGGGTCGCCTGGCAGCAGGCTCGACAGCACCATGATCTGACCGCCATCCTCGAGATCGACGCGGATTCGTTCCGTCTTGATGCCGGCGTTTTCCAACAGCTGGCGGGGCATGCGGCCACGTCCGTCTTTACCAACCTCGAGCCTTGATTCATCGATGGCGAGGTCGACATCATCGTCGGTGAGACTCGCAGACACCGGTGGAATGGAGAGTTGTTGCCGTTGGTCGTCGGTGTAGTCGGCGGCGCTGGCGGAGCTCAAATGGTACAGGTACGCCTCAGCTTTTTTGCCTCGCGCACCCCCTGCCATGACGTCAATGAGCGTCCTCGTGTAGGTATCGCCCATGACTGCGTCATCGAAAAATGTGCGGACGATGGGGGCGACCTCACGATGGCGAACCGTCGGTAGAGTTTGTTTGACCGCGTTGGATACGTCGAGGGAGGTAAACAGCAACGCCTCGAAGGTGTATTTGTCGACGACGCGTTTGGTAACCGCCAACAATTGCTCCTGGGACACATCAGACATTTTCGGCTCCGTGGGCTCGGTTGTGATCGTCTGGGCGAGTTGTCGTGGGTTATTGGCCCTTCTTGTAGCCAATTTCCAACAAATGGGTCATGTGAGATGCATCCTCATCGAAAGTGACGATCTCATCGTTGGCGAGCTGTGGATTGCCGAAGGCTTGAGCATAAATGTAGTCACAACCTTTGTTGGGTCGCGCACGATCCCAACAAGCGGTCAGATGAACCTCGGGAACGCCCAATGCAATCTCTTCGAGGAACATGTGCCCCAAGCTACCGTCGCCGGAGCCGCTCCAATAGGCTCCACGAAGCGAAGTGTAGTTCATGGACTTGAGGGCACCGTTGAAACGTTTGTAAACTTTGCCGTCCTCAGCCTTGCGGTCCTCCCCGGCATCCGGCCAGCACGGTGCGTGATAGATGCCCTTGCCAAAGGCCTTGCCGGTGACGTGTACCCCCTTAGGTAGATGCTCTGGCATCAGCAGACCGGATTTCGAGATGCCCATGAGGTTCTCAGTGCGGGTTCCGTGCCAACCACGAATGATTCCTGTGGCACCCTTCTTTTTGCAGGTAGCTGCGGCGAATTTGTCGAAGGTCGCCCTGGTGCCTCGCCGCTCGAGTCGCCAGACCTTTCTTACCTCGAGCTTGTTGTAAAAATTCGAGTTCATGGGGGATTGGCCCTTGTCGAAGTAGTGGGCGGTGTCTGTGAATTCTTTGGAGCCGGGCTCGATCCAATCCATGTCGCAATTGATGCCGTCGTACCAGACTTCCACCGGATCGTCGGCAACAGCCGCCTGCGCGAAAACCTCCTTTTGCAGGTGAGCGTCACGCAGCAGGGTGATGAACTCTCGTTGCTTCTGAATGCGCTCCTCCGAGTTGAGCAAAATGAGGTCGAGGTCAAGCCTGCCGCGAACGACCGCGTGATCGATGTTTCTTGGGATGTTGGAGAGAAACTCGTTGGTAAGCTCAATGAGCTTGTCCTTGTCCGGACTCTTTTTGTTCACAATCTTCTCGAGAGCGTCAAGCAGATCGGCACCGGTGTCAAGTTGGGTGTCACTAAGGTTGCCGAGGGGTGCCGAGTCACTGACGCCGGCGGCAGAGCTGAGGCCGGCTTTGATTGCCTTGCCGGTGGCGGTGTACATCATCCGCAGCAGGCCTTCCACTTCTGGGTGGAAGGTGCGGGTGGATACCACCTTCTTGACGGCCTTTTCCGTCACCTCGACGCCGTGCTTTTTGGCCTTGGCGACTTCATCGTGTTGGCTGCGCATCTCAAGGCGACGGTAGCCTTTGCTCATTTTTGCGCTGATCTTAGATTCAAAGATCCGCTTGGCAGCATCGAGGGTCGAAGCCGTCTCTACCTTGGTCTGCCCGGTTTGGCCAACGCGGCCGTAGTTGAAGACAATCTTGAAGCCACCTGCGGCTTCGAGGATTTGCGCCTTGTAGTATTTATTGGAGCCCTTGGATGTGGCACCCGTCTTGGCACCCGTGAGATCGGTCCAGTTGAGAATCGCTTCGTCCACAACGCCTTTGGGGAGGTCGGTGTTCGAAGGAGTCACTGCCGTTGGGGTTTGGGATGCCTTCTTCGCCATGGTCTCACCTTTGTCGATGGAAGATGATTTGAAGTCGCAGGAGTATGCATGGTCCCTGATGGCAAAACAACGGTTACGCCGATGGGGCGATGGGGCGATGGGGCGATGGGGCCGATGGTCTTTGTGGGCCCGGTGGTCTTGGCATTGGGTCCATACGGGGCCATATTTGCGGTCAATGAGAGGAGTCCCTGATGGCCATTGAAACCACAGTTACCTGGCGCGATGAGATGACATTTGATGCGAAGCTCGGCGGACACGAAATCACGATGGACGTTGGGACGAAATTTGGCGGGCGCGATCTCGGACCGAGTCCCAAAAGCCTTCTGCTCCCAGCCTTGGCTGGTTGTACTGGTATGGACGTTGTGTCGATGCTGAAGAAGATGCGCGTTGAGCTTTCTTGTTTCACTCTCGATGTGCGAGCGGAGGTGACCGACGATAACCCCAAGGTCTTCAAGCTGATCCACATCGTGTACAATTTCAGTGGCAAAGATCTCGACCGTTCCGAGATAGAGCGGGCCGTTGAGCTGTCTCAGAAGACCTATTGCGGTGTCAGCGCCATGCTCGGCAAGACGGCCGAGATAAGTTACGAAATCAACATCTCAGATTAGCTAGATACAGTTTGGATGCATATGTTTCCCGGCAGCGTGGGTGTCTGCTGGCCCAGCGGTCAGGATGCAGATAGGATGCGTCCTCCATGACTGAACAAGAACTTGCCAACACGCCCAATGTGGTCGGAGTTGTCGGGGCCGATCATGAGGTCCTGTTACGTGCGCTCACAGGTGCGGCGAAGGTGCTCACGTCGACTTTGCACATTGATGAGGTCCTCGACTCGATCATGAAGCTGGTTGCTGAGCTTCTTGGGCCGGAGAATTGGTCGCTGATGCTCCTCGACGAGGAGCGATCGGAGCTCTACTTCGAAATCATCGTCGGTGATGCTGCTGACTCTATCAAGAAGATGCGTCTCCCGATTGGCGAAGGCATCGCTGGCTGGGTCGCAGACAAAAAGGAAGCGGTGGTGGTGCCGCGGGTCGCCGATGACCCCCGCTTCTGCAAGCGGATGGACGAAGCCAGTGATTTCCAAACAGAGAGCATTATGGCGGCTCCGTTGTTGTTTGCGGATCGAGTCTTGGGAGTCATTGAGGTCGTGTCCAGCGGCGAAGAGAGACGCTTTGGTGTCGAGGACTTGGCTGTTTTGGAGCTCTTCGCTGACTTTGCTGCGATTGCCATCAACAATGCACGCAACTTTCAAACGATCGAAGACCTCACGCTTACCGATGAGTGGACTTCGCTCCACAACGCTCGTTTTTTGTATCGCAGCCTTGCCGAGGAGGTGGAGCGGGCTGAGCGTTATCACCACCCCGTGTCGCTGTTGTTCATCGATCTCGATCACTTCAAGACGGTCAATGACACCCGCGGTCATGCTGTGGGATCTCAGGTTCTCAAAGAGGTGGCAGAGGTGTTGTGGACAGTCGTCCGCAATACTGACCGACCCGTGCGCTACGGTGGCGACGAGTTTGTCATTATCATGCCAGAAACAGACAAAGACGGCGCGCACATTCTCGGTGACCGGATTCGTCAAACAATTGCGACCAAGGCGTTCGCTGTGCACAACGGTGTGACCGCCCGGATCACGGCGAGCATGGGAGTGGCGACCTTTCCGGACGATGCAAAAAACAGCAACGACCTTCTCGGCGCGGCTGATCGCGCCATGTATGCTGGTAAAGCGGCAGGGCGAAATGCCATCGTTGACGCAGGCGACACACCGAAATCCTAGCTGGGACCGCCCAATGGACCCAACGTCTCAACACTGATCGTCATCGTTCAATGGTGAGAGGATGGCAGGAGTACTAGGTGACAGAGATCATTAACCCTTCTTTGGATCTATTCGCAGAGATCGAGCGCCTCAAACGCGAACAGAATGCGGTGATCTTAGCGCATTACTACCAAGAGCCAGATATTCAGGATATCGCCGATGTGCTCGGTGATTCACTGGCGTTGGCCCGCAAAGCTCAAGACACGGACGCCGATGTTATTGTGTTGTGCGGCGTCCATTTTATGGCGGAGACTGCCAAGATACTCAACCCCACGAAGAAAGTGGTGGTGCCTGACATGAACGCCGGGTGCTCGCTGGCAGACAGTTGCAAGCCTGAAGATCTAGCCAAGCTCAAGGCTGAAAATCCCAAGCATGTGGTGGTGTCCTATGTTAACACCACAGCAGCAGTCAAAGCGCTCTCTGACTATTGTTGCACTTCGAGCAACGCCACCGCGGTGGTCGCGAGCATTCCCAAGGACAAGCCAATTATTTTCGCGCCAGACGTCAATCTCGGGCGATACGTTCAAGAACAGACTGGGCGCGATATGCTGCTGTGGCAGGGGACCTGCGTCGTGCATGAGACCTTCAATGAGAAGTACGTACTCGACCTGCTCGCCAAGAACCCCAGAAGTGAGCTCATCGCCCATCCAGAATGTGAGCCGCCGATCCTCCGGCATGCGCATTTTATTGGGTCAACCAAGAAGCTACTCGACTACACAAAATCGAGTGCAGCCACGGTTTTCGTCGTCGCCACCGAATCGGGGATCTTGCACGCGATGCGCAAAGGTGCCCCCGAGAAGACGTTTTTTGAAGCAGCACCGAGCCGGGACAAAGATCCGACATGCGGTTGCAGCACTTGCCCGTATATGAAGCTCAATACCCTCGAGAAGGTTTATCTCTGTTTGCGTGATCTGAAACCGGAGGTCGTCTTGGACGAACAACTTCGGCTTGCGGCTCTGCGACCGATCGAGCGCATGGTGGCAATCGGTTGAGCCTGACCCTGGTGACGGGTGGGGCCCAAGACCCAGGCCTAGCTAGTTCTCGCCGAGAAAACGATTCTTGAGGCTACGCAGTCTCGCTTCGATCTCGGCAATATCCTCCGATGAGGCAATCGCCCGGCGACGCTTGGGAGCGAGCGGGTCGAATCCAGCGTTCATCGGTGT
>Ga0156517_1338_pt1 | contig 57790 bp, 46 predicted proteins | sample RifOxyB3_FD_111912 | JGI IMG/M metagenome (GOLD analysis project Ga0156517, IMG submission 111912) | Deltaproteobacteria bacterium RIFOXYB12_FULL_58_9 | reverse complement strand
GATCTCGGGTGCACTGTCACACGAGCAGTCTTTGCAACTCTTACACGATTCTCCATGGCCCATGATGACTCCCTTTCTGCGAAACCACCACTACCCGCAGGATACCCCATTGAACCGACCCATGCGACCAATCGACAATCGACAATCGACAAACAGGCTTGCGATGACCGCGGCAAGTGAAGCAAGTGAACAGAAGCTGTTGACTTGACCAACTCCAACGTGAGATATTTTTGAACGATGGTTCAAAAAAGCAGTCGCCATTCAATAGCAGCTAAGGGTACCCCTAAGAAAAGCGAGATTACCAGAGAAAGACTTTTGAGCACGACCGAGATTCTTTTTGCTGACAAGGGGTATTCGGGTACCAGTCTGGCTGAGATCACTCGATACGCCGGGGTCACAAAGGGACTCTTTTATTACTATTTTTCTGACAAGGAGGCGTTATTTGATGCCATTGTTGAAAGGTATTTTGACGCCCACGCCGAGGTTTTAATCAACGCGATTTCTGGTGAAAGAACTCTGTCCGAAAAATTGCATCGTGCTTTGGATGGCTATTTAGACATCGTCGAAGTCAATCCCTTGCTAATCCGAATTATTCAACATGAGGCCTGTTCCGAAAGTGAGCAGATGCGGAAGATTTCCAATCTTCTCAAGCCTATTTTGACCTTGGGAAACGAGATGCTGGGTGCCTATTTGCCTCCAGAAGGGCCGTTTTCGCCGCGTCACTTTTTCTTGAGTGTGTTTGGTATGGGGATGAGTTACTTCGTCTACGCGCCACTTCTGGAAGAGCTTTGGGGATTAGACCCATTGGGGTGGGATCGCTGTGCTGAGCGACGAAAGCATCTGCACGGTGTCGTTGATTCCTTGGTAAATACCTATTTTCGAAGCGGTGAAACCCCGTCAATTCCAATAAGATTGGATCAGGAGGAGCAATGATGGTGCTTTCATCACCGAGGCGCGAGATTCTGCTCAAACAGTTGCCACGTGGTGCAGCTCTGGCAAAGACCCTGAGGCTCAAAAGATTGGAGAAAGGATTGGGCTTATTAGAGAGCAGGGTCGCCTGGCGTCATCCAATGAATATGATTCACGCCATTACTTCCCGCTGCAACGCCAGTTGTGCGTTTTGTGCCTGGAAAGATGAAACAAGTCAAAGGGACGAGTTAACCACTACGGAAATAAAAACGCTTTACAAAGCTGCTCGCCAGGCTGGGTTTGTGTGGTTGACTTTTTGGGGCGGTGAACCCTTGATGCGCAGTGACATTGATGAGATTTCTTCCTATGCCAGTCATTTGGGTTTCACTTGCACTTTGGTTACCAATGGCTCCCTATTGGCCAAAAAGATGGACCGGGTCGTGCCGTACCTTGGCAACATTAGCATTTCGTTGGATTTTGCCTCGGCACGCCACGATGACGCGCGAGGGATTCCTGGGCTTTTTGATCGGATTGTAAGGACGGTCCCTGAGCTTAAGCGCCGGTATCCGAAAACCAAGGTGTTGCTGAACTGCACGATGATGCGAGCAAATACCACCCCTGGAGAGGTGCACAACCTGGCGGAGCTTGCCAAGGAGCTCAACACGTTTATTATTTTTAATCTTTTTCGCACTGAATCGGCTTCGAAAGTTGGTGACGCTCAAAGATTGAAAGACTCTGCTCCCAGCCAAGACTCTTTGGCTGAGGTTTTCACAATGTTGCGGCGATTGAAGACGGAAGGCTATCCCATCGCCAACTCGTACAGTTACATTGATCGGGTTTCTACCAATACGTTGAGTTACCGTTGTCACTGGCCGAAAATCAATTTGCCAATGGAAGCAAACGGTGATGTGGTTGATTGTATGCATTGGGGAATTAGTCCGATAGCGAATATCCGAGAAAAGCCCTTCACGGAGATTTTGCGACATCCACGCCTGATTGAGTTGGCTGGTGAATGCGGCGAGGCGTGTCACAAATGTGTGTCGATGTACCGATTTGATGCGTCGGCGATTTTTGAAGGCAACATTGAACCGCTTTTGTCGTGGTCACGCATTTTCTAGATGATTCCTCCCCAGGCAAAAAATGCCGGTGCTCAGGTGCTGAGGCGCGCCACTGTGGAAGAGCTGGAAGCGCTCTATGTTGGTGCGGGGCCAGTGAGGATCCCCAGGGGTTATTTCATTGGCTCTCATCTTGAGCAACTCGAAAAGTCCTGGCGTCGGCCAATCATTCGGTTCGCTGAAAAGGTTGGATTTCAATGGTTGCCTTTCGGTGTGGATTTTGATTCCCGCCGTTGGTTTTTCGTAAAAAAATCTGTGCAAATTGGTGCATTTGACGCTTGCCTGCAGTCTTCTGTGTGGCGCAATACCCAAGTGGTAGCTTTGCACTATCAACGCTCCCATTTGCCCAAGCCCATTCGTCGGCTGCTGTATGACGAAGTGGTTCCGTTGGGGCCCGATCTTTGTTTGGGCCTCGGTGGCGTAAGAGTGGGCGGCAAACCTTGCGAGCAGTTTTTCTTCATCTTGGAACGGGGAGGTTGTCATCACCGGTTGTAGAGAGATCCACTTTCAACGGTCTTGACGAAAGCCGAAGGGCAATTTCTCCGCCTTTTCAACGAAACCGGGCCCCCATGCCGCCGATAATGTCCCTGGTTGAAAGATCAGGTCGTGAGCTGTTCGTTGAAAGCAGAGCGAAGAGGGATTCCATGAAAACACAAAACACGTCTATGCGCTCTCGGTTCGTCAATCCCGCGGCGCTGCGATATGATTTCAATCGTCTGAGCAGTGATCGCAGCCGCACAAAATCTGCGCAAAGAATTGCCAAACAACAACCGTTGATTCCCCCATCTCGGTCCGCCCAGTCAGAACGCCGACACAAAAAGCTTCTGCTAGAGCAACAGCTCGCCACAAACCCGTTTATCAAGGGCAGCAAACAGCCCTTCTCTGCACCTGACTTCGCCAACATTCACAACGAGGATTATCTGCCCGCCTTCTGCAAGGGACTCGCTGAGAACAAAAAGGAGATTCAGGCCATCATCCAGAATCCCGAGAAGCCGACTTTTGAGAACACGATTGAGCCGCTGAGTCGTGGAGGAAAGCTGATGGGCGACGTCGCCGCGGTCCTCTTCAACCTGCTGTCGGCACATCGCACTACAGCGCTTCACAAGCTCGCCGGAAAAATCGAGTCCTTGTCGAATGACCACGCCGCCGCAACGTTCACCAATGCGGAGTTGTTTGCACGAGTGGAAGCGGTCTACAACCAACGTGAGAAACTCGACACTGAACAGCGCCGACTGGTCGAGAGCTACTATCGAACATTTGCAGACAATGGCGTGAGCTTGCCACTTCAGGAGCAGGCTCGAGTGCAGGCGATCGACCAACGTCTCTCCAAGCTCTCTTTGCAGTTTGGCGACAATGTCCTCAAGGACACCAACAGCTTCGAGATTTGGGTCATCCACAAGACCGACCTCGACGGCATACCGGCTGACATTGTCTCCGGTGCCGCCCAACGCGCTGGCGAAAAGGGTCGGCCCGATGCTTGGCTTTTCACCGCAGAACCGCAGTCCGCTAAGGCCGTCCTGCGCACTGCCAAAAATCGCGAGCTGCGCAGGAAAGTTTACGAGGGGTACACGACCCGAGGCTCTCGCGGCAACGACAACGATAACCGTGCCGTAGTGCGAGAGATCGTACAACTGCGTGCGGAGCGCGCTCACATCCTCGGTTACGAAAGCCATGCCCACTATGCGCTCAAAGACCGCATGGCGAAGACCCCTGAGGCTGCGAACAAACTGTTGCAGAAGATGTGGGACGCCGCCGTTGTCAAGACCAAGCAAGAAAAGATCGAACTGCAGAAGTTTGCCGACACGCTCGAGAGCCAACCCACCGGCCTAGAGCCATGGGACTGGTCATTCTACAGTGAGTTGCTGCGGCAGAAGGATTATGGCTTTGACAACGAGGCCCTTCGTCCCTACCTGGTGCTCGAGAAGGTTCGCGACGCGGCGTTTCACCTCGCCAATCGCCTCTACGGTTTGACCTTCGAGCCCCGCGCCGATGTCGCCGGCTACCATCCCGATGTCGAAGCGGTAGACGTCAAAGACGCAAATGGCAAACACCTGGGTTTGTTGTATCTCGATTATTACCAACGAGATGAAAAAGCCTCCGGTGCCTGGATGAACAACTATCGCGAACAGCAACGCGTGGATGGCCAGGGGGTTCGGCCAATTATCTGTAACTGCTGCAATTTTCCCCAGCCCCGTGATGGCAAGCCGTCGCTTCTGGATTTCAGCCAAGTGGAGACGCTGTTTCACGAGTTCGGCCATGCCATCCACGGACTGGTGGCGAACACACGATACAGCGAGCTCTCCGGCACCAACGTGGCTCGCGATTTCGTCGAGATGCCGTCGCAGATCATGGAAAATTGGCCAGGCCAGCCTGAATTCCTCAAGACCTTCGCACATCACTATCAAACCGGCGAAGCCATTCCAGACGAGCTCATCGCCAAGATGGAGCGAGCCGACAAATTCAACAAGGGTGCCGAAACCCTGGCGTATCTCACTTCGGCGATCATCGACATGCGTTGGCACTCGCTACAGCACGGTCAAATCGCAAACGATCTCGATCCCATTGCTTTCGAGCAGAAGGTTCTCGAAGAGATTGGCCACGTACGCGAAGTGATGCCATACCACCTAAGCACTCACTTCAAACATCTGTTCTCTGGCGGCTACTCCGCGGGCTACTACTCCTACCTGTGGTCGGAGATGCTCGACGCCGACGCTTTTGTGCCCTTCAAAGAGAACGGCCTCTATCACCAGCCAACGGCCAAGAAGTTGTTCACCTGTCTTTCATCGGGCGCTTCCGAGGATGAAATGGCGCTCTATGTCGCGCTACGTGGGCGTGAGCCAACCCCTGATGCCTTGATGGCCCGACGCGGATTTACTTGAGTCAGAACCCGCCACCAACGTAAAGGTACCCCAACCCCGCAGCATGCGACTCGGACACGTCTGTGCCACAGAGCTGCCAGGGGGCACGGTTGAGTGGATGGGAATTCTCGAGTAGGGATCTGGGCGTGATGAAACTCATGGCAAGGCCCTCACACTCAATCTTCATCGCCAGTGTCATTGTCGCTGGCATCGTGACCACAATAACAATGAGCTCGAAGAGCTCCCCACCCCAACCCCAACCCCACCCAAAAGATGGCTTCGTTACGTGGGACATCCCCCCAGGTGCCCGCATCGAGGAGATCGCAACCATCTGGGCAGCGGCGACGTCGGGCGATCCTGAGATATTGCAAAGCAAGGCCTATGATGCAGAGCTGATAGGCTCTTTGGGCATCGACGCAACCTCGCTCGAAGGTTACCTCAAACCCGGCGTCCACCGAACACCTCGGGGTGCAACGGCCAATGACGTGATCGCCGAGTTGGTGAAAAGCCAACAACGCACACTCGACGAACGCAAGGACCTCATCACGGCAAGTGGCCTAACGCCCCATGAAGTACTCACACTCGCTTCTATGCTCGAGAAGGAGTCAAGCGAACTGAGGCCGGCCCTCGCGGCAGCATGGCGGCAACGTTTGCGCATAAATCTGCGTCTAGAAAGCCATGGAGCCTTGGCCTTTGTCCAGCAGGGCAAGATCGACCGCAGTTTCGACAGCCCCTTCAACACCTTCATTCATCACGGTCTGCCACCCCACCCCATCGGCAACCCAACGGCCGAGACCATCGACGCCGTCTTGCACGCCGTCGAGAGTGCCGAAACCGTGGTGCTTCGTGGCAGACAACCTTCGCCGGAGGAGATCGAGGCTCTGAGGGCCGTGCCCGTGGATCCGCCGCCCGCAAGCCTAGCACGGGATACCCATTACTGGGTGTCCAATGAGATGCGACATGACGTCGTCCGCTCCTCCATCGAACACAAAGGTGGCATCTACATGGGAGTGGGCACGGACCAATGTTACCTCCTTGCCGGATGGATGCGTCCCGACATGATGGTGTTGATGGACTTCGACCAAGCCGTGATCCACCTCCACAACATCTACAGACTCATTTTCTTGGCGGCCGAGACACCTGAACGCTTCAGCGAGCTTTGGTCCTTTGCCGGCCGCAAGGACCTTTACGGGCTCATCAAGGCCGCCAATCCAACTCCTGCCAAACGCCGTCAGCTACACCTGATCCTCGAGGAGGCTCGGCCCAAAGTAGCATGGCGATTCAAACGCATGCGCGACATCTACCAACCGCTCGGGGTCCCAACCTTCTTGGACTCTCCGGAACAGTACGCCCACCTGCGCGCCCTGTTCACTGGCGATCGGGTGTTCGCGATCCGCGGAGACCTCACCGGCAAAAAGGCCATGAGAAACCTCGGCAAGGTGTTCGGCGAAAACGGCCGCACCGTTGGGCTCGTGTATCTCTCAAACGCGGAACAGTATTTCGGATATACCGAGAACTTCCGTACCAACATTCGCTCCCTTCCCCTCGACGCCAATTCGACACTGTTTCGCACCCGTCCTGCCGGTAAGGATTATGTCTATATCCTGCAACCGCTAGAGAACTTCCGACGCTGGCTCGAAGAGCCCCACATCCGTGGCGTCGCCTATGTCGCGCCGAAGAAATCACTCAATGTCAAAAAGCGACCATTGGTCATGATCGATGGCGATCCACCACCACCTCCCACCTCCAAGCGCAAATCGTCCGAAGGCAAGAAGGCACCCGCGGCCAAGACTGCCACTCGGCCCTGAGACGGTCGCCGCACGCCAGCGTGAAACAGCCAGTGCAGCCAGTGACCCACGGCAGTTCCCTTAGCGGCAGTTCCCTTCGGAGAAGACCTCGGCGGTGAACGTTTCAATCTGCACCGAACCATCTCGCCAAGCATTTGCGGGCAAACCGGCCTTAACACAGGTGTGATCGAGAAACGTCTCTGCATCCCAACCACGATCTGTGGCAACCTGCGGAAGCAACACTCCGCGCTGGTATCCGCGCGCCACGCAGATGCCATCCCGACCAACCAGCACATCTTCTGGCTTGGCCGCTTTGCAGGGTGTCAGCGCCGATATCTCGAGCACGATGTCCGCAAGCTCCCGAGCCGCGACAGTCGGAAACCGTGGGTCCTGGGTGGCCGCCGCTGCGGCCATCTCGTCGACCGCTTGCCACAGCGGCCGCGTCTCGGCAAAAGTGCCAATGCACCCGCGAAGGGCCCCGGCCCGAGTATGAAGACTCACAAAACAACCAGCCAACACTTCGGCACCCGTTGGCGGTAAGTCTGGTGTGGTTGGTGCCCGCCCAGCGGCCACAGCATGAAGAATGGCGCTGCGAGCCCGTTCTAGCAACCACAGCCTCGTCTCTTTTGGCATACAGGTCACGGTTGGCTCCAGTCTGTGATCTTTCGTACGCTTGCTGTCATTTCTCGATGAGCTCTTCGTGAAAGCGGTCGGCATTTTTGCGCACGTATTCGAGGATCTCAAACTCAATCCACAAAGGGTCGTGATCATTCACACGTGCCCCCAATCGAGACACCCCGCACTTGCGTACCTGCAGCAAGGCCGGCTCGATCGTTCGCCATGTTGCGTCCCTGTCCGCTTGGATGAAGACTTCACTGACGCGGCTCAATGTCTTGCAGGCGTCGATGAGGGGAACGGTGTCGACCCTCCAATCGCCATCCGTGCTCAAGGCAATGATGGCAGACGCTGGAGCAGACGCTGGGGCAGACGTCGGGGCAACAATGGTGGTCACGACAGCGGGGGGCGATCCTCCTGTCGTCGATAACAAAGTAAGAAGCAGTACCAGCATGGAGCCCCCTGTGAATGCGCACTCGACGTTGGTTGGTACATTGCATCAGAAGGACGACGTCAGGCAAACAGTTTCAATGTTCCCAACGGCCTTTGCGAGTCCAGGCGTCATCCTTCCGCAGGATCGGCCTGCTGTGTCTGCTCCAGCCGTGCAACATCACCAGTTTGTAATCGTTGGTTGACAATCCATGGTGCCGAAACGAGAGCTTGTGCTGAAGAAGCATTCCAACCGTTGAGAATAATTACATCAAACGGATGTCGCGGAAATGACGCTGTTGGCCCGGAAGATGCATCCGGTTGGCCCACCGCCCGTCACCCCGCAAGCTTGGCGGGCCGGAGAGGTTCACATGAAGTTTTCTCAAACCATGGCCTTGGCTGCCGTGGCAACGACCTGCTTGTGGAGTTGCGGCACTCCGCAACTAGCTCCCGAGACGTCCTGCTCCTTGGTTTGCGAGTATGGATTTGTTCGTGGCACCAATGGCGAGACTTTTTGCCAGTGCCGGAAACCGGACGGGTGCGACAAACCCGGCACCGTTTGGAGGAGCAACCCCACAACTGGCGCATGCGAGGAATTCTCGTCCGAATGCTATGCTCCCGAGGATTGGTCCAGTTGTGAAGTCGGGTGTTGGTACGAAGGCTCCGCGTATCCGATTGGTGCCGAGATCGCGGCCATCGACGGCTGCAACACGTGCTGGTGCCGCGCGGAAGGCCTCGAGTGTAGCGACCAGATCTGTCCGTGCCATACTCTCGACGCCGATGCCTGTGAAGATGATCCTTTGTGCCGGGCGGTATGGGAGACTGACTGCTCGTCCTGCATGTGGCAAGCACCGTGCTGCGGGCTGGAGTTTTTGGGGTGTTTGACGCAAGACCAAGACTGTTCGGGTGCTTGGCTGGACACCAACAGCCTCGTCGACACCTGTCACGGCAGCGACGACGCCATTTTGCCCCGAGGTTGCTGCGGCCCGGACGCGCGCTGCCGAGCCTCCGGTGGCCGTTGGGATCCCGAAGTCTGCGGCGGCTACCTGTGTGGTGAGGCACCACCGTCATGTGGTGCCCGGTCGGGCGGCTGTGACTGCGGACCAGACAGCTACTACGTGCAAGGCGTAGGGTGCGAGTTGTGGGATGGTTGTTGATGACCATGAGCCAAACGGCCTCTATGCGAGAGCCTTACTACGGGGGAAACAAATGCTAAGGGCGGTCTGCTTGCTGGCTATTGTTTTGAGCGCAACGGCTTGTTCGGACGACGAATGCTCTCCGAAATGTTACGGGAGATGCTGTGGAGATGATGGTTGCGGCAATCCGTGCCCTGACAACTGCGGCACCGAGTGCCATATTGGAAGTTGCACCTGTGTTTCGGAAGGATTCGATTGGCCGGACCAGCAACCACAACCCAACAGCCTCTATTTCACCCCGAGCTGTGACTTGGCTTCTTGCCCGGCAGTCAACATGGCTCGACGAGACAGTTCCTCCATCACATGCAGACTCGACAGCGGCCGGTTGCACATTGAGACCGTGTTGACTGACACCGGCACATTCACAATAGATCTACTCGCACCAACAACCCCCGAGCATGTCTTCAACCCTACTCTCGACAACCTACAGCTCGATTGGACCACCGAGGACGGTGCCACTTGGTTCACGTTTATCAATGGAACGACCAGTGGCTCACTCAGATTCGAGACATGCAGCGACACGATTGCTGGCCGTTTTGATTTCCGTGACGCTGTTGAGCCCCATACGGCGGGAATGCCAGATCCCTGGTTTCTGGACTTCGTAGGCGCTTTCAGGTGCGATCTGACAAACGCACCTCTCGATTGTGGCCTCTGACGAGAGCAAACGACACCCCCTGCAATCGGTTCTGATCAACGTCCCTGACCTCGTAACGGCGACGCGCCTGCAGTGCCGGATTTGTATATGATGCCATGAGCCCAACACCAAGTTCCGCAATGGTCGTCGATTTGATGTAAGGTCCATCCGTGGCGATTTCTGAATCAGGAGTCCCTGCCCCCTCGGGCCGCAGCCCTCAACAGCGGGCGCTGCGCCTGTCTGTTGCGGAGGGAGCGCTGCACGCTGTCATGATCGGGGTAGGCGAAAGCTACCTGGGCGCACTCGCCGTTGAGCTCGGACATCAGGACTTGGCTTTGGCACTGCTGGTCACGGTGCCACTGCTTGCGGGTGCCGTTGCCCAGCTCGCCTCCGGATTTCTCGTTTCGGTGTTGGGATCTCGGCGGTTGGTCATCGTCGGCGCGTCACTTCAGGCAGCCTCCCATCTGGCACTCGCGGCCATCGCACTGTTTGGCCACAATGGATTGTGGTCGCTGCTCCTGGCGAAAACGGCGTTCTGGGTAAGTGGCGCTGTCATCACGCCCCCCTGGAACGCATGGATGACTCGTCTCACAGATGGCATCGACAAACCGCGTTACTTTGCGCGCCGTTCGGGTATCCACAGTGTGGCATTGCTCGTTGCGTTTCTCTCCGCGGGCTCAGTTTTGGAAACGGCTCGCGAGGCCGGACATGTCTTCAGTGCATTTGCCAGTTTGTTGATTGTGGGGCTTCTTGCACGCACAGCCAGCGCGATACTCCTTGCTTTCCAACAAGATTCGCCGCCACCGCCAACCACGACATCCCCAGCCACGCGGCTTGTGAATGCAGCTCGCACGAGTCAGTGGCGAGTTGCAGTCTTTGTCTCTCTCGTCATGTTCGGCGCTCAGGTTGCTGTGCCCTTCTTCACACCGTTCATGTTGCGTGAGCTTCGCCTCGGCTATGGAGCCTATTCGGGACTGTTGGCGGTTTCCATTCTCGCGAAAGCTATTGCGTATCCCCTCTTCGACCGCGTCATCAAGGTTATCGGACTGCGTGGGATCCTCCTCTTTTCCGGCGTTGGCGTTGCGATTGTGCCGATGGTGTGGGTTTCGGCATCGAGTCTCACAGAGCTCATATTCATCCAGACTGTCGGGGGGATCGTTTGGGCGGGATTTGAGTTCGCACACTTCCAGCTTCTCATGGGCTCCGCGACCGAAGATTGTCGGGTGGAGTTCTTCGCCTTGGCAGGCACGGGCACAGGATTGGCTCAACTCGGTGGGTCCATGATTGGCAGTCACTTGCTCGATGTCGGGGCTGTCGACTACCGTGGGGTGTTCGCGCTATCGGCACTGTTGCGTGCCGCACCGTTGGCCCTTCTCGTGTCTCCCTGGCTCACGGCGGTCGCCGCCCGAACGCCCTTCAGACGTATCTTTGTGCGCATTGGGTCTGTTCGTCCCGAGGCTGGGGTGGTGCGGACACCGATCATCGAAGCCGACGAGTCAAAGACGAGGGCAAGGCACTAGGCACATTCGCCGCAAATCTTCGTGTTGGTTTATGCAAGTAATAGAGTTTTGAGTTGCGATTTTTGGTTGCGATCTCCCCGACCCACGCGCATTGGTGTATGGTCGCTTCGACTCTCGAGGCGCAGCATTTTGTTCGAATCAATCCGCCCGAGCGCGTGGAGAGCAAACCCGTGACCGATCCGCCGACAGACAAGCGCACCTTCCTTTTTGCGACCTGCCAGGTGGGAGCGGAACAGGCGCTCAAGGACGAGATCGTGCGCGAGCACCCCCACCTGCGCCTGGCGTTTTCGCGACCGGGGTTCGTAACATTCAAAGCCGCGGCCGCCCCCGGGGTGGATTCCCAATTCGTGTTAGACAGCGTCTTTGCGCGCACCTACGGCGCGTGCCTCGGCACGGTCACAGCCGACAGAGCGGCTGTCATCGACATGGCAAAGGCCATGACAAGCCCGCCGTTGCGCTTGCACCTATGGTCGCGCGACCTCCATGCGCCACGTGACGCCCCTTTGGGTTACGTACCGGGGGAGCTATCGGCGCACGCCAACCAGGAGATCCGCGCGTTGCATGCCACGGGCCTGTTCCATTCCGACGTCGTTGCAACCCTAGGGGATCTCGTCCTCGACGTCATCATCGTCGACGAAGATGTCTGGTGGATCGGCTGCCACCGGCACTCACCGACGCATTCGCCGTATCCCGGGGCACGACCGCCGATCCCATTGCCGCGTAACGCTCCGTCCCGCGCCTATCTCAAGATCGAGGAGGGTATCCTCTGGGCCGACGCCCCCCTGCAATCCGGCGACACGGCGGTCGAGGTCGGCAGCGCCCCGGGCGGCGCGTGTCTGGCTCTGCTCGATCGCGGCCTGCGGGTGGTTGGTATCGATCCCGCCGCGATGCATCCCAGTGTTCTTAGCCACCGCGCCTTCCGCCACATCCAGCGACCCATGGCCCTCGTCCGTCGCGAGGAGCTTCCGGCCTCAGTGCAATGGATGGTGCTCGACGTCAACATCGAGCCCGGAGCGGCCCTCATTGGCGTCGACAGATTGGTCGCAAGAATGCGGGACACCTTGCTCGGCGTCCTGTTCACCCTCAAACTCAACAACTGGCAGTTGGTCCAACAATTGCCGCGGTTCTTCGACCACGTGCGGGCCATGGGCCTCCACGACGTCACAGCCAAGCAATTGGCCAACAACGGTCGCGAGATCTTTGTCTACGGCGAGACCGCAAAGGGGATGGCACGCCGGCGCGGACCTTGATACTCAAGCCAACCCTTGAGATTGGGTCGCCGTGGTTATAGTGAAAAGAGTTCCATGGCGGATGAATCTCAACAGAGGCGCCTACTCGTGGTCGATGATTCGCCCACCGTGCTTCGGGTCATCGAGGGGGTGCTGACCCAGGCATCCTATGACGTCACCTGCACCGACAGTGGCGCAGAGGTTCTTGCGCTCGCCCACAAGATCAAACCGCACATGATCCTCGTTGATTTCGCGATGCCGGGGGTCAGCGGCTACGGTGTTTGTTATGCCCTCGGCAGTGACGAGGATTTGGCACAAATACCCATCGTCCTCATGATCACTCGGGGCGATGCCGTCGGCACCAAGTTTGTCCATGAGCTCGGCATCATTGACCACATAACCAAGCCATTTGCGCCAGAAGTGTTGCTTGCCGTGGTCGAGCACTCTCTCAAGAAGGCCAACAATCCCAAACGTCAGCTACCGTTGCCAGCGATGCCGAGGACCGTGACTCCCACGATCGACCTCAGCCCAACCCACGCGCGACGGGCACTCGCCGCACTTCTAGTCGAAGAGGCGCATGCCTCTATGGAAATCATCAATGCCCTTGAAGTCGCACTTTCCCAACCACACGTGATCGACTCGCTGAGACGGCTCGTTGATTTGACCAATGATCGACACTCTCTGCGCGGCGAACTTGCGGTTGTTCCGATCGCCGAGGTGCTGCAAATCCTGTCACTGCAACGACAGAGTGGGTTCTTGCACGTGCAAAGCAGCGAGGTTGAGATTACCATAGCACTGGAACGCGGACTTGTTCGCCTGGTGACGGGCACGAACCTCGCCGAAGAGTTTCTGCTCGGTTCGGTCATGGTTCAAGAAGAGCTCATCGCTCCCAACGACCTCGGACTCCTGCTCAACAACAGGAAGGGTACAACACAGAGACTCGGCAATCAGGTCGTCAAGCTCGGGTTTCTCACCCGCGACGACCTTCACCGAGCCCTGCGCCGCCAGTCGAGTCAGATCGTCTACGAGCTCTTGCGGTGGCCCAAAGGGATCTTCTGGTTCGAGCCACGCAATGAATTGCCCGCTGATGTGCTCGAGTTTGAATTTGACTTGACCATCGACGAACTGCTCATGGAAGGCTTTCGTCGCGTCGACGAGTGGCGTTTGATTGAAAGTGTAATCCCAAGCTTCGATGGTGTTCCCTGCCGTACCCCCACGAGCTTCAACCTCTCCGCTGACCAGCTGACCGACAAAGAGCAAGCGGTCATTGCCGCAGTGGATGGTAGTCGGACGGTTCGGGAAATAGTGCAGCAAGTGGGCACATCCTCCTTTGACGCCGCCAGAATTATCTATGGCTTGGTGTCGAGCCGGCTGCTGGCCATGCAGCTGCAGATCTCGCCGACCAACCTCGAGAACAAGGGAACCATCGGGTGACTTGGGTAACCCCACATCCCCTTGTTCTACCGATGGCATCACGATAAGACGATCTCGTTGGCCCTGGGCCCACCTTGCCAACACCAACGACCCACTGGGGGCAGTGCCATGTCGAAAACCTCTGAGCTTCTCGCCAAAGTCAGCATCTTTCACGGGCTCGATGAAACGGCCCTTGAGAGACTGGGGGCGAAGCTCAAACCGATGAAAGTCACCAAGGACCGGGTGATCGTTGGCCAAGATGATCCGGGGGACGCTCTGTTTATCATCCAAAAGGGCCGGGTGAAGGTCGTCCTTTATGGTGACAGTGGACGAGAGGTGATTCTGTCGATTCTCCGCGCTGGCGACTTCTTCGGTGAGATGAGTCTCCTCGATGGCGAGCCCCGCTCAGCCAACTGCATAGCCATCGAAAAGACAGACCTGCTAATGCTATCGCGGGAGGACTTCGTCAAACACCTGTACGAATTCCCCACGACCGCCTCGAACATTCTCGCCGAGATGAGCATGCGTTTGCGTCGTGCCGACGAGGTCATCGGCAATCTCGCCCTGCTCGACGTCTACGGCCGCGTTGCCCGCAAGCTCATCGAATTGGCCAAATCCGACGGCGAAGACACCGATGAGGGTATCGTCATCAAGGAACGCCCGACGCAACAAGACCTCGCCTCAATGATCGGCACCAGCCGAGAGACGGTCTCGAGGGTCCTCTCGGAGTTCCAACGGCGGGGATTTCTTTCGATGCAGGGCAAAAAGATTCTGCTCAGTCACGGCTTCGCCGAGCAAGATTTGGAGAACAGTCACTAACTATTGACGCTTGCTCTTTTGCTTCTGCATCTTCTCGTAATCGTCCACGATCTTCTGAACCTCTTTGCGGTCGGAAGCGTCAGGCACCTTCGCAAGATAGAACTCGTACTCCTTGACTGCCTGCTCCTGCTTGCCTGTCTTGGCGAGAACGATCGCCAAGTTCCGGTGGACATCCCCCTTGCGCGGATAGGTCTTCAAAGCCTCACGAAAGAACTCCATGGCAGCCTTGTATTGCTTGCTCTTCTCTTTTTCGTTCTTCTTTTCCTCTGCGGCGAGTCCTGCGAGGTAGGCTTTCTTACCCTGGAACAGCAACTCATCGGCTTTCTCTTCAGCAGTCTTGGTGATCTCCACCTGTTGTGGACCAAATGCCATCTCGGCGAGTCTATCAATGCCGAAGTGCCACACCGCACCGCCAGCCCCGAGGACAACCAGCAGGATAAGGGCGATGACGACCGCGCCTGTCTTTGAGCCCTTGCCTGCAGCCAGTTGCAGCGCAGCCTCGGACTGCACCAACGTGAGATCGTGTTTTTGTTTGGCGGGCTGAGCAAAGGCTGGCAGTCCCATGGGCAGATCGGGGAGACCACCTGCACCACCTTGCTGTGCATGCCGTGCCTGAGAGGTTGCGGGTTTCTTGCCCGGCGGCAACGGCGGTGGCGCACGCAGTGGTGGCGGTGCAACCTGGCCAACCCCCGCGACTGCCCAATTGTCACCGGAGGTGTCTCCGGTGTTCTGCAGCGGGTTTGCCACACCCGGCGATGAGACCTCGGCAGCAAATGAGCTTCCGGCCACCCCTTCGATGGAAATCTCACCGCTGATGTTACGCTCTTCCCCTGGCACCGGCGGCATATGGAAATCGGGAAAGCTCGGCAACTGCAAGTGTGCCGGCAGATTGGCGTGCGACATAGCTGCGCGCCCGGCCGCTGAAGAATCCACCGTGGTGGCGTCATGATCCAGTGAGGCCACTGGCTTTGCACTGAAATCTGGCATTCCGAAATCGGGCATAGAGAAGTCGATAGACGGAAGCTGCAGGTGCGCTCCAGCGGGAGGCGGCGTTGGTGAAGCCACCGTATCATCCTCTTGCGAGACCGTCGGTGCATTTGCGACCATCGGCTGATCGCCGAGGTCAGGTACGGCGAAGGGATCATCGCCTTCGGAGGCAGCCCCGTCAAAGCCTGGGATGGGTCCCACCCGAGTCTCTTGCTCATGAATCGATACGGGTGACTCACCCACATCAGAAAATGGATCATCCTTGGGTGGCAACCCATCGTCGCCGGAGTAGGTGTTGTCAGACATGGCCGCGTCCTCGTCGTCATCGGGCGGTGATGGTGGAGGCATCCCACGCCCCACCGCCCTCTGATCGCTTTGGCTGGAGAGAACTAGCTCAGTTTGCTCAAAGGTTGCATCAATAGGAACCGCCACCCGCGAGCCCGCCACAAAACTCATGGCGATGGCCCCATCGAGTGACGAGCTAACCTGCAGGGCGGTCTTCCCAAGACTCACTTGACCACCGCAGGTGGCACACTTCCCCAGTTGCAGAATGTTGTCACCAACCTGCGTCTCAGTTTGCTTGCATCGGGGGCAGTAGACATCCATTCGACTGATAGGAGTATAGGTGGTTCGCTCAGCCCAGCCAACCCGTCAACACCCGCTTGGCGAAGACTAGGTAGGATTCTGGCAGAAGCCCAACGCCGATTGTCAACCCTGCACACGCCCACAAACCCGCCGCCAACCATGATGAGTTGACCTTTTTCTCCTGGCAGTCAGATCCACGCATGTACATGACCACAATGATCCTGAGGTAGTAAAACGCGCCCACCGCAGACGCCAAAACAGCAATAATAACAGCGGTAATGCGCCCGGCATCGACAGCGGCGCTAAAAACCGCCAACTTGCCAAAAAAACCGGCTGTGGGAGGAATGCCGGCCAGAGCCAACATGAACACGACCAGCGCGAGCGCCGTGGCACTGTAGCGGTGGCCGATGCCACTCAAGCGACTGATGGGAAGATCGAGACGGCGATCATCTCGGCACTCAAAGGCCAATACCACACCGAAGGCACCCAAGGTCATCGCCGTATAACCGAAGAGATAATAAGAGACAGCCTGAATCGTTTCGGGCTTGGGATTGGCAACAAACGCCGCCACACCAAGGAGGACATAGCCTGCATGGGCCACGCTGGAATAGGCGAGCATGCGTTTGATTTGTGTCTGCCGAACCGCCAGAAGATTGCCGACCACCATGGTGATGATGGCGATGATCTCGATGCTCAAAACTGCGGTCTCGGTACGCCCTTCAGCGGAAACCATGGTGGCAGCAACGAAGCGACACAAGCCGGCAAAAGCAGCCGCCTTCACACCCACCGCCATAAATCCAGTCGATGGCGTTGGCGCTCCCTCATAGACATCGGGTGCCCACATGTGAAATGGCACCGCGGCGATCTTGAATGCCAATCCACCAAACACCAGGGCGACGCCAATCCACCCGATTGCGGCCACCTCCCCTGGTCCGTAGGCCTTGCCAATGGCAGCAAAAGCCAAGGACGGCGACCCGGAAACCCGACCGACCTCGCCATAAATGAGCGCCATACCAAACAGGGCGAAGGCTGAGGCAAAGGCCCCGAACACAAAGTATTTGAATGCCGCCTCTTGTGACTTGCGATTCGAGCGTCGGTAACCGGCCAAGATGTACACTGCCAAAGACATGGTCTCGAGGCCGATAAACAGGGTCAACAAATCCCCCGCCATGGCCAACATCATCATGCCGACCGTCGACAACAGGACCAAGGCGAAATACTCGCCCTGTGACAATCCGTGTTCGGTCAAATACGCCGCTGCGAGCATGATCGCGATGAAAGCCCCCGCGATCACCGTGAGACCAAAGAGCACACCCACACCATCGACAACAATCGCACCCGAGAAAGCTGTCTTGGTGCCATCATGTCCTACCAACAACCAAGCTGCAGCTGCCAACGCCGCGAGACTGACCATCACCAGATGTGTGCCAGTGTTTGGTGCCGGACCACTCTTGCCACCGGTGACCGTGAGCAGCAGAACCACCGCCGCCGCGATGGCAACAATCCACAAGGGTGCAATGGTCCCCAAATCTTGCAGCATGTTCATCGCTCACCTCCCCTGACTGCGGGGCGGTTCTTCAACCAACGAACTCCCTTGGCATCCAGCTTCTGCATCTTGGGATTTGTTCGTGCCTTCTCTATTTCACCTCTGGGCGGCACCACGATCGGGCCACTCGGCAGACGCCGAGCGGGTAGCATTCCTGGCATCCCTGGCCGGTCCATGAGCTGCATCGGCAAGGCGGAGGATGGCTCGACAAGCTCGTCGGGCCTGGCGGGCTTGGCAAGAGCCGTTAGCGAAGGTGTCTCCTTGGCGGCAAGAGCCGAGAGGCCCGCCCGCGAACGGAACTGCTGGGCGTAATTCTCGACTGTGGGGTTCACCGCCTCAAGGAACGGCTTGGGATAAACACCCATGACCACCGCAACGATAATCAACGGCAATAACATCATGCCTTCACGGAGACTCAGATCATTGAGGTGCTCATTCTCCTTGTGACGAATGGGACCAAAAAAGACTTTCTGCGTGGCGAGGAGCAAGTAGACCGCCGCGAAAATGACGCCGGTGCCGGCGAGAACGGCAAGCAAGGCGAAGATCTCACGGAAGCCATCCCCAGAGATGCTGGAGCTGGTGACGCCGACCAACGGGCGAATCAACAGGCCCCCGGCGAACGAGCCCATCGGCGGCAAGACCAAGGCACCAGCCAAGATGGCAATGCCGATGCCGGCGACGGCCTTTGTGGGAGTACCCACTTGTTCACGGGGTTGACGGCCCAGGGCCAAAATCAAAAAGATGATGGCGGCGATGGCGACGACGTTGGCGGCAACGATGCCCATCCACGCCAACTGACCGGTGGTTGTTGCGACCAAGATGCCTTCGCTCTGGAAGGTGCCGACCAAGATCAAAAACTCGCCGACGAAACCGTTGAGTCCTGGCAAGCCAACGGAGCTGAGCATCATGATGGCCCAGACCATCGCGTACTTAGGCATCACCTTGGCAAGGCCGCCGAAGTCATCCAACAACCGCGTGTGGCGTCGCTCGTAGATGACGCCAACCAAGAGGAAGAGTGCACCGGTGGAGATGCCGTGGTTGACCATCTGCAACACGCCGCCGGAGACGCCGGTCACTGTCATGGCAGCAAGGCCCAACATCACGAAGCCGAGATGGCTGACCGATGAGTAAGCAACCAGTCGCTTGAAGTCGACCTGCACCATCGCGACCAACGCACCATAGATGATGCCAATCACCGCAAGTAGACCTATGGCGGGCAAGAACGCCGCGGCAGTCTCAGGGAAGAGCCACATGGCATAACGCAAAAAGCCAAAGGTACCGAGCTTGAGCAGGACGCCAGCGAGGATCACCGAGCCGCCCGTGGGGGCCTCGACGTGGGCGTCGGGCAACCATGTATGGAACGGGAACATCGGCACTTTGATGGCGAAGGCCAGAGCAAAGGCGAGGAAGAGATAAACCTCAGCGTTGCCGAGATCGGTATTGCCCAGACGTTCCACCACGTCGGCGTAGTTGAAGGTGATGTCGCCTTGACCTTTGACCGCCCAAACCATGTAAAGAATGGCGACGAGCATGAGCAAGGAGCCGCTCATGGTGAAGATGAAGAACTTGATGGCGGCGTAGACGCGCTCGCGCCCGCCCCAGATACCGATGAGGAAATACATCGGCACCAACATCACTTCCCAGAACACGTAGAAGAGAAACAGGTCCGTGGCGACAAACGCACCGAGCATGCCGCTCTGCAAGAACAGCAAGCAGACCATGTACTCCCGGGCCCGCTCCTTGACACCGGAGTAGGTAGAGACCACGACAATGGGCGTCAGGAAGGTGGTGAGAACGATGAGAAGAATGGTGAGGCCGTCGACCCCCATCGAATAGGTGATGCCAAAGGAGGGGATCCAGTCGACCCTTTCGGTTACCTGCATCGTCGCCATCGATGGATCGAAGCGGCCCCACAGCCACAGAGCCAACGCAAAATCAACGAGGCAGATGGCGATGGTGAAGCCGCGCACCCCAGACTTCTGGCCGCGGGGAAATGCAAGCAGGAGCATGGCGCCGACGAGCGGCAAGAGCACGATGGCACTTAGGAGATGGTCGTGGAAGAAGCTCATGGCTCACCTCCCAACACTTGGAGGGCGGGAGTGGGCGTCCCGTTGTCATCGGGCACGGCGTTCTTAACCATTGGCAAGAAGTAGATGCCGAGAAGAAATGCCAAGCCGATGGCGAAGATGGCGAGATAGCGCTGGATGTTGCCTGAGTGGAACAGTTGCCCGACAAAGCCGAGGGAACGACCGAGCCAACCCACGGTGTTCACGAGCCAGTCAATGACGCGCCTGTCGATACCTTCGTACAGAGCCAAGCGGGAGGTGGACCACAATGGCTGGATGACCGTCGCTTCATACAGCTCATCGACGTGCCACTTGTTCGACAGTCGCAGGTAGAGCCAGCGCCAGGGTCGCTCGGTGGCGAGCTTGACAGCCACGGGATGGATTCCCTTGAAGTAGAGAACATAGGCGGTGCCGAAACTGAGTAGCGCCGCGAATGTCACACCACCAATCAGGGTCCACTCCAAACCGACGAAGTGACCTTCGGGAGTCGGCAGCTTGCCAACGATGGGGGTCAGCCAGTTGGCGATCCAATCGTGACCACCAACGATGTGGGGCCAACCGAGGGCACCGCCAAACAAGGAGAGGATGGCGAGGACCACCAAAGGGAACCACATGGTGAACGGTGACTCGTGCACGTGATTGGCCACTTCTTTGCTGGCGCGCAGCTTGCCAGAGAAGAAGGTCAGAAAGACCAGGCGCCACATGTAAAAGGCCGTAAAGAGCGCGGCGATCACAGCAACTGCCCAGATGATCTTGCCGGCGTTTGCGAACACTGAGGCGTAGGCGGCACCCTCGTGACCCGACATCCAGGCGTTCCAAAGGATCGCATCCTTGGATACGAAGCCCGCGAGGAAGGGAATCGGTACACCGGTGATCGCCAAGGTAGCAACGATGAACGTTACCGCAGTGATCGGTTGTTTTTTGAGCAAGCCGCCCATCTGGCGAATGTCCTGCTCACCGCTCATGCCGTGAATCACCGAGCCAGAGCCTAGGAACAAGCAGGCCTTGAAGAATGCGTGGGTAACCAGGTGAAACACCGCGACGGCATAGGCGCCGAGACCTGCAGCGACAAACATAAAGCCGAGTTGGCTGACCGTGGAGTAGGCCAGCACCTTCTTGATGTCGTTTTGCGCGACCGCGATGGTGGCGGCAAACAGCGCCGTTGCCGCTCCGACGCCGGCCACGGTGAGCATGGCGACCGGCGCCATCGAGTAGAGAAAGCCCATGCGCGCGACCATGTAGACACCGGCGGTGACCATGGTGGCGGCGTGAATGAGGGCAGACACGGGCGTCGGGCCAGCCATGGCGTCGGGCAACCAAACAAACAGAGGAATCTGGGCGCTCTTGCCGGTGGCGCCGAGAAACAGCATCAGGCAAACCGCGGTGGCCAAGATTACATCAATGGTGCCGCCAGCGGCTGCCTTCTCGATGCCGTCGAAGGTCAACGTGCCGGTGAAGCGAAACAACAAGAGCATCGCCACGATGAAACCAAAGTCGCCGATGCGGTTGGTAACAAACGCCTTCTTGCCGGCGACCGCTTTTTCGATGTCGGTGTACCAAAAGCCGATGAGCAGATAGGAACACAGACCCACGCCTTCCCAACCAAGGAACATCAACGGCAGCGAATCACCAAGCACCAAGGTGAGCATCGCGAAACAAAACAGGTTCAAGTACGCGAAGTAGCGGGCTACGGCGGGATCATGCGACATGTAGCCGATGGAATAGACGTGGATGAGGAAGCCCACACCGGTAACGACCAGGATCATGATGCCGGAGAGGGCATCTACCGCGAAGGTGAGGTCGACCCGCAGGCTTCCAGCCGCCATCCAGGTGTAGAGGGTCTGTGACAATGGTTCGTGATTGCCGGCTTGTGCCAGCTGCCACACGCCCCAAAATGCCCACGCAGAGATCAAAAAGGCGCAAAACACCGTGGCGCAGCCGATAAACGCAACCATTGGGCGTGGCAATCGATGCCCGACCAGCCCATTTAGTATTGCCCCCATTAACGGCAGCAAGGGGATCAGGGGAATAAACGGCTTGATTTGCTCAATACTCGGATCCATCTCACCATCCGCGGCCTGGCGCCTGGTAAATATCGAGAAATGGCCCCAGAATTCGGGCACAATTCTCCATCGCCGAAGCGACTTCCCTAAAGTGCGGCATGTCTAGGACTGCTCGGAGGACGAGTCAAGGCACTCGTTACGGCTTGCCGCCGGCTTTCACTCGGGCTCTGGCAACCTCCAGCACTCGGGCTCTGGCAACCTCCAGAAATTGTCCTCTTGTGTCCGGGATGTGGTTGTGAGAGCCAACGGGACGCCATTTGGCGGAGGTCGTCATGCCTTTCAATCCAGCAAACGCAATCCAAGATCAGCTGGTATTCGGCGAGTTCGGGGACATCAATCCCTCAATCACCGACAGCTCCACCTTCACCTTCATGTCCCCCGAAACCATGGAGGACGCATTCGAGCACGAGATGGAGGGATGTTTCCTCTATTCTCGGCACTGGAATCCAACCAACCGTTACCTCGCCACAGCTCTCGCAGCCATGGAGGACACACCGGCAGGATGGGTCACCGCTTCTGGGATGAGCGCCATCACATCGGTGGTAATGCAGTCGTGCAGCTCGGGCGATGAGATCGTGTCGGGGCGAACCGTCTATGGCGGGACTTACGCCCTGCTCAACAACCTCCTGCCCCGGTTCGGCATCAAAACGAGATTCGTCGATATCACCGACCTGACCGCCGTCGAGAAAGCCCTCACCAACAAGACCCGCATCCTCTACACGGAGTCAGTCACCAACCCGTTGCTCGAAGTCGCGGACATCGTGACCCTCGCCAACATCGCGCACAAACACGACGTGTTGCTCGTGGTCGACAACACCTTCACACCGATGATCCTCAGTCCAGCTCGACTTGGCGCCGACGTCGTGGTGCACAGCCTCACCAAGTTCATCAACGGCTCCTCCGATACGGTGGCCGGTGCCATCTGTGGACCTTCGGAGCTCGTCGCTCAACTCGCCGACGTCAATAACGGTGTCGCAATGCTGTTCGGACCGGTGCTCGATAGTCTCCGCGCGGCAAGTATCCTCAAGAATCTGCACACGCTACACATTCGCATGCAGCAACACTCGCAAAACGCCCTGGCCCTCGCCGAGGCGCTCTCCGGGTGGGGCTTCGATGTGCACTACCCGGGCCTTAGCAAACACCCGCAGCACCAACTGATGAAGAAGATGATGCATCCCGAGTACGGCTTCGGGGGTATGCTCGCGGTCGATTTTGGCAGTGACGAGGCGGCGCGTCAGCTGATGAAAATCATGCAAGAGGAACAGGTCGGTTACCTGGCGGTGAGTCTCGGCTACTTCAAGACCCTCTTCTCTGCCCCCGGCCACAGCACGTCGTCAGAGATCCCATCCGCAACACAGGAATCCATGGGTCTTACCAAAAGTCTGGTGCGTTTCTCTGTGGGCATCGACAAGGACATCGACCGCACCATCGAACGAATGCACAAGAGCCTCTCAAGGGTGGGGATCTTGAACACGTGAACACGTGACCACGTGACCTCGATCGGTTGGCTTCCACGGCTGACATGGGCTACGTTCACCTCATGCCAGAAACCATTTTCAGCAAAATCATCGCCGGCGGTATTCCTTGCCACCGAGTGTACGAAGACGATCTCGTGCTCGCTTTCTTGGACGTTGGCCCTTTGAGCCGTGGTCACACTCTGGTCATCCCCAAAGAACCCGCCGAGACCCTGGACCGGCTCTCCGACGAGTCGTCAGCAGCCATTGGTCGTGTTCTTCCGCGATTGTGTCGAGCCATCATGAAGGCAACGGGCACCGAGCAGTACAACATCCTGCAGAACAACGGACCGATGGCCCATCAGGTCGTACAACATGTGCACTTCCACATCATCCCCAAGACAGACGTCAAATCGGGGTTGGGTGTCGGTTGGCCAGCAGGCTCGCTAGACAACGAGCAGGGCCAAAAGCTCGCAAGCAAGATTGTCGCCGAGCTGGAGGGTTGACCGATCGACTCAACGGCGGCGCTTTCGCAAGAGGCGCTGCAACTCTTTGTGCAACGACGCGATGCTCTTGCCACGGTCCTTGACCGCATCGACCAGATCCTGCTCCGAATCAGTGGGTAGCTCCGCGGCCATGAGCTCTGCGATCTTGGTGCTGAACTTCTCTTTCTGCGCTCCAGACAAGCGATCATCCGTCGCCGCAGCCCGCAGCTCCTGCAGCGCAACCGGGTTGATGCGCTCTGTGAGTTGATAGGCGTGCTCCGCCGGCTCGATCCAACGACGCTTCAATATTTCGAGCGTCTCTGGGGACAATTCCCGCATTTCGATCTGCCCATCCTTGGCTATAACAAACGCGTTGGGGGGCACCGTAAGCTTTTCGCCCATACCCGGCGGACGAATCGCAACGTTCACCCCCAGATGCCGTTCATCCATGACGTGAACATGGTGCCGACAAAAACCGAACCGGAGTCCATCGCCCACACGAATGACCTGGTCGTCGATCCGCAACAGGTGACCCTCCTCCTCGAGAGATGCATTGAATTGCACCACAAAGGTGAGCTGCGGTCCGGTCATGCCGCGCTCGAGAGCCGCCAACGAACGACCGATGCGGGTTTTGGTCTTTTCCAGATCCGCGGAGAAGTCGACATCGCTAAGAGCAAAATGGTTCGCAATCAAAGCGGCCTCGATCTCAGCGGCGAGACGCCTTTGGACCGGCGGCAAATCTTCAGAGGCGGCCGTTGTTACCAACTGTTGCCATGGCTCAAAAGCAAAGGCGCGAGTCAGATGATAGCGCCCGTCGTGCTCCATGATTTGCCCCTCTGACAGGAGCCTTTTGATCTCCCAACTGGTGTCATGCTTCGACTCGATCCGGTTGTCGTCGGTTACATAGAAGAACGGGTTCTCCGGAAACGAGAACACCTCATCCACTGGCCAAACAGACAGCGTGAACGACTCCTCACCCTCTTTGCCAACAATGTGGAAATGGCTGTGTCCACCGACGACGGTCATGCCGGTGCCCAGCCTGAAGGTCGTCTCTCCAACTTGGACCGATTTGCCATCGACTCCCAGAGTCACCGACTTCGGTTTGAGACCCGCTGCGACAACCGCTTGCGCAAGACGTTTGTGGATTTCATCGTCCGGACCGGCACGCAAACGGCTCGCAACGTTGGACAGACGCTCTCCGGTAATCCGCAAGGGCGCGGGCAGCCCATTCGCCCCGAGAATCTGCAATGCCCCCAGAGGACTGACAACGAGTTGCTTCCCCACTCCCAAATCCACCAACAACAGATCGGGTCGACTCTCCATCAGATGTTCTGTGAGATCGTTGACCACAACTCCCCTGAGAGCCGGACTACCTGCGACAAATGCGTCTATCTGGGCGATGTTGCGGTCGAGCACGTGCTGCAACGAATCACCTCGAGAGATTGGGTAAACGAGATCTTTCGGGGTTGTCGCGCACGAAACTGCGCAACAGGTGGACAAGCAGACCAACCATCGGGACATAGCGTCCTCCCTACCTACCAATTGACGAAAGCCAAAGCGATTGGCTTCCACTTCTGCCTATTAGATTTGAGTGCGAGCCGCAACCGCCACTCGAAGCGGCCGCCCATAGACAACTACCCCAAAAGGCCATCAATGGCCTGCTCGGAGAGCGTCGCCCATTGCGCGGCGACCAGTGCGTTGACGCGACCTGTGAGCTCTTCGGGATCGATTTGTTTTGGAAACACATCGTTGGCACCGAAGTCTTTGAGATTTTTTACGTCCTCCTCAGTGAGTTCGGCACCCGTCAACACAACGAGGACGAGATCTCTCTCGCCACCTACCCGTCGAATCTTCTCGATGACCTCGACGCCAGTAATGCCGGGCATAAACAGGTCGAGCGCCACCACATCGAGCCGCAATAGTTCTTCGACCAAGACCTGAAGAGCGTGCACCCCATCTGGAGCCTGCAACACCTCGTAGCCCGCTACTCGAAAAGCCCCACCGATGACCTCGCGGAAGAACCTGTCGTCATCGACAATGAGAATTCGCCGGTCTGAGGGCATCTTGTTTCGGCCGAGGAGCCTGCGAATCGCTTCTGCAACTTTCTCCGGGGAGTCGATGAACTCGACGCCTACGCCACCGGGTCGGCCCCCAGACGCTTCGCCGATGTGCACCACACGTCCGCGCAAGCCAACCGTCTCAGTCTTGCCGGTCAGAGACAGACGCATGTCGAGCTCTGTATTCAAGGCGGGGGGATTTTTCGACTCGATGAACGCCCCCCCCCGGCTGAGATTGACCACGCTCTCTTGGCCTTGAAGTCCATGATAGGTAACCGCCAGTCGAATGGGGAAGCGTTCAAAACGTCGGCCCGAGGGGCCTGGCCATGGAACACAGCGGGTCTGGGCGTTGAGGAAAGACTCAAACAACACACGATTGTTGTCATCGAGTAGAAGCCCGACCTCAAAGGCACCGCTTCCCGACACCTCCGTGCCAGAAACCCCGATGTGGGAGCATACACGTGCATCAATGATCAACCGCCATTCCGACCTGGATGTGGGCAGTGAAAGAGTCACCTTCTCCCCAACCGAGGGACGTCTCGTGCAGTGGATGATCGCCTCTCTGGGACTGATCGTCGTGAGTCTGCCTGGATATTCTTGGCCCCCTGCCACCACAACGACCTCTAGGTCCAGCTGGATCCTTCCCGAGGTACCAGCTTCATCTGTTTGTGCCAGGGGAAACAGCTGAGTGCGGACAGCCGCGATAGTCTCGGGCCAATCCTGCACCTCCCGCTTTTGCCACGCTACGTTCTGCAAACGTTTGGCGTGAAAGGACTCCATCTGTGGTTCAGACAAAACACTCAGGTCGAGGATGCGTAGACATGTGGAGGTGTCGGAGGTCATTGCGTTGCGCAGCAAGGTGAGGGGCACACTCTCGGCTGAGAAGTGGACAATGACTATCAACACCGAGGAGTCCGTGAGGAAGAAGTCCGTGCTCAACAGACAGTCAGTCGCCTCAAGGGATTCGTGCAATGACAACAGCTCGGCGACTGTGGTATCGAAATCAGTGTAGAGCTCATTGACAACTAGGGCGGCACAGTTTTTCCACATCATGGATTTCCGATCTGGCCATCATTGTGACTCCAAATCAATCTAACCGTCAACACCCCAGCCAGCCGACAACGAGGCGAACGACGCAAGCAATTCAGGCGACGCGGGCATGACGTCGATATTCGCCGGTTCTGCAATTTTGGATTTGAATTCTTGGAGCATTCTACCGTCGTTGGAGCGAAAGATTGAGATCTTCCGTCTGTCTTTGATGGCAAGATAAACGAAGAATTCCCTCGGATTGCCGTCAGGGCTCGCCTCTAATGCATCGCGACGTACGTCAAATACTTCGAAACCAACGACATCTCTGCGGGGAAGCGGGATAAGAAGGTTACTCCAAAGACGTCCAACGTGGATCTCGAAAACGTGACGCTGAAGATCGATCACCAGAGCTGACGCGGACAATGCGAGCCTCAACGAAACAACCGCCAGAATACAGATAATGGGAAACAGAGCGTAGCCAATGATGTTGAAGATGATGTCGAACACAGACATCCCGGCGTTATTGGGGACAATGCTATCCCAAATCCCCCATGCCACCCAAAGGCAGAACACAAATCCGAAAAGCCGGTAGAGTATGTGTTGCCCGCCCCTGCTCACTGACAATTTGTGTCGTGCAAACGTGAAACGAACCTTCTCGTCGAAACCAAAGAGGGGAGCAGCACCGGGTCTAGTGAGTCTTTCGAGTGCCTGCTGTTGGTGAGCATTCATGATGTGTCCAAAACACGCCCCGCTGAGTCTACAACGGGGCTGTTGATATGTTCTTACCCGTGCGACCTTGTCAATGAAACCATCGCATTGCTCTCTGTTTCCACCCACCCCGCCCTGGTGGCGTGCAACACTCTCGGGAGAGGGGCGTCCGCAACTGTTCGATGTCGCAGGCGTTTTGAATTCGTACGGAAGCTCTTCGAGCCGCACCTCGCCAATTCTGATGTCGCATCCGAGGACACCGCATCCCTTGTGCTTTTTGGCAGGGACCGGCACTTCCGTGCATGCGAAGCTAACGGTGAGTGGAAGACGTCGGGACTATCGATTCAAGCCATTGACGAGCGCGGCCGTCGTGGTGACCGTACCGACATGAGCCAAATAGGAGCAGCAAGCTATGACTTCGCCATGGCACCACTCGAAGCGGCGGGTTTGCGCAACATGCGCAGACGTCTGCTCACCGGTCTGACTGGTCGAGTTCTCGAAGTTGGGATCGGCACCGGAGCATCTTTGCCCCACTACCCACCGGGGGTCGAGATTGTCGCTGTCGATCCAGACGAAGCTAAGCTTGCTCGCGCCGGTCAGAGACACGGTGACGCCAGAGCACATCTCGTCACGGCCAAAGGTGAGGATTTGCCATTCGAAGACGAGAGCTTCGACGCTGCTGTCGTCGCGCTGGTGCTGTGTACGGCGAATCAGCCCGAGGAGGTTGTCCGCCAGATCCGCCGGGTGCTCAAACCTGGCGGCTTGCTGCGAGCGATGGAACACGTGCGCCTGCACAATCGCCCCCTCGCAGCAATACAACACTGGCTCACACCAGCGTGGAAGGCCATGGCTGGCGGCTGTCACCTCGATCGCGACAGCGTGGGGGTCCTGGAAAGCGGAGGCTTCATCATCGATGAGGTCAGGGACCATATGGGTGGCTTGTTTGTGGAGATCTACGCACGGCGGTAGGAGGTACATGACGAGTTCTCTGAGTCGACCGCCACGGTGAACACAGTGCGCCACGGTTGACCGATCGCAGGATCGTGGACCGGTGGCAAAAAGGATGGACTACAACAGAGGAGATGGCACCTCGTCGGCGGCCGCTACCCTTTCGCGGGTAATCGCCTCACCGAGATGGTTGATCAGGGCGTCAACTCCAGCACCCGTTGCCGCAGAGATGGCAAAGAACGGAATGTCTCGCTCTCGCGCATAAGCTGCGATCTCATCTTGACGGTCGGTTACGAAATTGAGGTCGGTGCGATTGAGCACCAACACCCGCGGCACCTTCGCCAATTTCTCATCGTGTTGCCGCATCTCATTTTCAATGGCTTCGAAGTCAGCGATGGGCTCTCGCTCTGGAAAGTCGGGCTCCACCGTCACAATGTGAACGATGCGACGGACCCGCTCGATGTGGCGAAGAAAACGCGCCCCGAGGCCCGCACCCGCATGCGCTCCCACGATGAGCCCGGGCACGTCGGCAACGACGAAGTGCTGCAAATCGCCGAAGCGCACCACACCGAGATTGGGCACCAAGGTGGTGAAAGGATAGTCGGCGATCTTGGGTCGCGCCGCTGACACTCGAGCGATCAGCGAAGACTTGCCCACGTTGGGGAACCCCACCAAGCCCACATCCGCAATAAGCTTGAGCTCCAACTTGAGTTCGAGCTCCACACCAGGCTCACCCGGTTGACAGAACTTCGGTGCCTGACGCGTCGAGCTCTTGAAGTGAGCGTTGCCTTTGCCACCACGGCCGCCTCGAGCCACGACAATCTCTTCGCCGTCCTTGCTCAGATCTGCGACAATAGCACCGCTGTCGCGGTGGGATATGACTGTGCCCAGTGGGACGCGCAAAACAACAGACTCTCCAGCGTGACCGCTGCGCTGGTTGCCTTCGCCAGGTCGCCCGTTTTGGGCGAAATGTCGCGATTGAAACTTGTAATCGAGCAGAGTTGCGAGCTGGCCGTCGGCGACAAAGGTTACGTCTCCACCATGGCCACCCTCACCACCGTCGGGTCCACCAAAGGGGACGTACTTCTCCCGCCGGAATGACACGCACCCCGCTCCCCCATCTCCGGAGCGCACCAGGATGGTCACCTCATCGACAAATTTGTAGCGCAAGGTGAGTGCTTATGAGGCTCGCGGCTCGGAATAGACGACAGCTTCGGTGCGATTCTTGCGTTGTTCAAATCGCACCACGCCGTCTTCGAGCGCGAACAATGTGTAGTCACGGCCCAAACCGACGTTGCGACCGGGATGAATCTTGGTGCCCACTTGCCGCACCAAGATATTGCCAGCCTTGACCTGTTGACCATCGTGTTGTTTGACGCCACGGAACTTCGGCTGCGAATCACGCCCATTGCGGCTCGAGCCCTGACCTTTTTTATGAGCCATGACTTAACCTTGAATCCCGGTGATCTCGAGCTCGGTGAAATACTGTCGATGCCCGATTGTCTTGTGGAAACCCAGACGCTTCTGTCTCTTGAACACGCGGATCTTCTTCGCACGTTCTTGCGCAACGATAGTCGCTGTAACAGTTGCGCCGTCCACTCTGGGTTGGCCGATCTTGGGGTCGCCTTCGCCAGCGACCAGAAGCACGTCGCTTAGCTCGATTGAAGAACCTACCGCACCGTCGAGTTTCTCAACTCTGAGGTGCTCACCCTTGACGACTCGATGTTGTTTGCCGCCGCTGCGGATCACTGCATACATGACACCACCCTCCTCGGCCCCGGTTTTACACCGTGGGGATTCGAGGACCGCGGTTTTTAGGGAAATTGAGCGCATCTGTCAAGTGATCACGACGTCTAAAATGGCATCATGGAGTAGCGCGGGTTTTTCGCTTCTTCTTACCTTTGCTCTTGCCGTCCTTCTTCTTGCGTTTGCGCTTCTCTTTGCCCGCGGTGGGCTTGGCATCGTCGACTTCTTGCGGGATCCCTTCGTCGTAGGTAACAGTTTGTTTGTTACCGCCATCCCACTCGGTCCATTGGCCCTGCTGCATGCCGTTTTCGTAGCTGCCCTGAGCTTCCTTTTCGCCGTTTTTCCGCCAGGCTGTCCACCGTCCGTGGGGCTCGCCATTTCCGTAAGTGCCACTGGCCTTGATCTGTCCGTTGTCGTGCCACGTCGTCCACTCACCGGTCTTGCGACCGCGTTCATAGGGCCCTCGTGCCATGTTCTTTGCAGTCGGGTACCAGTGAGTCCACACACCGTGCCGTTCATCATCCAGATAGGCACCAGCCCCCTCTTTGCTGCCGTTGTCGTACCACTCCACCCAAGGCCCTTGGCGCAATCCATCACCATAGTCACCCCGGGCACGCATCGATCCATTTTCATGCCATGCGGTGAACGTACCGCTGGCCTTGCCGCGGACGAATTGTCCTTCTTCTTTCATTTGGGTGGGCGAATGCCACATCGTCAGTCGGCCATGCCGCAGGCCCTCAGGCGTTTCGCACCAGACCTTGAGAGGGACCATGGCCCCGTAGACGGTCGTACCTTGAGCATCGGCAGCGGCAGGTGGACCTCCCTTAAGTAGGGCACCAGCGGGGCACGGCTGCGCTTCAGACCACCAACCTTGAGCGCTTGCCTTCGCTGGCACAAAGGCCTCGGGAGGAACATCCCCCTGCTTGACCTCATCGACGGGCAATTCGGAGTAGCAGCTCGCGGCCATGCCCAACAGCACCGCCATCATGGGACATCCACATTTCACCCAAGCACTCTAACACCGTCGTCCCCCCCAGACCCAAGGAGATTGTCACGGCGTCGAACACAGATTCCGTTGTTGACCTGCCCGACCGGGGCTGACCCGCACCTCGTAGTCACGAGAATAGTCGTCGATGATTCCTCTCTCATTGACCAACCAAGGGAATTCACCCGCGAGCTTGCCTGGGATCCGCACCACCGTCGGCGCGGCGTAGGTACGGAATACCCAATCCCAAAATGGCGACGTCACACCGTGATTCACTCGGGCGTCGCCGAAATGATGATAAAGGTGATGCCTTCGCGCCCAACGTCCATACACAGTGCGCGGTGCCCGCACATGCAGCATCTCATGCACTGTTTCGAATATCCACCAACCAACACCGACACCGACGGCAAAACCTGTCGCCCCCCATGGTCCCAAAACTGGAAATGCAGCGAGCCACGCGACGCCAAGCACCGGGCCTGCGGCCTTCAGCTTCTTGCTCGCGGGTGAAAAATAACTCGGCTCGCGGTGATGACGCCGATGCTCCCGGGCGAACTCGTGCCTCCCCTTGCCCCAATGTCCACCCAAACGGTGCAGAAGGTACTCGACCAAGGTCCATGCCAGAAGTCCCAATACAACTCCCGTTGCCATCAACATCAAGCTCATGCTGCCTCCCTTTGTGCAGCCAAGCTGAGGTTGAAATATTAGATGTCAATGGTAAATTTGGGCGATAGCCCAAACACACAAAGGATGGGGCAAGAACCCCAAGAATGCCCAGAACGCCAAGAACCTCAGATCCCCAGATCGCATAGGGAGTGCCACAAACAGGAATATTGGGTATGCTCGCGCCATGCAAAAGATAACCCTCGCATTCGTCGTTGTCGGGCTCCTGTGCAGCAGAGCAGCGCAGGCTCAAACCTGGGAGCTCGTTCAAGATGAAGATGGCATCAAGGTCTGGACCCGTGAGGTGAAGGGCGGCTCCATTCTTGAAATCAAAGCTCAAACGGTCATCGAGTTGCCCGCCAAGCGCATCTGGGACGTTATTTGTGACGTGCAGAAATATATCGAGTTCATGCCCTACATTCAGGACCTGCGCATCGTCGGCACCCACGAAAATGGCATCTACCTCTACCAGCGCATCGATCCTCCTTTGGTTTCAGAGCGTGACTACGCTTTGAAGGTCGTCATTGAGCCCGACGAGGGGCGGGGCGTTTACAAGCGCAGCTGGTCGCCGGCCAACGATCGCGCACCGGAGAAGAACCCCGACGTGGTCCGCGTCGAGATCAACACGGGGAATTGGACCATTACCAGCATGAGCCCCAACAGCACCAAGGTTGTTTACTATCTCTACACCGATCCGGGCGGCTCACTTCCAGCTTGGATGGTCAACAAGGCCAACAAGACCAGTGTGCCGAGTCTTCTTTCTGCCGTTACCAAGCGTTCTCACGATCCCACGTGGACTCGGTAGGCCTCTATCGACAGATCCTCTATCGATCTCCTCTCAATTCGCCACCGCACGCTGCGACTCGGCCTCTTCAACTTTCTGTCGGACCTCGTCCATGTCGAGCTTGCGCACCTGACTGACCAGATCGGTCAACACGGCCTCCGGCAACATTCCAGGCTGAGCAAACACCGGTATGCCGTCTCGGAAGATCATCAAAGTCGGAATCGAGGAGATATGAAACGCTCCCGCTAGGCTTGTCTCTTCCTCTGTGTTGATCTTGCCAAAGACAATATCGGGATTGGCTCGCGATACTTTGTCGTAGACCGGCGCAAAAGCTTTGCACGGCCCGCACCAGTCCGCCCAAAAGTCGATCAAGACGATTCCATTTGAGTTGACGGTCTCGTCGAAATTCTTGGCTGTCAGCGTCGTTGTCATTGTGGCCTCCATGTTCTTTGCCGGGTCTATGCATACAGAGCCAATGACCGACGGTGAGGGTGCAAGAATCGACGGCGCGAAAAGCAGATTGATATTGCAACAGCCGTGGCGTACGGCTATAGCGCCGGCCACCAGAACGTTCATGGGCACAGCCAAATCAGGCAGAGGCCCATCGTTCGTGGCGTATCCCTCGAACGCCATGCCATAGAAAAGTGTTACCCCGTATGACCCACAAGCTCCGCAACATTCGTTCACTCGCAATCATCGCCCACGTCGATCACGGCAAGACCACACTCGTCGATGCTCTATTCCGCCAAGGCGGAATGTTTCGCGACGGTCAAGAGGTTGCCGAGCGTCTCATGGACTCCAACGACCAAGAACGCGAGCGCGGCATCACAATTCTCGCCAAGGCCACCTCGGTGCATTTCGGCGATTTGACCCTGCAGATTGTCGACACGCCTGGACACGCAGACTTTGGTGGCGAGGTCGAACGCTCCTTGCGTATGGTCGACGGCGTTCTGCTCCTGGTGGATGCGGCGGAAGGCCCCTTGCCGCAAACCCGGTTCGTTCTGCGCAAGGCTCTGGAGCTCAACCTGCCGAGCGTTGTCGCCATCAACAAGATCGATCGCTCAGACGCCCGGGTGGAACAGGTTCTCGATGAGATCTACTCGCTCTACATCGAGCTCGGAGCCAACGACAAACAGATCGAATTCCCGGTGCTTTACACCAATGCCAGGTTGGGCACCGCAACACATGACATGGCCGTTTTGGGCACCGATCTCCGTCCTCTGGTCGAGACGCTGGCGAAGACCATCGACGCGCCCCCCGACCTCAGCGAAGAGCCGTTCTCGATGCAGGTCAACCAACTCGGTCACGATGACTACGTCGGCCGTCTGGTGGTGGGGCGTATTCTCGGCGGCTGCGTCAAACCCAATCAGCGAGTGCGAGTCGGCCGCAGCAGCGGTGAATATGTCGGCCGCATCACCGGCGTGTTCAATTTCCTGGGTATCAAACGGGTCAGTCTGCAGCGAGCCGAGGCGGGCGACATCGTCGCGCTCTCGGGCCTCGAGGACGTTGCCATTGGCAACACCTTGAGCGATCCCGAAGGCGTCTTGGTGCTACCGGAGATTCACATCGATGAACCGACCGTAGCGATGACCTTCCACGTCAACGATGGGCCCTTTGCTGGTCGCGACGGCGGCGTCTATCTGACGGGGCGCCAGCTTGGCGATCGCCTGCAACGAGAGGTCTATGCCAACGTAAGCATCCAATTGGAGAAGACCAACACCCCTGACACCTTTCGTGTCCTTGGCCGTGGCGAGCTGCAACTGGCCGTGCTCATCGAAAACCTACGTCGCGAAAAATACGAGCTGTGTGTTGGCAACCCTCAGGTGGTGACCCGCCAGGGTCCCGGCGGCCGCGAAGAACCGGTCGAACGCTTGGTTATTGACGTTCCCGCGGAACATCTCGGAGCTCTGATGGAACTCGTCGGCAGCCGCAAAGCAAGGCTCATCGCTCAGCATCAAGAAGGTGGGCGCGTGCGACTCGAGTACAGTGCGCCAACAAGGGGTCTCTTGGGCTTGCGCAGCCACGCTCTCACCATCACCCGCGGCACAGCAATCATGCACAGCGTGGTCGACGGCTGGATGCCGTGGGCGGGCGACATGACACGTCGCCAAACAGGTGCATTGGTCGCCGACCGTATCGGCACCGCGACGCCGTATGCCCTCTTCCATCTGTTGCCCCGCGGCGTTTTGTGTATACCCAACGGCGTCGACGTTTATGAAGGCATGATCATTGGCGAGCATTCCCGATCAAACGATCTCAACGTCAATGTCTGCCGCGAAAAGAAGATGACCAACATCCGCGCCGCCGGCAAGGATGAGAACGTCATCCTCCCACCACACCGCGGGATGTCGCTCGAGCAGTGCCTCGAATGGATTCGCGAGGACGAGATGGTGGAGGTCACACCCAAATCCGTGCGCTTGCGCAAGACAAAACTGAGCGCGCATCTGCGCCCCATTCGGTCAATGCGCAAGGACGAAACCGACTGATAGACTGCTTGGGACAGTGCACAGTTTAGCGTATTGCAAGCTCAGTCTCCGACAGCCGCTTGAGAGGGCCTGCGTACACATCACTGACCAGGGCACTCGGATGCGGCAGCCCTGCCCGTTCGTGTAATTCTCCCCCAACCCCCAAGAGAGTTTGGTAACGCAGCAAGTGCGAACTGATGTTTTTCACATAGTCCCTGGTTTCATTGTAGGGGATCTCTTCGACAAACAGATCAAATGGCAAATCGTGGTTATCACGAAGCCATTCGTCTGCCCTCTGCGGCGTAGCGTTGTACGACATGAGGACCAACGGCAAATGGCCGCAGTAGCGCTCGAAGCGCTCCGCTGCAGCCCTCGCGAATACGGTGAGGTTTGTCTGCGGTTCATACAGCTCGTCGGGAACGAACACTCGACCAACAGACGCCACCGCGGGCTCACCGACCTGAGGAATCACCTGCATCAACCCGAGCGCGTCTGCGTGAGATCGTGCCGTTGGCGTGTAGTAGCTCTCTTGTCGCATCACCGACCAGAACACCGCCGCCGGCACCTCACCGCGAACCGCCGCGATTTGTTGTGCGTAGGGCATCGGGTACACCCGTTGCCAGCATGCAGCAGCGTCGGGTGCGGTCGGATCGACGGTGAGCGCACGACGACAGAGTCGTGATTCATTGGAACGCAGGTATGCGTGAGCAACCCCCAGCTTGAGTTGCAGCCACCTGCGCAATGGCGCATGGCGCGTGCTGGTGAGACTGCTGACCTCAACATGACGCAACAAACTCTCAGCCAGACCAGGCTCCCCAACCTCGAAGGCCGCAAAAGCCTCATCCAATAGCTGCTGCGCATGAGTCGGTAGCTGCCCTATCGCGGTCCGTGCCTCAACGTCGCTCAACCCGCCAACAGGTTCGACCTTCGTATCGACAAACAGAGGGGGCCTTTCGGTCTCGGCAAGCAGGGCTCGCGACATCATCCCGTAGTATGAAAACGGTTCTCTGCTGGCGAGACCGATGAATATCTTATCGGCACGACTGGACTCCCCCAATTGCTGCAGACACCGAGCAGACCAGTAATTGCCCTTGCTCCTGTTTGCGGTGTTATTGCCAACGACATCGAAGTCGGCGAGCGCTTTCGCAAAATGACCGAGTCTGAAATGGGTGAGGCCACGGTACCAGCGCACCGCAAAACGGTAGCTGCTGGCGGGCTGTCGGCGTAGGAACTCGTCAAACAAGGACACCGCATCATCGAGTCTCTCGAGATGAAAGAAAGTCCAGGCGATGAAGAATCGAGCCTTGTTGACATCTGCATGATACGGAAACCGCTGAATGATTTCCTCGTAAACAGCGACCGCCGCTTCGTCGTCCTGCTTTCCCACGGCGTAGGCCAGATAGAAGAGATCATCAATGTGACGGTCATCGCCTTTGGTGAGCTCTCGATAGATCTTCTCCACTCGATCGTAGCCATCCCGAATCTTGTCACCCATCAAGTGGCCTATCTCCCTTTGCAGGTCCTGCCGCTTGGAGGGTTCGGATTTGCCGAGGATTCGCTCGAGCTCCTCGAGCGCTCCCGGGTAGTCCATGTCTCTAATCAGATTGCGGGCGCGCTGGTGCAACTGTTCAGCCGTGAGCCCTGGTGTAGGCTCTGTCCATCGCGGATATTCAATGGCGACATAGTTGAGCAGGCCCAAACCGTCCTCAGCAGCGAGTTGGGCGGCAAGCGCAGTGAGTGCCTGCGCCTCTTGCTTGCGCGATATGCCCCAACGAACGGCACCCTTACCCGCCAACAGGCTTTGCAGCGACAGATGCGCGGGCTCCCCGAGCTCCAATCGCAGACGAGCCTCATGAAATTGAATGGCGATAGCCAGGGGATCGTCCCCTTGAGCCAAAGCCGTCAACGTCTCGACGGCCCGGTGAATCTCGCCAACAGCTTCGAGCTCGCGGGCGAAATTCAACGCCCACAATCTCTGCAATCGCGGCGGCGACTCTTCGAAAGCTGCCGGCGTCGGAATGTCTCCCTCGGAAAGAATCGCTTCGCCGGGTAGGACCCCAACGCTCAACAATACGAGGATGGTCAAGCACATACGCCCAGAATAGGGCCAGCGGCAAAGTCGCCCAAATTTGTCGCCACTTTGGGCAACCAGAGAACGGCCACGACGGGGCAAACAAACGGCGCCGGGCGGTCACCCCCGCATGTCGGCGTTCCGAGCGGCACAATCAGCGAGGGCTTTTTCCATGATTGGCCGGTCGAGGATGCCACGGGGATTGATCTGATGCCCGAGAATGGTGAGCACCTGTCTTGTGTCATGGTGTGCGAACTCGAACGTCGAACCGTCGTTGATCGGTTTGCTTATCAGAATCCAGAAGCCATGCGATGCCGTCTGCCAAAGGTATTTCGCAGTCGTCTGCAGTCGCCCATCGTCAACCCACACGGTCGGCGAGTGAGCAAAGTCCATGGCGTGAACACGCAAAGTCAAACCCGGCGCGGAAACACCCGCGGCCGAGAAAGCCACCTTCTCCTCGGTGGTGCGGAAATCTCCCGGCATATCCTCGGTGATGCGCAAATCTCCCGCAGACCAAGCCGCGTCGCCGTCACCAGGCAGACCATGGCTTTCGTCCATGCGGTCAGACGAGAAACCTGCCCGTGAAAGACATCCCACACACGAACTGAGTAGCCCCAAAGACACAACAATCCGTAGCTGGGGCCAAGCATGCATTCAGTTTTCCTCGATCTCGGATGTCTTTGCCAGCTTGCCTCACGTCAGATTGGCCTCAATTCCACGAGATGTCCCAACGCCAGGCGTTCGGATTGCTGTCATTGAGGTGCACTTTGATCTCCTTTACGCCAGTCAGCTCGAGCAAGCCCATGATGTAACCACCGACGGTCCGCCGGATGCCATCCGAAAGATCGGGATATTCGTTGATGAAGAAGGCGCCGCGCTTCTCCCCGTCGACGTGCTCGAGCGAGGCCGTGCCCGTCTTGTGGTAGGTGCCAAACAGGGTCGCGGCCCGATTGATGACCATCGGAACGGTCGCGACCTTGAGCAGAATCCGGTAAATGCCGGTCATGTCATTGCGCGCCTGGCCGCGCCCTATCTCAAAAACGGGATCGACGGCGGTGGGAAAGAGCACCGGCCCAAACGCCTCCAACAACCGGCCACCGAGCTCAGGCGAGATCCAGCTCACCGGCAGAAGGGAGCGGTACTCCTGTCGGTCGGCCTCACTGAGCTGTTTGAGCAGCTCGGGCTCAAGATCTCGCCCGTCGCGCTTGAGCTCCTTGCGCACATAATCGACAAAGACGGCCTTGTACGTCTGCATGGTTGTCTCCCAATCCTCTTCATGCACCGTCGCAGAAAATGATCTCACCCACAAGCAATGGCAAGATGCGTCGTTCGAAAGAGCTACACCCGCTACCCATCTGCGCCACCCACACGCCGCTGCCTCAGGGAATCACGTAGGTATGAACGGCACCGGCACCTGTTGCCGATGTGTCATCGGCGTTGCCAGCATCACCACTGCCGTCAAGGGACCCTACGGCAAGAAGGGTGCCCACAGATGCAAGAGCCACAGCCGTGCCGAACATGTGATTGGCGGCGGTGTTGGAGGCTTTCACGTACGCCTGCTGGCGCCATGTTTCTTCATGGATGAATTCGAACACGTAAACTGCACCGGCGCTGTCTGCCTGGTTGTTACCTTGCTCGCCATTGATCCCTTTGGCAGAGCTCTGCTCCAGGTACGCGCCGACGGCCATGCGATCGCCGCTTGCGGAAAGGGCAATTGTCCCACCAAACTTGTCGTCTGAACCCGTGTTGGATGCCTTGATATAAAATGACTGCCGCCATGCGGTGCCGTTCCAGGAAAAGAGATAGACCGCCCCCGCATCCTCAGCGGAGTTGTCGGATTCGGTCCCATTGATGCCGATGGCCGAGCCATCTTCTCTGAAACTTCCCACGGCAAGTAAATTGCCGTTGAACGAGAGGGCCAACGACTCTGCAAATCCGTCTCCGGCGTCTGCGCGCGACGGTGTTAGGTAGGTTTGTTGTTCCCATGGCGGGTCACCACTGCGCAGAAACACATAGGCCGTTCCCGCGAAGTTGGCTTGGTCCATGGGCGCACCCACCACCAGCGTCTCCCCGTCACCTGACAAAGCCACAGCGCTACCGAACCAATCTTCGACATGGGTGTTGGACGCTTTGACATAGGCATCCTGAGTCCACTGGCTGTCAAAACGGTTGAAGGTGTACACGGCCCCGGAGTTATTGCTGCCGTTGTTGGGCGAGGGGTTCACCCCCATTCCGTCACCATCTTCTCCGGGAGCGCCGACCGCCAACCGGTTGCCATCCGCCGATAGGGCAATAGATTCACCGAAGCTATCGACGGACTCGGGATTGTCGGCCTTGATATAGGCTTGCTGATTCCAATTGTTTCCAACGCGCAAAAAGACGTACACCGCACCCGCAGCAGGAGCATCGTCGTTGTCGGGTTCTCTATCGCCGCTCCCCTCTCCAGCGGCGCCAACAGCCAAAGTGTTGCCATCGGCGGAGATTGCGACCATCATACCAAACTCATCATAGGAGCCGGCGTTGAATGCTTTGATGTAGGCTTCTTTGGTCCAGCTCTCGTTGTTCTTGACGTAAACATATACCGCACCAACGAGGTCCCCGGAGTCGTCTAATTCGTCACCATTGATGACGTATGTCTCGCTCTGCTCCCATGGGGCGCCGACCGCAAGGGTTGTTCCATCGGCCGACAGTGCTACCGCACTGCCAAAAGCGTCGTTGGTGTCGATGTTCGACGCTTTCACATATGCCTCGAGACTCGGCAACCGATTGAAATCGTCGCCCGGATTGGAGTCGCCGGCCACATTGTCATCACCGGCATCACCACCACCGGCATCACCACCACCGGCATCACCACCACCGGCATCACCACCACCGGCATCATCACCACCGGCGTCATCACCACCGGCGTCACCACCACCGGCATTGGAATCGCCGATCGCCGAGCTTGTCGCTGGATCATACGGATTGTCACGATCCTCCGCACTGATCCACGGCAAACAACCACATATCGCCATCAGCGCCGAGCTTGCACAAAGCTGCGCGACTCGACGGAATGCTTCGCTTCGCGTCACAACTGAAGCGTCCATAACGCCATGCCTCCCGTCGGTGTTCCCACAATGACGATGGGGATGGACTCGGTCGGTTCGAAGAACCACCACCAAGCCCCGAGGGTCAGCCCTACACCGTAGAGGCCGAAAGAGATCCAATGCATCGTGCTCGCAAGATTCTGTTTCCTTCGATACGACTCGAATGCGCTGTCGAACTCGGACCGGGTGTTGTTGGTGTTGAGGCGGTCGTACCTTTTCTTCTCATCTTGTGCTCGGGCAGCAAACGTAAGACCCGTTGCGGTCAGGGCAGCACCTGCGGTGATGCTGCCAATTGCCCCCCAAAGGAGCGCGACTCGACCAGCCGGTTGCGGGTCCACTTCCAGTTGTAGGCTCCCCTCTTCGACGGTCTGTGAACCGTTGCCGGAATTGCCAAGGCCTCCTGCCCAATCGTCAGGAAAATCATTCAATAGATCCGCAACTGCTTTGCGAAGTGCGGTTACGACAACGGCGGTGTCACCGTCGACGGTATCAGAGGCGCGGCTCAGAACCGTGACCTCCTGGGTATCGATGAGCTTGAGGTTCAATACGTATTTTCCATCATCGAAGTGAATGTTGGTTGCCAGATAGAGTTCAGCGCCAAGAGCTGCCACGATCTCGGTCATACATTGTTTGTCGGAACAATTGGCCAGAGCCTGTTGGCGGCCGATGTATAGAATGGAATCGAGATCGCGACTCGAGAGGGCACCGAAACCGCTGTGCTTCTGCACACTGGAAGCGATGACCTCCGTAAATGAAGCGCTGAGCCCTTCATTGGGGGGAGACAACTCCACATTCATCACGAATATTTGGATCTCGGCATGAGCGACCCTGCCACCAGCCGCCATCGCAACCACAAACCAAACGAGCTTCATTTCCACCTCAACGACCGACGAGCGTCACCCATGTGTCTTTCGAAGAACACATACACTGCCATGCAAACAAGAAATCAGGAAGCATGAATCATACCGGGGCTCAAACCATCGACGCTGCTCGCGGCCTGAACTATTCTTGCTGGCAACAGAGGTCAGGGCTCCTGCCAGCTTGGCCAAATTCTCGCTGAATCCGGGGGAATCCTCGATAATTCCATCCATGCCAACTGGCTGTTTTCGAGCGGTACGCCCACCCACCGGTCGGGTGAACGGCTGGCTGCCTGCCCGCCTCCACCTCGCACTCGCGGCGTGCGTGTGCCATTGCACGAGCGGTGGGCCACGTCCAACAGGTGTACCTGGTGGCGACAGCGCTATGGCGGCGGATGGCGGCGATGCGCTGCCCAGAGAATTCTTCCCGGGTGCGCCCGTTGCCGAAACCTACCCTCTGGTCGTCGCCGTAACCAACGACGGCACCGAAGTCGACTACCAGCGCTGGTTCGAAGACGGCTACGAAAACCGTGGAAATCGCATAGGCAGACGCAAGGGTGCGGTCTTTGCGACAGCATTTCGATTCGAGGTGGCGCTCTTGGCTGCCAGCGAGTCTGTCGCATTTGCCCGCCTGGTGTTGCCCGCCCTGGGCGATGGGCAAGTGAACGCTAGCGTCAAGCTGCGCATCGTCGGTATCGCCGAAGACGGCATTGGCCCTTTCAACAAGCGCCGTCCATCTCAGTTGCGACAGACCGCGGCGGAAGTTGAATGGGTTGTACCTGACAAATGGCCGGGCCGTTTGGACAAGGAACGTTCCTATTGTGTCCCGTTTCGCCGATACACGCCCAACCTCGCACCTGTGCTCAATGAAATCTTGTCCCGACCCCAATGGGGGAAAGGCAGCTTCGGCAAGACTATTGGCTTTGTCATCGAAGCGGTGGGTGCCGGTGGAGACGATTTGCAGCAATCTTCCAGTGCCTCCACACGCGACACCCTTGGTATGGAACGGCCGACTTCAGAACACGTCAATCCAGATTCGAATTTCGAAGCCATCGAAGACTCGGCCAGCGCGCGCTCAAGATGCAAAAGCGATCAATCTGCGAAGCTGGAGATCTACCCAACCTTGCGTTCCACCTTTGTTGGAAAAGAGCTTCTCGGCAGAGTCAGTGCTCAATCTGTCACCATCAATCTCCATTCTCTTTTGCCAGTGGATCTGTACTTCGAGATCGGCCGCGAGTCGGGAAATTACACCCGCCAAACAAAGGTCCATTCCTTTGACGCTGGCGAGGAGATCGAACAACGCCTGAGCGGGCTCACCGCCAACGCCCGCTATTATTATCGTACCCGCTTTCGCCGTCGCGGCAGTGGCGACTTTGCCGCAGGTCCGGAGGCATCCTTCCACACCCAACGCGTCCCGGGCAGCACCTTCACGTTTGCGTTGCAAAGCGATGCCCACCTGCAGGGATTGTACAAAGACAATCGGCGACGGGGATTGGCGATCTACCGACAGACCCTAGGAAACATCCTCGCAAGTCAGCCCGACTTCATGCTCGACTTGGGCGACACCTTCCATTCACAATTCTTCGCTGGCCGCGACTCACGTGACTTCGACGAGGCTTTTCACCGCCACCTCGATCACCGCGCCTTCTTTGATCGAGTCGGTCACTCGGTCCCTGTATTTTTCGTAATGGGCAACCATGAAGGAGAACAGGGTTGGAAACTCGATGGCACCCCAGACAACGTCGCAGTCTGGGCAACCAGGGCCCGCAAGATTCTCTACGCCAATCCTTCACCCGACGAGTTCTTCTCCGGCGACAACACCCAGTATCCTTTCGTCGGGCGGCGAGAGAGCATCTATGCCTGGCAGTGGGGCGACGCTCTGTTCGTTGTCCTCGATCCGTTCTGGTCAACTTCCGTCAACCCCCATGGCGCGACGGCTGACCCGTGGGCGTGGACCATTGGCCGGCCTCAATACGAGTGGTTGCGGCACACCCTCGAGACCAGCAAAGCACGGTTTAAGTTGGTCTTCATCCATCACCTCACCGGCGGCCTCGAACCGGCCAAACCCTATGGTCGCGGCGGCATTCGCGCTGTGCGGCATGACATGGGCGGTGAAGGTTCTTACGAATGGGGTGGCGAAGATCTTGACGGAACCTACGCCTTCGACCGCAAAAGACCGGGCTGGGGCATGCCCATTCACCAGCTCATGGTGGATAACAATGTCGCCGCATTGTTTCACGGCCATGACCACTGTTACGCCCGGGAGATCCTCGATCACATCGCATATCAAGAAGTCCCTGTCCCCAGCGATGCCGGCTTCGGTCTTGGCTTCTGCAAAGGCACTCGTTTCTATGGCGGCGCCGATGTTCGCCGCAACACTGGCCATCTGCGTGTGACTGTGGCACCCGATGCCATGACTGTTGAGTATGTTCGCGCATTTCTGGACGAACGCAACGGTACCGTGGCCGCGAGTTACACCCTGTCCGACTGCAATAGGAATGGCGTCGTCGACTCCAAGGACATCGCGAGCTCACCACAACTCGATGCCAACCAGGATGGTCGGATCGACGCCTGCGCAACCCAGGAAGCGTACGAACGTTAGCACATAGGGGCACATCGGCGGCGCGTCTGGGTTGTTGCCTGTCGGCTAGACCTCGTTGGCAGGGAAACGCAGCACGAAACCAAAGTTGGGATTGGTGCCGGCAATGTGGTCACCCCAGGTGCGACCATCGCCCATGGGCGGTACGACACTCCAACGCATGACAAGATTGCCCTCGGCGCGGGGGACGGCGAGAACGATGCCATTCGTGGATGTCTCGGCGCCGGTGATGGTGGTGAGATCGGCGTTGGGGTAGTAGATGTCGAAGCCTTCGCTACTCGGTATCGAGAGTGTCGCGCCGGCCACCGGTGAAAAACTGTCGGCCTCGTTGCCGACGATCATGCCAATGAAGAATCCTCTGGCCAACAGGTCGCCCGGATTCATGTTCACCAAAGTCGCGAGATGGGCCTCTGTCTCCTTGGTGATTCCGAAGGCGAAGCCGTTGTCGACCGGCGCCTTGGTTTGGCGGTGCTCCTCCACCTCCGCGGCGTTGGCAAAACCGGTTCCCGTATTGATCCACTCGGGGACGGCGCGCCGATCCTTGACCCAGGAGACCAACCCCAGACTAATGCCATCGAGATCAACGGCGTCAAAACACCAGTCGACACCTGCAGCCGCACAATTGAAGTTCTCCAATACTCCTTCCACCAAAGGTGGAGCGCTGGGCGCGGCGAGAATCGTCGACGGGTTCACCACACCGATGTTGAGATCACTGAAATCCGGAGCATTGCCCGTGGAGGTTGCAACCACGTCATTGAGTGGATGAGACAAGGCAACGCCCGAGACGGCGACGTGGAAGTCCTGCACCACTTGGTCGCCGTTGTCTGGGGGAAGATTCGAGTCATCCGGCTCCGCCGGTGCACAAGCGGCCATTGCCAACCCGAGGATGGGGACCATTGTTGCCAACAGGCGAACAGATAGGTGCATTGATGATTTCGTCATAAGAGAACCCCGTTCTTGATCAGAATTCGGATCGCAGATCATCCCAAGGCACGCGAACGGCCAATGAGATAACGTCGAGTGTTGCCGAGTAGTACCCGTTGCCCACCACCGACTGCTCCGGTACTGGCAAAGACTGCGGGTCGGCCAAAGGTGGCGTGGTCACCTGCATGACCGCGGAATGGTCGATCTCCTTGGTGGGGATAAAATGGTGGGCGTAGGCAACGTCGACGATGACACCGAAGAGGGTGAGCGACGCCCCGATGCTCACGGCGTGGCGGCCCCAATTGGCAAAGTCCACAGAGATACTCTTGTCGGGAATTGCGCTCGACTCGTAGAGATAGCCACCACGAACCACCAGACGATCGGACACCAGATTGTAGTCGGCACCCAGCCGCACACTCCAGGCGTCGTTGAAATCCTTCTGCAAGACAATATCCTCGAGGGGCGTGGGATCGCCGACGTTGCTCTCGATGACCACGTTCTTAGGGCGAACCTCGATTGCTTCAAAAGCCGACCAACCTTCGTAGACCAAGTCGACCTCGATGGCCAAATGATCGATACCACTCCACTCGGCACCCAAACGGATGACATGGGGGAATGTGAGGAGCAATTCCGCGCCCTTGCCCACTTGCTTAGGCGCCGCAGCCAGAACCTCTGGGGACTCTGGCAATTGACTCACGAGGTCCCCCTCGGCGGTGAACCGCAACTTGGGGCGATAAGAGAGGCCGAGGGCAAGTGACTCGATGGGACGGACAGTGATTCCGAAAACACCCGTGGGAATGAATCCACTCGTAACGTCGATGTTGACCACGGTGTCGAAATCTGGATCGGTCCCCCGGCCGAAACCGCTCCACACGGCCTGGGAGAAACTGGCGGTGCCGTGAAGGAGCTGACCCGTCAAACCCACACTCAACCAGTCATTGATATCCGCGCCCACACCGAGTGAATAGTAGGCAATGAAGAAGTCGCTGGAGATGAGGCCGTAACGCTGCGCCCCGTCTTCGGGATATGAGAGTCTGCCGACAGCACTCGGTCCCACTGCCCCAATGGCCACCGTGAGTCCTTGAAGCGGTCCAACCGCACCAAACCCATAGGAGAACACCCCAGCCGGCGCGAAGAACGGACCGCCATCGTTGGTCACTGAATCTTGGCCTGTCCCCTTGAAGAGCAACCCCTGCATGCAGAGCTTGCTGTCGAGCAGAAAGCGCAGGCCCATTTGCGAGCCCAACCCAGCTGGGTTGTACACGAGAGCAAGTCCGTCTTCGGGATCGGCAGCAACGGCACCTGCGCGGCCGATGGCTCGCGCACCGTTGTCGGGAAACTCCATGCCCGCGGCAAATGTGTTGGCTGCCGCGAGCGAGATCCCGAGCGCGGCCCCCAGCCATAAGTGGTGTGCGTTCATTGGCTCCCTTTAGTCCGACAGGCCTCGGTTGACAAGCCGCACTCGATCGTGTTGTACAACGGCCACGACGTGGGTGGCTGTCATTGCCCTAAGATACTGGCTGTTGCTTTGCCGGTACGGAGTTGAAAGATGTTGGAACGAGTGGCCCGGATTTTGTTCGTCGCAACAATGGTGTTTGGCATCTGCGGATGTGGCGAAGATGTAGATGACCATGTGGTTCCACAGGGAAACGGGCCAAAACCATCCACGGAATTCTTCTCCGCGGCTGAGCTCACACGAACCATCGGCGAGCTCTCCTCTGACGAATACGGCGGCCGTGAGGATGGTACCCCTGGTGCGCAGATGGCCCGAGATTTCATCATCAATGAGCTGAGCCTTTGCGGAGTCGAGCCCGCAGGTGAAAACGGCACTTTCGAGCAAGTGGTTACGGGCGGCAGCATCAACATCATCGGCAAGGTCCAAGGCACAGACGATGTGCTCAGCAATCGCTACATTCAGATTGCCGGACACTACGATCATCTGGGCACCGTTGGGAACGGCGTCTGCAGCGGTCCTGGCGGTGCCATCTGCAACGGCGCGGACGACAACGCGGCGGCAGTTGGCATCCTGATCGGCGTAGCTTGCGCATTGGCGAACAACCCAGCAAAGAAGAGCATTCTCATCACCTCCTGGGGTTCGGAGGAGCCGCCTGACTTCCTCACCAGTCGCATGGGATCACAATACTGGGTTGCCCACCCCACGGTTCCCCTGGCTGCTGTCGAAACGTCGCTCACCATGGACTTGGTTGGCTCGGACCTTTGGCCCGATTACCCAATCCACATGTATATGGGTGCCGAAACCAGCCCCGAGTTAGCAGCGACGATTGATTCGGTTGCGAAGCCAGCGGGGTTGCCCATTCGACGAGCGGGCATCCACTTGGCGGAACAAATCACCTTGAATGGCATACCCTACGCCACGACGGCGTGGAGCGACTACGACGCTTTTCGCGATGCACGCATTCCCTTTGTCTTCATCTCCAATGGACAGAACAAACGTTATCATCGCCCCACCGACACCTTCGACCAACTCAACCTGCCGAAGATCGGCCAAGAAGCCATATTTCTTCTCGACGTGATTTGGGAGCTCGGCAACACCTTTGTCCACCCATCATTCGAAAAAGGTCGCACCGATGACTTGGTGGACGCCACTACCCTCGTCGAGTTGCTCACGGCGGCTCTGGCCAGCGGCGGGATTGTCGACACCCTGAGCTTGTCCACCACGTCGAAGAGCAACATCCAAAGCGATTTGGCAAATGTTCAGGCGATCAATAACCAGCTCGCAGGTGGCAGTTCGGCAACAGCCACCCAAATCAACAAGATGGCAGCTGCCACCCAACGTTTGATGTGCCTCGCCGGAAACTCGTATTCAGAAGCCGCCTGTCAAAATTTTTGAGCCCACCCACGGCTCGATGCGCCTCGCAGGCTCTACTTACTCGCAGGCAAAGTTCGTAAGAGTGCCCGACCAGCTCGTGTAGGTGCGGCTGTTGGTGCGGCTGGGTACCAGGACGAAGGGCATGGAGAAGCTCCCAAAATCCGACGTGAATGTGAGCGGCGCAAGGGCCTGCTCCCAAGTCTCGTCGCGAACATTGCTACCGTCAGCAAGGCCGGCGTTTGCGCAATTGGCCACATCGCTATCATCGAGGCAATTTACGTTGCCCAAAATTTGGTAGGGCGCGAGACACCCGGTGCCATTTCCTGTCACGTCAGGGGTGAAACTCATCGCATCAGCGTCGTAGCCATCAGGATAGGTACATGCACTCCAGGTGATTGTTGGGACAGCGTCGAAGGAGAGCACTCCGGTTGCTTGGGCCATGGCGTTGGATGTGGCACCCAAAGTTGGTGAAAAGGCATCGACGTCGGTGGTGACCGTGAGCCCCACGGCGGACGTCTGGTACTCCTGAACCATGTGGTAATAGAGAATCTCAGCGACACCCGCAGTCGGATTGCCCACACCGTCGCTCGGGAACCGCAAGATCAACGTCCCTGGCCCCATGGCCAACGTGCCATCCCCCATGGACATGGGGGTGTCGCGGATGCGCATGTTGCAACCGGTGTAGTTATCCCCATCGTCGCCGTTGCCCACATCGAGAGCATAGGTCGCGATGCAATAGGGGGTTACTTGGTTTTCGCAGTGCGTGCCAGTCCAGCCATCTGCACACGCACAGGCGTAACCGGGCGATGTGTCCGTGCACGCGCCGCCATTTAGGCACGGAGCGTCACTGCAATCAGACATCGCTTGATCACACAGCGTCCCCTGCCACCCTGGAGCGCGGGCACAATCGCAGTGGTAGCCATCAACGCCGTCCACACAGGTATCGTGCGCACAATCATTGCTCACACAGTCATCGGTGTTGACGTCGCACGCGGATCCTTCCCAACCGGCAGCGCAGGTGCAGGTATAGGTGCCTGGATCTCCGTCCAGGCAATTGCCGTGAACACAAGGATTCGGGTCGCAGGAACTCTCGCCAATGCAGAACGTCGACATATCGGCGTTCGACACGAGGCTGAGAAACGACTCGAGTGGTACGGCGCACACATAGTTGTCACGCGGGCAGTCCTCAGAGGCATCACACGCTCGCATGCACTGACCATATTCGAGAAAGCTCATGAGCACCTCAGTCTCGTCGGCAGGCAACTGGGCCATCCCGACTAACGCCGCGAGGCTGGCGGGTTTGGTCTTTCGCAATGGAAAGAAGCAAGTGCCACCTTTGCCGCAGTCGGAATCATCGGCACAGGACTTCGAGCTCGAACAGTATCCGCCATGCAAGGGCACACCTATGTTCGACAGATTGCGTGCGGTCTCTTCCGCCGAAGTGGCGAGTTCCCGCAAAGGGTAGAGGCCCTCCGTCAGGCACCGAGCGTTCGGTCCCGAGCACTGCGAATCCCTCTCGCACGCAGCACCCACAGCGAGCCCGTCGTCCGAATCCTCGGTGCAACCGATCAGCCACACACACAGAGCCACGCAAATCGCATTGTTCATCATTTGCCTCATGTGAGCGGGATTACGGCATGGGAACAAAGGGTGCAAGGGCCATCTGCTCGGATTGTCTTCTTTGCCATTCTTGTCAGGGTCTCGTTGCATAACGTTTGCGTGTCGTTGTTTCCCATAGAAGTCTGTGTGCTCGGCTCTGGGTCGAGCGGCAATTCCTATGTCATGGCAGGTGCCAGCGGTGTGATTCTGGTGGATGCTGGATTCTCGGCACGGGAAACTATCACACGTGCGGAGTTCGCCGGAGTGTCCCTGTCCACCGTCGGTGCCATCCTCATCACCCACGGCCACTCTGATCACTCGCGTGGTGCGGCAGTGCTCGCGCGCCGGTTCCATATTCCCATCTGGGCCACAGCGGCGACGTTGACGCGAATACCCGGGCTCAACGGCGCGGAAGAGCTGCGCACCCTGTCCATTCACAAGGCTAACGACGTCGCCGGCTTTTCCGTACGGGCCATGACATCGCCACACGATGCGCCAGGGGCGGTCATCCTAAAGGTCGACATGCGCGTCGGAGTGGCCACGGATCTCGGTTATGTTTCAGCCTCGGTACGTCGTTTTCTTACAGGGCTAGAGGGCCTGCTGCTGGAGTTCAATCACGACATCACCATGCTGCGAAATGGCCCTTACCCACCGTGGTTGCAAGAGCGCATCCAATCCCGCCAAGGCCATCTGTCCAATGTTCAAGCCGCGACACTCCTGTGTGCACCCGACTTTGTGCCGCCGCGCCGAGTGCTTTGGCTGTGTCACTTGAGCGAGAAGAACAACGATCCGAAGCTCGCACTTCGCACCGCCATGGCGGCACTCGGCGACAACAAACCCATCGTCGTCGTTGCTCGGCAAGATGTTCCCGGGTACCGAGTGGTTATTGGGTAATGCTCGATGGGTGCGGCCGTTCAATTCGGTTGGCCGTCAGGCAGATGTGCCAGTGCGGACTTAATGTTCCTGCGCAATCGCCAAAGAATCATGAGCACGCCCACTGACCCCAACAACGTCATGGCACCGCGAAACTGGTTATGGGTCTGCCAAGCCAAGAGATCGACCCAAGAGAGGCACAAGAACAACACCGCAGATGTGATCAAGGTCACTTCCTTTGTTTGGATGTGATGACGCAAGGGTCGCAGATGCCACACGGCGGCGGCCACGCACACCCACCACGCAGGTCCCACCCAACGCTCGAGGTGAAGAAGAGCGCTTGGAACTTCCCCCCCCGCAAGGGCTATGACCTTCAAGGTCGCCGCAACCACAATCAGAGCTGCGTGCACGCCGAACGTTAAGCGAGCTATCCGACGCGGCAAACAAGATTGGGGAAGCGGACCTGCCGCCGTGGTCTTGAAAATCCCCGCACCGAAGACCGGCAGGAGCATTAATGAGATGAGCTTGCTGCCAAAGGTGAGAACCTCCGCCGCGTCACTCGTAGGCGCCGGAGAGCCTCCTTGAAAAAACAGAAAGTACACTGCAACACTTGCCAATGCGGTCACGCCCACAGTTAGCAATATCGACAACTGGATGAGACCCATGCCACTGCGAGAAAACTGTAGCCACGCCCGCAATTCATGGACGGCTGTGTGTTGATTCTGGGTGTCCAGATCTGCCTGAGGCGGCGTGTATGGATTTGCCCGCTGTTCTGCCACGATGCCACCACGTTAACATGACCGGGGGCACGAGCCCACATCGTGGTTGTGTCCCCCCATCCGACGGGTGTAACAGAGGCTTTCGCCAGTCGAGGTTGCTTTTGCGTCAGACGAGTCGAACAGCGCAGAAGATCCAAGTCTTTCTTCTGCAGCTCGGTGCCCCGAACAATGTCGCGGCCATTGAGCCGTTTCTACAAAACCTACTCGAAGACGTCTTGCCAGTGCCGGGTTTCCTGCGCGGTTGGTTGGCTCGACGCATTGCCAAAAGCAGGGCCCCGAAGGTCGCACCCTTATACGAGAAACTCGGCGGCGGCTCCCCGCTTTTGCGCAACACAGAGCATCAGGCAACGGCCCTTGAGCAAGAGCTGGCCAACCGAGGGCTCGACGCACGGGTGGTCGTTTGCATGCGTTACGCACCACCGCGGGCCGAGGCCGCCGTGCGCACGGCACGATCGAGCCTAGGGGCGGCGAGCTGGGTCGCTCTGCCGCTGTATCCTCAGTATTCCTTTACAACCACGCGCTCGAGCATCCATGAGCTCAAATGCATGTGCGACAAGAACGAGCAGTCCAAACTAACAGCAATTGAGGAGTATTGCGTTCATCCTGGATACATCGCCGCAATGGTAGAATGCGTGAGCGAAGGACTGGCCCGTTTTTCCGAGTCAGAGCAGACGAACCTCCACCTTCTCTTCTCCGCGCACGGTCTGCCAGAGAAGTTCGTTCGAGCCGGAGATCCCTACCCCGAGCAGACCCGCCGCACCGTCGCGGCCATCCTCAAGGCACTGCCCGGAGTTTTTCAGTCGCACCTCACGTTTCAAAGTCGGGTTGGTCCGACCCGTTGGCTGACGCCAGAAACCGCCGCCACGGTGCATGGACTCGGTGCGAGTGGCGTCAAGAACCTGTTGGTCATACCGGTGAGCTTCGTGTCCGACCACCTCGAGACCCTGCACGAGCTCGACATTGACCTCGCTGAAACGGCTCGGGCATCGGGCATCACGCATTTCGAGCGCGCACCGACCGTGGGCACCAAGCCAACGTTCATCGCGGCGTTGGCTGACATCGTCGTTGACCATCTCTATCTGAACGATAAGCATCAATGCCCATAGGCTTGCTCGAGGATTGCTTTGGCATCGAGGCCGCTTTGTTTGGCCCACTCGACATCGAGGCCAACACCGTGGCCTTGACCCCGTCCAAAGAACACAACCTCCTGCGAACCCACTTCCACCTGTTCGGGACATGATGGCAGGCGCAAACGGGATCGCAGCAGATCGCAGGGAATGTCGGTCACCTCGTCGTGTGGATTGCCCCCAGCAACCACAGTTCGGCTGTAGTGAATCCGACCGTCGCGAATAGCGATCCCGATCGGGTTGGCCCCGAGGATCTCGTCGACGAGTATGCGGGGTACACTCTGGCGCCAAGGATCTGTGCCCCCGCGAGCAAAGTGTAGCCAGCCGGTCGGAGACCAGGAAATCTCAAATATGGCATCGTCACCTGCCAAGGGCGGGTGGGTGCCTTGAAACACCTGGCAGTGGGTGGTGTCACACAACGGCCGGTATCCATGTCGAGGCTGTGCGGCGTTGTGGGCAATCACCGCTCCAAGCGCCACTCGGGCTTCGCCGCGAATGCTGGCGTCCTCGGAGTTGATGACGCCTGCCACATAACGGGCCCGCGACGTGGAGAAGACAATCTCCGAGCCCCGGCGCGCGCGTTGTTGCCTCTTGGTTGCACCTTCCTGTGTTGGCCCTGGCGGTGGCAGGGGCGAGAGCCTGAATATGCCGGCGTAGGGCCGTCCGCTTTCCCTGGTCGTGGGGAAACGGATGAGCCATGGCGCGCCTACACAAATGGAGGATCCCACTTCGACGTGTTGCACGAGTGGCAGAAAACCGGTTTCCAAATACGTCAGCTTCTCACCGTCGGTGACAACGCCAACACCATCACAGCTCGCTTCGATTTGAGCCTTGGACAATAAACCAAAGGTCTGCACCCGGGTTTCGTCCTGCCCCTCGCTTCGCACCTGCAAGTCTTTGACAATCTCGCCGGCAAATGTCCTCGGTGCGCGACCGGCGCATGTTCTGACAACAACGAGATCATCGGTCACGGCAGCAATCCAACCCAAGGTCGGCCGAGACTGAGAATCGCGCACGGTGCCGGTCTTCGTCGCAACACCAGCTAACCGCGATGATGCCTTGAGCGTGCCCAGAGTTCCTCGTTCTGCGTTTTGCTTGAGAAGCTCGATGACCTCTGGACTTCCAGCGGCCAGCACCCGGAAGGCTTGGGCTACCGCCCATGGCGACAACGCCAAAGTTGGCCGAATGCCAATGGCCTCACTCATGTCCTCGGGCAGTCTTTCAAGACCTAGGCGAATCAACAGCGCGCCGTATGTCCCAAAACCCGATGCGCCATCTTTGCCTTGGGCCCAATCGAGAAAGTAGCCATTGCAGGATCGAAGCAAGGCCGTCCCCACGTCCATCATTGCAGGCATGTCGTCACCACACAGCCACTCGGGACGTCTTGGAACGGGTTGTAGATGTGGCGTGATTGCACCCGCGCCTGCAACAACAAACGGCTTGAGAGTGGAACCGAATGGCATGGGTACATGGGCCATGCCCTCCGTGCGCAGGACCTCACCCGAATGCCGGTTGAGGATGACCAGCGCGTTGCCAACAGCTGCAGCCCCTGGTGCCGATAGCTCACCGATGCTCACCGGCTCCGCCCAGCGGCCGCCCACCGCACACATACGCAGCCTCCGGGTCAATGCGATTGGCAGAGCATCCGTATCGCGCGCCCCTTCCACAAGAAGACGCGCCAAGGCCCGCCGCGCGGATGGCGCATCGAGTTCCTTGCTTCTCTCGAGGAGCGCCTGCGCCCGTGGCGTCGACAAATACTCGCCCGAGGTCCATTGCTCGATCTCGCCGCTCGTGGCCAGAGCAAACGCTTCGTGAAACAGACGGTCATCCGTCGCCTGTGGACAAACCGACATCAAGAATTGGTGCGCGAGCTCGTGGCGCAGTGCCGTCAGCATCGCCTCATCCACCAAGCCAACTCGCCGCTGCCGCAATGTCACACGGCCGAATCGCCCCTTGCCGGCTTCGGTGACGTTCAGCGCGCCCTGCACAATGCGAATGACGCCCCCACCCGGCGTTGCGAGAGATTGGGTAATCCGGCTGTAGCTCTGCTCGAGATCCCGCCAGCACTGCTTTGCCGCTTTGGCAAGCGTGTCACCCGGCTCGAGGCCGCCCTCGATGATGAACTCAGGAGGGGCGGCGAAAGTGAAGGTCAGTACGACAAATGCAAGAGCAGGCATGCGCGGCAACGAGCAAAACGGTGACTGGGCCTAGGGCGCGGCGCTATTTCGAGGCGGCGATTTTCAATCGTGTCGCCGCGGTCTGCGCATAGATCTCTGGCGAATACATGTCAGTGAGTTTCGCCGGGGGTGTGGAGAAATCGCCCGCATACTGTGCCCGCATCACGTAACCAACCGAGCGGGGACTGCGACTCCACCATGCCGGCTCGTCAAAGAAGAACACCGCGCGCTCGGGATTGAGGGAACGGTACTTGAGGGCTTCATGTCGCAATGGCAGGTCGTACGGGGGCGAGCGGAATTTCTTGTCCTCGATGACCGGCTCGAAGCCAGCAGGCACGCCATCCTCAAGTACGTAGTACGCCGACCGCAGCGTTCTGTATTTCTCACCGTCGTGGGCATCGAATTCGATCTCGACGAACACATACTGCCCCTGGGCAACGGTCGCACCATCTTCAATGGGTTCTCGACCGTCTGGCCGCAGGAGCCAATAGCTGCGTTTCACACTCATCCCCTTCTCTTCGGCTTTCACCTGTTCGAGGGGAACAAGGGCGGTGGCACTAAGAATCGCCGCACCTTCGAACGTGCCGAGATCGACCCGCAGCACGCTCGCGGGAAGATTCGCAACCATCCCTGTTCCCCGCGGGCGCAGCGCGACTTCACCAACACCATGGGCAGTGACCTTTGGCGCAGGCATCTGTTGCATCGACTTGGCGTCGTCCTTGAGAAGCCACAGGCTGTGCAACAGCGCCGTGCTGCGGTCAAAGGTGGACAGCTCGGCGGCACCTCCCATGGCGGCGACGAACCGACTGCGAGCTGCGTCTTTGTCGATGGTGCCGTAGGAAGCCGCATGGGTGACGATCGCCGTCAAACCGACTCGTCCTAAGGGATAGCGCCAAAACGCGTCGCCAAAACGATAATCGGCAACCTTGGTAATATTGCTCGCGCTCACCGCCGCAAGCTCTTGCACCTTGGCTGCCACCTGCGGTTCTTGGATGATGCCAGCATGCTCGGCGGCGAGGACGGTAAGTGCCGCCGCGTACATGTCCTTTCCGGATGCGGACGCGATGGCAGTTCGTGCACGCGCCGCGTGTTTGCTTCCCTGCAAGCGCGCGAGCACGTATGTCCGGGTGACATCGAGGGTGGCGGGCAATCCTTCTTGGCGTGCCAGGTATTCAGCAGCAGCCTGCAATCCTTCATCGTTCTTCGCCACCAAGCCCGCCTCCACAGCATAGGTGAGACCATCAACGGCAATGAGGGTGAGGGGCACCGTCGGCTCGCTGTAGCCACTGAACCACGTGTAGCCACCGCTTTTCACCGCAAGGTTCTTGATGCGTGTCAGACCAAAGATAGAACGAGAATAGGCTTCCTCGAGCAACGCCTGGCTCTCCGGATCGAGCTTGCCAAAGCTGCCCACCTCTTTGAGGGTCCGGTACACTGCAATGTTGGGTACCGTTGTGGCAATCAACTGTTCGAGACATCCGTAGGGATAATTGAGCAGACCACGCACACTCGCCAACGCCGCGGCGACTGTGGTGGGCATGAGATTCAGCTCGACGTTGGTGAGGGTTGCTTTCTCTGGCACCTCGAGCTCGACCGAACCGCCGCCCTGCCGCTCTGAGACGATAAGTTGTTCGATGGCGGCTGGTCGCACCGGCAAACTGCGTAGGTCGGTGCGCACACCATCGTCACTCTCAACTCGTAACGCCACTTTGGCATTGCCTACTGCCTCTGCTTTGAACTGCACCGACAGCACTCTCTCGCTCTTTGCCGCGATCGCCAGGCCCGCAAAGGTGCCTGATCCCGAAACGCCGTTCTGACCGTCCAGGCCCAGGGATACGGTGCGAGGCCTTTTGCCCTTGTTGTTGGCCACCCGAATGGTGCCCGTCACTTCATCACCCTGACGCAAAAACTGCGGCAAACTCGCCGCCACAAACAACTTGCCACGACTGGCAAACTCCGCGGTCCCTTCGCCGAAGCGACCCGATGCATCGGCGGCGACGGCGGTGATCACCCAGAGTGTTTGATTGCCGGGAAGCTTGAAATTCACCGTCGCGGCACCGGATGCGTCGGTGACAACCGATGGATTCCAATAGGCGGTGTCCTCATCCTTGCGTTCGATCTGTGGCGGCTTGACCGCAGCGAATTCGTGATCGCGGATGCGACCTCGCAGCCGTGCGAGATACTCACCATAGCCGTAGCCTTGAAACTCCGCTGAGTAGAAGTTGGCAATGTTATTGCGCACCAAAGGATAGAAGAAGCTAAGGATGTTCGGGCGAAACTCCTGTTGGATGGCGTAGACCGCTTTGTCGACGACGCCCACCGATACTTGCGCTGCCACGCCCTTGCCCGTGTGGTCGGTGACTTTCACTCGAATGGACTGTTTCCCGTTCGGCAACGCCTCTTCGTTCTTTGGCTCGACGTTGACTTGCAAGGTTCGCTGTTTGGGAATGACGCGAAACGCTACGACACGTTCGTCCCATCGGCCCGTAGCCGTAGGATAGGCGACCGATGCGTAGACGGCACTGCCGAAGCGTTTCTCGATAGCAAAATCATAGACCAAGGTGGTGCCACGCACCTGCACCAGCTCGGTCTCGTAGAGGGCATTTCCAGAAAGGGTTATCCACACCGGCCCACCGTTGTTCCCGCCCGGTCCCCAGCCATCGGGAAGCAACGCCACCAATTGTGCTTGCTCCCCTGGCTCGAGCGGTTTCGGCAAGGCCTCGGTGGTCAGAATGGGCACTCGAACGACCGCTTCGCCCTCGGTGCCAATGACGAGCAGGCGCGTCTCCCCATGCCACGCCTGATTCTCTCTGTCCCGGAGCGTGACTCGGGCCAGCACCGCACCGATGCCATCGGTCGGCCACGACACCCGCCACACGCCATCGGCATTGGTTGTGATCTTCTGGATGCCCTTAGACGACTCATCGCCATCGGCGTCGAGCAGAACGAAATCGACTTCCCCCCCGGTCTCACCAAAGGGACGGCCCGCGAGGGTGACTGCACGTACTGAGAATGTCGCATCACCATTTTTGAGGACAAACGGTTTGTTGCTGGAGAGCTGCCCGAGCACTGCACACTCTGAGTGAAAGAACGGCTGCGACGTCGATGCCGTCGAGCCCTCGGGGTCCTGCGCTCGTACCGTCAGGGTGTACTTGAATGGCGTGCGGGCGCTGGCGTCCTCTTCACTGAGCTCAGGAACGCGCACGCTGATTGCCGCCTCACCCTTCGCATCAAACATTGGCGCACTGGACCAAGGGTCGTAATGCTCGAAGCTCGGATCACTCTCCGATCGCTGTTCGCTCGAGGAATAGAGACGAATGGGTACTGTCAGTTGGCCCTCCGTGGTCGATGTCGAGCCATATGTCACAATCGACCCCTCACCTCCCATGCCAGCGTCATCAACCCACGCCGGGGTGGTCGCGATGGTCCGATAAAGGAAAACCTCGTAACGAGTGTTGTCGGGCACGCCGCCTGCGTAGCGCCGCGCTTTGACCTTGGCGACGATTGTGTCGCCGGGCTTGATGCTGTCCTGCTCGGTGTCGAGCTCGAGGTAAAACGTCGGTTTGACGTACGCTTGCACCCGCGCTTCGCTCTGGTACTCGTTATCGTCCATGTCGGCGATGAGCTGCACCACACCGGTTTCCAATGACTCGGGCACATCCAATGTGCCTTTGAAGCTGCCGTACTCGTCAATGCGGCAACCGGTCGAGACATCGACGCCTTCATGGTTCTTGAGGTGCACGGTAACGCGTTGTTTCCTCGGGGCGAACAACTGC